>MPMD02029798.1_pt1 | contig 36793 bp, 28 predicted proteins | sample 1617291 | NCBI WGS metagenome assembly MPMD02 (sample SAMN05944810, study PRJNA350692) | marine metagenome | biome: marine; feature: ODZ; material: water; isolation source: 120 m water sample filtered on 30 um supor filter | place: Pacific Ocean | collected 2012-04-09 | depth 120m m | reverse complement strand
TATATCATGGATTCTATTGACAGTACTCCTTATGGTGCTGCTGTCAATAGTGACGGTACTATTGATTGGGATTGCACTTATGATTTTGATCCCCGTATGGATGAGGATCTTATGATACAAACCAATCAGATATTACACACCCTTAAGCAACTTGCTCAACTCACAGTAGTATAACAAATGAACACTAACTGGTCAGCTGCCTAGGGTCAGTTAAAGAACTGACACCCTATCACTAGATTTTTGATTCCGATCCTGTATGATACGTATATGTTCGGGATTTTTCATGACCAAAACTACTTTCACCTTTGAAGAACTTGAAGCAATCTCAGATTTGATTCAATTTCATGATGATTGGGAGGAACTCTCTGATAGACTTGAAGTCAACATTGAAACACTATTTGGCAAAGTTTGTGATCTTCAAACTGAATTAAATGAGGGTGCATAAGCACTCTCTTTTTTTTATTGTACAAACTAACACTAATTGGAGCGGCCGCTAGGACCAGTTCACAAACTGGTCTTTTTTGTTTCATAGTGTAACGAAAATGGAAATAAGGGTGCTTCGTGTGGTTATAATGAAGGAGTCAACACGTTTTTCACGTATGCCAACCGCTACCACTGCCTCTAAGACTGCCACCCGCAAGACTAGAGCACGTAAAGCATCCGCTAAGAAAGTGACACCAGTCGCAATCAAAGCAACACCAGTGCAGCAAGTGTCACAATCAGTGAAACCAGATGCTCAGATCATCCCCTTAGGGGCATATCAGGCAGACTGGAACAATCGCTGGAACATCCACCACTATGAGATGGAGATGCTTGTTAAGGACGTTCGTCAACTGGTTGAAGTAGTAACACCTTACTACCAGACCATGCTTAAGCAGGTCAAATCAATCCAGTTGTCAAACTGACCACTTCACCCCCGCAAGGGGGTTTTTTTGTGTGTATAATAAAGAATTACACACGCAATCAACCAAACCTACACTAACTAACACTTTTTAAAATGGATTACGACACTAACATCTTCTCTGAGATCAATGATATGCCAGGTGAGATTTATGATGTGATTGAATACAAAGAAGAATATGAAGATAATAATAAATTTGATGTGGAAGGATATCTCAATGGTAAGATAGATTACTAAGTAACAAGAATGTGTGTCAGTCGTAGAGGTGTCCACTAATCTCCCCACTGACACCAAAATCGTGTATTGTGGATATATGAACAAAACCAACCCAATGCAAACTTACACTGACCCTTGCACATATGCTTTGCAAAATGATATGAACCGTCTCAAGGAGGAGATTGCATCAGACCTTGCAAGTTTTATGCTGGAGATGATGCCTCCCCTTGATATGTGCGTTGATTTTGTATGTGAACGTTTTGGTCTTGATTGTACTGACGAACTAATAGATTTCGTTGCTGATTGTCACGATGAATTCTTCGGCAATTAATATATTATTTCAGTTTGTTACAAAAAGATTGAAAGGGGATTCTTTTCATGTATGATAGAGAAGTCCAAACGAACAGATTTAAATGCCAGCAACTAAGACTCGCACTCGCAAGTCAATAGCTAGCAAACCTAAATTGCAGTCAAAAGTAATCCCAACCAAGACTGTTGCTAAATATACAGGATTGATTGAGGATAATACCATGAATGAAGAAACCCCACCTGCTAAAGTTCGCCCAACAAAAACTAATCTAACTTATGTTGATTACATTGAAGACTTTAAAGTAAGGATGCAAATCCACAATTTTGAAGTTGACGAACTGGTGAAAGATCTCAAGAGTGGTTATCAATCTGCTAAACCAGTCTTCAATAATATTGTTGATTATCTCAAGGAATCTTATGAGAAAGCGTTTAGTGCCGTTGATAATACCACTGAAACTAAAGAGAATGCACTAAAGCAGGACAGTTGATAAACTGTTACAAGCACCCTTTACGGGTGCTTTTTTGTGCCTATAATTAGAGAGTAACAAGGCAACGCACCTTATGGACTGGTTTTCTGAGCATCTGCTGAACTCAACTCACTGGATTTATATCCGTTTGCTTGAGGACGCACCACGAGACAGAATCCACCAGCACCTAACCCGCATTTTTGACATCGGGGTCATGGATACAGTGAACTGGAGACTGGGTGATGAGATCGACTTTTCTGCCTGTCCCGATGACTGATTCGGATCATATATCAAGCACCTTCTCCGGAAGGTGTTTTTTTTTTTATGTTTTGGGGCAGTCATAGCAGCTGCTATGACAATCTGAGAACTGTCCACTAAACCCCCACAAGGCACTGAAATGGTGTATTCTATAGAAGTGGAGGGGACGTCCCCCACTTCTCACAAACCCCTTACTTCTCTCTTTATGCGTAAGATCGAAACCCAAATGATTGCTGCTATTAACAGTCGCAAAAACTGGAAATCTGCAAACACTGAAGTTTACGTCAACGACAACAATTGTGCCAATGTTTATCTTCACGGCAATCTAATTGCTTGGGTAAACAACAACAATGATCTAACAGTCTTTGATGGTGGTTGGCAAACAAACACCACAAAATCACGTTTAAATGCATTATGTGGTGAGTTTTGTTTATGTGGTGAGTGCATTTTCCAAAAGGATTTTGCTTGGTATGTTAGAAAGTTAGTTGGTGCAATCAACGGTCAAAACATGTATAAAACTGAAGAATTCTTTAGTGGATATGTATTTGCTTGAGGGGTTAATCCCCCCTCTTTTTTATTATCTAATTGCACAATTACAATGACACTCACTCACACACAAATTGACAAGTTTTTGTTCCTGTTGGTTGTCCTTTCTTCATATACAATTTACCAACTAAACCAGAGGATATAAAGGATATGTACGGTGATGATGGATAGTATGGATATCAAAAGTATGGAACAATTTGTGTTTGACACTATCTACGACAACCTAGAAATGGCAAAGGAAGATGAATTAAAAGAGGACATAAAAGATCTATGTGGTGATAATACACTCACCAATTTACTCAACAATCTTTAATCACAACCCACACACAAACAACACCAAAATGAAAGACCTAACTGACGAAATCTATGCTCTTATTCTTCAAGAATACAAAGAATTAGGGTATGAACTATTTGATGAACTGTTCTTAACACAGTTTACATATGTTGGAGGATATCAGTAATATGCAAAATAAGCACATCGAACATCCCGAAGATTCTATTCTCACTGGTGATTTAAGTGCCCTTGATTGTCTATGTAATGAGGGTAATCTGTCCGTGAAAATGGATGGTGCTCCGGCAATCGTATGGGGAAAGAATCCTGTTACGGGTAATTTCTTCGTGGGTACTAAATCAGTTTTTAACAAAGTAAAGATCAAAATTAATGAATCGCATCAGGATATTGATACTAATCATACGGGCAACGTTGCTAAGATTCTTCATAAGTGCTATGACTATCTTCCACTAACTGACGGCATTTTTCAGGGAGATTTTATTGGTTTTGGTGGCACGGATGAATACACACCGAACACAATTACGTATCAGTTCGATGATATTGTAGAGCAGGAGATTATCATTGCCCCTCATACTTACTACACAGCAGAGAAAGATTTAAGGGATGCAATCGCACACCCTATGAACTTCACAATTACGGACACATTCTATTGTAAGTTTGTGAAACCTGTAGCAACGATTGCGTCTGGTTATTATGATGATGGACTGAAGAGATTCCATGACTTAGACGACGTAATCCAGTTTGCTAAGGTAATGTCACAGAACGTAGAGTTTGTATCAGATAAGGAAGCAAAATTACTCAAGCAAGAACTTAACTCCCGTATCCGTGAGAATCGTTCTGTGGAATCTTCGTCCTTTATTAATCACAAACTGATCAGTTTCTGGTTGTTAGTTAAGTCCATTAAAGAGGACGCAATATATCTTTGCCGTAATAATGGACCTAAGGCATATATTGAACAAACTCCAATCGATGGTGAAGGTTATGTTTACTCTAATGAGTTTGGTACATTTAAGTTGGTTAATCGTGAACAGTTTAGTTATGCTAACTTCAACAACACTAAATTTTCCGTAGTATGACTTACATTAAGGAAGTTACAAAACTCATGAAATCTAATGGATTCGAGTTACACAGAACAAAACGTCATTTAGTTTGGAGGCATTACACAGGAGTGATGATTAACACGTCAAAGACACCATCCGGATGTAATGCGATTAATCAAGTCAAAAGGGAAATACGTCGCAGACTAACAGTTAACACCGTTCGTTCGTGAATCAGCAGTGGGGGGTGATTGCCCCCCTTATATAAAAACCCCCCACTACTTTAAGCTATAAACGACCCAAAGACCGTTCATGGTATCATGATAACGAAAAAAAATTTTTCATATATAAAAAATGGCAATAGGATTTAAAGATATGCAAAAAAATTCCGCAGAAAATTTTACGACTATAGAGATCGACCCAGTAAGTGGGGAGCATCTTATTACGATACCTGAATGGGTATGTGATGAGAAGGGATGGTATGAGGGAACAGAAGTAAATATCGAGGTAGAGAATAACTGTATTATTATCAAGGATATTGACAGAGTATAGATAGAGTGTTATGATATTGAAGTAGTTCATTTACAGTTATGTCTAAAGGATTTACAGTAAAAGCAAAAACCCCCAAAGCATCTGAGAGTACTCCAGAATGGGACTATGCGAAAGCAAAGGAAATGGTAAAGGGCAAATCTATTGTTTTTTGTCTACCTGGTAGAGGAGTTTCTTATACGTATCTCAAAAACTTTGTACAACTTTGTTTTGATTTAGTACAAGCCGGAGCAAGTATCCAGATTTCGCAAGATTATTCATCGATGGTAAATTTTGCAAGATGCAAATGTTTAGGTGCGAATGTATTGCGAGGACCGGATCAAATTCCATGGGACGGCAAATTAAAATATGATTGGCAATTATGGATTGATAGTGATATTATATTTTCATCTGAGAAATTCTGGCAATTAGTTTTAATGGATCAAGATATTGCGAGTGGATGGTATATGACAGAAGATGGTAAGACAACAAGTGTTGCACATTGGATGGAGGAGGATGATTTCCGCAATAATGGTGGAGTAATGAATCATGAGACTGGGGAGAGTATATCAAAGCGTCGTAAACCATTTACTGTAGATTATGCAGGATTTGGGTGGTTACTTATTAAGCACGGAATATTTGAGCATTCTGATATGAAGTATCCATGGTTTGCACCTAAGATGCAAGTATTTGAGAGTGGAGAAGTGCAGGATATGTGTGGAGAGGATGTAAGTTTCTGTCTCGACGCTATCGAAGCAGGATTTCAGATTTGGTGTGATCCACGTATCAGAGTAGGACACGAGAAGACAAGAGTAATCTGATGGATTTGACAGAATATACAATTCTCCATAAAGGGAAAGTAATGTATGAGAACTTAACGGAGGAGGAATATTTTGATAAGATAGAGGATCTTTCGATAGAGTATTATCAGAAAGGTTTTCCAAGACCACAGGATATAGAAACAAAAATGTAAGAGATTATTATGGCAGTACGTTCAAGAGTTGGATTAAGTGGTGACAGTTTTATAGAGGGAAAACCGAAGAAATCTCGTCAAGGGAATGGTAATCACACGAAGTATGCCGCGACTTCTCGCAATAAAAAGAGTAAGATGTATCGTGGACAAGGACGGGGATAATGGCACGTTGGATATATAAAAAAGGTAAATCAAAACCCGATAAACGTTGTAAAAATGTTTTGACTCCTAAAAAATGTTCCAAACCTAAGAAGAAAAAATGAGTTGGGTGAATTTATAAAGGGCGTCTGGGTATCGGTTAAATCGATACCTGGACGTATTTTTCATTTTAAGAACTATATAATAAAAATAAATATAATAAATTAGGAGTAACGTGATGGCAATTGATAGAAGTGTGAAATATATGGAAGAAATGTGGGGAACAACAAGTTTGACCACAAATTATTGGTCATTACCAAAAGAAACAAATGATCCAAAAGAAAGAGTGATCCAAGAAATTATGCACGATGATTTAAAGCAAGGGCAAAAAAATCTTCAGGAATAGTATAAATAAAATTAAGAAAACTCTTTAACAATGGCAATTCAGAGGATATCACGGACATTTAAAGATATTAGTTTGTCTTTTGATCCTCATCCGATAACAAAAGACCTTTCCATTTTAAAAAATGAAAGTGCAATTCGACGTTCTGTAAGAAATATTGTTCAAACAATACCTACAGAAAAATTTTTTAATTCAATATTTGGTTCTGATGTAAGAGGAAGGTTATTTGAATTTATTGATTTTGGTACAGCTTCTGCAATTAGTGATCAAATTATAATATCCATTAATAATTTCGAACCGAGAGTTGATAATTTACAAGTTGAGGTTCTACCAAGACCAGATCGTAATGCATTTGATGTCACTGTAATATTTGATATTATTGGGCAAGAGTTTCCAACACAAGAATATTCATTCCTTTTAGAGGCAACAAGATAATATGCCTTTTACAAAATTTACCAATTTAGATTTCGATCAAATAAAAGAATCTATTAAAGATTATCTACGTGCAAATTCAGATTTCACGGGATTTGACTTTGAGGGTTCTAATTTCTCAGTATTGATTGATACTTTAGCATATAATACTTACATAACAGCATTCAACTCAAATATGGTTGTGAATGAGTCTTTTCTAGACTCTGCAACACTCCGTGAGAACGTTGTTTCTCTTGCAAGGAACATTGGGTATGTTCCCAAGTCAAGAAGTGCTGCAAAGGCATATGTGACCTTTACAACGACTGTAAACGGATCTTCATCACCAACATTGACATTAAAGAAAGGATTAGTTTGTGTTGGAAGTGCAAACGATACTTCATATACTTTTTCAATATTAGAAGATATACAAAGATCAGCTGATCAAGGAGTTGCAACATTTAATAATATAAAGATTTCTGAAGGAATATTTCTTACTAAACAATTCTCAGTTGATTCATCTTTAGATCAAAAATTTATTCTCAACAATTCATTCATTGATACTTCAACAATAAAAGTTTATGTAAAGAATGAATCGGATACTGGTTTGGGGCAAGAATATAACTTAATTAATAATATCACCAATATTACTGGATCTTCATATGTTTATTTGATTCAAGAAATTCAAGATGAAAAATATGAACTTTTGTTTGGTGATGGTTTAATTGGGAAAAAATTAGAAACTGGAGAAATAATTACTGTAAACTATCTTGTTACCAGTGGAAAGGATGGTAATGGATCCAGTAGGTTCTCATTTTCTGGAAATATAGTTGATAGTAATGGAAATTCAGTTTCTCCAGAACCCTTTTCGGTTAACACGAATCAATCATCTCAAAATGGTGGAGACATTGAATCTATAGATTCTGTTAAATATTTTGCTCCAAGAATATATTCTGCACAAAATAGAGCAGTTACTGGAAGAGATTATGAATCAATTGTTAAAACAATATATCCAGATGCCGAATCTGTATCTGTTGTTGGTGGTGAAGAATTAGATCCTCCAAAGTTTGGAACCGTTGAAATTTCAATCAAACCCAAAAATGGATTTTTAGTATCTGAGTTCAATAAATCTAGGATTTTATCTCAAATTAAACAATATTCAATATCTGGGATCAATCAGAAAATTGTAGATCTTAAACTCTTGTATGTTGAGATTGAATCATTTATTTATTATAATGATTCAATGGTGTCAACACCAGAAAATTTAAAATCTAAAATAATTAATTCAATTACAGGTTATTCCAAATCAACTAATATGAATAAATTTGGAGGAAGATTTAGATATAGTCAAGTTTTAAAAACTATTGATAATACTGATACTTCTATTACGTCTAATATTACTAGAGTAACAGTACGAAGAAATTTATTTACATTATTAAATCAATTTGCACAGTATGAATTATGTTTTGGAAATCAGTTTCATGTTTCTGAAGAAGGGAAAAATATTAAATCCACTGGATTTAATATATCTGGAGAAAGTGATATTGTTTATTTGACTGATATACCAAATGCTGATAAAAAGACTGGTATTCTTTCAATTATCAAGAATTTACCGGATGGTACTATAAGGGTTGTTGCTAAGTCTGCAGGAACTATTGATTACATAAAAGGTGAAATTAGTTTAGGGACAATAAATATTGTGTCAACTGTGAAACCAAATAACGTTATAGAAATACAGGCATTTCCAGAATCAAATGATGTTGTTGGATTAAGATCTCTCTATCTTAATTTTGACATTTCAAAAAGTAAAATAAATATGATTAAGGATGTCATTTCATCTGGTGATGAAATATCAGGAACAGTCTTTAATAGAGATTTTTATACATCAAGTTATTCAAACGGAAGTTTAATCAGAAAATAATATGATACAAACTGGAATTGAATCTAGAGTTAAGATTCAGGATATAATTTCTAATCAATTGCCGGAATATGTTTTAGGAGAAAGTCCTAAAACAATAGATTTTTTAAAGCAATATTATATTTCTCAGGAATATCAAGGAGGTCCTGTTGACATTGCCGAAAATCTTGATCAATATTTAAAAGTAGATAACTTAACCCCAGAAGTAGTTGTAGGATTCACAACTCTATCTTCTGGTATCAGTACTGATAGTACCATAATTAGTGTCCCCAATACAAAGGGATTTCCTAAAGAATATGGATTGTTAAAAATTGATGATGAAATTATAACATACACTGGACTCACTACAAATACTTTTATTGGATGTATTCGTGGTTTTAGTGGAATCACTAGTTATCATCAAGATTTAAATGCGGAAGAATTAATATTTTCAGATACAACTGCCGATTCACATGTTTCAAGTACTACAGTACATAATTTAAGTTCTTTATTTTTAAAAGAATTTTATAAAAAATTAAAATCTTCATATACTCCAGGATTTGAAGATAAAACCTTTGACTCTAGAGTAAATGCTGGAAATTTTATAAAATCATCAAGATCTTTTTATGAATCAAAAGGAACTAATGATTCTTTTAAAATATTATTTAATGTATTGTATGGAGAAACTCCAAAAATAATTAATCTTGAAGAATATCTGATAAAACCATCAGATGCAGATTTTATTAGAAAAGAAATATGTGTTGCCGAAGCTATTAGTGGAGATATTACAAAAATAGTAGGACAGACATTAACCAAATCAACAGATCCTGGGACATATGCTTCAATATCTTCAGTTGAAATTTTTACAAGAGAACAAAAACAATATTTTAAAATAGGATTATTTGTTGGATATGGTGATAATAGCAATGTTCAGGGCAATTTTATAATTACTCCTAATTCAAAAGTTTTAGAGAATGTTAGTATTGGTGCTAATGTAATATCTGTAGATTCTACAATTGGATTTGGTCAGACAGGAACAATATATTCTGGAAATAATACTATTACATATTCTGATAAAAGTATTAATCAGTTTTTAGGATGCTCTGGAGTTACTGGAATTATTACTGCTACAGATAATATTTTTTCAGATGATACTTATTTTTCTTATGAAAATGGGGATACAACAAAAAAAGTTGTTCTCAAATTGAGTGGAATTCTTTCAGATTTCATTCAAAAATCTGATTCAATTTCTGTTGATGAAGGCCAAGTCTTAACAATTAAGAGTATTGGAACCTTAATCAAAAATCCAGAACAAAATAAAACATATAGAGAAATTTTTGCAAATTCTTGGATTTACAATACTAGTCCTTCAATAAAAATTGACAGTTTTATTGGCGGTTCGTCTCCATCTGGTGTCATATTACAAACTTCTGTAGATAGATCTCAACTGAAAAAGGGTGATCGAGTAGAATTTATAGATGAAGCAACAAATAATATAATATATCCTACAACTACTACAGACATTCCATATGTAAATTCGGATATTACATCCAATTCAGTTTATATATCAAATTTAAATTCCTTTCCTTCGAATGTAGGTTCATCTATAAAATTAAGAAGAAAAATTAATAAGGCAAATAGTTCTACCGTTAATTTTAAGTATCAAAATAATAGCATTATTTCTGATATTCAGAACATGTATGTTGATGATGATAATTTCGCATACATAGCATCCAATTCACTTCCATCCTGGGGAAATGGGGTTACAAATTCTTATTCATATCAGATAACAAAACAAATTAACTCAGAATCAATTTCATCTTCCTCTGGAAACCTTATTGATTTTGATGAAGAAACTGGACTATACTCTACTATTTTATTTGACAATTCTGTTCCATTTATAAGTGGAGAAAGAATTCAATATGAATCGTCTGGTGAACCTTTGACGGGATTGAAAGAAGGTTCATATTATGTTAAAGTTTTATCCGATACGAAACAGATAAAACTTTATACTTCTTCTTCTTTTTTATATTCTGATACATATGCGGTCCAATTTAAATCACCTACCCCAACATTAAAAGAAACCCATACCTTTACTTTATATTCTCAAAAATCAAAAATATTAAATCCTCAAAAAATTCTAAAGAAATTTTCTCTTAATCATAATATTAAAAACGGAATTTCAGAGGAAACAGTTCCGGGATCAATCGGAATGTTGATTAATGGAGTTGAAATTTCTAATTACAAAACTTTCGATAAAGTTTATTATGGACCAATTGAAGATATTAAAGTCTTAAATGGTGGACGTAATTTTGATGTTATTAATGTTCCAAATATACAAGTATCTACTGGTATTGGAATAACATCTTTAGTTCAACCAGTTATAACTGGAACAATAACAGATATTGTGGTAGATAAACAAGATTTTGACATTAAAAAAATATTATCGGTTAATGTTACTGGTGGAAATGGATCTGGAGGATTTTTTAATCCAGTATTAATTAAAAGAAGAAGAGAAGTATTATTTGATGCAAGAGCAACTACACAGGGTGGTGGTATAAGTACAACCACTAATCAATTGACATTTTTAAGTGATCATAATTTTGTAAATGGGCAAAGAATTACTTATAGAAATGATGGCAATGAAAGTGTTAGTATTGGAATAGGACTCTCTCAATTATCAGATAATGCGAATTATTTTGCAAAAATTGATAATAACACAACAATACGATTATTTAATGATTTTGATGATTATTTAAATGAGAATAATCAAGTTGGTTTTGCAACAACCTCACTAAGTGGAACTCACAAATTTTTAACCGAATTTGCGAATAATACTATTTCAGAAATAAAAGTAATAGAAGGGGGATCATTTACAAATAGAAAACTTTTAGTTAAACCAGCAGGAATTTCTACAATACAAAACTCCGTCAATTTTAAAAATCATGGATTTAATAATGGAGAAATTGTAGAGTATGGTTATGAAACAAGTCAAATATCAGGAATTACAACTGAAAATCAATATTATGTTTTAAAACATGATGAAAATTCTTTTAGATTGTGTGATGCTGGCATTGGAGGAACAAACCCTACAAATTATGAAAGAGAAAATTATGAGAAATTTGATAGTATTGGAAGTGGTTTTCAAGAGTTTAAATATCCAGATATAAAAGCAAATATTGAGTTTACATCAGTTGGTATTGGAACAACAACACAAATTCAATCTGTAGAAGTATCACCGGTTGTAAAAGGACATATTGAACAAATTTATGTTTACGAACCAGGAACTGGATATGGATCAAATATTCTCAATCTTGAAAAAAAACCTTCATTAACAATTAAAACTGGTAGAGATGCTCAAATAATTCCTATTATAGTTAATGGATCTATCAATCAAACAAACATTCAATTTGGTGGATATGAATACTTTTCGACTCCAGATTTGATAGTTTCCGACCCAACTAACTCAGGGAATGGTGCCAAGTTAAGAGCCGTAGTTACTAATCAAAGAATTACTGGTGTTAAGATTATTAATGCGGGGATAGGATATTCTACTTCTACTACTACAATTAAAGTTGTTCCTAGTGGTAGTGATCAAATTTTAGATTCATCCATAAGAGAACTTTCTATTAATCAAGTTCAAAAAATATATCCACAACAAAATGAAATATTAAAAGACGTAAATGACGAACTATCATATTCAGTAACTGGATATTTTCAAGATTTAAAATCTTCATTTAATGATAATGATACAAAGTTATCTAATATTATTGGATGGGCATATGACGGAAATCCTATATATGGTCCATATTCAATTGTAGATTCGGATAATATAAATTCTGGTATTAAAACCATGACATCTGGTTATGTAAAAGATGCTTCCAATATCTTTGATCGACCATCAGTATCTGATTTTCCTATAGGATTTTTTGTCGAAGATTATGTTTATAATAGTCAAAATGGGGATCTAGACAAAAATAATGGAAGATTTGTAAAGACAAAAGATTTTCCAGATGGAGTATATGCATATCATGCGGTTATAGATGAAATCACAGGAGAACCACAATTTCCATATTTTATTGGAAATTCTTTTAGATCAAATACGATTGATGAAAATCAAAGTTTAAATCAAGGATTTGATTTTGATACTTCATCTCTTTCTAGAAATACTTTAGGTTATAAAATTTTAGAAACGAATGCTAGTAATGATTTTATTATTGAAGATAATGGCATTAAAAAACAAAGAATACTAGTCGAATCTATTGGTAAAGGATCAGTTTCTAATATTTCTATTACTAATAGTGGAGATAATTATAAAGTAAACGAATTATTGAATTTTAATAATGACAATACTAACGGTGGAGAAATTCATGCTAGTGTTTCATCTTTAAAAGGAAAGAATGTTGATAGAATTGATACTTCATATGAAGTTTATAATGATGCATTATTTACTTGGGGTAGAGATAATAAAGTAACTGTAACAATTTCTCCTTTTCATACGCTTTTAAACGGTGATAATGTTTTAATATCCGGATTTGGCACTTCACATCTTACTGCATTGAATGATTCATTCAAAATTAATGTTCCACTTATTCCAAATGTAGGATTAACAACAGAAATTACATCTTCTGGAGCAGCTACAACAGAAATATATGTGTCACAAATTCCACCAAATGTTTCTGTTGGTAGTAGTGTTGAAATTGGAAATGAAACTTTAGAAGTTTTAAATATATACCCAGATAAAAATATCTTTAGAGTAAAAAGAGGTAATTCTGGAATTGCACATACTACAGGAACAGCAGTATCATTTAAATCAAAAATATTCACAATTGATCAAAATTTAGATTATTTTGAGTCTAAAGTTAATGATAGAATTTACTTTAATCCACAAGAATCAGTTGGTTTTGGGACAACGGCAGGAATTGGATATGATGTATCATATTCTTTTGGTCAGGAGGTGATTGTGGGGTCTATTCCTACACAAAGAATTAGTATTAAAGAACATTCTCTTCAAACTAATCAGAAACTTACATATAGTCGAAATAGTAATAGTACTATTTCAATTTCAACATCTCCTACAGGAACACCATTCAATCTTCCAATAACAGTTTATGCGGTCAATAAATCTCCAAGCACTATTGGCATAAAAACTTCTCTCACTTCCGATGAAGTTTTCTTCATATCAGGAGGTGAAGATAAGGATAATTATTATTTTGATACTAATTATACAGAAGAACTTGGAAAAATTGAGAAAATCACATCAACTGTTTCAATATCAACTTCTTATTCGCATGGATTAGTTAGAGGTGATTCAATCACTATGGATGTGAAACCAAATCTCTCAGTAGGTATTGGAACTTCAACAGTAGTTAATATTCTTCACAATTCCGAAATTGATAATATCTTAGTTAATCCAATTGGATTCAATTCTACAGGAATTAATACAATAACTAATGAAATTACTATTGAGAATCATGGTCTAAAAACCGGAGATAGAGTATATTATGAATCTGATGAAGTATCTTCTGGATTAAATATTGGAAAATATTTTATCTATAAGGTTGATACTAATAATTTTAAGTTAAGTAATACTCTTGTTGATATAAATCAAAATCCTCCAGTAGTCGTAAGTTTTGCTTCTACGGGAGGTTCTTCACAAACTATTTCACCAATTAATCCAAGAATAGAATCTATTAAAAATAATAATTTAGTATTTGATTTAACAGATTCTTCTCTGTCTGGATATGAGTTTAAACTTTATTATGATCAAAATTTTAATAATGAGTTTATATCAACAGGTTCTACAGAAACTTTTAGTACAAATAGTGTTGGAACAATAGGAATATCTACTGATGCCTCATTTACTATTAATTATAGTTCTGGATTACCAGAAAGACTTTATTATTCTTTAGAAAAATCTGGATATATAAGTTCTTCTGATAAAAATGTAAGTAATTTCTCTGAAATTTTATTTGTTGATAGTACTTATAATCAAACTTATAATGTTTTTGGTGTAGGATCAACTACTTTTCAAATTTCTCTACAAGAAGTTCCAGAAAAATTTGAGTATATCTCTTCAGAATGTGATAATTTGGAATATACAACAACTTCAACATCATCTTCTGGTCCAGTAAATAGAGTTAAAATTATATCTGGTGGATCTGAGTATAAAAAATTACCATTACTTTCAGGTGTAGATACAGTAGATGGGGAAAATTTATTCGTTTCTTTAAATTCTAATACTATTGGAAAAATTAAAGAAACCAAATTAATTAATGAAAATTTTACATATTCTTCAGATATGACTTTAAGGCCACATGCCTTTGTATCTCCAAGAATTAAATTAAAAGATTCAAATATAGTTGGCATTGTAACAATAATTTCTGGTGGATCTGGATATACTTCACCACCAAAGGTTGTTGTCGTAAACAACAACACAAGAAATGTATTAAATAGTGGATCAATAATACCAATAATTATTGGCAATTCAATCACCAATTTAATTGTTGATGTTTTCCCCAAAGGAATATCTGATCAATCGGCAGAACTTTTTACTATCAATAATAGTAATGGAATTAGCATTAAAGAGGTTGAGTCATCAAGTATTGGAATTTTTACATGTAGTCTAACAACACCACTTTCAGGGTTCTCTACGGACGTTTTTACGGTAGGTGAAGAAGTTTTTGTTGAAGGAATTCAAAAATTTGGTACTACTGGAGACGGATTTAATTCTAGTGATTATGGATATAAATTTTTTGAAGTAACAAAATATGATAATGCATTATATACGGCCGGAATAACTGATGATAAAGTTACAGTCAGCATTTCTGGATTAGGAACAAATACAGGAATTGCAAAAACAATTCAAGATTCATTTGGAACTATTATATCCAAAACAAATTATCCAACTTTTTCAATTATTTCATCTCCATCAGAATTTGAAGTTGGTGAAAAATTATTATCCAATGGTGTTGAGAGAGATCTTGAGATTATTGGATATGATAATTCTGGATTCCTTAAAGTATCAGGATCTTACGATCTTTCTCCCAATGAAGTAATTACAGGCAAATCTACAGGAAACATTGCCACTATAGAATCTCTAACAAATTATGACGGAATTTTTGACATTAAATTTTCTAATAGAATATCTGAAGGTTGGAGAAATGAAACTGGAAAATTAAGTGAAGATTTTCAAGTTCTTCAAGATAGTGATTATTATCAAAATCTTTCATACTCTGTTAAAAGTAGACAACAATGGAATGATATTAGAACTCCTGTAAATAGTTTGGTGCATTCAATTGGCATTAAAAATTTCTCAGATACAGAAATAATTTCTGATGAAGATGAAAGGATTGGAATTACTAGTTTTTCTGATCAGACAACTATTGTAAGAGATTACATTCAAGAAAATAGAATTGATACGATTAACAATTTTGTTCTTGTGAACGATGTAGATGTTCTACAAAATAAATCAAAATTCTTGAAATTAAAAAATAAGAAACTCACAAATTATCAAGAGTCTAAATCTAATATTGTTTTGAAAATCGATGATATTTCAAAACAATTCTCCCATTTTGAAGATCAACCTTCTACATATAAAGATATATTAAAGATTGATGATGGAAATTCTTATAATAACTATCTATTTAAAGTTTCTGATATAAGTGGTAAAAATGAAGTACAACTAACAAGTTTAGTATTCTTAAACGATTCAGTTAATAGTAATATTGCTATTTTAGAAAAACAATCTTTAGTTAATGTAGGATCTGGATTAACTACAGTTGATGGCGAACAATATGGAGAGTTCTCCATTGAAGATGATAAGTATTTAAGATTCACTCCTAAAGATCCTTACGATACTGAATATGATATTAAGTATATTGATAAGAAATTTGACAACCAAGTTATTGGTATTGGGACTATATCTATTGGGTTTATTGATCTAACTTCCCGTAGTCAAATAATTCTTACAGGGGTTACAAGTAGTATTATTGGTGTTTCAACAGATAAATTTGTATCTTTCTATGTCAATGCACAAATTTATAAAGAAGTTACTAATGAGATGAATTTCGTCGAGTTGTATTTAACTCATGATGGAACAAATACAAATATTTCGGAATTCTATTTTGATACTGAAGAGTTTTCAAGATCGTCCAATCTTTTAGGATCTTTTGATGCAGATATTTCTGGATCATTGAATTTAAATTATACTAATAATACTGATGAAGATGTAATTGTCAAAACACGCATAGTTGGTTTTGGAACTACGTCTGTTGGTGTTGGAACATTCAGATACATTTTACCAAATCAACCAGAGGGTAATGAAAGATCTGCAATTTATGAGGCAGGTTTTTCTACAACAACTTCTGGAGTTTCTACTTCTTTCTTAAGATTGGATAAAAATACTTTTGATTCTGCAAAATCTATAGTTGAAGTTAGTATTGGATCTACAAAATCAATCCATCAAGTTATGATGGTTCAGGATAATATTGATATTTACACTCAGCAATATTCATCATTGTCAATAGGAAGTACAATAGGAATAGGAACTTTTGGAGGAGAATATTCTGGGGATGACGTTTTAGTTAAGTTTTATCCAGATTCCAATTTTATTGGAGATATAAGAATTAATTCTTATAGTGAGTGTTTATACACCACAGTTGATGTTATTAATCAAGCACCAAATCTTTTATATGGAAACTCTATTGAAACTGTAAATACTTCCTCATATCTAGCGATTAATGGAGATAGAATCAATAAGGATGATTTTATATTAAAATCAAACAATATTCCAATTTTTGCAAAATCATTTAACCCATCAGATAGTAATATTCTCGATCTTTCAACAGGTAAATTTTCAATAGATAATCATTTCTTTAGTAATAATGAAGAATTGATATACACTCCAAAATCAACTTTTGTTGGTATTGGATCGACTTCAATGATGTATAAGAATGGTTCTATCAATGAAAAACTTCCTTCACAAGTGTTTGCGATTGTTCATAATAGTAGTAGTTTTTCAATATCAACAACTAAAGCAGGATCAGCTGTTACATTTACATCTGTAGGTGAAGGAAATGAGCATGTATTTTCGATGGCAAAGAGAGATGAAAAGTCTATCATTACCATAGATAATATTGCTCAGTATCCACTCACTTTTACTAAGATTTCCCAATCACTTTCCGGAAATGGTGGAGGTATTTCAACAGAAACAACTACTTTTACTCTAAGTGGTATTACAACTATATTCCCCCTTAACATACTAAGGATTGATGATGAATATATGAATATCATCAATGTTGGTTTAGGAACAACAAATGTTGGACCTATTACAAATATTGGAACAGAACTTTTAGTTGAAGTTGAAAGAGGGTTTATTGGATCATCTGCAACATCTCATGTAGATGGTACACAATCTAGAATTTATAAAGGATCTTATACTATTGTTGATGATAGTATTTACTTCACAAAAGCACCTAGAGGAAACATCAATATTATAAGAACTGATAATAATATAATATTCGAAACATCAGATTTTACTGGCAGAGTATTTCTTAGAGAGGATTATACTGCAAATGAAATTTATGATGATATTTCTGATGGATTCAATGGAATTGGTAGAACATTTACACTTACTGTCGATGGAGCAAATATTACCGGTATTGGAACAACTGGAGGAAATGGGGTCGTATTTATTAATGGAATATTCCAAACCCCAACAACCGAAAATAATCCCGAAAATAATTTCCATATTATTGAACAACTATCACCTACGGGAATATCATCTATTGTATTCAGTGGTATTAGAACGGATATAACTGATCCTACCAGCACTTTGATTTCTGAATCTGATATAAATCAAAATCAAATTCCTAGAGGAGGACTTATTGTTTCTTTGGGATCAACTGGAGGACTTGGTTACGCACCTCTTGTTGGTGCGAAGATTCTACCTACTATTGCTGGTGGAGCAATTACTGGTGTAGTTGGAGTTCCAACTTACGGACAGTCTTTGACAGTAAGTAATTGCTTATATGATAATGTTAGTGGAATTGTTACAATAACAACTTCTGCAGCACATAACTTGGATGATTATAATGATCGGCAAGTTTGGTTAGAGGGTCTAGAGTTCTCCTGTGCTGCTCCCCATGCAGGTGTTACTACAACCATATTTCCAGATGGAACTCTTGGAAATGTCTTTGCAATCAGTGACATTGTTTCTGCTACTACATTCAGTGTTAATGTAGGAACTAGTACTATTCCTCATACTTATGATAGTTCTGGTCAAGTATATCCATATTTCAGTAAACTCAACTTTGGATCTGGATATTCTGGTAATATTGTTGCAATTGGTATTAGTGTATACGAACCTGGACATACAGGAGATTCTGCAAATATAACTGCAGAAGTTCTAACTAACGAACATAAGTTCTGGTTCAGTACAGCAAATAATATTCATTATGGTGGACAATATACCCATCAATTCGTATCTGCAACTTCTGGAGCAATAAACAAAGTTAGCCCAAGTGGATCTGCATTAACACCAAATCATGCATTCTATACTCCTTCAACGGGCGTTTTGAAACTAACATTTGCTGGTGTGCATGGAATGAGCACTAACGATACTATTACTATTGATGAGGGTAGTCTTAAGTTTAAATGTGCAAGAGATAATTTTGCTACTGTTCATGCTTATCCTCGTCCTCATGATCCAATTGGAGGACCAGGAATAACTACTGCTGTTACTGTTGGCACAACGACTAGTTTTACTATTAATGTTGGAAGAAGTTTAAATTCTAGTGTATCAATATCCACAGCATCTTACGAACCATCCACAGGCGATCTTGTATTGAATGTTGGTGCTGGTCATGGATTTATAGCTGCAGGTATATTAACAACCAATACTGCGTCTTATATCCCATCTACGGGTTTATTGACAGTAAATACCACCACTAATCATGGTATGGTAACTGGTGAAAGAGTTCAACTTGCAAATGAATCATTTACATTTAAATGTGCGAAAGATAATTATGCAACAGAACATACTTATCCGAGATCAACTGATCCTTCTAGTGCTAAATGGTTAGCAATAACTAAAGTTGATGCAGACTCATTTACTGTATTCGTAGGTGAATCTTCAGACACATCTACACATACTTTTGTTAGGGCAGAACTTGCTAATATTAGAACTGATGATCCAGGTGGTTCAGTTGGTATACACACAAGAAGTTTAACCTTTACTTGTGCTCAAGATAATCATGGATCATTCCATGCATACCCAAGAGCATCGGATCCAATATATGGTGCAGTTTTAGGTATAGGTGCAACAACAACTGATACAATTACAATTAACGCAGGAACATCTGTAAATGGAACAGGTGGACAACTTAAGTTTACTATCGTAGATGGTGGTACTGGGTATTCCAATCAAACACAAATATTTGTTTCTGAACCAACATATGAAAATCTTGAAGTTGTAGGTGTTTCTAGAATTGGTAGTGGTTCAACGACTGATACTGGAATTGGATTGTTATTGGATATTGATGTTGATGAAAGTTCTGCAACAGGTATTGGATCAACTTATTTTGAAGTTAAAAATTTCTATATAGCAAGATCTGGATATTCATTTAGAAAGGGTGATGTATTTAAACCAGTCGGACTTGTTACTGGTAAAAATTTGACATCTCCCATTTCAGAATTTGAGCTTACAGTATTAGAAACTTTTAGTGATAATTTTGGTTCATGGCAATTTGGAGAACTTGATTATATTGATTCTGTCAAAAATTATCAAGATGGAGAGAGAATAAGATTCCCACTCAAATACAATGGGTCGGTATTGAGTTTCGAAAAACCCGAAAATTCTACAATAGAACTGCAAAATGTATTACTCATTATTATTAATGGAGTCATTCAAGATCCAGGAGTTTCTTATGTATTTGATGGAGGTACTTCATTTGCATTTACTAGTCCACCAGATCCAGAAGATCAAATTGATATTTTCTACTATAGAGGAACTAGAGGTGTAGATGACATACAAGTAGATAATGTAATTCCAACATTAGAAAAGGGTGATGATGTTAGAGTATTTAAAAATGATTCCATTACAGGAACAATTACTCAAGATCAAAGAACAGTTTTTGATATATCTTTTGCGGATAAATTTGAAACTAGTTTATATCTAGATCAAGGTATCGATGAAGTTAATAGTAAACCAATGTCATGGACAAAACAAAAAATTGATAGGGCAATTAATGGAGAATTTGTTTATAAGACAAGACAATCTACAATTGCTCAAATTTATCCAACCGCAAAAATTATTAAAGATGTTACAACCTCTGATTCCAGTATTTTTGTTGATGCTGTAAGTAATTTTAATTATGATGAATCAGTAGGAGGACCATATCAAAATATGGGAGGTATTATTGTTGATGGTAAAGATGTTACATCAGGAGTTGTTACTGCAACTATCGGTGCTGGAGGAACAGTTTCCACTCTCACAATTGCGGATGGTGGAAATGGATATGTAGGATCGACAGTAAATATCAAGTTCCAATCACCAATTGAAATTGGTGTTGGTATTGGAACTATTGCTCAGGCTACAGGAGCAGTCACTAATGGTGTGATTACTGGAACTACAATAACAAATCCTGGTTTTGGATATACTGCTACTGCAGCACCCAAAACAATTATATCCCTACCAGATTCAAATACTGAAAATATTGATCAAATTGAATTTATTAAAGGATTTTCTGGAATTATAACAGGAATTACAACTACTTCTGGATCTGGTGGACATTCATTGGCACTTGAGTTCTTCCTTGATATGGGAACAACAAATTTTGGAGATGATCTAGAGGTTGGGTATCCAATATTTGTTAAGAACACTATAATTGGATCTGGTGTCACATCGGTGGATAGTTCAAATGCTGCTGTAGTTGGTATTGGAACTGCATTTTTAGATAATATTTACTATATCCATCAATTATCCCGTTCTGGTGATTATGTTGGTATTGTTACTTGTAATATAGATTCTGGAACTAATGTAACAGGACTTTCTACTAGTGGTGATTATGTTGGTGAATTTTCTTGGGGATTATTTACTTCAATTACCAGATCTTCTGCTCCAATTTCTATTGGTGTTTCTGGAAAAACTTTTGATGTTGGATTATCAACTTTCCCAACAATTCAGAGAAGAGGTGAAGGTATTAGATTGACAGGAGCACTTCCCGAAACAAAAGATAATTAAACCCATATAAATACTTAAAAAATTATTGTAATATGTCCGCTATAGTAACAGATCAATTTAGAATTGCCAATGCTAATAATTTTGTAGAATCTGTATTGAGTGCTGATAATAATTATTATGTATTTTTGGGACTTTCAAATCCTGGATCAGAGTCTACTCCTGTAGGATTTGGTAGAAGTTCGACATGGGATAAAAGTCCATCAATCCTTCCAAGTCCTATTGATAATCTACAATATTTAAGCCATTATAGAAATACTGCACTATTTGGAAAAAAATTAACTAGTGCAAATACTAGAAGGGTTGTAAAAAAGTTTGATTGGACTTTTAATACTCGTTATGAAATGTATCGTCATAATTATAGTGTTGAAAATTTAACTCCAATATCACAATCTGCAAGACTTTATGATAGTAACTATTATGTTGTTAATAGTGACTTTAAAGTTTATATATGCATCTATAATGGATCTCATGGTGATATTGGAGGGACATCAAACTTAACTGGAAATACATCTCAGGATGAACCAACATTTACAGATTTAGAAGTATCTGCCGCGGGGATAAGTGGAGATGGATATCTTTGGAAGTATTTGTTTACTATATCTCCAAGTGATATTATTAAATTTGATTCTACTGAATATATTGTTCTTCCGAGTGATTGGTCATCTTCAACCAATTTCCAAATTCAATCTGTAAGAGATTCTGGAGATTCTATTATTAATAGCAATCAAATAAAATATGTGTATATTGAGAATGGAGGAAAAGGTGTATATACTGAAGGCACTTATGATATTAAAGGTGATGGATCCGGAGCAAAAGTACATATAGAAGTTGATACATCTGGAACTATTACTAAAACAACTGTTGTTTCTGGTGGTAGTGGATATACATTTGGAATTGTTGATTTTGGTCATGCATTAACAGATAATATTTCCAATCCGGCAAAACTGATTCCAATTATACCTCCATCAAGAGGTCATGGATACAATGTATATGAAGAATTGGGATCGGATAAAGTTCTTACATATTCTAGATTTGATGATTCTACAAGAGATTTTCCAACAGATACTAAATTTGCTCAGGTTGGAATTATAAAAAATCCAGAAAAATATGATTCTGCGGTTCTTTATAGTGCAAGTGAATATTCATCATTAGGAGCAGTTAAATTAACATCAGATTTTAGTGATAATCCCACTATTGGGGGTAAAATCGAGCAGTCTACTTCAAGTGGTACTGCAAGAGGATATGTAGCATCATATAATGACGAGACTAAAGTATTGAAATATTATCAAGATAGATCTTTAAACTTTGGCAATACTTTAGATCAAACTGACAGAAATGATGTAACTAGTAAGGCCAATATTATTAGTTTCGAATCTTCATCAAGTACAATTTCCGATGGAACTTTTACAGCATCAGTTGATACAAGTTTTGGAGGAATTACAACTACAATTGGATCCAAAGAAATTAATTTGGGGGTTACTTTCACAGATGGACTTGCTAATCCTGAGATAAATAAGAATACAGGAGATGTTGTTTACATTGATAATCGTTCTCTTATAACGAGAGACTCTAGGCAAAAAGAAGACATCAAAATTATTCTGGAATTCTAAAGAAAAATGTCGCAAAAAGCAAATTTAAATATTAATCCATATTATGATGATTTTGATTCGTCAAAAAACTTTCTAAAAGTTTTATTTAAACCAGGATATCCTGTTCAAACTAGAGAACTGACGACTTTGCAGTCGATTCTCCAAAATCAGGTAGAAAATTTTGGAACTCACATATTTAAAGAGGGATCGGTTGTCATTCCAGGAAATATTTCATATGATGGCCAATTTTATGCGGTAAAAGTAAATACTACACAATTTGGAATTGATGTATCATTATATATTGACGAATTTGTTGGAGAAACAATAACAGGTCAAGTTTCTGGAGTTACTGCTAAAATTCAAAAAGTAATTTTACCAACAGAAAGTGATGATGTAGAATATATAACTTTATATGTAAAATATTTAGAGTCTGATAATAATTCTCAATTCGCACAATTTCAAGATAGTGAATTGTTGTCTTCTAATAAAAATGTAGTATATGGTAATACAACAATAAATTCTGGAACTCCATTTGCTTCATCTATTAATTTTGATGCAACTACAATAGGATCATCTGCATCTATTGGTGGAGGTGTTTATTTTATAAGGGGATATTTTGTAAATGTTTTACCTCAAACAATTCTCTTAGATTTTTATACAAATACCCCATCATATAGAGTTGGATTGCAAATTAATGAATCTTTAATTAATGCAAAAGAAGACGAATCTTTATTTGATAATGCAAAAGGATTTTCAAATTATGCATCACCTGGTGCAGATAGATTAAAAATTACATTAATTCTTACAAAAAAATCATTAACAGATACTAATGACACTAATTTTGTAGAGTTATTGCGATTAAAGGATGGAAAAGTTAAAAAGATAACAACAAAAACTCAATACAATTTAATTAGAGACTATCTTGCCGAGAGAACTTTTGATGAATCTGGTAATTATACTGTAAAACCATTTGATCTCAATTTAGAAGAGTCGTTAAATGATAGATTGGGTAATGATGGAGTATACTTCTCCAATGAACAGACTGATGATGGAAATACTCCTTCGGATAATTTATCTACATTAAAAATATCACCAGGAAAGGCATATGTAAAAGGTTATGATATCGAAAAGGTATCGTCCACTACAGTTGATATAGATAAACCAAGAGATACTGAAGATATTAAAAATGTTACAGTTCCATTTGAAATGGGAAATGTATTGAGAGTTAATAATGTAACTGGATTAGCAAAAGTAAGAGAAACAGTTGCATTATACTCGCAATTTGGTTGTTTGGGAAGTCAGATAGGAGAAGCTAGAGTATATTCATTTAATTTAACAGATGCTCCATATGTTAATGCAACTACTAGTTGGGATTTAAGATTATATGACATTCAAACATATACGAGATTAACTTTAAATGATACTGTTACATCGACAGATATAAAAGAGTCTTTCTTTGTCAAAGGGAAGAGCACAGGATCTAGTGGATTTGCAACAGCAGACGGAGCATCTAATCAAATTTTCTTAAGACAGACTTCCGGAACGTTTGCTAAAGGTGAAATTTTATTAATCAATGGAATAGAATCTTCAAGATCTGTAATTGAAGTTCGTGCATATAATACACAGAATATTAAATCGGTAAAACAGAATACACCTTTTAGTGGAACTAATAATTTCACAGCAGATTCTATTCTAGAAACATTTAATTTTCCAGGTTCTATATCACAAATAGTAATTAGTCCATCTGGTGGAAGTCCCGGTATTTCTACAGTGACTTCTCCAGGTCGCACTTTTGTTGGAATTAATACTGATACAGTAATTAGATATCAACAATCTGGAGTATCCACAGAAACTTATAATAGAGTATCTAGTGTATCATCCGATGCACTATCTTTAGAAATTTCTGCAATAGGTCTTGGTGTTACTGGAGTTTTTAATGGAACACTACCATCATCAGAAATACAAGTTAATGGATTCTTGGGTGGACCTATTATAAGAGGAAATGGAACATTATTTGCACCATTACCGGAAGAGAATGCTTCTGCAGTTGACCTTTCTACATCCCAATTATTTTTAATTGATCAATTAACTGGTAAAGATGTTGATAATGCAGATAATACTATAACTATCAATACTAGTGATATTAGTAGTATCGATGATATGTCTTGGGTTAACTTTGATCAGGAAAGATTTACTGTTGGTTATAATGGAGGTGATATTGGTACTATCACGTCAGATTCATTCGACCTGAATGGAGATGTTATAACATTAAGAGGATTGGATAGTAGCCAATCTAACAATGATACAGTTGTTAATGTAACAGCACTTAAAACAGGTATTCAAAGTAAAACAAAAAATTATTCCAGAAGCACTGTTTTATCTGTAAATGGATCTAGATTAAAAGAATCTGGAACCACTATTGCGACTTCCAAAAATGACGGATTAACCCTTAATCAATATTATGGATTAAGGGTTCAAGATGAAGATATTTCACTAAACTATCCCGACGTTTCAAAAGTACTTGCAGTTTATGAGTCATTGAATAGTAATAATCCATCTTTTGATATTGTCGAATTTTCTGTAATTTCAAATGTTGGATCGAATGCAATAATTGGAGAAAATATTATAGGATCTACAAGTAATGCTATTGCTAGAGTTGTAACTAATAATACTACTACCAATCCATCTTCTGGAAGTGCAAATAAATTAGGAATTGTTTATTTGAACGGAAATAAATTCTCAGTTGGAGAAGTGGCAACTTTTGAAGAATCCAATATCAATACTCAGATTGATTCTATAACTAATGGAAATTATAGTGACATAACACAGTCATTTAAGTTAAACAGAGGACAAAAAAATCAGTATTATGATTATTCTAGAATTGTAAGGAATAAAAATACTCAAGAACCTTCGAGACGTTTGATTATAGTTTTTGATCATTATACTGTTCCCACAAATGATTCTGGAGATGTATTTACAGTAGACAGTTATGATAGGGAGAGATTTTCAAAAGATATCCCAAATATTGGAGGTTCTATTAGAGCAACAGATACTTTAGATTTTAGACCTAGAGTAGCAACTTTTGATCCTTCAGTAACAACAGATAGATCTCCATTTGATTTCAATTCAAGAACATCAACATTTAATACATTTCCATTAAGACTTTTGGCACCCGAAGAGGGATCTATAATTAGTCAAAGTTTTTATCTTCCTAGAATAGATAAAATTTACTTAGATATTCTTGGAAACTTTGTTGTAGATAAAGGAGTATCTTCAAAAAATCCAAAACCACCTACCAAAAAAGGTGAATTTTTAGAACTTGGAACTATAGAATATCCAGCATATCTTTATGATGCATCAGATGCGAATATTATTCTGACTGATAATAGAAGATATACAATGAGAGATATTGGTATTATTGAAGATAGAGTAGAAAATCTAGAAAGAGTAACAACTCTTTCTTTACTTGAAGTTAATACTCAAACCTTACAAATAAAAGACTCCGAAGGTTCTGATAGATTTAAGAGTGGTTTTTTTGTTGACGACTTCTCTGATAGTTCCAGATTTGATACTTTTGAATCAACAACATTAGTTGATGAAGAATCAAGAACACTCAATTCTGATATTAGTAGCAATTCGTTAGAATCACTAATAGCAACATTAGATAATATCACTCCAGAGAATTTAGATTTAAGTGCAGATAAGTATTCGACTACACCCTTGGTTCTTTTAGATTCTAATATAGAAAAAACAGGTAACTCTTTAACACTTGCATATGATGAGATTGATTGGTTAGAGCAGTCATTTGCAACTAAAATTGAAAATGTAAATCCATTCAATATTGTTGTTTACAGTGGAACAGTTACATTAGATCCTGCAGTTGATAATTGGACTAGAACAATTCAATTACCTGATAGAACCATTGATCGTGGAATTACTAGAACAAATAATGTAAATTTAAATAATAATTTAAATTCTAGAGTCAGATCTAATGTTTTTGTTCGTGGAGGAAGTGGAAGAGAACTCAGAAGAACTAATACAAGACAAGTAGGAAACTTCTCTTTCAGGGCCTCAAGCACTTCTAGAGGATCTTTTGACACTGTAGATACTAGTATTCGTAATGAAGTAGTTGGCACTAGCGATACATCGTTTATTAGATCTAGAAATGTAGAATTTAATGCATCTAACTTAAAACCAAATACAAGATATTATCAATTCTTAGATGGAAGAAGTGAAGTCGATGTAATTCCAAAACTCATAGAAATTAAAAATGCAACTGCATCATTTACAATTGGAGAAACTGTCATTGGAACTATAGGTGGTATTGAAAGAATTAGATTTAGAGTGTGTAGACCTGATCATAAATCAGGAAGTATTTCAAGTCCAGATTCAACATATAATCAGAATCCATATAATAAGACTCAAATTTTAGGTTCAGTATATAGTTCTACATCAAATGTTCTTAATGTTGACGTTGATGGACTTGCTAAGAGAGCACAGGGTACATATTTTGGATATATTCAGTCTGGGATGCAATTAGTTGGACAAAGCAGCAATGCAATTGCCTCTGTAAAGGACATCAGATTAATTTCGGACAATTTTGGAGACCTTAATGGATCATTCTTTATTAGACCTCCACATGTAAATCCAATACCAAGTGTTAGATTGCGTGCAGGAACAAAAACTTACAAATTAACATCTAGTTCCACAAATTCTAAAGGATTACCTGGAAGCAATTTAATTTCTTTTGCAGAAACATCTTATACTGCAAATGGAACTGTTTTGAGATTCCAAGCAACAGTTACAAGAGAAACCGCAAGAACAAATATTTCAAATACAGTTAGTTTAAATTTAAGTAGATCAGTTAATGTTGAATATACAGATTCTCTAGCACAAACATTTACTGTTGGTGGAAATATTCAGGTCAAATCTGATATTGATACTGATGATGACGTAAATGGAGTATTTTTAACATCTGTAGACGTATTTTTTGCTACAATTGATAGTGGTAACGCACCAATTAGAGTAGAAATAAGAGAAACTCAATTAGGAACACCAACACTCACAACTATTGGAAAACCAGTAACTCTTAAACCAAGAGGTAGTATTGATGGTGTTGAAACCCAACTAATTCAAACATCAGACACTGGAGAAATTGCTACAAATATTAGATTCCCAGAACCAATTTTCTTGGCACCTGGTAGAGAATATGCAGTAGTTTTAATATCAGATCAAAGTGATGAATATGAAGTGTGGACAGCTGTCATGGGAAATAAGACTGTCAACACACAACAACTTCCAGATGTTGATCAAGTGATTTATACTAAACAGTTTGCTCTTGGGTCTTTATTCAAATCTCAAAATGGATCTATCTGGTCAACTGATCAAAATCAGGATTTGAAATTTAAACTTTATAAAGCAGAGTTTGTGCAGAGTTCGGGAACTGCTTATTTCTACAATCCACCTTTAGATCGAAGTAATGATTATGTTTTGGAGTTGATTAACAATCCTATTACAGTCCTTCCAAAAACAGGAAGGATTGGTATTGTTACAATAACAGATTCAAGTTTTATTGGTATTGTAACTGTTGGTAGAAAACTTGCCGGTTGCAATGATAATGGAGGATCAGCAATTATTGTTGGGCAAGGTAGTTCTGTTAATGATGCTTCCACATTAACAGAGTCGGGACAAAATTATCCAATAAGCACTACTGAAACAGTAAGTACATTTAATTTCTCTGGAAAGGGAGATGGACTAAAACTTAATATAACTACCAACGCTAGTGGAGTAATTACTGGTGTTGGGCACTCTACTCTCGATTATGGAAATGGATATCAAGTTGGAGATGTTGTTGGTATTCAAACTTCGACAACATCATCAGCAACTGGTAGAGATGCAAGAATAACAATTGGTGATGTTACTGGTGTTGATACCTTATATCTCACCAATGTTCAAGGTGGATTTGGTGGTAGTGGTAGTGGAAAAGAATTTGCTGTAGGTGTTGCTTTAAGTTATTTCAGTGGTTCTAGTACAATTGTTTCTGCTGCAGGAACTAACATTATATCTTCTAATGCAGATGGTGGAATTTATTCTGGAGATTGCTTTAAAGTGGATCACTTCAATCATGGAATGTATTCGACAACCAACAAAGTAGTTGTTGATAATATCAAATCGGATATTCCAACAACAATATTAACATCAGAACTAATTGTTGGAGAAACTTCATATATTAACATCGATTCTTCATCCAACTTTGAAACGTTTGAAGGAAGACCGGTAAGTGGTTCATATACTGGATATGTAAAAATTGGAAGTGAAATTATTGGATATGATTCTGCAAGTGGTGGAGTATTGAATATTTCTTCAAATGGTAGAGCAATTGATGGAACAATTGCAATTAATCACCCATTAGATAGTGTTGTCGAAAAATATGAATTTGGTGGAGTTTCTTTAAGAAGAATTAATGGAATCAGCACCTCTATACAATCTCCTATTGATATTGATAATTATCACATTAGAATTGATAGATCAATAACTAAAGGAAATAATAGATTAAATGATGGATCTAGCACAGATTCTCCAGAATTATCTTTCAATGATGAAAAATTAATTGGAGGAAATTCTGTTACTGCCTCTGAAAACTTAGTATATAATTCGATAACTCCATCATATGATATACTCACTCCAGGATCAACTACTTTTGCAACAGGAAAAGTTAGAACAACAACAGCAACTAGCGTTTCTGGAACAGAAGTTTCATTTAATGATAATGGGTATGAGGAAGTTCAATTAAATTCTTTAAATTCATTATCTTCTTTGAGGATGGTCGCTTCAGAGATAAATCAAAATGAATACTTAACATCTCTACCAAGAAATAAATCACTTACCACTGCCATTACATTTAATTCAAATGATCCAAATAATGTACTTTCTCCAATATTGAATTTGGAGCAAGCAGGTTCTATACTCAATAGTAATAGATTGAATAAACCAATCACTGATTATCCCAATGATAATCGTGTTAATTCAATTGTTGATGATCCACATTCATCCGTATACTATTCAAATATCACAACTCTCCAAAATCCAGCATCTGGACTTAAAGTTATTATTGCTGTAGAAAGACCTGGAGACTCTGACTTTAGAGTTCTTTATACGACAGTAAAAGCAGATTCTAGTGAAATTGAACAATCATATGAATTGTTCCCAGGATATGATAATCTTAAGCAAACAACTGAAGGTTTCTTAATTGTCGATCCATCTAAAAATAGTGGATTGCCGGATAGAAAAGTTAGAGCAAGTTTGGATGGTGAATTTTTAGAATATGAATTTACAGTTGATAGTTTAGATTTATTCAGTGGATATGGAATTAAGATTGTAATGTCCAGTTCCAATCAAGCACAAACACCTCGTTTTGCGGATCTTAGAATTATTGCACTCAGATGATAAAAGTAAAAGGACACTCCAATTTATACAGAGATGAAAATACCGGTGCTATCGTAAATTACGATACTGCCGGATATAATCAATATGTGAATACTATTACACAAAAAGATTTACGTAAAAAAGAATTGGATGAGATGAAAAAAGATATTAATGATATAAAATATTTACTTCAAGAAATTTTGAATAAATAACTGCTTATAAATATCTAAAGGTATATTAGCATCATAAAATAATGGCTGTTTATGTATCAAATATTGTTATCGAACAAGGATTTGATTTTGATACTTCATTTCAATTAGAAGATACCAGAACTAATTCCCCATTAATATTGAGCAATGCTTCTGCCGAATGTAAATTGAGAAAACATTATGGTTCTACATCATCAGTATCTTTTGCATCGTCAATAACTAGTCCCGATTTAGGAATTATTTCCATTTCATTGAATGCATCACAAACTGTAGATATAAAACCTGGTAGATATGTTTTCGATGTAAAATTAACAAATTTTGGCAAAGAATTTAAAGCTGTAGAAGGTACAGCACTAATAAGAGGGGGAGTAACTAGGTAATGCCAAGTATAAACGATAGGATTGGTTCTCAAAATGTAATCCGTGTTTTATCCAATGCTTCTGCTCCACCGACACGGTTATTAAACTTAACTGATGTAGATTCCACTCTAAAAAATAGAGATGGAATGATTTTGGTATGGGATTTGGCAACAGAAACCTTCTATATGACGGACACGATTGATTCGTCATCTTTAAATATTACTGGTATTGCGACATTTTCAAATACTACCGACTCTACATCATCAATTACTGGTGCTTTAGTTGTTAATGGTGGAATTGGAATTGGTAAAGCAGTCAATATTGGAGGAAATATATCAGTTGCTGGTATATCAACTTTTGCATCAAACGTTGATATTAATGCTGCAGTTGATATTTTAAATAGTTTAAATGTTAACGAAACATTTGAATCTGTTGGAATCACAACTCTTGCTTCTGCAGGTGGTATTACCACTACTGGAGGACATTTATATGTAGGGTCCAATTTAGAAGTTTCTGGAACTTCAAACTTTATCGGAAATGCCATATTTAGAGGTGGTACAATTGGAATTGGTGATTCTACTAGAGATGATATTGATGTTGGAGGTGAATTTGTATCTAATTTAGTTCCAAATACTGATAACACTTATGATATTGGTATTACGACACAAAGATGGAGAGACGGAAAATTTTCTGGTCTTGTAACGACTACTAACTTATTTGTTTCTGGAGTATCAACTTTCCATGGTGATAACTATATTACAGGAAACTTAAGGATAACTGGATTTGCCTCTGTTACTGAAGGTTTATATTACGATGCTAATGACTATGACGGACCAAATGGAATTGCTTATTTCGATAATACCGGAAAACTAATTGGTGCTGCCAGTACAGAAAATGCATTGACTGAAAGTTATTTTGTATTAACGACCAACAATGTAGGAATTCCTACGTGGACTTCGGTAATTGATGGAGGATCTTACTGATGGCAAAACCCAACACTAGACAAGGACTTATTGATTATTGTCTGAGACAACTTGGAGCACCAGTTTTAGAAATAAATGTTGCTGATGAACAGATTGATGATTTAATTGATGATACTATTCAATACTTTAATGAAAGACATTATGATGGTGTTGAGAGAATGTATTTAAAATATAAAGTATCTCAGGATGATATTGATAGAGGAAAAGCTAGTGGTATAAATGGAGTTGGAATTGTAACAACAACAGGAACTTCAACTAATATAAGTGGTGTTGGGATAGTTACTTCAAATTTTTATGAAAATTCTAATTTTATTCAAGTTCCAGATTCTGTAATAGGAATTGAAAAAATATTCAAATTTGATACTAATACAATTTCTGGAGGAATGTTTAGTATAAAGTATCAACTTTTTCTAAATGATCTTTATTATTTTAGTTCTATAGCTTTATTGTCATATGCAATGACAAAAACATATCTGGAGGATATTGATTTTTTACTTACCACTGACAAACAAATAAGATATAATAAGAGGCAGGATAGATTATACTTAGATATAGACTGGGGAGAACAATCTAAAGACACATTTTTTGTAATTGATTGTTATAGAGCACTTGATCCAGAAAGGTTTTCTCAAATTTATAATGACAGTTTTGTTAAAAAATATCTTACTGCATTAATAAAAAAACAATGGGGACAAAATCTAATCAAATTCCAAGGTGTAAAACTTCCTGGAGGTATTGAACTAAATGGTCGTGCATTATTTGAAGATGGACAAAGAGACTTGGAAGATATAAAACAGAAAATGTCTTCTGAATATGAACTACCACCTTTGGATTGTATTGGTTAATAATTATGACATTGAATCCATTTTTTCTTCAAGGTTCTTCGGCTGAACAATTTCTTGTTCAAGATATAATCAACGAACAATTAAAAATTTATGGTATAGATGTATATTACCTACCTAGAAAGATTTTTAAGACTGATGACATAATTCGTGAAATACAATCTTCTAAATTTGATGATAGTTTTTTGATAGAAGCATATTTGAATAATTATGATGGATATGCTCCTGATAGTGATATCATGACCAAGTTTGGTCTTAGATTGAAAAATGAAATAAGTTTGACTATATCTAGAGAAAGATATGAAGAATTTATTGCTCCGTTTTTGGAAGGTATTTCATCGGGAATTAGAGATGCAAGAATAACAATTGGTTATGATTTTGCCGATTTGATTACAAGACCAAAGGAAGGTGATTTAATTTATTTTCCACTAGGAGAAAGATTATTTGAAATAAAAAGAGTTGAATCGGAAAAACCATTTTATCAACTAGGAACTAATTATGTTTATGAATTGAGTTGCGAACTTTATGAATATGAAAATGAACTTATTGACACTTCAATTGAAGAAGTTGATAATACTGTAGAAGATGAAGGATATATTACAAGTATTACAATTGTCGGCAACGACGGTGACCCCATTATCGGATCTGCATTAACTGCTACTGCATTGGCAGAAATTTCTTCCCATTCTATTAGTGAAATATTTTTAAATAATGATGGTAGTGGATATGTTTCCACTCCTACAGTAACGTTCTCAAATCCACCAAATCTTGCCGGAGGAGATTCCCTTGCCACGGCGGTTGCAATTACAACTAATAGAGCAAACGTACAATCTATTTTAAGATTGGAATTGACAAATGGTGGATCTGGATATACTAATGCACCAACAATAACAATAACTGGTGGAGGAGGAACAGGAGCTGCGGCAACTTGTTCTGTCGGAGGAACAGAGTTTAGTGTTTCTTCTATGTCGATTACTAATAAAGGACGTGGATATTCTATTCCACCTACAGTAATTATTGGTAGTCCTGGAGTAGGAATTACTGCAACTGCAGTTTCTGGAATTGTTGATGGCAAACTCGATTATATTAGAATACTTAATGCAGGTATTGGATATACTCAAGCACCTACGGTTTCTATAACAGGATTATCTACGGTTGGTGTCGGAACTTATGTCTATAACGAAACCATAACTGGAGAATCGTCAGGAGTAACAGCAGTAGTTAGAGATTTTAGAACTACTATTTCGACAGTACCTGGTATTTTTCCTGTTACCAATATTAGAGTTTCACTAAATACTGGTAAGTTTAGTCCTGGTGAAACAATTGTAGGAACAATTTCATCTGCTAGATATACTGTTTTGGATTATGATACGGAGAGTTATGATAATCCATATGACACTAATGAAGAAATAGAATCGGAAGCAGATGATGTTATAGATTTTTCAGAATCAAACCCATTTGGTACTTATTAATGTTAGGAACATATTTTTATCACGAAATTATAAGAAAAACTATTATTAGTTTTGGAACATTATTCAATGACATTTCCATCAGGCACACAAAGAGTGATGGTAGCATTTTAGATGAAACAAAAGTTGGTCTTTCTTATGGACCAATGCAGAAGTTTTTGACAAAAATTCAAGAACAAGATCAGTTAACAAAACCTATTGCAATTACTCTTCCGAGAATGTCATTTGAAATGACCACAATTCAATATGATTCGACTAGAAAAACTGGAGTTACTCAAACATTTAAAGCAAACGATACTACTGATAATAAAACAAAGAAAGTTTTTATGCCGGTTCCATATAATATTGGATTTGAACTTAATATTTTCAGTAAATTAAATGATGATGCTCTTCAAATTGTTGAGCAGATACTTCCTATTTTCCAACCATCATTTAATTTGACTGTTGATTTGGTCAGTTCTATTGGAGAAAAAAGAGATATTCCAATTGTTCTTGATAGTATTGATTTTCAAGATGATTATGAAGGATCATTTCAAATCAGAAGAGCATTAATTTATACTTTAAGATTTACTGCTAAAACTTATCTGTTTGGTTCTATTGCAGATACTTCTGATGGACTCATCCGCAAAGTTCAAGCAGATCTTTATAGTGATACTAATACAAAGACTGCAAAACGTGAAATGAGGTATACTGCTGTTCCTGATCCTATTACTGCCGAACCTGGTGATGATTTTGGATTTACCGAAGAATGGACGTTCATACCAGACTCTAAAGATTATAGTCCTACTAGACAAAAGGATATTTGATTGTTATGGATAATAATTATGATTCAATCGATAAAGCTTTGAATATTGATAGTGATATTGTTGAGTCAAAACCAATCAAAAAACTAGAGATTATAAAATCCAAAGATGATGATATAGAGAAAGATTATGTCTATAGTCGTGCAAACCTTTACTCCCTCATAGAGAAGGGTCAGGAGGCAATTAACGGCATTATGGAAGTAGCAGGGGAAGGAGGTAGTCCTAGGGCATACGAGGTCGCAGGACAGTTGATTAAGAGTGTTGCGGATACTACAGATAAGTTGATCGATTTACAAAAGAAACTTAAGGATGTAGAAGACGAAACTAAGAAAACTACAAACAATGTTACTAACAATGCAGTGTTTGTTGGGTCTACATCAGAACTTCAAAAAATGCTTAAGCAAGGGTTTCTAAATAATAAAGAATGAACTATTTTTCTATAGATGAAAAAGTGTAAGCAAGGATATTATTATTGTTATACTGATGAAGTATGTAAACCCATTCCAAAAGGTTTGAAGATGACCGCTAGATTTTCTGGTGGTGGAAAAGAACCAGAAGAAACTGGTATTGGTGTGCCCACAAATGGTAATGGAGAAAGCACTAACAGTAATGATGGAGATGGTGGTGGTATGAGTGAAGAAACCATCGTAGAAAAACTTGATGGTAAGTTCGACTGGGGAAATAAGTCAGAGTCTGTAGAGTACTCTGACTGGAGAGATGATTTCAAAGCAACTGAATATGAGTTCGTTGATATTATCAAACCAGAACCACTGAAAGGTAAAACACTTGAAGAGAAGAAGGAAGAATCAAAAGTCGGTGGTGGCAATCTAAAAAAACTTACTGCAAAAGCAGTAAGAAGAGTTGATGCCGATGTTGATGGTGATGTTGATAGTGTAGATATGAAGTCTCCAGAGACTGGTGAATTTGTTCCTTCACCTGATGGTAAGAAACTAAAACCTAAAGTAAGGTTTGAAGATACTTCAGATTGGGGGAGTAAACTTGGGATTGTTGATGTAATTTTATGAGTGACGTATATCTTGGTAATCCATTATTAAAAAAGGCAAATACTGCGATTGAGTTTACAGAAGATCAAATTATTGAGTTCTTAAAATGTAAACAAGATCCTATTTATTTTGCAAACAATTATATTAAAATTGTTTCTCTCGATGAAGGTTTAACGCAATTTCATCCATATCATTTTCAAGAAAAATTAATTCATAATTTTCATAATAACAGATTTAATATCTGTAAGATGCCTCGTCAGACAGGTAAATCTACAACTGTTGTGGCTTACCTTCTTCATTATGCTGTTTTTAATGATAGTGTTAATATTGGTATTCTTGCTAACAAAGCAGCGACTGCCAGAGAATTACTAGGTAGATTACAAACTGCATATGAGAACTTGCCTAAATGGATGCAGCAGGGTATTATATCATGGAATAAAGGTTCTTTGGAGTTAGAGAATGGCAGTAAGATATTGGCAGCTTCTACATCTGCG
>MPMD02164456.1_pt1 | contig 36813 bp, 30 predicted proteins | sample 1617291 | NCBI WGS metagenome assembly MPMD02 (sample SAMN05944810, study PRJNA350692) | marine metagenome | biome: marine; feature: ODZ; material: water; isolation source: 120 m water sample filtered on 30 um supor filter | place: Pacific Ocean | collected 2012-04-09 | depth 120m m | reverse complement strand
CGCCAACGTATCTCGCCGCTCAAGGCGATGAGCGATGACTGGCTGGAGGTGATGGCCGTGGCGCACAGGCTGGGCATGGCCTCGACGGCGACGATGATGTTCGGCCACGTCGAGTCGCTCCGGCATCGGATTGAACATCTCGAGCGTGTCCGGCGTCAGCAGGACGAGACAGGAGGTTTCACGGCGTTCATTGTGTGGACATTCCAGGCGGAGAACACCCGGCTCAAGGCGACGCCGGTCGGAGCCCATGAATATTTGCGGATGCAGGCGATCAGCCGAATCTACCTCGACAACATCCCGAACATCCAAAGCTCGTGGGTGACGCAGGGGCTCGAGATTGGCCAGGTCGCGCTGAAGTACGGCGCGAATGACCTGGGCAGCATCATGATCGAGGAAATTGTGGTTTCCGAGGCGGGTACGACTTTTCAAATGGGCGTCGCGGATATGAGGCGCCTGATCGAGGGCATCGGCTACGAGGCACGGCAGCGCGACAACTGGTATCGGCTGGTCGATGGTCAAGCCGCAGCAGCGTGACAAACAACAAGCGAAAACAAACGAATCGGTGGCAGCGCTTGGCCAAGCGCTGCATCGGCCTGGTCGTTGGCTTGGCGTTGGCGACGGCGGCCGGGTGCCAGTCGTCGAAGCAGGATACATCGGCGTCTCTTGCGAAAAGACGCACGGCCCGCCCATCTTCTTTCCCGCAAACCAACAGGACATTCAGCCTGAGCGATCGGGTGGAGTATAGCGCCGCCTACGACAAGGAACTCGAGTTCATCTTCCGCCTGTCCGAGAAGGGCAAGTGGGAGGAGGCCGAGGCCGAAGTGGGCTTGCTACTGCAGATACACCCGAAAGACCCGACGCTTCTGCGGATTGGTGAGTGGGTGGCCACACAGAAAAAACTGCTTCGCCAGCAGGCCATCGAGGATCGCATCCGCACCATCGATGCCAAGCAGACCGGGATGAACCCATCGATCAAGGATATCTGGAAGGATAACAAGAGTCGCGGGTTGCCGCCGCGCAAGGACATCCGCGATGTCCTTGAGATGATCCAGGCCGAGCCGTACGTCCCGGAGACTTATGGAAAAACAATTACGAAACAGGGATTTTTGTTTGATGCACGAAGCAAACTCGGCCGCATGTCCGGCCTGCTCGACAACACGGTGTCAATCCAGACCGATGAGCAAACCGTGAAGGACATTCTTTTCGACATCGGTGGCAAAGAGGGCATCAACTTTATCGCCGATCAGGGGCTTGCGCCGCTGGAGCAAAAGCTCACGCTCAACATCGACAGGGTGAAGTTGGGTGAACTGCTGAGCTACATTTCGCGCAACGCAGGTGTGCAGTTCCAGGTTGGGGAGGACCTGATCTGGGTGATCGACAGCAAAGCGTCTAAGGAATTGATCGAGCAGACGCGGTTTTACCGGTTGCGGAAGGGCTTCATGATGCCGGCACAATTTGGGCCGGAAGAGACCACCCTGGTGACCATGAAGCCGGAGAAAGGTCCAACCACCATCACCGAGACGGCCAAGTACAAGATGTTCGTCAACGACAGCATCACGAAAAGACCGTCGATCGAGGATGCGATCACGACGTTTTTCAAGGGCCCGGAATATATGATCGACTACGAGCGGAACCTCATTGTCGCCACCGGCTCGCCGGCGCAGCTCGAGGTTCTGGAGCGAATCATCGAGGAGTTTGACCGTCCGATTCAGCAGGTTTTGATCGAGGCGCGCTTCATCACAATCTCCGAGGCGGCGTTTCTCGATCTTGGTTTCCGGTGGGCATCCAGCGTTGCGAGCAATCCGCCACAAGACCAGACCGGGATCGGCAACGGAGCGCTGGGCAGCGAGGAGGGTCTGCTAACAAGGGTCACATTCAACAATGTGTTCAAGGAAAGCAGCATCCTCAGCAACGCTGACCTGTCCGCAGCGCTGACTGCACTCGAGCAGAGCGGCGAGAGCCAGTTGCTTAGTGCGCCGCGCCTGACGCTGCTCAACAACCGGCCAGGCTCCATCAACGATGGCCAAGTGAACTACTTCTATGAGGAATTTACGATTGAGGAAACGTTGACCGAGCGCCAATACAGTCAGCGCTTGGTTCCAAAAGGTACCCCCAGCAAAATCACTGCGGGCGTTTCACTGGAGGTCGTGGCTAGCATTGGTGGAGATGGACAAAGTATCCTGATCGCGTTGCACCCGGTGGTTAATCAAAATGTCAGCTATGTCTCACTCAAGGGCCAGACCTTCGATGAAGCTTCTGAGGGCGACCAGAACAAGCTCGAGATTTTCCTGCCCCAGTGGCGTACGCAGGAACTCGCCACTCGCGTGGTGGTCGGTTCCGGCCAAAGCGTCATGATGGGAGGTGTGCTCGAGCGCGAGCAGCGCACCATTGTCGAGTCGGTTCCGATTCTTGGCAACCTGCCCGGTATCGGCGCGATGTTCCGCAAACGTTCCACCATCGACAAGCCGCGGTATCTGCTGATTTTTGTCACAGCCACGCTGGTCGATGAGGACGGCTCCTTCGTGACCTACGAGCAGCCCGGCGACGAGCGGCCAACTCCGGTTAGCCTGCCGAAGTCCCTACCGACACCGGGGCCGACGGCATTCCCGCCGCCCCAGCCCCCGGCCAAGCCAAGCGCTGAGTCAAGCGCGACACCGGCTCCAACCAAGCCAGCTGAGGGCAAATAATCGTTCGCTTGGCCAAGCGGCATGTAGCTTGATTTTTTTGCCGCGGAAACGAACATTGCCAGGCCCACCACCGGGCCGGCAGCCGCAACCCGAACAACAGCATCATGCCCAAGATTGAGCGTGCGCTCATTTCCGTTTCCGACAAGACCGATATCGTCCCGTTCGCCGAGGTGCTTTCCCGTGCCGGCGTCGAGATCATCTCCACCGGCGGCACCGCCAGTGTGCTGCGCGAGGCCGGCATTGAGGTGCAGGATCTCAGCGACTACACCGGCTTCCCCGAGATGCTCGACGGCCGCGTCAAGACGCTGCACCCCAAGGTCCATGGCGGCCTGCTTTTCCTGCGTGAGAACACCGAGCACACCGCCACCGCCGCCGAGCACGGTATCCGGCCAATCGATCTCGTTGTGGTGAATCTTTACCCGTTCGAGCAAACCGTGGCCAAGCCGGACGTCACCCTCGGGGACGCCATCGAGAACATCGACATCGGCGGCCCATCGATGCTTCGCAGCGCCGCCAAGAACCATCAGAGCGTCACGGTCATCGTTGATCCTGCCGACTACGGCCGCGTCGCCGATCAGGTTTCTTCCGGCGGTGAAACCACGCTTGAGCTTCGCCGTGAACTGGCTGTCAAGGTGTACTCACGAACCGCCGCCTACGACGGCGCGATTGCGCTGCACCTGGCCAACGTCTATGAGCAGGAGCAGCCCAGCGCAGATCTGCCGGGCAAGCTTGTCGTCCGCGCCGACAAGGCGCAGGACCTGCGCTACGGAGAAAACCCCCACCAACGCGCCTCCCTCTACGGCCGATTCGGCGAGTTTTACCAGCAGCTTCACGGCAAGGCGCTCTCGTACAACAACATTCTCGACCTTACCGCTGCCGCCGGGTTGATCGTCGAGTTCGATGCCGAACTGCCCACGCTCGCCATCCTAAAGCACACCAATGCCTGCGGCCTTGGCCAAGCAGACATTCTCTGCGACGCGTGGGACAAGGCCTACGCGACCGACCGGCAGGCGCCGTTCGGCGGCATCATCGCCTGCAACACCACGCTCGACCTCGCCACCGCCGAGGCGATCAGCGAAATCTTCACCGAGGTCATCGTCGCGCCCGACTTTGAGGTCGACGCACTCGAGTTGCTGCAGCAGAAAAAAAACCTGCGCCTGGCCAAGCTGCTGCTCAACCCGGCCAACGCCGTGCCGTGGGATGTCCGCTCCGTCGGCGCCGAGTCGTTCCTCGTGCAGGAGCGCGACCTTCGGCAGACCACCGCTGTCGATCTCGAGATCGTCACCGAGCGCCACCCGTCCGAGGACGAACTCAAGGCGATGCTCTTCGGCTGGCGCGCCGTCAAGCACGTCAAGTCCAACGCCATCGTTTATGCCGCCAAGGATCGCACCCTCGGCGTGGGCGCCGGGCAGATGAGCCGCGTCGATGCCAGCCGCATCGCCGTCTGGAAGGCCGGCGAGGCCGGGCTCGACCTCAACGGCAGCGTCGTTTGTAGCGATGCCTTCTTCCCGTTCGCCGACGGTCTCATCGCCGCTGCCGAGGCCGGCGCGACCGCGGCCATACAGCCAGGCGGCTCCAAGCGTGACGATGAAGTCATTGCCGCCGCCAATGAGCGCAGCATGGCGATGGCTTTCACCGGAGGCAGGCACTTCAGGCACTGAGCGCTTGGCCAAGCGGAGGTTTTGTTGGCTGAACCGCCCGGCGGCGATTAACTTGGCGCGGCGTGCTGACACACAGACCATGGAATCCCGAGTCGCTGCTCTGGCTTGGCTGCGCCTTCATGCTGGCCTTGGCCCCGGGCGCGGCCATTGCCGGCCTGTTCGAGGACGGTTCGATCGCGCAGATGGCGGCCAACGTCACAGCGCTTCCCGTGGCTATCCTCGTCGCCGTCGCCGTTTGGCTTCAAGCCAGCCGCCGAGTTTACCGGGTGCCGATCCGGCTGGCGGATGCCTTCGGCTTCAACCGCAACAACACCGGCCGCTGCCTGCTGCTCGGCTTGGGAACGGGGCTTGGCCTGGTTCTCATCGCGATGACGCTTGCCTTGCTGACCAGCCGGTTGCTACAGGCCCTCGGGAATCAGGCCGAGCCGCAGAAGTTGGTTTCACTCATCGCAGAAGAGGCGACCAAGCCGGACCAGACCGGCCTGCTGATTTTTTTCGTGGTGATGGCTGTCGCCGTCGCTCCGGTTGCGGAGGAGTTTCTATTTCGCGGCATCCTTTACCCGGCAATCAAGCAAATTGGTTATCCGCGCCTGGCTGCGATTGGCACGGCTCTTCTGTTCGCGCTGTTCCACGTCAACCTATTGACCTTCGCGTCGCTGACAGCCGTGGCGCTGGTGCTAATCGCATTGTACGAATTCACCGACAATCTGCTCGCTCCGATCATCGCTCACGCCGTTTTCAACGCCTCCAATTTAATCATGCTGTTTTGGCAATGAGCAAAGCCACTCGCAACTCCGGGCCGGACGAACTTGAGTTGATCTCGCGACTAAAGGCCAAGCTGCCGGTTGGCGACTCGGTGGTCGTCGGCGCGGGCGACGATTGCGCCGTGATCGACGCCGGAGTACCCGGCCTGTGGCAGCTTCACAAGACCGACGCCGCGGTCGAGGGCGTTCATTTCACTAGTGACGCCGACCCGCAGCAGGTCGGCCACAAGGCGCTTGGCCGCGCAATGAGCGACATCGCCGCGATGGCCGGCACGCCGCGCTGGGCCACGGTCACGCTTGGCCTGCCGGACGGCTTCGACGCCCAACGCATCGAGTCGGTTTACGACGGCATGGCCGCCTTGGCCCAGCGGCACGAGGTGTCGCTCGTCGGCGGCGAAACGGTGGCCAACCCGGAGCGGCTTTTCATCGGCGTGTCGCTCGTCGGCGAGGTGGAGCGGGACAAATGCATCCTGCGCAGCGGCGCGGCCGTGGGCGACGGCGTGTGGGTCACCGGCGAACTGGGCGGCTCGATCGCCGGGCATCATCTCGCGTTCACGCCGCGACTGGCCGAGGCGCGCTGGCTTGCAGCCCGTTTTAAGCCCAGCGCCATGATCGATCTCAGCGACGGCCTGGCTGGCGACCTTGGCCATCTGCTCAACAAAGCCAGCGCCGGCGCCGAGTTGCTCGAGTCCGCCTTGCCGATCCGGCGCGAGGCCCGGCTGCGCGCCCGCGAATCGGAGGCCGCCAAGCCGCCACTGCTGGCCGCGCTGACCGACGGCGAGGATTACGAGCTATGTTTCACGCTTGGCCAGGGCCAGGCCGTCGATCTGCTCGACCGGTTCAAACAGGAATTCCCCGACACGCCGCTGAGTTGCGTCGGCAAAATCGTCAGGCAGCCGGGACTCAAGATCCGCCAAAAAACTGGCCTTATGGAGATCGCCACCCGTGGACACGTTCATTTCCAATAGCCCGGCAGATACCTTCGAGCTGGGTCGGCGCTGGGCGGCCGAACTGCGCCCCGGTTGGGTCGTCGGCCTCATCGGCGACCTCGGCACCGGCAAGACGCAACTCGTCAAGGGCCTCGCCGCCGGGCTGGGAGTCACGGGCACCGTCACCTCGCCGACGTTCGCGCTGTTGCAGGAGCACAGTGGCGGCGCGCTGCCGCTGGCGCACATCGACCTGTACCGGCTGGAAAGCCAGCAGGAAATCGTCGGCGCGGGACTCGAGCATTATCTCACATTGCCCGACGGCGTCGCCGCGGTCGAGTGGTTTGAGCGTTGGCTCGGCAGCGACTGGCAGCCGGGCCAGCCGCTGCCCGAGCCGGTCCATCCGGCCGATGGCCAAGCGCTGCGGCTCGTCCGGTTTTCAGACGAGGGCGAAACCAGGCGGAGGATCGTTCATGAAGATTTTGGCCATTGAGTTTTCGTCCGACCACCGGAGCGTCGCGGTGTTGGACGGCGGGCGGCTTCTCGGGGAGCAGACGGTCACTGAGGGCCGGGACACCGCCGCGGTTGCGCTGATCGAGTCCGCGCTTGGCCAAGCCAAAGTCGGGCGGTCGGAGATAGAGTGCATCGCTGTCGGCCTCGGCCCCGGCTCTTACACCGGCATCCGTGCAGCGATCGCGCTGACACAGGGTTGGCAACTTGCGCTTGGCGTGAAGGTGTTGGGCGTGGACAGTTTGGAGGCCCTGGCCAGGGGCGAGCAGGCCGGCGGGCGTCGTGGCGAAGTCACGCTGGCGGTGGACGCCCAGCGCGGGGAGTTTTACCTGGCCCGTTTCGAGTTGGCCGCCGACGGCATCCGCAGCATCGAGCCGACGCGCTTGGCCAAGCGGGAGGAATACGAGTCACTGCTCACCGCTGGCCGGCCCGTCATCGGTCCCGGCTTGGGCGACACATTTCCCGCTGCTGAACACGTTGGCTGTTTGGCCGCCGGGCAGAACGATTTCGTTGAGGCCTCCCAACTCGAGCCAGTCTATCTCCGGCAGGTCGATTTCGTTAAAGCACCACCCCAGCGCGAGATTCCACCTGTCTAGCCAAGGGCGTTGCGCTCAGCTCTCGATGACGTTGATCTCGACCGGCTCGACGCTGATGCCCTTGCGGCCCAGCCAGGTGATGGCTTTTTTCACGTCGTCGGCCAGGCCGTCAAGCTCGAGGCAGACCAGGCCAATTTCATCTGTCACGCTTGCCTGGCGGACGTTGGTGATGACGGGGAACTTTTGTGAAAGCTCCCACACCACCGGCTTGGTGATGAGTTTGGGCGGAAACATGAGCCAAAGGCGCGCGGTCTTGCGGGCCTTGGCTGCCGGCTTGGCTTTGCGGGCCGCCCTTTTTTTGGCTGCCATGGTGTTGCCTCCCCAGGTCAGCCGCCGGCGATTGCCGGGATGATGCTGACGTCGTCGCCGTCCTTGAGCGGGGTGGCCCGGTTTTCGAGGAACCGGATGTCCTCCTCGTTGACGTACACGTTGACGAAGCGGCGAACCTCGCCGTCTTCGCCGACGAGGCGCTCCTTGATGCCAGGGAACTTGCCTTCGAGTTCATCGATCGCCGCGCCGATCGTGACGGACTCGACCTCGACGGTTTCCTGCTCGTTGGTGAGCTTCCGCAACGGAGTGGGGATTCTTACTGTTACTGCCATGCTGAAATGGGTCCTGGATTACTTCGATTTGACTTTGCTGTCCTTCTCGATCAGTTGCTCAAACTCGCGCAGGCTCGGCTTGATCTCGGCCGGCTTGCCGACATGCCTCTGTACGGCGTCGAGCGTTTTTAGGCCGTTACCGGTGACGCAAAGCACAACCGAATCCTCGGCGGGAATCTTGCCCGAAGCAACCAGTTTCTTGGCCGTACCCACGGTCACGCCGCCGGCGGTCTCGGTGAAGATGCCCTCGCATTCGGCCAGCGCCGACATCGCCTCGCGGATTTCGTCGTCGGTCACGTCGTCGGCCGCGCCGCCGGTTTCCTTCATCACCTTGAGCGCATAAAACCCGTCCGCCGGAGTGCCGATGGCGAGCGACTTGGCGATGGTGGCCGGCTTGACCGGCTTGAAAAAATCCATGCCCTGCTTGTACGCGGCGGAGATGGGCGAGCAACCGGTCGCCTGCGCGCCGTGCACAGCCGGCTTTGTGTCCCTGGCCAAGCCGAGCTTGATCAACTCCTGATAGCCCTTGTGAATCTTCGTGAGCAGCGAGCCGGACGCCATCGGCACGACAGTGTGCTGAGGCAGCTTCCAGTCGAGCTGCTCGGCGATCTCGTACGCCATGCTCTTCGAGCCCTCGGCGTAGTACGGGCGCATGTTCACGTTGACGAAGGCCCAGCCGTACTTGCCGGCAATCTCGGCGCAGAGCCGGTTCACCTCGTCGTAATGGCCGCGGATGCCCACCACGCGCGCACCGTAAATCAGTGAGTTGAGAATCTTGCCCTCCTCGAGGTCGGCCGGAATGAACACGAACGAGTCGAGCCCGGCGGCGGCGGCGTTGGCAGCGACGGAGTTGGCGAGGTTGCCGGTGGAAGCGCAGGCGACCGTCTCGAAACCAAGCTCCTTGGCTCGGCTCAACGCAACGCTCACGACGCGATCCTTGAACGACAGCGTCGGGTAGTTGACGGCGTCGTTCTTCACCCATGCCTCGCGCACGCCGAGCCACTTGGCCAGGCGGTCGGCCTTCATCAGCGGCGTGTAGCCGACTCGCGTGCCGACCGTCGGCTCGTTGGCCACCGGCAGCAACTCGCGGAAGCGCCACATCGTTTGTGGCCGCCTGGCCAGGGCCGCCTTTTTCATCGACTTCTTGATTTTGTCGTAGTCGTACGCGACCTCAAGCGGTCCGAAATCGAACTCGCACACATGGGTGGCCTCGAGCGGATATTCCCGCCCGCATTCGCGGCACTTCAGTGCCCTCATGAATCCTGCACTCTTGCTCATTGTTCTGCTTCCGTTGCGAAAGGTTGGGATTGAGTGGGACAAAAAAAGCCCCTTCCCGGAAGACGAGAAGGGGTGAAAATTAATTCCGCGATCTCGCCCCATTTTTCCTGGCAACGCGCCGGGCTGGAATTGGCACCTAGGCGTTGGCTTCGCGGGCCAACCGGTTGCCGTGGTGTCATCGGGCCAAATCCCTCAACCACTCTTAATGAGAACGCCGCCAAGGCGGCGACACCAGATGAAGCGTAAAACGGACCAATTTGTCAAACACTATCGATGTTTTCCCCTGTTTTCGGTAGTCCCTGCCCAAATGGAACCCTTACCCATGCCCGCTCGTGGAAGTAGTACACGACAAACTTGGCCGCAAACTCAATCGCCCCGATTTGCAATGCCAGGGCCTGTTCGCCGGTGATGCAGTAAGCAATCACGACTGTCGTGAAGGTCGCCACCAGACGCCACGTGAATCCTTTCAGGGCACTGCGCATTGGCGATTCAGTCAATAAAGGTGCATTTTCTGTCATCATTTGTAAAACGGATACTGAGCCAAGCGCCTGGCCAAGCGACTCCAGAACGGCAATGTATGCCTTTAATCTCTACTATGTCAATAGGGATAATAGTAAAGTTGCAAAATCTTGTTTTTTCTTGTTGTTTTGTCTTTTTGTCGCTTGGTTTGGGTTGTGTTTCGCCGTCTTTTCTTCGTTTTCTCTTGGCTTGGTCTGTTTGCACTGGCCCTTTCTGCCGCTGAGCCAGAGGCTGCCAAGGAGGATCTTCCCCGCTTAAAACCAACCGAGACGGCTGATGCCCTTGGCACGTTCACGCTCAAGCCCGGTTTTCGCATCGAGTTGGCCGCCGCCGAGCCGTTGGTCACCGATCCGGTGGCGATGGCGTTCGACGAGAACAGCCGGTTGTACGTCATCGAGATGATCGGCTACTCCGAACACCGCGACGACAAACTTGGCCAAGTGCGGCTACTCGAGGATACCGACGGCGATGGCCGCTTTGACCGATCGACCGTCTTTGCCGGTGACCTGGCCTGGCCAACGGCGGTCGCCTGCTTCGACGGCGGCGTGTTTGTCGGCGTGACGCCGGATATTCTTTACTCGAAAGACACCGATGGTGACCGAAGGGCCGACGAGCGGCGTGTCGTGTTCACCGGTTTCGGCAACGAAGTGACCAAGCTCAACATGCAGTCGCTGATGAACAGTTTTCGCTGGGGGCTGGACAATCGCATTCACGGCACTGCCAGCGCAACGCCCGGGGAAGTGCGAGTTGTAGGCAAGCCGGAACGCGGCACGGTCTCTTTTCGGCGAGGCGATTTTTCGTTCGACCCGCGTGCTCTCGACTTCCGGCTCGAGAGCGGCGGCGCGCAACACGGGATGGATTTTGATGCCGCCGGACGGAAGTTCGTCTGCAGCAACAGCCACCACATCCAGCAGGTGATGTACGAGCGGCGTTACGCCGGGGCGAATCCGAACTTCAGTCCGCCCTCGCCGCTGGTGGACATCCCGGTGGACGGTGCCTCGGCGACGGTTTTCCGGCTGAGCTCGGACGAGGCGTGGCGGGTGATCCGTACGCGCTGGCGTGTTGCCAAGCAAGTGTCCGGACCGGTGGAGGGCGGCGGCCGTCCGTCAGGTTATTTCACGGCGGCCACCGGCGTGACGATTTACGATGGGCACGCTTGGCCAAGCGCCTTCAGCGGCGACGCATTCATTGCCGATGCTGGGAGCAACTTGGTTCACCGGAAAAAACTTCAGGGCGATCGGATACAACTCAAAGCCGAGCGGCCCGGCGACGAGAGCGACCGGGAGTTCCTCGCATCGACCGACAACTGGTTTCGGCCGGTCCAAATGGAGATCGGCCCGGACGGCGCGCTGTACATCGCCGACATGTACCGCGAAGTAATCGAGCACCCGTGGTCGCTGCCGCACGGGATCAAGCAGCATATCGACCTCGACAGCGGCAATGACCGCGGTCGTATTTACCGAATCGTGCTTGAAAACTTCGTTCAACCGAAGCTGCCCCGACTTGGCCAAGTGACAGTAGCCAAGTTGGTTGCGACGCTCGACCATCCGAACGGCTGGCATCGCGGCACGGCGGCTCGGCTGTTGTACGAGCGGCGTGACCCAGCGGCCGTTGAGCCGGTTCGCCGCTTGGCCAAGCGAGGCAAAACAGCCCTCGGCAGGATCGGCGCCAACTACTTACTGGCAGCGTTGGATGCGCTCAAGAGCGTCGACCTCGTGCCGGCATTGGCCGACGAATCGCTGGTCGTGCGTGCCCATACCATTCGCTTGGCGGAGGATTTTTTACCCAAGCTCAAGCCCGGTGTCGCCGGGCAGGCGGCGGTGTTCGACTCGCCGTTGGCTGCCGGCCTGCGCCGTCTGGCCAATGACCCGGCTGCGCAGGTGCGTTATCAGCTTGGTTGGACGCTTGGCGTGGTGCTCTTTCCCGGCAAACCGGCCGCAGTGGCAACGCTGTTGAAACATGGCGCGGGAGATCGCTGGCAACAGGCGGCCGCGCTTAATGCCGCCACCGAGAACCACGCGAAGATTGTCGAGGCGCTGAAGGCTGACGAGGCATTTGCAAAATCGAAAACCGGCGCGGAGATCGTGAAGCAGCTTGAGGCGATGGCGGCGGGCCGCTTGGCTAGGGTCACCACCGGCTCGGCGAGCCAGTATCATGCACAAGTCTTCAAGCCGAAAACTAGGGTGAACCCGGATCGGGCCAAGGCGGTCGAGCAATTCCGTCCGGCCTTGGCCAAGCGCGGTCGTGCGGCAGCAGGCAAGGCCACGTTCGAGCAGCGCTGTGCTGCCTGCCACCAACTCGGGGGCGTGGGGCGTGCCATCGGGCCGGATCTGAAATCAACCCGGGCAAACGGGGCCGAGAAAATGCTCGTCAGCTTGATCGATCCGAATCGCGAAGTGGCGCCGCAGTTCCTGCTGTTCACCCTGCGCTTGGCCAAGGGCGACGGGGCGCTCGTCGGGATGATCGCCAACGAAAACGCGTCCGTGGTGGAGTTGATTCAGCCCGACGGAAGTGAGAGGAGCGTACGCCGTGCCGAGGTGCGCTCGATCGAGTCGACCGGCCTGTCGCTAATGCCGGCGGGGCTGGAGGCGGGGTTGAGCACCGGGCAGATGGCGGATTTGCTGGCGTGGCTGCTGGAGGCGGGGTGAGGCTGAAGGCAAAAAGGCAGCGCCGGGATGGCGCTGCCTAGTTGTTGCACGAGAATGGGCCGACTCCGAACTTGGAGAGCCACATTCCCTGGGTTTTCCCTCCTTGGAAAATCAAGTTCAGGCGATCAATTGGAGAGCCGCCTTAGGCATGATGTTCGCCTGGGTCAGCATCGAGGTTCCGCTCTGGACTAGAATGTTGAAACGGGCATATTCGGTGGTCTCCTCGGCCACGTCGACGTCGAGAATCCGGCTGTTGGTTGCTGACAGGTTTTCGTTGAGCAGGCCCACCTGGCTGCGGGTGACGTTCAGGCGCTGGATGTTTGCGCCGATGTTCGCGCGCATGTCGGCGAGATTCTGAATGGCAGTCTGGATGTTGCTCAACGCGGAGGAGGCGCTGGTGGTCGTGTAGATCGCGGAGGTGGCACTGTCAAACGCGCGGGCCAGGCCGGTTGTCGCTGTGGTGGAGTTCAGGTTCAGCGCGTTCATGGTGAACGTGTTGGCGTCGCTGTCGATGGTGACTTCTGTCCCGGTGCCGGCAAACAGCGACACGCTGTTGAAGTCCTTTGTCCCGATGTCGCTGATGTAGTTCTGCAGCTGGGTGAACTCGACCGAGTAGTTCGAGCGATCCGTGTTCGTCTTGGTGATGTCCATGGCGAGCACGGTCAATTCACTCATTCGGTCGAGGGCGTGCATCACCTTTTGGGTGAAGCCGTCCTGCGTTTGGGAGAAAGACACCGCGTTGCCGAGGTTATTCATCGCGGCCGAGTTTCGGCTGATTTGTGCGGTGAACCGACTGCTCACCGCCAGCCCTGCGGCGTCGTCTTGTGGTTGGACGATCCGGGATCCGGTGGAGAGTCGTGATAGGGATTTCGTTAAGTTTCGCTGGGAAGTGTCCAGCATGCGGGCGCCAGTCATGGCGGCCAGGTTCGTATTGATTATCATTTCGACAAATCCGTTTGTCTTTTACAGCATTGGCATCCGTGCCGCTGATGAACCTTTCTGATGGGTGATTCAAAAACCCTTGAGGAACCGTTCCTCGTGCAACGCAATCAGTATCGGCAGCGAACGGTTTTCCTTTAGGATTTTTTTCTTATTGACGCCGACTGGGCCGAAATCACCCCGTTTTCTGGGGGCGTTTTGCCTTTTTGAGCAGCGAGCGGAGGGTGGCCAAGTTTGCGATGTCCTCATGCAGGTCGGGCGACTTGGGCGTCTCGAGGCAGCCGGGTGTGTCGGCAAACCTCGGGTCGTTGACGATGTGCGCGAACGCCTTTTTGCCCATCAACCCGTGGCCAATGTGGTCGTGCCGGTCGACCCGCGAATTGAGCCCGGTCTTCGAGTCGTTCAGGTGAAACGCTAGCACCTGCTCCAGGCCGATCATCCGCCCGACCTCGGCGATCGCGGCGTCCCAGCCCTTGCGCGTGCGGATGTCGTAACCGGCGGCGAAGAAGTGTGCCGTGTCGAGACAAACGCCGAGCCGTTCCGGCTGCTTGACTTGCTCAAAAATATCGGCGAGGTGGCGGATGCGGTGGCCTAGGTAGGTGCCCTGCCCGGCGGTATTCTCGAGCGCAATGCGCACCGGTGATTTTTTCGTGGCCCGGAAGATCCCGTTGAGCGCTCGCGCGATGCGCTTCACGCCGGTGTTGTCGCCTTGGCCAAGGTGCGCGCCGGGATGCAGCACGAGAAAGGGAACCCCGAGCGTCGTAGCAATCTCGATTTCCTGCGTGAGCGACTTGATCGACTTGTCGCGGTTGTTGCCGTCCGGCCCGGCGAGGTTGATGAGGTAGCCGGCGTGGCCGAACACCGTCCCCACGTCGCCTTTGGCCAACTCGATCGCGAAGCGCTCGGCGTCGGCCGGCTTGGGTGGCTTGCCGAACCACTGCATGTTGCTTTTGACAAAAATCTGAGTGCTTTCGCAATCAACCGAGCGGGCGCGCTCGATGGCCTTCCAAGCGCCGCCTGCGGTGGACATGTGGGAACCGAGTTTCATCATTGCACCGCCCGGCTTGGCCAAGCGGGGCGGCAGTCTGTTCCGGGCGCCCGGCCCGGTAAAGCGCCGATCGGGATGTGCTCGAATGCGCTTGGCCAAGCGGGGGGGAGTTTCTACCCTTGGCTGGCCAAGCGAATGCCCTTCGCATGACGAATCCAAGCAACAAAGCACCATCCACTGATCCTGCCGGCAACCCTGAAGTTTTCGATGGTGTCGTGGTGGGCATTTTTCGTTCCACGGAGGAGGGCCGGTATGTCTACGCCAACCACCGGCTGGCGGAGCTTTACGGGTACGATTCACCGGCGCAGCTGATCGAGGCCATCGGGGACATCGAGGGGCAGCTGTACGTGGAGCCAAAGCAGCGGGATTTATTCCTGAAGCTCATCCAGCAACAGGGGCGCATCGAGCAGTTCGAGTCGGAGATTTTCCGCCGGGATGGATCCCGGATCTGGATCTCGGAGACAGCCCGGACGGTGCGGGACGTGTCCGGCCGGGTGCTTTTCTACGAGGGCACCGTGCAGGATATTGCCGAGCAGAAGGAAGCCGAACTGGAGCTGCGCCGCTCGGAGATTTTGTTTCACTCGCTGGTGGAAAACCTGCCGCAGAACATTTTCCGCAAGGATGCCGCTGGGAAATTCACCTTTGCCAACAACCGGTTCTGCGAGGAACTGGGGAAGACGCGCCGGGAAATCATCGGCAAAACCGACCTTGATTTTTTCCCCGCTGACCTCGCTAAAAAGTACAGGGAGGACGACATCGGCATTATGGAGAGCGGCGAGTCGCTGGACACGGTGGAGGAACACGTCACGCCGGAGGGGGAAAAATCGTGGGTGCAAGTCGTCAAGACGCCGATCCGCGACGAGGCCGGGCGGTGCACCGGCGTGCAGGGCATCTTTTGGGATGTCACCCAGCAGAGGCGCACCGAGATCGCGCTGGCGCATGAGCGCGACCTGTTGCGCACGCTGCTCGACAACATCCCGGACAGGATTTATTTCAAGGATCGCGATAGCCGGTTTCTGATGATCAGCCGGGCCGTGGCCAAAGACTTCGGGCTCGATGATCCCGGCGAGGCGGTTGGCAAAAAAGACGCCGATTTTTTTAGCGAGGAACACGCCCGGCTCGCGCTCGAGGACGAGCAGGCCATCCTCGAGACCGGCCAGTCCATCATTGGCAAGACGGAAAAGGAAACCTGGAACGACGGCCGCGAAGGTTGGGTGTTGACGACCAAGATGCCGATGAGAAACGCCGATGGGGAAATCGTTGGGACGTTCGGCATTTCCAAGGACATCACCGTCCTGAAGGAGGCCGAGGCCGAACTGGCCCAGGCCCGGGATGCCGCGCTGGAGTCGACGAGGGTCAAGTCGGAGTTTCTCGCCAACACCAGTCATGAGATTCGCACTCCGATGAACGCCATCATGGGCATGACCGGGCTGCTGCTGGAAACGCCGCTGAACGAGCAGCAGCGCGAATTCCTCAACACCATCCGGCAGAGCGCCGACGCGCTGCTGGGGGTCATCAACGACATCCTTGACTTCTCGAAAATCGAGGCGCGCAAGCTGGTGATTGAGGAGGCCCCGTTTGACCTCCGAGATACGGTCGAGAGCGCCGTGGATCTTTTGGCGGAGCGGGCCCAGAGCAAGGGGCTGCATCTGGCCTGCCTTGTGTTCGAGGACGTGTGGACGGGTGTCATCGGCGACTCGGGGCGGCTGCGCCAAATCGTGACCAACCTTATTGGCAACGCGATCAAGTTTACCGAGCAGGGCGAGGTCACGGTGCGGCTCAGCACCGTTGGTGAGACTGGCCGCGAGGTGACGGTTCGCTGCGAGATTGTTGACACTGGCATCGGCATTCCTTTGGAGGTTCAAAAGCACCTGTTTCAGCCGTTCACTCAGGGGGATGGGTCACTTTCCCGCCGATACGGGGGCACCGGCCTTGGCCTGACCATCTCCAAGCAGTTGACCGAGATCATGGGCGGCCGGATTGGGTTTGACAGCAAACTGGGACAGGGATCGAGTTTTTGGTTTGAACTGCCCTTGCGTAAGCAGCTCGAGTCCGGCACGGCGGAGGCGCAGCGGCAACTGTTGGCTGGCCTACATGTGTTGGTTGTCGATGACAACGAGACCAACCACCAGATTCTGCGCCACCAACTGCGCTCGAGGCGGATAAAGACTACCGAGGCTTGCGAGGCGGCTGGGGCGTTGCAGTTGCTCCAGAAGGCTGTCACCACCGACTTTCCCTTTCGGGTGGTCATTCTGGACAGTGAAATGCCGGAGGAGGACAGCTTCGGCCTGGCCCGGGCCATCAAGGATGATCTGCTTTTTACCGAGTTGAAGTTGATCCTGCTGACCCCGATGGGGAATGTATTGCCGCCCGACTCCTGGCAGGGCGCCGGCATCGATGACTGCCTAGCTAGGCCGGTCAAACAATCCCGGTTGCTCGAGTGCATCACTCGCCTGATCAACGGGGAAGCCGTTTCTGCCGACCGTCCATCCGCCGATGAACACGCAAAGGGCGAGGCCAAGCCGCTCAGGGTATTGGTGGCGGAAGACAACCAGGTGAACCGCAAAGTCCTACTGCTGCAACTCGGGAAACTCGGCTACACGGCGGACGCCGTGGTCAACGGACTGGAGGCGTTCGAGGCGATCCGCAAAACGCCCTACGATGTGGTGCTGATGGATTGCCACATGCCGGAGATGAACGGCTACGAGGCTACCCGCGCCATCCGTCAACTCCCGGGACGCACTCGGCAGATCCGCATCCTGGCGGTCACTGCAAACGCAGACCCGGACGAAAAACGAAAATGCCTCGATGCCGGCGTCGATGCCTATCTCATCAAGCCGATCGACCTCGAGCAGCTTGGTCAGGCGCTGGGCGGGATCGCCGGCGAAATTGGCGCGATGCGGGGGGAAGCCGGCTCAGGCGACACCGACTCCATTGTCGAGGGCCTTCTCTCCTTTGGTGATGCCGCCGTGGTTGCGGAACTGATAGACTTGTTTCTGCAGGACGCCCCGGCCCGGCTGACCCAAGCCAGGGAGGCGCTGGCTGCCGGCAACGCCGCCGAGGCTGGCGAAGCGGCCCACTCGCTCAAAGGCAGCGCCCGCAACCTTCGGGCCGGGCAATTAGCCAAGGCGTGTGAAGCTCTTGAAAAAATGGGGACAGGGTCGCTGGACGATGCCGGGTTCCAGCTTGGCCAAGTGGAGGCTGAGTTAAAAAAAGTCACCGCCCTGCTCGAGGAGCAAAAGAAGGAGCTTGGCCAAGCCGGCTAATGCGCCCGCCCGCGCTGGAGCGCAAACCAGCCGCCCAGCCCGATGACGGCGGCCCATCCGGCGGTCTGCCCCCACGGTGAGCCAAAGACCACCGTCGCGTTGAACCACATGAAGGCCATGAAACAATGCAGCGCCGCGCCCACCCAAGCCGGTCGGTTTTCGTGGCTCCGCTTGGCCAGGTGCCACCAGGCGGCATCCGCCAGCCAAGCCAGGGCGAAGGCGTAATTCAGATAAAGCCCGAGGCCGGTGTCGACACCGGTGACTTTTACAGTCTCCGCGGTTGTGGCCGCCAGCGCCTTGGCATGACTCCAACCGTGCTCGAAGTGGAAGGCGCAGACCATGTGCGCTAGGAAAGCCACCAGGCCAAGTAACCACCAGCCGTTGCCGCTTGGCCCGGTGCTGCAACCCCGACCTCGGCAGCAGGCCAGCGCGAGTCCATACCCCGCGAAGGCAAGGAACGCCGTCAGTCGAATCGCCCACTCGGCACCGTCCACGCCCCGGGCATAAATGAGAGGCGAGCCACTTGCGAGTTTTTTTGCAGCAGGCCGATTAACCCCTTGACGGGCAAAAAAAATCGTTTAACTAAAGGGCGTGCGCGAGGAGGTTTCGCCCGGTTCAACTCGATAAATCATGATGCTCGGCCCCATTTCCGGGTTAGCCATTTTGCCTATTTCCGCTGCCTTGCGGCATCACGTTTCTTGTGTTCTGAACGGTTGGCACTTTCCACCCACGATTTCTACCCTGACAAATACCAATGGATAATCTTCTCATAATTCCTATCATCGGCGCCATCGCGCTGTTGTACACCTTCTGGTTCTCCAAATGGGTGGCCAACCGGGACGCCGGCACCGACCGCATGAAACGCATCGCCGGTTACATCAGCGAGGGAGCGATGGCTTTTCTCAAGGCCGAGTATTCGCGCCTGGCCTGGTTCGTCGTCATCGTGGCGGTGCTGCTGGGCGTGACGAGCACCGGGGATGAAACCAGCCCGCTGATCGCGCTCTCGTTTGCCGTGGGCGCTCTATGCTCCGGCTTGGCCGGGTTCATCGGCATGAGGGTGGCTACCAACGCCAACGTGCGCACCGCCAACGCTGCTCGCGGCGGGTTGAACCAGGCGCTGAACGTCGCCTTCCGAGGCGGCTCTGTGATGGGCATGGGCGTGGTCGGCCTCGGCGTGCTGGGCCTGAGCCTGCTGTTTTTGTTCTACAAGGGCCAAGAGGGCTGGGACATCACCAAGGTAATCACCGTACTGACCGGCTTTTCCTTTGGCGCATCATCGATCGCGCTGTTCGCCCGCGTGGGCGGCGGCATCTACACCAAGGCGGCCGACGTCGGCGCGGACTTGGTGGGCAAGGTCGAGGCCGGCATCCCGGAGGATCATCCGCTGAACCCGGCCACCATCGCCGACAACGTGGGCGACAACGTGGGCGACGTCGCCGGCATGGGCGCGGACCTGTTCGAGAGCTACGTCGGCTCGATGATCGGCGCAATGGTGTTGGGCGCGACGTTCGTTGGACTGACTGGCTTTGGCAGCGGAGACACGCTGGATGGCTTGGGCGCGGTGGTGTTGCCGCTCATCCTCGCCGCCATCGGCATAGTCGCCTCAGTGCTGGGCACGCTGTTTGTTTCCGTGAAGGAGGGGGGCGATCCCAAGACCGGCCTGACACGCGGCGAATTGATTGCGGCCGTGCTGATGCTCGTCGGGGGGTACTTCGCGATCACAAACATCCTACCGGATGAATGGACAAAAGATGGGCAAAATTACACGGCGCTGGGCGTTTTTTACGCGAGCATCCTAGGCCTCGTGTGCGGGTTGGCCATCGGGTTCGTCACCGAATACTACACCGGCATCCACAAAAAGCCGGTGGTTGCGATTAGCGAGCAGTCGGTCACCGGCACGGCCACCAACATTATCTCCGGCTTGGGCACGGGCATGTCCTCGACGCTCTGGCCGATCCTATTCATCGCTGCCACCATACTCGGCGCCTTCGAGTTCGCGGGTCTGTATGGCATCGCGATTGCCGCCGTTGGCATGCTGGCCAACACCGGCATCCAGTTGGCGATCGACGCCTACGGCCCCAGGGCCGACAGCGCCGGCGGCGTCGCGGAGATGAGCGAACTGCCGCCGGAGGTCCGCGCCCGCACCGACCAACTGGACGCTGTCGGCAACACCACCGCCGCCATTGGCAAGGGCTTCGCGATTGGTTCAGCCGCATTGACCGCGCTGGCGTTGTTCGCCGCCTACATGGCCTCGGCCGGCATCAGCTCGATCAATATCTCCGATCCCAACGTGATGGCCTGCCTGTTCGTCGGCGCCATGCTGCCTTTCGTTTTCAGCGCCATGGCCATCGACGCTGTGGGCCGCGCCGCCATGGCAATGATCCAGGAAGTACGCCGGCAATTTCAGTCCATCCCGGAACTCAGCAACGCCCTCGACGCGATGCGTCGTAACGACGGCAAGCCGATCGATCAATGGTCCGCCGAGGACCAGGAAATCTACCGTGCAGCGGACGGCAAGCCGGAGTACGGCAGTTGCGTGAAAATCTCCACCGAGGCCGCCATCATCAGCATGATCAAGCCGGGTCTGCTCGCCGTGCTGACACCGATCGTCGTCGGATTCGGCTTCAGGGAATATCTCGGTGACGGCAAACTCGCCGCCGAGGCGCTGGGTGGGCTGCTCGCGGGTGTCACCGTCAGCGGCGTGCTGCTGGCGCTGTTCCAGGCCAACGCCGGCGGTGCGTGGGACAACGCCAAGAAAATGTTCGAGGAGGGCGACGGCCTGACGATCGACGGCCAGAGCTACGGCAAGGGCTCCGAGCCGCACAAGGCTGCCGTCGTGGGCGACACCGTGGGCGACCCGCTCAAGGATACCTCCGGCCCGTCGCTGAACATCCTGCTCAAGCTGATGAGCGTCATCGTGTTGGTGATCGCGCCGCTGCTCGTCGGGTAACGAACGCGATCGAGCGATCGCCCCGCCCAAGCCGTGACTGAACCGAGCGAACAACCCTTCAGCACGGAGATTCAACCGGCGGACGCGCCCGGCGCGCTTGGCCAGGCGGCCGGACTGCTTGGCCAGGGGCAGCTCGTCGCGCTGCCGACCGAGACCGTTTACGGCTTAGCCGCCGACGCCCGCTCGCCCGGGGCCGTCGCCCGCATCTTCAAGGCCAAGGGCCGTCCTGCCGGCAATCCACTCATCGTTCACGTTGATTCTGTCGAGATGGCGAAGGGCTGCGTCGCCGCTTGGCCAAGTGCTGCCTCTCAATTGGCCGGGGCGTTTTGGCCCGGGCCACTGTCATTCGTTCTGCCCAAGGCCGACTTGATTCCGGACATCGTCACCGCCGGGGGGCCAACCGTGGCCGTTCGCTGCCCCGCGCATCCGTTGATGCGCTCCGTGCTGGCCAAATGCGGCTTCCCGCTGGCGGCCCCCAGCGCGAACCGCTCGAGCCGCGTGTCGCCAACCCGGGCGGAGCACGTCGTCGATCAACTTGGCGGCCACATTCCACTGGTGCTCGACGGCGGAGCGTGCGACATCGGCATCGAGTCCACCGTGCTCGACCTCACCGGCGACACGCCGACCATCCTGCGGCCTGGAATAATTTCGCTTGGCCAGCTGCAAGCTGTCATCGGTTCGGTGGCGGTGGCTAAGCCGCCTGCCGGCGACGAGTCGCTGAAAAGCCCCGGCCAACTTCAACAACACTACTCGCCGCAGGCAAAACTGGTGGTCTGCGGCGATCTGGCGGCTGCGCTTGGCCAAGTGGACGAGGCGACCCACGTCATTGCCCGCGAGCCGGCACCTGCCACTTGGCCAAGCGAGCTCTGGCATCGCTTGCCGGACGCCGCTCCCGACTTCGCAAGGGAACTTTACGACACGTTGCATCGCTGCGACCGTCTCGGCGCAGAAACCATTTTGGTGCAATCACTTCCTAGCACTGACGAATGGGCTGCGCTCCGGGATCGCCTGAACCGTGCCGGTGCCGTGGCTTAAAGGCTTTTGGAGCAAAAAATGCGGGCGCCCCTAGCGGGACGCCCGTCAACCCAAACAACCAAACCAACCTCCTTTGGCCGCAAAAACGGCCATCTTAGGTCATGCCCACAATCGCGGACATCGGGGGCTCCGACGCGCAATCGGGACGAATTGTTCATTCTTTTTTAAGAAACAACCATCCGTTACTGCCGCTCGTATTCGCCTTTGCCGAGTTTTTTGTAAACCGTGAAGCCGGCTTTTTTTGCATCGGTGATCGAAAGCGGCTTGAGATGGGTGGGGGTGCTGAAGCCGGAGATGATCTTGCGCACCGGCCGCCTGCACGCCGGGCACTTCTCAAGCGGCTTGGCTGAAACTGGGCGGCGCAGGGTGAAGCCGGGGCCGCCGCATGGTTTGCAATCGCCCTTGCCGTCGCACAGTTCGTATTCGTAAATCGGCATTGCCGTCGTCGCAGCAAGCTACCACCAAACCAGACGCTTGGCCAAGCGCGGCCAAACACGTAGCGTCGGGCGCATGGGGATCGTTCGCGTTCTGGTGGATGGATACAGCCTTCTGCATCACTGGCCGGAACTGGCGCCGGGTCAGGTGCGTCATTCGTTCCATGCCCGCGAGGCGCTGGTGGCGGCGCTAACCCAGTATCAGGATTCGTCCTGCACACCGGTCACGGTTATCTTTGACGGTGGTGGCGCGCCGCCCGACACGCCGAAAAACGAGACGGCAAGGGACGGCATCGAAGTGCTCTTTTCCAAGAAAGGCCAGACGGCCGACCAGATCATCGAGCGGGTGGCCCATCTGATGAAGCCATACGGCGAGGTGTTGGCGGTGACCAACGACTATGCCGAACGTGAGACGGTCATCAGCCTCGGCGGCTCGGCCTGCAGTTGTGAGAATTTTTTGGAGATTCTCGATGACGTTGTGGGCGATATGCAGTTGGGTGTGGCCAAGCACAACAAGCTCGAGCGTAAAGGCTACAAGCGCAGCGGTTGAGCCTAGACACTACACGCTTCAGTTCCTACGCTCCCTGCCGCATGAGCAGGCTCAGTGAGTCATTAATTGAATTAATCCGGCGCACCTCGGTGGAGATCCCCGACGATGTTCAGTCGGCGATCCTGCGTGGTATGGAACAGGAGAAGGAGGGAACCATTGCCAAGTCGGCTTTGGAGATCATCGAGCGCAACATCGATTTGGCCAAGCGCAAGTCGCAGCCAGTGTGCCAGGACACCGGCTGCATTTTGTTTTACGTTGATTGCCCGGTGGGTCTGGATCAGGTCGAGTTCGAGCAGGAAGCACGCGAGGCGGTCAAGGAGGCAACCCAGCTTGGTTACCTGCGGCAAAACTCGGTGGACTCGATCACTGGCAAAAACGACGGCACCAATGTTGGCCCTGGCTCGCCGAACCTGCATTTTCACCAGCATGCCTCCGACGATATTGCCGTCCGTCTCGTGCTCAAGGGCGGTGGCTGCGAGAATGTCGGTTTGCAATTTGCTCTACCCAACACCCAGCTATCGGCCGGCCGCGACCTCGACGGCTGCCGCAAGGTGATTCTCGAGGCGGTACATCAGGCGCAGGGCAAAGGCTGCGGTCCGGGCATTCTTGGCGTGTGCATCGGTGGCGATCGAGCGTCCGGCTACGAGCTGTCCAAGCGCGAATTTCTCCGTAAACTTGATGATCGCAACTCCGATCCCAAGCTCGACGAACTCGAGCATGACATCCTTAGGACCGCCAACGAGCTGGGTATAGGTCCCATGGGCTTCGGCGGCAAAACAACACTGCTTGGCGTGAAGATCGGCACCGCCAATCGCGTGCCGGCGTCGTATTTCGTGAGTGTCAGCTACATGTGCTGGGCCTTCCGCCGCCACGGAGCGATGCTGGCCAGCGACGGCGAAATCACCGGTTGGCTTTATTGAACGAAACGCAGCATGACTCACAATCTTTCCAGTCCAATATCAGAGGAGGCAATTCGCGAATTGAAGGTTGGCGATCAGGTTTTGATCTCCGGCACGGTGTTCACAGGGCGCGATGCGGTGCACAAGTATCTGCACGATGGCGGCGAGTTGCCGGACGGCGTCAATCTCGATGGCGGCATCCTGTATCATTGCGGGCCGGTTGTATTGAGGGACGAAAACGATGAGTGGAAGGTGACAGCCGCCGGGCCGACAACTTCCATCCGAGAGGAGCCGTACCAGGGCGATATCATGAAGCAGTTCGGCATCCGCGGCGTGATCGGCAAGGGCGGCATGGCGGACAAGACACTTGCCGCCTGTCAGGAGCATGGCGCGGTGTATCTGCACGCCATCGGCGGCGCAGCGCAGGTGCTGGCCGAGTGCATCACCAGGGTGCGCGATGTGCACATGCTTGAGGAGTTTGGCTCGCCGGAGGCGATCTGGGAATTCGAGGTGCAGGACTTCCCCGCTGTGGTCACGATGGATTCACACGGGGAATCCTTGCACAAGGACATCCTCGCTAAGAGCGAGGATGCTTTGGCTCAACGGCATTAAACTTTCGTTCGTTCCGGTTTCTTAATTTACCGCCCGGAAGAATCCGGCCTCGCCGAGTTCATTGAGGTTCAATTGTAACGGGGCGTCCACGTTTTCCCACGGTCCGATTACACTTGGGGCAGCCTGCAATGAGCCGGAACTGGTGTTGATGATGATCACGCCGTCACCCTCCTCGAGTGTGACGACTGGCGGCTCCGCTTGGTCACCTTCCTGTTCCACCGGGACGACTATCATCGTGTCAGCGGCGATCTCGTTATTGCCTGCGTCGCGGACGCCGTTGATTGTCACCTTGGCTTCATTCGACTCAATGCCGTAGGCGACGATCCGCACGGAGCGACCGTCACTGAGGTACTTAAGCGATTCAATCTTTGCGCCCTCGATCTGGAACGTGCCCGGAATCGCCTGGCCCTTTGGCCCCTCAATGGTGAAGGCAGGCCCGGCTCCTGTACTCCAGTTGGCATCGGTCATGTTATTCAAATCGCCATTAAACTCGTTTACGGAGATGTCCTCCAGAATATCCCCGCTCAGTTCGTCAAACTGGTAGTAGGCCAAGAGGCCTTCCTCTTCGCCTGAGAGCGGCTTGTTCATCCACTCCTGCAACTCCTCCTCAGTGCGAACCACCTCCCAGATGCGAACTTCGTCCAACTGGCCATTGGTGAATTCGGACACACCCTGATACGCCCCGAGATAGGCCTGACCGTTGATCACCGGCAGCGGGTTCGGGCCGGAATCACGCTCGGCCACAAGTTCCCCGTCCAGGTAGCTCCTGAACCCGCCAACCCAATCCTGTTCCCAGGTCATGGCCACGTGATGCCAATCGCCATCGTTGGCCGGGCCAACCGCAATGCCGGCGCCCGTGCCGCCATCGGTGGAGATGATGTGCAGCCCGTTCCAACCGGCCACGAAGTACTCGCCGTCCTGCCAGCGCACCGCCGACTGGAACGACTCGCCCTTGAACCAGTACTCGACCGTGATCGCCCAGCCGTCGCTGAGAATCTGAGGAATATCGTCCGGCAGCACAACGCTTGCGCTCTTGCCATCGAACATCAGCGAGCCGCCGCTGCCCAAGTCCGGGTTGCGAATCAGATCGTTGAACGTGATGTTTAGTGTTGTCGGCAACTCGAAGCTCTCGAGTGGCGCTTGGCCAAGTGGCGCCTCGGAGATCGTCCAATTACGGCCGCCCATTCCCATCAGCACACCGTCGTATCCCTCAAGCAGATCCGGCAAAACCGTACCACTCACTTCATCAAAACGATAATAGGCAAAAAGCCAATCCTCATCACCGGTCAGCGTCTTGTTCATGTTGGCTTTAATTTCCTCCTCGGTCCGGACCACCTCCCAGACGCGCAACTCATCCATTTCTCCAACCAGATATTGTGATGCGGCGTCATTTGAGAAGCCAAAGTTCAGGTGCCTCTGCCAATCGAAGTTCGAGAAATCCTTCGCCTGCTCGACCACCACCTCGCCGTCGATATAGATCTTCTGGCCTTCTGCATCCGCACCCAGCACATGAGCCAGGTGATGCCATTGACCATCGGCCAGGTTCAACCCGCTGGATACTGCAATACCATCCCCAGACCAGGTCCTCACCCGGATATTTCCGCCGACCAGGTGTAGATGTCGATCGTGGCCACCTGCCCCAAGATTTTGATCTACCACGCAGTACAGGCCGGCGTTGGGATCTTCGGTGCGGAACCAGAACTCGACAGTATAGTCTGTCTCCGGGATATCGGCCTCAACGGAAACATAGTTACCCGGTGGACTACCATTAAACCTGAGAGCAGCCCCACCGCCGCCGGCGGAAACGATTGGCTTGGTGGCGCTGGCAGAGGCCACCTCAGGAGGAGTGCTGTCCTTGGCCACGGATAACACCGCCTCGCCGGAGGTCACGGCCAAATCACCCATGCTGACGGTTACTGAGTAGCGGCTCCCGTCATCGTTCGTTGTCAATACGCCCGGTGTGGTGTAGGTCGGGTCGTTGGCTCCTTCTATCGCATGGCCATTCTTGAGCCATTGAAAGGTCAGCTCCCCCACGGCGAGCGGCTTGCCCGCGGTGGTCGCTGTGTAGTCGACCTCAAACGTGTGATCCCAGCCAAGCGTGCCGATGGCGCTTTGCGGCGACTCGGTGATGGCGATCTCCGTGCCGGTGTAGAAAAATGGACCGTAATTCGTGTACGCGGCGTAGCCTTTCGTGCCCGAATGCTGGGCCTGACTGATGCCAAAATACACAGTTTCAGAGAATTCGAGATTCGTCACTCCCATCTCGATCCAGTCCAGTCCGTTGGCACTGCGGAATGCGGTGAACCGGTTGCCGGACCGTTTCATCCGAATCCACAGATTGGGCAGACCGGGCACGGTGTCGGTGTTGTAATTGATCACTCCCGCCAGTACTGGGCTGCCCGGGGTACCGTTATTGTTCCACCATTGCGGGTTAATTGACTCCTCGCGCCGCTCAAGGGCGAAGTAGCCCTGATTCGACGCGCCGCTGGGCGGGGTGACGAAAGCGCCGAGCATTTTACTGATGTCATCCAGTGTCTCGCGGACCATTAGGCCATTGCGCGCCCACGAGCCGCCCGGATTGTCGATCTTGGGCACCTGCACCGCCATGTCAAAGTCGCCGGTTTTTTCCTCAAACAAGAACGTGAAGTCATCGGCGTTGGACCAAATGTCAAACCCCCCGGCGATTACCTCGATTTCGTCGCCGAAATTGTGCGCCACACCAGTGGGGTCGACATCGCCGATGTTCAACACCTGCAGAGAGATGAAGCCTCCCGGGGTCTTGGAGGGAGCCATCTTGTTCCCGGCAAGATCCGTCACCCCCGAGACGTTGAGTTGGTAGTCTCCAACGTCCAGGCCCTCGACATCAAGCAACACCCCGTCGCCGCTGTCCTGTACAATCACATCCAACACGTCGGCCCCGGCGATCGAGTAGTTGCCTGCATCGCCCGCTGTGTCCGGGTTCAATGGCTCATCAAAGCGTACGGCGACCTCTGTGTACTCATCCTCAGTTACCAGTGCGCCGTGGGACAACAGGGCCGGCGGAATCGTCTCGGCGGTGACCGTCAGCTTGACCTTGTTGCTCGCGACGTCGCCGGCAGGGTTGCTCACGCGAAGGTGGTATGTGTCTTCGTCGCTCTTGGCCAAGCTGGCAAACTTTAATTCGGTCGAGTCGGTACCCGTGATGCCGCCGCCGTCGTTCATGGCCGACTCTACACCGAGCCGGGCCGCCGAGGCGCCCCAGCCGCTCTCGGCAAAATTCATCAGCGTGCCGTCGTACTCGTTGCCACTCATGTCGGTCAACGTGTCCCCCTCTGTTTGGTCAAAGTTGTAATAGGCAAGCAGCCAATCCTCGTCGCCGTTGAGTGGCTTGTTCATCCGTTCCTGGATTTCCTCCTGCTCGAGTGCGTAATCCCAAATGCGAAGCTCATCGATCTGTCCGTTGAGATACTGGCTGGCGGCGTCGTTGGAGAAACCGATGTTGATGTGCAACTGCCAGTCGAAGTCGGACATGTCCTTGATTCCTTCGATCACCAGTTCGCCGTCCACATAGACGAACTGCCCGCCAAGGTCGTAGCTGACGACATGAGCAATGTGATGCCACTTTCCGTCGGCCAGGTTCAGTCCATCGGATACCTCCACACCGCCGTTCCAAGTCCGAACGCGGATGTTGCCCCCGGTCAGGTGCAGATGCCGGTCATGACCGCCTCCACCAAGATTGGCATCCACCACGCAGTACAGGCCGGCGTTGGGATCCTCGGTGCGAAACCAAAATTCTGCTGTGTATTCCGTCTCCGGCACATCGATCGGCACCGAGACGTACTGGTTGCCGCCAGCAAACCTTAGCGCACCTCCGCCACCCTTGGCGCGGTACCAGCGATAGGTGTTGGGGCTGCCGGACACCTCAGCCGAGAGGCTGACCACCGTGCCCTCTTCCGCCGAGAGATCGCTTGGCTGGGAGGTGATCTTGGCCGGATCGGCGATGACGTTGGCCGCCATGGCCAAGCCGAGACTCAAACCTGCCGTCTTGGCCAAGCGGCTGGTCGAACGGATACAACGAGAGATGTGTATAATTGTTTTCATGTGCAAAATGTTTGGCTAGGAAGGGAAAACCTATGTCCGGCACTGAAACTGTCAAGCCACAAGCCATGCACTGGACTAAGCAGATATTGTTGCCACCGGGAGCGTCCGCGGTTACACAGCCGTGATCGATGAATCGCCTGTCCAAGCGTCTGCTCGCACACGCCGTCCTGCTGATGGTTGCCCTCCCGCTGGCAAGGGCCGACCGTGTCTGCCTGCTAAGCGGCCCGGTGGACGCCGCGCAATCCCGGTACGATCTCGCCATCAAGGCTCAACGTGAACTGAATATCTCCTACTTTTACGTCGGCGGGGAGGAGGATGTCATTACGATGCGCGGTTTCGCGCTGCTGCGTGAAACGGCGCGGCGCGGCGTGAAGGTGCGCCTGTTGGTCGACGCCCTGTTTCACCGGATTCCCAAGTCGCTGTGCGCGCACCTGATCCGGGAAGGCGTGGAGATCCGCGTGTTTCACCCGTTCGATCCGCTGAAGCCGTTTCGGTTCAACCGTCGGTTGCACGACAAACTTTTCATCGCGGACGGAAACTTGCTGATCGCTGGTGGGCGCAACATCGACGACTCCTACTTCGGCCTGAGCCGTTTCGGGAAGGAGGGCGACACGGCGTATCGCAACCGGATCGACCGTGACCTCCTCGTCGAGGGAGAGACTGCGGCAGAGGCGAACGCGCACTTCATGACGCTCTGGAACGGGTCGAAGGTGAAGCCGATTCGCGTTGGCAAATACTGCGGTCTCATCCGGCCCGGCGGCGTGCCGAGACCCCTCACGGCCAGCCGCCGCCGTCCTGTCCCGGCGGTGCACCGGGCGGTCCTGCGGCGCGACATCGATGCGGCCAAGGCGTCACTCGACCGGACATGGGCGGAGTTTCAGTCGCAACCAAAAGTGGTGCAATTACCAAGTCGCATTGACTGGAACCAGCGCCTGCGGCCGGTGGATGAAATCCAGTTTTTAGCCGATCCTGGCGGCAGGAAAACACGCGGCCAGCACACCGGACACCATATCGCCGCGCTGGTGAACAGGGCCGAGCCGGGCGAGACCATCTGGATCGAGTCACCGTATCTCATTCTGACGAAGAAGGCCCGGGCCGTTCTGGGCGACGCCATTCGGCGCGGTGTCCGGGTGATTATTTTCACCAACTCCCTCGACTCGACCGACAACCTCCTCGTCCAGACAGTTTACCAGAGGGAGAAGGAGGATTACCTCGCCCTTGGGCTGGAGATCATCGAGTTGGCCGGCGAACCGGGCCGCGAGGGGATAGAGACACTGCATGCCAAGAGCATGGTTTTGGAGCGGGCCGGCATCGGCATGGTCGGTTCGTTCAACATCGATCCACGCTCCGCGCGATTGAACACTGAAGTCGCCATTGAGTACCACTCAGAGGCGATGGCTGCCGAGCTGCTGCGCTCGATTCAGGAGCGGATAAAAAAGAAAGGCGTACGCATCGGCCCGGACGGAATGCCAGTGGATGGGCGCCCCCGCTACCTCGGCGCGTCACAAAAAAAGGTCCGCCGCATGAAATGGCGCACCCTCCCCGCGCTGATCTTCAAGGGCTGGCTGTAGTCGCGCTTGACCAAAGGGTGTTTTGCGCTGACGGCGCCTGGCCTCTGGGATAGGTTGCGTGGCAGATGAACCGGGTTTGCAGATTGCTTTTTGCCGCGCTTGGCCTGGTGTTTGCCGTGTTATCGTCCGCCTTGGCCAAGCCCAATATCGTGCTGATTTACATCGACGATTACGGCTGGCGCGATGTCGGCTTTAACGGCACCAAGTTTTACGAGACACCCAATGCCGATCGTATTGCCCGCGAGGGGATGATCTTTCGCAGCGCCTATTCCAACGGTCCGAACTGCGCACCAAGCCGTGCCTGTCTGATGAGTGGCCTGTACTCGCCGCGGCATGGCATTTACACCGTGGCCAACTCCGATCGCGGCAAAGCCTCGCTACGCAAGATTATCCCGACAAAAAACACAACAGTGTTGGCGGATGAATTTGTCACCATGGCTGAGGCGCTGAAGATGGGTGGCTATACCACTGCGATGATGGGCAAGTGGCATCTTGGCAAGGACCCGACGACACAGGGTTTCGACATCAACATCGCCGGCCGCGAATGGGGAAGCCCGAGCGGCGGCGGTTATCACAGCCCGTACAAGTATCCCAACCTGGTGAACAAGCAAAAGGGAGAGTACCTGACCGATCGGCTCGGCAGCGAGGCGGCCAAGTTCATCGAGGCGCACAAGGACAAGCCGTTTTTTCTCTACCTTACCCACTATGCCGTGCACACGCCGATTCAGGCCAAGCCTGAACTGACGTCGAAGTACCAAAAGAAGCCGACGGTTGATCAGCAGACAAACGCCAAATATGCCGCGATGATCGAGAGCATGGACGACAGCGTCGGCACAGTGCTCGAAACGCTCGACCGGCTTAAGCTGGCTGACAACACGATTGTGGTGTTTTACTCGGACAACGGTGGGCATGCCGGTGCGACATCCAACGCACCGCTGCGCGGCTCGAAAGGCATGCTGTACGAGGGAGGCATCCGCGTGCCGATGGCGGTTCGCTGGCCCGGCGTGGCCAAGGCCGGCTCGGTTTGCGAAGAGCCTGTCATCGGCATCGACCTCTACCCCACGCTGCTCGAGGCCACGAAAACCAAGCGCCCAGCCAAGGCGCAACTCGACGGCACCAGCCTCGTTCCCCTGCTGAAAGATGCCCAAGCCAGATTGTTTCGGCCGGCGTTGTACTGGCACTTTCCGGCTTATTTGCAAGGCTCCACCAGGCGGCACGGGCCATTCCGCACCACGCCGGCCGGCGCGGTGCGGATGGGCGACTGGAAGCTGATCGAGTATTTCGACGACGGTACACTGGAACTGTACAACCTGGTCAACGACATCGGAGAGACGGGCAACTTGGCCAAGCAGCAGCCGAAAAAAACAGCCCGGTTGCACGCGATGCTCAAGGCGTGGCGCAGGGCCACCGATGCTCCGGTGCCGACGGAAATGAATCCCCGGTTTGATCCCGAGGCTTGGCGCAAGGCTACGCGGAAACGGTAGTGAACTCGCCGGGCAGCGGCACCACCCGCACCAGCGACTGTCGGCCAAACTCCGACTCAATCGCTCGGCCAAGCGACTGCCCCGTTGCGGCATCCGGGCAGATTGCAAAGATTGTCGAGCCGCTGCCGCACATCAGCGCGGCCTCTGCGCCGTTGGCCAGCGCGTGGAGTTTCATGAGTTTTAGCAGCGGGAACTTGTCGAACACCGGCGCCTCAAGTGAGTTGTAGAACGCATCGGCGGCTTTGGTCAGCAGGCCGTTGGCCAGGCGCCTGGCCAGTTCGTCCGCTTGGCCAAGCGGACGGGTTTTTGCCTCAGGAAACTTAGCCAAGCGTTGGTACGCCCAGGGCGTTGAGATACCGAAGCCGGGCCGCAGGAGCAGCAGCGACTTGCCGGCGAGTGCGGTGAGGGGAGCCATCGGTTCAATCACTTCGCCCCGGCCCCTGGCCACCACCGCCTGGCTTTGCAGAAAGAACGGAACGTCGCTGCCCAACTCGGCGGCGAGTGCGTGGAGTTCCGCCTGGTCAAGCGCTTGGCCATGAAGTTCGTTGAGCGCGAGGAGGGTTGCCGCCGCGTTGCCGCTACCGCCGCCGAGTCCACCCTCGGCGGGGATGGTTTTCTCGAGGTGAATTCGGACGCCGCCCGCGACTCCGGCCTTGGCTGCGAACGACTCGGCGGCGCGCCAGGCCAAGTTGCCGGAGTCGGTGGGGATGCCGGGTTGGTTGCAGGTCAGTTCGATGCCGCCACCAGCCAGCTCGAAGTCAAGTCGGTCAAAGATGGGCACCGGCAGCATCAGCATCTCCAACTCGTGAAAGCCATCGTCGCGCTGTCCGACTACGTTGAGCAGCAGGTTGATTTTGCAGTGCGATTGGCGGCTTAGTTTCACGACACAAAAAAGGCGCCAACCGTGGGGCTGGCGCCAAGGAAATTGCTGAACAGCGGCTCAGTGGTCAAACACCTTGAAGCGACTGCCCGGAAAGAACGGGGCCACATCGCCGCCGCCGAAACCGATGGCGGTGTTTGGGTGAAAAACGCCGTCATCCCACAGGCCGGGTGTGTAGCTGGCCGGGAACAGGGCGTCGTCCGGCATCACCAGACCTCCCCACGGGTAATCCAGCGTGGCGATGGAGGGATCCGGATAGACAGTGGCTCCCTTCAGCCACGGCTCGTAGTCCGGGGTGGGGATCGGGAAGGTGACAATCTCCGCGAAGCCCACCGCTGTGCGTGCAGCGGTTCGACTTAAACCACGTATTACACCGGTGGTGTAGGCATGCTGCGGGCCGTCCCAGAGGGCGGTTTGCTCGACGGAACGGCTGAATTCGCCCATACGGGTAAACTCACTGAAATTGCGGAGGCCGCGGCCGAGCTTGTTTTCGGGTCCGGCACAGCCGACCGAGAGGAGAGCAACTAGGGCGGCAACGGCGGTTGTTTTTGCAAAATATCTCATTGGATCAGTCAAAAAGCGACCGGCAGCGTAGTCGAAAGGTTGCCGGTGTAAAGCCTTTTGGCGCTATTTTTCGGTTAGTTTGGCGGATTGGCTGCGGCCTCGGCGGCCTCTTTTTTCCGGTCGCGCCGATACCAAATCCAGGCGATGAAGACGCTGCACTCGTAGAAAAGCTGCATCGGTAGGGCCATGAGCACCTGGGTGACCACGTCCGGAGGGGTCAGCACGGAGGCGAGCACGAGGTTGATGACCACCCAGTAGATGCGGAATTTGGATAGTTTCTTGTAATCGAGGACGCCGATTCGCACGAGCAGCAGGATCACGACCGGCAGCTCAAACGCGATACCCATGCCAAGCATGAACTTGCAGACGAAGTTAATGTAATCCTCCGCCCGCCAGATGTCGGCGCCGAATTGCAGCCAGTTGGCAAATAGCGCCGAGGTGCTCAGCGCAATTTTCATCAGCAGAAAATAGCAGAATGACGCCCCGCAGAAAAAAAGGAAGCCTCCGATGAACACCGATCGCCGGAGGTATTTTTTCTCCTTCAACCGCAGGGCTGGGAAAATGAACTGGCCGAGGAAATACAAGACGAACGGCGACGAAACCATGATGCCGCCGTAAAAGGCCATTTGAAGGGCGACCATGAAGCCGCTGAGCGGCCCCATCGATTTGAGCTCCGGTCCGGCCTGGGCGGCCTGGTCGGTGGCAGCGAGGGCGTTTGTGTTGGGTTGAAGGAGCAACTGAAGTTTACCCTCCTCCACAGCCGGGGTGAGGTTGAATGAAGTGGCTTTGTTGGTCAGGCCGAGCAGTTGGTAGGCCTCGGCTAGCAGATTGGTTTCGACCGGTATACGAAAGACCTCCTCCTCTGTGAGCCGGACGTGGATTTCGCTTTTGCCCTCTTCGCTCAGGTTTTCCTTGCGGTTTTTTGTCAGGAACTCCCTGGCCTCCCCGAGCGGCCGGGCGAGCGTCTCGACCAGCAAGGGCGCTCCGGCGAGGCAGGCGACCATTGAGACACCCAGGGCAGCGATGCAGCGGATGAGCACCCAGCGCAGGTCCTCCATGTGTTCGAGGAACGACTTGACTGGGCCGCCGAACCCCTCGCCGTCCTCGTCGAGCTCCGGCATTGTGTCGTCGCCATCGGAGCCACCGCTGCTGCGCGGAACCGGCAAGGGAGTGCTTACTGATGACTCGAAGTAGTCTTCCTCCTGATGGTTCTCATGCCCGTGGTGGTGGTGTTCATCGTGTTGGGCGTCGGACGGGTCGTGATCCTCGTGTTCGTAGTCGTGGTGATAAGGGTCATCGTGCTGAGAGGGATCGTCGTCGTGCGGGTTTTGGGCATCCTCGTCCGCTTGGCCTGAGTCGTCATCCGTTTCAGGAGCAGTTTTTCGGGCGGGGACGTCTTGAGCTGGGAAGGTCTCGGGTGGCTCCGTTTTGTTGTCGGGGGACGATTGATCCGGCTCGGGAGGTCCGTCGGGTTCGTTTGCCATCGTTCAAACCCAAGTCACTTGGAACAGGAGGGATCAGGCGTCTTTTTTCGACTCGTCGCCCGACTTTTTGGAGTCATCACTGGGGGCTTGCTCCTCGAGCTGCGGAGTGGGAGGAGGGGTGTAAGTGGGAGTATCGTCCATCGCACGCTCCAACTCGCTGTTGACATCCCGCGTGGCTTTCTTGAATTCCTTGATGCCCTGGCCCATGCCCTTGGCCAGCTCCGGCAGTTTTTTGGCCCCGAACAATACCAGCACGACCGCGAGGATCAGGATGATTTCCCAAGGCCCCAAGCCGCCAAACGCCAATTGATGAAAAGTTGTCATAGTTCGTTAAAAAACGCCTGGTAATCTAGCCTGTTTCCCGGGAATGTAAAGTGCCAACTCCAAGCCGCAACGCAGGCTCCTTAAAATTAGTTTCCGGGCTTGGGCTTGAGCAGCACAAATTCGCCGCGACGGTTGCGGGCATAGGCGGCTTCATCTAGCCCCGGGTCGGCGGGGCGATCCTCGCCCAAGCTCATCGTGCGAATCCGGTCGGCGCTCACTCCCAAGCCTGACAGCGCGTCGCGGACGCTCAGCGCCCGGCGCTCGCCCAGCGCCCGGTTGTATTCCTCGGTGCCGCGCTCGTCGCAATGGCCCTCGATCAGTACCTTGTTCTGCGCGTCCTGGGCCAGGATACCGGCCACGGCCTCCACCTTGCCCAGGTCGTCGGGGTGGATTTCAGAGCGATCCAGCTCGAAGTAAACGGTCTGGGCCGCCAGGGCATCACGATCCATCAGCATGTTCTCGAATTCGTCGAGATCGGACAGGCCAATGTTGCCGGATTCATCGATCGTGACGACATCGCCTCCGTTGTTGAGTGTGCCGCTATTATCGCGGCCAATAAGACTGCCTGCGCCGGCCACATTGGCATTTCCGCCCGGGATGGGGGTGATGTTTTTTGGCTTGGTTTTACACCCGGTCGAGGTGGCTGCCATGAGGGCTGCCAGAACCAATCCTACTTTTTTCAATGAGGTCATGGTCTTGAGGTTAATTGCCTACTTTACTTCGTCCAAGCGGACTGGGAACAGTTACCCGGAAAGCTGCGCGGCAGAGTCTTGACTCGTTTGGTGGGCACGTCAAGTACCGATAAAACCCGTTTTCTGCCGGACCGCCTGGTGAACATGAGCGTGCGCGAGTTGGGCGCCCAGGAGGGATCCTCCCCGGTCGCCAACACCTCGACATTTCCGCCGCCGGGCGGGACGATGCAGACCTCAAACACCCCGCCCCCCCGCATTGTGGTGAAAACGATCGCCTTGCCATCGGGCGACCAGTCCGGCTCGGTGGCATTCATGACGCCAATCGTGCGAATCCGCGACATGGCCCCGCCATTAGCCGGGATTTTGTACAGCCTCGTGCTGCCGCTGGCTCGGGAGGCAAAGCAAATCCAGCGTCCATCCGGCGACCAGCAGGGGGAGGACTCGGCCTCCTTGGTGGTCGTGAGCCGCCGCAGGCCGGTGCCGTTGGCGCTGCCAACCCAGATGTCGGGGCTGCCAGCCTTGCTGAGCACCATCGCCAGGCGGCGGCCGTCGGGCGACACCGTCGGGCTGATGTTCGAGCCGGAGTAACGTGCCACGGTCCGGCGCACACCGGTCTGGAGATTATGCGAATAAATGTCCGGATTGTGGCGCCGGTAGGAGTAGTAGTAGAGAGTGTTGTTGTTTGGCGTCCATTCCGGCCCGGCGGCGATCGAGTTGTCGAGCGTCAAGCGCTTGGCATTGTGCCCGTCAAAGTCGGCGACATGGATCTCGGTGTTCCGGCCGTGAAACTGCCGAAAGGCAACCCGGGTCAGGCCAATGCCGGGCGAACCGGTGATCGTCTCGACCACGTTGTTGGCAAACGTGTGCGCCAGCAACCGCGTGCCGCCCCCCCGATAACGCTTGTTCAGGATAAACGCGCGTTTCACGTGGTCGTACACCGCGCCGCTGACGCCGCTCTCGTCATGGCTGCCTTTGATGGTGAACTGCGCCTTGGCCTTGTCCACAAACTCGAAGCCCTGCACGAACAAGTCGAACTTCAGCAGGGCCAGCGTCTCGCCGGTGAAGCCCTCGAGGGTCACCGGGATGGCCTTGACCTTGCCGGCATCAAACACATCGACATCGATCGAACGTTGCGCTTGGCCAAGCGCGAGGCCGGCCAACAACAGGCCGGCCAAGGCGGGGAGTCGTTTGGGGGTTGCTTTACTCATGAAAAACTTCGCGAATTAAAATTCAGGTTGAAGGTCTGCTGCGATCCTTTCATCGATTCGGGGAACGGCTTGATGAACTTGACGCGGTCGAGCGCCTTCTGCACGGCCCGATCCCAGCTGGACACTCCCGACCGGCCCGTGATGCTTGCCGAGAGAACCCGGCCGCTGCGGGCAATAACCAGGCGCACCTTCACGATCGGGTCGCCGCTGATCGCGCCGGGATGAATCGTGGCGTCCATGTACTTGCGGCGGATGAGCGACTCGTAATTGGCAGAGGCATATCGGCCAAGCGGGACGTTGACCGCCGTTCGGCCGGAGAGCTTAGTGTCGAGATTGTTGAGCGCAGCCCGGCGCTTGGCCTCGGCTTGGCGTGCGCGCTTGGCGGCCTCCTTTTGCGCCTCTGCATTTCGTGCATCCAGCTTCCGGACATTCGAGCTTAGGTTGACCTTTATCTTCGGCTTGGGTTTTGGCTTCGGCTTAGGTTTTGGAGTGACTTTTTTTGGCTTCGGCTTGGGTTGCGGTTTCGGCTTGGGTTGGATTTTTTTGGGTTCCGGCTTGGGTTCCGGCTTGGGTTCCGGCTTGGGTTCCGGCTTGGGTTCCGG
>MPMD02211291.1_pt1 | contig 37035 bp, 37 predicted proteins | sample 1617291 | NCBI WGS metagenome assembly MPMD02 (sample SAMN05944810, study PRJNA350692) | marine metagenome | biome: marine; feature: ODZ; material: water; isolation source: 120 m water sample filtered on 30 um supor filter | place: Pacific Ocean | collected 2012-04-09 | depth 120m m | reverse complement strand
TCATGGCCCGCCATCCGCCCAACTCATGGCCCGCCATCCGCCCAACTCATGGCCCGCCATCCGCCCAACTCATGGCCCGCCATCCGCTGGGACTGACCTTGACCTCCGAGCAGAACGCGTCCATCGTCGCCTTCCCGGGCAGCCTCACCGACGAAGCCGACCCGGTCTACTCCGAGCGGACCACGCCTGCCACGAGTGGCCCCGACACACCGGCACCAAACCCGAGCTGAGGAGATTTTCGTGCCCAACGACACCGAAATCCTCGATGCCTTGCGCCCGATCGTCGATCCCGACTTCGGCAAGAGCATCGTCGAGCTGGGCTTCGTGAAAAACCTTGCAATCGACGGGGGACGCGTGCGCTTCAGCATCGAGCTCACGACGCCGGCCTGCCCGGTGAAAGAGCAGTTCGAGAAGGAAGCGCGGGAACGGGTTCTCGCGCTCCCGGGAGTCGATGAGGTCGAGGTGGAAATGACCGCCAACACCCGGGGCCGCGGCGCAGCCCCCGGCGGGTCCACCGCCGATGTACTGCCCGGCGTGCGCAACACCATCGCCGTCGCGTCGGGCAAGGGCGGCGTGGGCAAGAGCACGGTCGCGGTGAACCTCGCTCTGGCGCTCGGCGAGCGCGGCGCCTCGGTTGGATTGCTCGACACCGACGTATACGGCCCGTCGCTGCCGCTCCTCACCGGCGTGAGTGGCCCGCCCCGGACCCGCGCCCAGAAGCTCTTTCCACACGACGGGCTCGGAATGAAGCTCATGTCGATCGGCTTTCTCGTCGACGACAGCACACCCGTAATCTGGCGGGGGCCAATGGTGCACGGTCTCGTACGGCAGTTCCTGACCGACGTCGAGTGGGGCGAACTCGACTACCTGGTGATCGACATGCCGCCGGGAACCGGCGACGCGGCGCTGACGCTCACCCAGATGGCACCCCTCTCCGGCGCTGTGATCGTCACCACCGCAAACGACCTCTCGCTGATCGACGCGCGCAAGGGCCTCGAGATGTTTCGCAAGGTCGAGGTCCCGGTGCTGGGAATCGTCGAAAACATGTCTTATTTCACGCCACCGGACCTTCCGGACCGGAAGTACTACATCTTCGGTGAGGGCGGTGGGCGCCGGGTCGCAAAGGAACTCGGCATCGATTTCCTGTGCGAGGTGCCCATCGATCCCCGCGTCGTCGAGGGTGGTGACTCCGGCCGGCCCATCCTGATCCACGCGCCGGACTCGGACGCGGCGACGGCCCTGCGCGAGCTCTCCGGAGGCGTCGCACGCCGGCTCGCCCTGCTCGCCGAAGGTGCCCCTCCCGTCGTCGACGCCAACATCACCTGGGTGCAGTAGAGACGATCGGGTGATCCGGGGTCCACCCCGGCTAGAACCCGTGCAGCAGATCCCCGTAGAGAGCGGGAACGGGGCCGACCGGCTCGCGCTTGGCCTGCTTGGCAACGTAGTCCGACAGGGTGAGAACCAGCATGTTGATGCCAGGCTCGGGCCGGAAGAAGTCGTCGGTGATGGGGAGACCGCGCTGCCAGCTCAGGTAGTCGGTCGAAAGTTCGGTGGCCGTCGCGCGGCGGTACAACTCGATGCGCATCGGAAGCTTCGGCTTCTCCTTCCTCACCCACAGCCGGGTCCGCCCCTTTTCGTTGGTCAGCTGGTACATCACGGCTGTGTCGCCGCCGAGCGGTTCCTCGCGAACCTTCTCGGCACCCTGACGCAACATCGTCTCGAGATCGTTACCGAAGGGGCGCGCCCGCTCCGCATCCTGGTCAACGGCAATCTTCGAGCGCTGAATTGCGACTCCGTTGCGCAGCAGCGCGTCATACGCGTAGTAGGTATCCCCGTTCACGATCGTCACCACACGCCGGCCGGCGATCACCGTTTCGGCCCGCAGCATGTCGCCTTTCGACCAGAAATGGGTCACGTTGAGCGCCCGCTCCGTGCTGGCAATGGCCTGGGCGTACCAGGTATTCGGAAGCTTGACTTTCTTCTCCGTCTCCGCGTCGGCGGCGGCTGGCTGGCTGCGGACGGGCTGTGCGAAAAGGACGAACAGCGCCACCATTGCGATGAGGGGCCGAGAGCGAGTCGGTGAGTGCATGCTGGACCGGGTAGCGTAACCTCAACCCATGCAGGTGGCACTCGCGATCGCTGGCTCGGACCCGACCGGGGGAGCCGGGCTCCAGGCCGACGTGCAGGTATTCCGGGCCCTGGGCGTACACGGCACCGGCGTGCTGACGGCGCTGACGGTCCAGGACTCGGGCCGGGTGCAGCAGGTGCTGCCAGTCTTTCCGACGGTGGTGCTCGATCAGCTCCGGGTGCTGCTCGCGGACATCCCGCCCCAGGCGGTGAAGCTCGGAATGCTCGCCACCGACGACGTGGCCCGGAACGTCGAGTGGGGACTCGCGACGGTCCCACCGGAGCTTCCGCTGGTGATCGACCCGGTACTGGCCGCCAGCGACGGAACGCCCCTGCTCGAACCCCGGGCGATCCCCAGCCTCGAACGCCTGATCGGGCGGGCCACGCTCGTGACCCCCAACCTCCCCGAAGCCCAGCAGCTCACCGACTGCGACGTCGGCACCCAGGAAGGCGTCGAGGCGGCGGGCTGCGCCCTCGTGTCCGGCCTGGGGGCACGCGCCGCATTGGTCACCGGCGGGCACACCGAAGGCCCCCCCGACGATCTCCTCGTCGTGCGGGAGGGAGGCTCCCAGGTGCTCACCTGGCTCGCGGGACAGCGGCGGGAGGTGGGCCCCGTGCACGGCACCGGCTGCACGCTCTCCTCGGCGGTGACAGCCTACCTGGCGCGGGGGGACGACCTCGAAGTCGCCATCGAACGCGGCCGGCGCTTCGTCGCCAAGGCCCTCGACGGCGCCGCACAGGTGGGAAAGCTCGCGCGGTTCCTGTCGTACGGCTGAGCGACTTCTCGACTACCGGCTCCGAAGTGCGCCCAGCAGTTTCTCCCAGATGTTGCCAAACGCCCCGTTGCTCATCACGATCACCACGTCGCCCGGCGCGCACCGCGGCGTCAAGTGAGCCACGATTTCGTCCACGCCGCCGGGCGAGACCGCGTCGATACCGCGAGCGCGCAGATCGGAGACCAGGCGATCGACGGACAAGCGCTCGGTCACCGGACCCGTGGCACTGTAGATCTCGCCCTCGGGAGCCGCGGCGACCACGACGCGATCGGCCGCATCGAAGCACTCCACGTAACGCTCCTGAAAGACCGCACGCCGACTCGTATTGGTCCGCGGCTCGAAGACGGCGACGATCCGGCGGTTCGCGTGGCGCGCACGCAGGGCCTCTAGCGTGCCGCGCACCGCGGTGGGATGGTGCGCAAAGTCGTCCATCACCAGGACCCCCGCCTCCTCGCCGCGCACCTCCTGCCGCCGCTTCACGCCGCCGAAACGCGCGAGCGCCGAAGCCACATCCACTGCCGGCACCCCCAGAACTTCCGCCGTCGCCAGGGCGGCGAGCGCATTCTCCGCGTTGAAGCGACCGAGCAGTGGCACCCGCACATCGAGAGCAGCCCCGTCCGCGCCCTGCGCCCGGAAGGCGGTGCCGTCCTGCATCACCTCGACGGCGTTCGCACGCCAGCGCGGTGCGCCGACGTCGGTCAATCCATAGCCCACGACCCGGCAGGGCGCGTCGCGAACGACGTCTCGGACCGTCTCGTGGTCCACAGCGGCCACCAGCACTCCATCCGACGGCATGCCGGCCACGAGGGCGCGAAATGCGTCCTTCACGTGTTCGAGATCTCGGTAGATGTCCGCGTGGTCGAACTCGATCGAGGTGATGACGGCGGTGCGCGCGCCGTAGTGCAAGAACTTAGGTGTCTTGTCGAAGAAGGCCGTGTCGTATTCGTCGCCCTCCACGACGAAGTGCTCACCCTCACCTTCCCGGAAGCTCCCAGAAAAATCGTGGCAATAGCCGCCCACCAGCAACGAGGGTTCGCGCCCCGTAGCCACGAGTACGGAACCGAGCAGCGCTGTCGTGGTGGTCTTGCCGTGCGTTCCAGACACCACGACGGAGTGGCGACCTGCGATGGCTAGTTCGTGGAGCGCATCGGGGAACGAAAGAACTCGGAAACCTTCGTCCAGCGCCGCGCGGGCCTCGGAATTGTCCGGCCCCACCGCGTTGCCGACGACGACCAGGTCGGGAGGATCGTCGGTGACATGCTCGGCGCGGAAACCCTCCTCGACCGAAATGCCCCAACCCTCGAGGGCGCTGCTCATGGGGGGGTAGAGCCCCTCGTCGGAACCGGTCACCCGGATGCCGCGGGCGTGGAGCAACCCTGCGAGAGATCCCATCCCCGTGCCGCAGATCGCCACGAAGTGCACGTGACCCAGCGCGTCCGCCACGCGGTCAGCCTTCCTGGAACGCTTCGCGGACGAGATCGTGAACCGTGGGCCGCAACTCGAAGCGGCTCTTCTTTTCGTGCGTGTGCTGACGGTTGGTGAGCAGTACGACGACGGCCTCGGCCGGGAGGTCGATCCACACCGAGGTGCCTGTGAAACCCAGGTGCCCCACCGAATCGCGGTCGAAATGCCGACCCGCGGAGGACACACCCTCGGTGGGCGTGTCCCAGCCCAGCGCCCAGTCAGAGCCCTCGGGCAAATCCTGGCGCCGCGTGAACTCCCGCAGTATCTCGCGCGGCCAGATCTCGCTGCGGCCGTGCCAGACATCGAGCAGGGCCAGGGCAAACTTCATCACATCGTCGGCAGTGGAAAAGAGACCCGCGTGCCCCGCAACGCCCCCCATCACCGCGGCGTTCGGATCGTGCACCTCGCCCCAGAGGATGCGGCTTCGCCACGGGCAGTCCTCGGTGGCGGCAACGCGCCGGCGGACTGCGTCGGGAAGCCCAGGGTCGCCTTCACCCAGACGCACGAAGAACGTGTCCCGCATCCCGAGGGGCGCGAAGATCCGCGCCTGGCAGAAAGCATCGAGCGGCTGGTGCGCAACGGCCTCGACCACGGCGCCGAGCGCGATGAAGTCCAGGTCCCCGTAAACCGCTGCGCTGCCGGGTTCGTGCACCAAACCAGAGCGCAACACGCGCTCGACGACGAAATCACGAGCGGCCGGTGTTCCGATCCACCGCTCGCCCTTCTTGCGCTCACGGTCGAGAAATTCCCGGTGGAAGCGGCGCAGCGGTTTGAGGCCAGACGAGTGCGTCAGCAAGTGGCGCAGGGTGACACCGTCCTTGTCACGCTCCGAGAACGTCGGGAGATGCTTGGAGACGGGATCATCGAGCCCCAGAGCCCCGTCACTCACGAGCAGCATGACCGCCGTCGTGGTGGCCAACGGCTTCGTCAGTGACGCCAGGTCGAAGACGGTCTCCCGCGTCATCGGCAGGCGCTCGGGCCGCGTCACCGCCAGGCCGTGGCGCGAGAAGTGCTCGATCACTTCGCCGTGCTTGGGCATGCGAGCCAGCAGCACCGCGCCGGGCATCTCCTGCTTCTCGATCGCCTTGTCGATGACACGACTCACGCGTGCCAGCTTGCGGTTGACGGCGCTCCACCTCATACCGCCACCTCGACTCCGCGGTCGAGCATCCGAACCTCCCCACTCGAGCCGTCGATGGTAGCGCGACCGCCAAAGGGCCAGGGGAAATTGGTTCGCCCGTGGCCAAAGGGAAGCTCGGTTACGCACGGCACCCCGAGCGCCGACGAGAACTCGGCGATCACCTCGCCGACCTGCGTGTCGTACCGGGGATCGATGCAACTCGTGAGGTCGCCACAGCCGAGGCCGACGACACCCTCGAGCCTCCCGCTGCTGCGCAGCTGCTGGAGCATGCGGTCGACCCGGTAGGGGCTCTCGTTCGTCTCCTCGAGCAGCAGGATGGCACCGTCGGGCTCGACCTCCCAGGACGTGCCCGCGCTGGCCGCGAGCAGGGTCAGCGACCCGCCGATCAGAGGGCCTTCGGCGACGCCGGGACTCTGGCCCGTCCCCACGAAGACCGCCCGCGCCTCGGCCTTGCCCATCAGCCAGCCCGCCAGCGACGCGACAGCCGCCGGGTCGGCATCGCTCCCGCGGTCGAGCATCGGCCCGTGAAAGCCCGCGAGCCCGGCGTGCTTCGCCTGCCAGAGCAGCAGAGCCGTGACATCGCTGTAGCCGACCAGCGGCTTCGCGGCCTCGCGCACCAGTGCGGGATCGAGCCGATCCAGGATTCGGTCGCAGCCGTACCCACCCCGAGCGCACACGATGGCGCCAACCGCCGGATCCTCCCAGAGCTGCGTGAGCTCCGCGACGCGCCGGTCGTCGTCTCCCGCCAGGTAACCGCGGCGGTCTGTCAGGTCGTCGCGCCGGAAGGTGCCGAAGCCAGCGGCTTCGAGCAGGGCGCAGCCGGCGTCGACGCGGTCGGGATCCACAGGGCCACCCGGTGCCGCAATCCCCAGCATCGCACCTGCAGCCAGCGCACGCGGCTTGCGCAGCGCGTACACTAGAAGGGAACTTCCCCTTCGTCGTCCGGAAAAGCGGGCGGCAGGCCGCTCGGAAGCGGCGGCGCCTGGACGATGCCATCACCGGGCGCATCGGCAAGGTTGCGGAAGTTCGCGTAGCGCCCCTCGAACGAGAGCCGCACCGTGCCAGTCGGTCCGTTGCGCTGCTTTGCGATGATGAGCTCCGCGAGGCCCCGGTTTTCCTCGGTCGGGTTGTAGACCTCGTCCCGGTAGATGAACGCGATGACGTCGGCATCCTGTTCGATGGCACCGGACTCGCGCAGGTCACCCATGTTCGGGCGGCGCTTGTCCGGATCGCGCTGCTCCGGGCCGCGATTCAGCTGGGAGAGCGCCACCACCGGAATGTCGAGCTCCTTCGAGAGCGCCTTCAGGCCGTGGCTGATCTGGGCGATCTCCAGGTCCTTGCGGGACTGGGGCTGGTCCGCGTGCGCGAGTTGGAGATAATCGACCATCACCACGTCGAGTCCGCGCTCGGCGGCAAGCCTCCGGCACTTGGCCTTGATCTCGAGGATGGTGATCGTCCCCGAGTCGTCGATCCAGATCTCGGCGTCGGCGAGCACACCCGCCTTCTGCACCAGCTTCTGGTGGTCGGTGCTCGAACCAAAGCCGCGCCGGAAGCTCGAGAGGTCGACCCGCGCCTCGGACGAGAGCAGCCGCAGCGCCAGCGCGCGTTTGGTCATCTCGAGGGAGAAGATCGCCACCTTGCGGCCGTGGTCGACCGCCGCATTGCGCGCCACGTTCAGCGCCAGCGCGGTCTTCCCCATGCTGGGCCGCGCCGCGATCACCACCAGCTCGCCTGCCTGGAGCCCGCCCGTCTTCTCGTCGAGATCCCTGAAGCCGGTGGGCACGCCGGTGAGTTCACCACTGCGGTCCATCAGCATCTCGACGTAGTCGATGGCCTCCTCCATCTCTCCGTGAAGACTCACGAAGGTTTGACGGCCCCGCGCTCGGCCGATGTCGAAGATCCGCGACTCGGCCTGGTCGAGCATGCGGCCGGCCTCGTCGGTCTCTTCGAATCCCATCTGGACGATGTCCGTTGCCACCGCGATGAGCCCACGCTTCACAGACTTGTCCCGCACGATGCGTGCGTGGGTCTCGACGTTGGCGGCGGTGGCCGCGTAGTCAAAGAGTTCGGCCAGGTAGACAGCGCCACCGATGGCATCCAGGAGCTTCTGCTCGTTCAGCGCGTTGCCCAGTGTATGCAGGTCGACGGGCTCGTTCGCGTCCTGCAGAGCGATCATCGAACGGTAGAGTTGCTGGTGTGCCGGGTGATAGAAGTCCTCCGGCTTCACCTCATTGAGCACCGCGTGGATGGCGGTGTTGTCGTGCAAGAGAGCCGAGAGCACAGCTCTCTCCACGTCGATGTCGTGCGGAAGCGTGCGCGCAGTGGATTCCACGGCACCCCCTCCGTGGTGATACGAAACCAGTCGATTTTACACCAGGAGAGCGACGGAAGGGGTCACTCTCGCAGGAGTATCGATCACTCTTCGGCGGTGACCGTGACCTTGAGCTCGGCGCTGACGTCCCGGTGGAGCTTCACCGTGACCCGGTGCTCGCCGGTCTCCTTGATCGGCTCGCCGAGGGCGATCCGACGACGCTCGATCTCGAAGCCCTGCGCAGCGAGCCGCTCGTGGATCTGCAACACCGTTACGGATCCGAAGAGCTTGCCCTCCTCGCCCACGCGCGCCGGAATCTCGAGAGTGAGCGCTTCGATCCGCGCCTTTTTCGCCTCGAGACCCACCATCTGCTGCGCGACCTTCTCGGAGACGACGCGGCGGTGGTGCTCGAGTTCCCGAACACGCCCCTCTGTGGCGAAGATCGCCTTCCCCTGCGGGATCAGATAGTTCCGCGCGTAGCCCGGGCGCACGTGCACGAGATCACCGGCTTCGCCGAGATTCGACACGGCTTCCTGGAGAATCAGCTGTACCTGGGCCATGGGATCTCCGGTAGCTACAGGTAGTTGCCCGATGTGGGCAGAAGCGCCAGATGGCGCGCGCGTTTTATCGCCACGGCCAAGGGCCGCTGATGCCTGGCGCAGTTCCCCGAAATGCGCCGGGGCACCATCTTCCCCGTCTCCGAGATGAACAGGCGCAGCGTCTTGGCGTCGCGATAATCGATCTTGAGGCTGGAGTCAGCACAGAAACGACACACCTTGCGGCGTGTGAAGCCCTTCTTGCGCGCCTTTCGGGCCTTCTTGCGCGCCTTGGCGCGCAACCTCGACTTGACCGTCTGGGGGCCGTCGCGGTCGCCTCGATCTCCTCGGTCGCCTCGATCTCCTCGGTCCGACCGATCGCGGCGATCGGGTCCCATGGGTGCGCTCATCGATCGGCCTCCCCGGGTTCCTCGGCGTCGTCTGGCTTGGCTTCGTCAGACTCGCCCGCGCTGTCTAACGCTGCAGCTTCGCCCTCGGATCCCGGTGCAGCTTCGCCCTCGGATCCCGGTGCAGCTTCGCCCTCGGATCCCGGTGCAGCTTCGCCCTCGGATCCCGGCGCAGCTTCGCCCTCGGGGACCACGGCCGCGGCCTCCGCTCGCGCCGCCTCCTCGCGCGCCGCGGCCTCCTCGCGCTCCGCGGCCTCCTCCAACTCTCGAGCCGCACGCTCGGCCGCCCTCTCGGCGCGGATGCGCTCGAGTTCCGCCGCCTCGACCCGGCGTGCTTCGATGTCGGAGACATCGGGGTCGGCCAGCACGGTCAGGTACCTCAGCACGGAGTCGTCGAGCCGCAGCACGCGCTCGACCTCAGTGACGACCTTGCCGTCATCGAGGTAATGGAGCGTCAGGTAGTGACCCTTCTGAAAGTTCCGGATGCTGTAGGCCAGCCGGCGCCGACCCATGTCGTCGTAGAAGAGCTGGATCGCACCCTGCTTCTCGAGGATGGCTTCGACACGGGCGCAGACTGCCTGAACGCCCTCGTCCGAGAGCTCCGGCTGAATGACGAAGGTGGTCTCGTATTCTCGCACCAGGCCTCCTCGCGGACGGGGCTCTAGCCCCGAGCCCCCACTCAGCGGGCTTTTCTGCGAAAGGCCGCCCGCGCCGGGGACTGAGGAAACGCGGCGGTCCATCCCGCCGCGGGGCCTGTTGATACCACAAGCGGAAGAGGGTGCGCACCCCGGGACGTCGACTGGTCCCGAGGACGCCCCGCCTAGGACCCGAGGAGCCAGGCGTGAAGGCGGAGCTCCCCGGTGAGCTCCGGGTGAAAGGTCGTGGCGAGCACGTTTTCCTGGCGCACTGCCACGGGCCAACCGTCCACGCGCGCCAACACCTCGACCCGGGCGCCGGGCCGGCGAAGCCGCGGGGCCCGGATGAAGACGCATTCGAGCCCCTCGAAGCCCGGCGCCGGATCCTCGGCTGGGGCCGAGAACGAGTCCACCTGGGTGCCGTAGGCATTGCGCACCGCCAATACGTCGACGAGGCCCAGCGAGCGGACGCTGTGGTTCTCGACCTCGGTGGCCAACAGCACGGCGCCCGCGCAGGTTCCGAGGACCCGCTTGCCGGCCGCTGCGAAGCTCTCGAGCGGCTCGTACAGACCGAGCCGCTCGAGACCCTTCGCGATCGTCGTGCTCTCCCCGCCGGGCAGGACCAGTGCGTCGATGCCGTCGAGTTCGGCGGCGCGGCGCACGCACCGAACCTCCGCGCCCAGCCGCTCCAGGGTCCGGCTGTGCGCCTCCACGTCCCCCTGGACGGCGAGAATCCCGGCCCGCTGTCCCATGGGCTACCAGCCGCGGTTTGCCATGCGCTCGTTCTCTTCGAGCGTGCCGATCTCGATCCCCGGCATCGCACCGCCCAGACCTCGGCTCGCCGCCATCACCTCGGCGGCCTCCTGCCAGTGCGTGGTGGCGCGCACCACGGCGGTGGCGCGCTTCTCGGGATCCTCGCTCTTGAAAATCCCCGACCCGACGAAGACCGCCTCGGCCCCCAGGGCCATGCACAACGCGGCGTCGGCCGGTGTGGCCACGCCTCCGGCTGCGAAGTTCGGCACGGGAAGCCGTCCCGTCTCCGCAACGCTCCGCACCAGATCGACGGGCGCCCCCAGTTCCTTGGCACGCGTGGGAAGCTCCTCCGACCGAGTGGCGCTCAGCGTGCGCATGTCTCCGCACACCCGGCGCAGGTGACGCACGGCCTCGACGATATTTCCGCTGCCCGCCTCGCCCTTGGTGCGGATCATGGCCGCACCTTCCGAAATACGCCGCAACGCCTCCCCCAGGTCTCGCGCCCCGCACACGAAGGGCGAGCGGAAGTCGTGCTTCCAGACGTGGTGCTCTTCGTCGGCAGGTGTCAGCACCTCGCTCTCGTCGATGAAGTCGACCCCCAGCGACTCGAGCACCCGCGCCTCCACGAAGTGGCCGATGCGCACCTTCGCCATCACCGGAATGGAGACGACACGCTGGATACCTTCGATGACCTCCATCGAGCACATCCGGGCGACGCCCCCGTCCTTGCGAATGTCCGAGGGCACGCGCTCGAGGGCCATGACAGCCACCGCTCCGGCGTCTTCCGCGATCTTTGCCTGCGCCGGCGCCGTCACGTCCATGATGACGCCGCCCTTCAGCATCTCCGCCAGGCCGACCTTGATCTCAAAGGCAGCAGCTCCGCGCCGGGCGCCGTTGCCTCCCTCGTTCTCATTCTTCTCGTTCATGGGTTCTCCTCCCTTGGCTCTCAAACAGAAACCCGCTGGGCACGCCGCCCGTCGGCGCGCCCGCGTCGGGTCACGACTTCACCCAGAACCGCAGCACCCTCGCGAAGCTCCGCCTCGTCGGCCATGGCGTAGCTGAGCCGCAGGCAATGCGACGGCCGGCGGTCGTGGTGGAACTGTGCGCCGGGAGCGAAGAGCACCCCGGCAGCGACGGCATCGGGCAACAACTCGCTCGTGTCGATGGCGTCCGGCAGCTCGACCCACACCTGGTAACCGCCCTCCGGTCGAGCGAAGCGCGCACCGGGGGGCAGGTACTGCGCCAGCGCCTCGAGCAGGGCGTCGCGCCGGCCGCGCATGACGCGCCGCAGGCGTGCCAGGTGCTTGGCGTAGTCGCCGCTCTCCAGGAACCCCGCGAGACCGGCCTGGAGCGGCATGGCGTCCGAGAGGTCGCTCGATTGCTTCAGCGCGAGCAGGGCGTCGACGAGCCGGCCCCGCGCGGCCATGGCCCCGACCCGCACTCCCGGAAAGAGGGACTTCGAGAACGAAGCCAGGTGGACGACACCGCCGGTCGTGTCGAGGGCTGCCAGCGGAGCAACCGGCCGCCCATCGATGCGAAGGTCCTGCTCGTAGGCATCCTCCACCACCGGCTTGCCACAGCGCGCGGCGATCGCGAGCAGCGCCTGGCGGTGGGCCAGCGAAGTCGTGATGCCGAGCGGGTTGTGGAAGCTCGGAATCGTGTAGAGGAGCTTCACCTCGGGACGCGCGAGAGTTCGCTCGAGCGCACCGAGGTCGAGACCCTCCTCGCGCATTGGAATCGCCGTGGTCTCGAACCCGAGCCCGGAGCAGGCTGCGAGTACGTGGTTGTAGGTGGGCTCCTCGAGCGCAACGACGTCGCCGGGCGCGGCAAACAGGCGCAACGCCAGCACGATCCCCTGGCTCGCGCCGTGGCAGAGCACGAGTTCGTCCGGAGAGACCACGAGGTCGACGCCCTTCAGGTGCTCGGCGACGGCGCGGCGCAGACGGAGCAGGCCCTGGGGCTCGCCGTAGAGCAGGAGTTCCGCACCGCCTTTCTGGAACTCGCGGTTGAGGGTCTTTCGAAACGCCGCCGCGGGGTAGAGGCGCGGATCCGGAACCACGGAGTGGAGCGCCACCGCCGCGTCGGTGCTGCCGAAGCGCGGCAGGGCACGCTCCAGCACGAGCAGGCGCTCGATGAGCGGCGAAAGCTGGGGCTCGAAAGAACGCGCACCGGCGCCCCCGGCAACGAAGGTCCCGCGCCCGACAGTGGCTTCCACCAGGCCGTCCCGAGCGAGTTCGTCGTAGGCGAGTGCAACCGTGTCGCGGTTCACGCCGAGCCGCTCGGACAGATCCCGGATCGTCGGCAACCGCTCGCCCAGGGCGAGGCGGTGCGCCTCGATCGCACTCCGGATCTGTCCGGCGATCTGCCGGTAGACGGGACCGGCATCTCGGTTCTGAACGAGCGAAATCTCTAGCATGAGACCAGTCTATTTGAGGGACAAAAAGGATTCAACCCGTTTAAAGCAGTGATTTATTCCGGGATAATACCCAGACAATAATCAAAAAACAGGCAGTCAATCAGGCATCTGGTGGATCGGCGCGCCCGAATCCGGCCAGCCGTCCAATCACAAGGGCCACCAGGCCGACGGCACCCGACAAGAGGGCCCCCATCTTCGCCTCGCCCAGCAAGGCGGGATCCGTGAATGCGGCGCCGGCGATGAAGAGCGCAACGGTGAGCCCCAATGCCGCGACGAAGCCCGCCATCAGGAGTGTGCCCATGCTCATCTGGTCGGGTAGCGGAAAGCCCAGGCGCGCCGCGAGCCAACCGAAGAGCGTCACCCCCACGGTCTTGCCGATCACGAGTGAGGCGAGGATCAGCCAGGTGAGTGGCCCGACCTCCTCGAACGCGACGCCGGCATTCGCGAACGCGAAGAAGAAGAGACCGAAGTCGACGAACAACTTCAGCTGATGCTCGAAATTGTGGAGCGCCGAGTGCTCCATGTGGAGATCGTGGGCCAGCTCCTCTCCCATCAGGTCCACCTCGTCCTGGTCCTTGAACAGGCCCACGTCGCGCCGAGGTGCCGGCAGGAAGGGCACGATCGACACCAGTGAGATGGCCGGGTGCAGGTGGGCGAGCACGAAGCCCAGCCAGGCGAGCGGCCCTCCCAGTGCGATGTAGGGCACCCAGCTCTTCACGCCGGCCCGGCGAAGGCCGTAGGCCACGCCCATGCCCGCCGCCACGAGCAAGAGGAACCCAGGCGCTGCCGGGTGCGCCGGATCGCCGTAGAAGACCGCGATGATCACCAGGCCGATTGCGTCGTCCGCGACGGCCACCAGGAGCAGGAAGTTGATTGCGGGATGTCCCCGGCCGAAGACCGCGCGCGCCACCAGCCAGGCCAACGCGATGTCCGTCGCCGTCGGCACGCCCCAGCCCCGCATGAGAGAGTTCCAGTCGTCCGTCGGCTGGTAGACACCGGCCTGGAACAACAGCCAGAGGCCCCCGAAGAACACGCCGATGGGCCCGATGACGCCGCCGAGGGTCGCCAGGAGCGGGTTCACGGCCTTGGCAGGTGGATTCAGGTCGCCACCGGGCAGACACGCCTCGGTGATCTCTTTCGCCGCGATCCCGAAAAAGAACACCATGAAGATGTCGTTCACCAGGAAGTGGAGCGTGATCTCGTGGCCCAGGAGGCTGACGTCGCCAAAGAGCTTGCCGTCGACGGTCTGGTGGTACCACCCGGGCGCCAGGTTGGCGCTGACGATTGCCACCACGACGCCGGCGAGCAGCGGGATCGAGAACTCCTGGAGCACATTGATGAGACCGTTGCGGCTCGTCGCCAAGGGGGGGGGCTCCGTTCGCGGCAGAAGCTGGGCCGCTCACTCTACCGGGTTCAGGATTCGCTGGCAGGATCCGTGTTGAAGCGGTTCATCGCCGGGACGATGCCCTCCAAGAGAAATGCTTCAATGGCCTCGGCTGCGGCCTCTACGCGTCTCCGGACCGCGACCTCCTCTTCGGCCGAGAACGGTGCGAGCACCCAGTCGGCGGTATCCGCGAGTCCTTCGGGTCGCCCGACGCCGAAGCGCAAGCGGGCGAAGTCGCTGCGATCCAGCGCCTCGATCACGTCGGCCAGACCCCGGTGCCCGCCCGAGCCGCCGTGCGGCCGCAAGCGCAACCTCCCGGTGGGCAGGTCCACGTCGTCGAAGACCACGAGCAGGTCGCTCGACGGCTCCTCGATGCCCAAGCCCCGAATCGCCTGGGCGACCGCGGCGCCGGAGCGATTCATCCAGGTCAGAGGCTCGAGCACGGCGACCTCGACTGGTTCGCCCGCGTCGCGTTGGATCGAGCCCGGACCGAAGCGACTCTCGAATCGCTCCCCATCCAAAGGGATCGAGTTGCGCGCCGCGAAGCACCCGACCACGCGGTAGCCGACGTTGTGGCGGGTTCCCAGGTAGCGGGAACCCGGGTTCCCGAGGCCAACGACCAGCTTCACCGGAGAGCGGAGAGCCTACTCACCGTCCTTCGCGTCGTCTGCAGCCTCGGCAGGCCCTCCCGTCTTGGACTCCTCGCCCTCGGCGGGAGCCTCCTCGCCCTCGACGCCTTCCTCGGCCTCGACGCCCTCTTCTTCCGGAGTCTCCTCTTCCTCGACCTTCGGAGCCACCACCGAGACGACGGAGAGATTGGGATCGCTCTTCAACTCGACACCCTCGGGCAGCGCGATGTCCCGCACGTGGAGTGAGTCGCCGAGTTGCATCTCGCTGACGTCGGCGATGAGTTCCGTGGGAATCGAGAGCGGCAAGCAGATCAGGTCGATCTCGCGCAGGCTGTGATCCAGGATCCCGCCCAGTTCTACCCCGGGAGCCTTGCCCTCGATGTGAATCGGTACCGAGACCTCGACCCGCTGCTCCGCCTCGATCGCATAGAAATCGGCGTGCAGGTACACGCCGTGCACCGGGTCGCGCTGGAGTTCGCGCACGAGCACCATCTTGCCCTCGACCGCCGAGTCGCCCTTCAGGTAGAGCACCGTATTCATTCCAGCGTCGCCGCGCTCGAGCAACTGCCGGAGCGCCCCGGGGTCGACGTGGACCGCGACGCTCTTCTCGCCCTTTTCGTAGCAGATACCCGGGATGCGACCGGCCGCACGAAGCTTGCGCGCCACACCCTTTCCCGTTCCGTCTCGAAGCTCGGTTTGAAGCGTGTTCTCGGCCACGTTCGGCTCCTGATAGTCAGACGAAGAGCGAGCTAACGCTCTCCTCGTTGTTGATGCGCCGAATCGCCTCACCGAGCAGGTGGGCGATTCTGACCACACGGAAGCGCCCACTTTCCACGGCTTCCGGTCGAAGCCCGATGGTGTCGGTCACCACCACCTCTTCGAGCACCGACTCGTCGATGCGCTTGATCGCGGGGCCCGATAGGACAGGGTGTGTGATCGCAGCGGAGACCCTGGCCGCACCTTCGCGGGTAAGGGCCTCGGCGGCCTGCGTGAGCGTACCGGCCGTGTCGGCGATGTCGTCGACGATCACGCAGGCGCGGCCCTTCACGTCGCCGACGATGTTCATCACCTCGGATACGTTGGCCGCCTCTCTCCGCTTGTCGACGATCGCGAGCGTCGCTCCCAGGCGTTTCGCGTACGCCCGCGAGCGTTCCACACCACCGGCGTCCGGCGACACGATCGTGAGCGGTTCGTTCCCGTAGCGGGAGCGAACCGCATCGAGCAGTACTGGAGTGGCGTAGATATTGTCGACGGGAATATTGAAAAAACCCTGAATCTGTCCGGCGTGCAGCTCGATGCAGAGAACGCGGTCGGTCCCTGCCGTCACGAGCAGATCGGCGACCAGCTTCGCGGTGATCGGAACCCGCGGGATTACCTTGCGGTCCTGGCGCGCATAACCGTAGTAGGGAATCACAGCCGTGATACGGCGCGCTGAGGAGCGGCGCAGCGCATCGACCATGATGAGGAGCTCCATGATATGCGCGTTCGCGGGGGACGACGTCGACTGCACCACGAAGCAGTCCATGCCACGCACGTTCTCACCGAGCTCCACCCGGGTTTCACCGTCGCTGAAAGTACTGACCTGGGCCTTGCCCACCTCGAGTCCGAGATAGGTCGCGACCGATGCAGCCAATTCCAGGCTGGCGTTGCCCGTGAAGATCTTCAGATTCGGCATGCTCCCGATCCCAACTGTGCCTCCAACCTCGATCTGCAGTACGTGGTTGGGGCGGCAGGACTCGAACCTGCAAATGGCGGCTCCAAAGGCCGCTGCCTTACCAATTTGGCGACGCCCCAGAACCGTTCGAACGGATCGACGCCGAACGGCGATCGACGCCGAACGGCGATGCGCAAGCCTATCCGGCTTCGAGCGTCCTTGCGACCCGGAGCCAGGTTCGCCGGGGCGTCCGCGCCCGCAGCTTCCCGAGGGCCGCCTCCGCTTCCGCGAAGCCCGGAAAGACACCGAAAACGGTCGCACCGCTGCCCGAAAGCGCCACCGCGCTGGCCCCGGCCCCGTGCAACGCCTCCCGGAGGCGAGCCACTGCGGGACAGAGCCCCACAGCAGCGGGCTCCAGATCGTTGCGCAGCAGTTCCGGCAGGCCCGCTGCGCCGGGCCCTTCGAACACCCGGTGCACGAGTTCCCGCAGGCCCGGGCCGGCCGGTTCCGGCGTGAGCGCGTCGAACGCCGCGTAGACCCGCTCCGTCGCCAGTGCCTCACCGGGGTTGGCGAGCAGCAGCACGAGGGGGGAAAGCGTGGCGGCGAGCGGCTCGCGAAGCTCGCCTACGCCGCTCACGAGCGACGGCCGCGGGGCGAGAAAGTAGGGGACGTCGGCGCCGAGCCCGAGAGCGAGGATCTCGAGGTCCCGAGGCTCCAGAGCGCCGGGCAGTAGCTCGGTGAGTCCCCGCAGGACCGCGCCGGCATCACTCGAGCCCCCTCCGAGACCCGCGGCCGCGGGCACGCGCTTGGTGAGATGCACCGAGACCCGGTGCTTTAGATCGGCGGCCGCGAGAAAGCCCGCAGCGGCGCGGGCCGCCAGATTGGTGGTGCCGTCGGGGACGTGGGCCGATACCGACGCGAGTGCAAAGTCGACCGCGGCCTCGGGCGCGTCGCTCACCTCAAGAACGACCTCATCCGCCAGGTCCAGCGGCGCGAAGACACTCTCGAACTCGTGATAGCCGTCGGGTCGGCGTGCCGTGATCCGCAGCCCGAGGTTCACTTTGGCCGGCGCTGCGAGTCTCAGCGTCAGGAGCGCGACTCCAGGGTCCGGCTCCGCGGAGTGATCCGAAGGCACCGTCGAAACCGGTCCCGGACGGACGGCGCGTTGCGCTCGGAGTCCACCGGATCAACCCGCCGAAACGCTCTTGCTGGCTTCGACGAAGCGCGTGTGCAGCTCGTACAGAAGGCTTTCCAGGAGCTTGTCCTCCTCGTCGTCGAGGTTGCCCCGGGTCTTGTCTCGAAGCATCTCGAGCGCGTCGATGGTCTGCCGCGCAAGTGGCAGGTTCTTGTCGGGGGTGCTCTCTCCTGTCTCCGGATCACCTGCCGCGCCCAGATGGTAGAGCGCGGAGGTCGCCAGCGAGAGACAGAAGCTCGTGAAGTCGACCCGCGGCAGCTCGAACTCGGGGGCCTGGGTGGGGGGAGCCTCGTCGCCCTCTGAGCCGACCCGCTTGTCGACCACGGTGAAGCCGCGATCTTCGTTCTCGTCCGGATTCTTCTCGCTTGCCATCAGCTCTGCTCCTCGATGAGACTCATTTCCCGATACGCCGCCACGATGCGCTGGACGACCGTCACGGTGCTTCCCAGTGCAACCACCCACAGGGCGGGAATCATCCAGCCCGTGAGCGCGCCAGCTGCGAGGATCACGATCCGCTCACCCCGCTCGAAAAGACCGACCTTGAACGCGGGGACCAGGAGTTCCGCCTTCGCTTGGGCGTAGGAAACGAGCACGCTCACGGCCATGACGTACGCCGCCAACAACACGTGATTCGGCTCCCCGATCCGGGCGTAGAACGCAGTCAAGCCGAGCAGCAGCGCCATGTCCACGACGCGGTCGAGGGTCGAGTCGAGAAAGGCACCGAAACTCGTCGAAATGCCGTGGAAGCGCGCCACCACGCCGTCGAGGAGGTCGAACGCGCCGCCCGCGAGCATCACGAGTCCCCCGGCAAAGAACTCGCCGACGGCGAAGCAGCCCGCTGCCACGAGAGAGACAAGAGCGCCGATCACGGTCAGCAGGTTCGGATCGACCCGCCGCCGAAACAGGAAGGGCAGCCCGCGCAAGAGCCAGTCTTCAACCCGATCACCGAGTTTCGCTTTGATCAAGGCGTCAGGCCACCGGGTCGGCCCCGCCGGCGCCCGAGGGCTCGGCCGTACCCGCGATCTTGTCCGAAACGTCGGGCAGCGCCGAGCGCTCCTGTTCGAGTTCCTTTTCGCCGATCCAGCCACGGCGACCGATCAGGCGCACGTTCAACCGGAGGCGTTTCACGTTCTCGCGATCCATGGGTACTCCCCCATCCCCAGATAGGCAAAAACCTTAGCAAATTGACACACCTAGGAGAGCCCAGTAGCCTGCGGACTGTCTCCCGTGCTCATCAGAACCGCTCTCAGCCTCGCCCTCGTTGCCGTCGTCGGCTGCGCCAAGCCGCCGCCGACGTTCCAGGATGTCCCTCCGGCCGCGGACCTCTACGCCGAAGGTCAGGAGATGCTCGCCAGTGGAACCTGGCTCTGGATCTTTCCCCGCGTCAAACACACCAAAGCGATCGAAGTATTCCAGTCGATCATCGACAACTACCCTTACAGCGAGTACGCCGTGCTCGCCGAACTCGCCATAGCGGACAGCTACTTCGGCGAGGCAAAGTACGAGGAAGCTCTCTCCTACTACCGCGACTTCACCGACCTGCACCCCCAGAACGAAAAGGTGCCCTATGCGATCTACCGCGCGGCGATGTGCCACGCGCAACGGGTCGAATCGCCGAATCGCGACCAGACGGCCACCCGGCAGGCCCTCGACTTCCTGGACCAGCTGCTCGCCACCTACCCCTACTCCGAGTACGCGGACGAGGGTGAAGATCTGTGGCGCAAGCTGCGCCTCCAGCTCGCACTCCAGGTTGAGAACATCGGCGACTTCTACATGCGCCGGGGCGAGTGGGAAAGCGCCGCCGAGCGCTACCGGTCGCTGCTGAACGAGTTCCCAGGTCTCGGACTCGATGCGGAGGGCCTCTACAAGCTCGGTGTCTGCTACGCCGAGATGAACCGCCTCGTCGAAGCCGAGAGCATCTTCCAGGCAATCGTCCAGAACTACCAGGACACCGACGCGGCGAGCGACGCAGCGGACCAGATCGCTGATCTCGAACGCGAAACGTGACGGCCCGCACGGCGCTCAGCGATTCAGGTCGCGCAGGATCTCGCGCGCGGCGTTGCGACCGCAGGCGCCCATCACCCCGCCGCCCGGATGGGTGCCCGCTCCACATAGGTAGAGGCCGGGAATCGGGGTCCGGTACGGAGCGAGCCCCGGCACCGGCCGCAGGAAAAGCAGCCGGTCGAGTGTCATCGCGCCGTGGAAGAGGTTGCCGCCGGTCAACGCGAAGACGCGCTCGAGATCCGGCGGTGCGAGCACCTCGCGGTGGAGAACGCTGGCGCTGAAGCCGGGAGCGACCTCGTCGACGAGTTCCAGACAACGGTCCCCGAAGCTCTCGCGTGCTGCCTGCCAGGTCGTCTCCTCCGGCGCGAAGGGGACGTGCTGCACAAAGAGCGAAGCCACGTGCCGACCGGGCGGCGCAAGGCTGTCATCGATGGCCGACGGCAAGGTGAGTTCGATCATTGGCCGATCGGGAAGTCGGCCGCGACGCGCCGCCTCGAAGCTCTCCTCGAGTTCCTCGAGCGTGCGCGCACCCACATGGATCGTGCCCCGGTGCAGGGGCCCAGGCTCCGCCGCGTTTCCAGTCGTCCCCACGAACCGCGGCAGGGCCCCGAGAGCCAGGTTGAGCTTCAGGCTGCCGCTGCGGAAGTCGAGGGCATCGAGGTCCCGCACCACGTCGGTTGGAAGCGCATCCGGGCCCACCAGGCCGAGGAGCGTGCGCACCGGATCCGCGTTCGAGACGACCGTCTCCGCTTCGACCACGCGCCCGTCGTCCAACTCCACACCAGCGGCTCGCCCGTCGCGGAGCAGCACGCGTCGCACCGGCGCCTCGGTCTCGATCTCGGCGCCCGCCTCCCGCGCGGCGGCGGCCAATGCCTCAGAGAGCGCGCCCATCCCGCCGCGCACGTACGCCCACACGCCGCGTGCCCCGCCCGTCTCCCCCATGACGTGGTGCAGGAGGACGTAGCCCGTGCCCGGCGCCGAGGGCGGCGCCCACGCGCCGATCACCGAGTCGGTGGCCAGGGTTCCGCGCAGGGGCTCGCTCTCGAACCAGCCTTCGAGGGCAGCGCGCGCCGACCCCAACAAGAGCTGGGCGGCGCGCGGCAGTTCGCCTCGGAGCCGCAGCAGCGCCCAGCCGACTCGGGCCAGCCGTCCGAGGTCGCCCACACGCGGTCGGATCGGATCGGGTGGTGACGCGTCGAGCCAGGGCTCGATCGAGCACGCCAGCCGGTCGAGAAGCGCCTCGTAGGCGGGATAACGCTCCGCGTCGCGTGGCGAAAACTGAGCAATCGAGTGCGCGTTTGCAGCGGGATCGGTGCCGAGCAGCAGCCGCCGCCCGTCCGGCAACGGCGTATGTGAGGCGGGGTCGCGCGGCAACAGCACCAGCCCGTGCCGTCCGAGGTCGAGTTCGCGCAGCACCGCGGGCCGCAGCAGCCCGACCACGTACGCCGCTCGCGATGTCCGGAACCCCGGCCACAGTTCCTCGGTCACGCACGCGCCGCCCAACCGCTCGCGGCGCTCGAACACCCGGACCGAGAGCCCCCGGCCCGCGAGCAGCGCCGCTGCCACCAGGCCGTTGTGGCCTCCCCCGATCACCGCGATCTCGCATCCCACCGGGCGAGATTGTAGACTCCCAGGCGATGGGGGGGATGACGCTAGAACCGGTCGATTACGTCATCGCCGCGATCCTGGCGCTCGCGGTGCTGCGCGGCCTGGCAAGAGGTCTCCTGCGCGAGACCTTCTCGATCGCCTCGCTGGCGGCCGCGACCGTGGCCGTGCGGCTCTTCTGGCCCGAGGTCGCAACCTGGCTCACACGAGTCACCGAAGGTCAGATCGGAGAGACGGCGGCTCCGTGGGCCGCGGGGGCAGCCATCGCGATCGGAACCATCGCGGTTGCCACGACCCTCGGCCGCCTGCTGCGCCGCGGCGCGAAAGTGGTCGGCCTCGGCTGGGCGGACCGCGCCGGAGGCGCCGTGCTGGGAACGGCCGAGGGGCTCCTCGTAGCGGGAATCCTGATCGGCCTGATCGGCTACGTGATGGGCCGAAACCACCCCTCGATCGCCCACTCCCGCAGCCTTCACGCGTTCGAGGAACTCGAGGAGCTGGCCCGCGGCGGCCAGCTCCCGGAGATTGATTTCCAGCTCCCGATGGTGGCCTCACCACCGCCCGAACAACCCGAAAAGCTCATAGCCAACGAAAGACGCGCGATCGAAAACGAGGTGAGCGCGCTCGAGTAGGCCCCGACCTACTCTTCCACGAACGTATTCCGCTCCGCTCCCACGAGCACGTTCTTGAGCACCTTGCCAGTTGCGTTGCGCGGCAAGGGCTCGGAGCGGATCTCCCAGTGGGCCGGAACCTTGAACCCGGCAAGCTTCTCGGCGCACCAGGCAGACAACGCGTCCACATCGATCGACGCGCCCGGCTCCCGGACCACGATCGCCTTGACCTCCTGGCCGAGTTCCGGGTGATCGACGCCCACTACCGCCGCTTCGACCACTCCGGGGTGCGCCTCGAGGCGCTGCTCGATCTCGACTGGATAGATGTTCTCCGCAGCGCGGAGAATCATGTCGCGGGCCCGCGAGTTTATGTAAAGGTAGCCGGCCTCGATGCGGCCCACGTCGCCCGTCGCCAGCCAGCGGCCGGGCAGGATCGCCTTTGCCGTGGCCTCGGGATTGCGCCAGTACTCGAGCATCAGGTAGGGACTCCGAGCCCGCACCTCGCCTTCGCAACCGTCGGGCAGCGTGTTCCCGTCCGGTCCGCTGATCGCCAACTCCACCGTGGGGAGCACTCGGCCCACGGAAGTCGGTCGCTCCTCGAGTTCCAGACCGCTGATCTGCGAAATGCTCGCCACCGACTCGGAAAGCCCATAGCCAAGCCCCCGGGCTCGGGCACCGTTCGGCGCCACCTGCTTCATGCGTTCGAGCAGCGACGGGCTCGTCGGCGCCCCACCCGAGCCGAGCTGCCGCAGCGAGGAGAGGTCGTATCTTTCGATGTCCGGATGATTGAGAACACGCGGGGCCATGCTCCCGAGCCCCGTCCAGTTCGTCACACTCTCCTTCTCGAGAAGGCGGAGGACACCCTCGGCATCGAAGCGACCACGCCTCCAGATCGTCGTCGCGCCGATCACGAGCATCATGGTGGCACCGGCATAGAGTCCGGAGAGGTGGAAGAGTGGCACGGTCTGGAGCGAGACCGTCGGCGGCGGGTCGGCCTCGGGCGTCACACCCTGGGAGACCGCCGAAAGCATCCCTCGGGCACCGCCAAATATGGCCGTCTGTACGAAGCCACAGATGGCACGGTGGCTATTGACCGCCCCCTTGGGCCGGCCGGTGGTTCCGCTGGTGAACAAGATCACCGCCGGATCGTCCTCCGCGATCGGGTCGTCGGGCAGCGCTGCGCCGGGCGCGTAGGAGAGGAGCTTTGCGGCGTCGGACTCGATCTCGAGCACGGGAATACCGAAGTCGTGTCCCTCGACCCGCGCCAGGCGTTTGCGGTCGGCGATCAATAGCTTGGGATCGCTCAGCTCGACGCCGTACAACAATTCGTCCCGGGTCCACCAGCCGTTCAAGGCGGCGAGGACGCCTCCGAGGCTCACGGTGGCCCAATACGCGACGACCCACTCGAGCCAGTTCTCCGCGTAGATCGCAACCCGGTCCCCGCGGCCCACGCCGTACTGCTCACGCAGCGCGCGGGCGGTGGAAGCAACGAGCTTCAAGTGCTCGTCGTAGCCGATTCGGCGCTCGTCCTGCACCAGATACGTCGCGTCGCCGTGGGCGACGGATTCTTCGAGCAGTTCGCGCAGCGAGCGCTTGCGGTTCTTGAACACCCGCATCCGCTCCCCGAGCACTTCCTCTTCGACGGTCTCGAAAGGAGCGCCCGGCCCGCTGAGCTGGGCCTCGATCTCTTCGAAAGTGGACACGGCTGCGCATTGTATCAGCGGTTGCCGGCGCGGGGATCCCCCTCGACGGTTTCCAGGCAGGACCAGATGTTCGCCCGCTACCTCGGGGCCGGGGGAGGCGGCACGACCGAGATGCACCGCAACGGCATCGGAGAGCATGCGCCGGGGCCTGCCCCGCAAACTCCGGAGCGGCCGGGGCCTGCCCCGCAAACTCCGGAGCGGCCGGGACCTGCCCCGCAAACCCCGGAGCGGCCGGGACCTGCCCTTGCGCAAACTCAAGACGAGTGCGGTGTCCTGAGGCCGGTCATTCCGGATCGCGCCAGGCCCCATGCTCCTTGATGAGCTCGACGAGTCGGTCGTCCGCCCGCGTGTCCGGGATCTGCCGCGCCACGCACTCCTTGCCGACGTAGAGGTTCACGATCCCCGGCCCGGAACCGACGTAGCCGAAGTCGGCATCCGCCATCTCTCCGGGTCCGTTCACGATGCAACCCATGATCGCGATCTTCACGCCCGAAAGATGCTCGGTGCGGGCCTTGATGCGCGCCGTCGTCTCCTCCAGGTCGAAGAGCGTTCGTCCGCACGACGGGCAAGAGATGAACTCTGTCCAGGTGCTGCGCAGGCGCGCGCCCTGGAGCACGCGATAGGCGAATGCGAGGGCGTGCCCCGGCGCATCGAAGCCGGCCATCGACACGACATCGCCGATGCCGTCGCACAGCGGCGCGCCCAGGTCGACGGCGGCCCGGAGCAGCGCCTCCTCATCCGAGAGCGACGGCTCGCGCCGATAGCGCAGGACCAGGGGAACGTCGGCCGCCCCCCGATGACGCAGGCGCGCCGTAGCGATGCGGATGGCGTGAACCGGAAGCTCCGCGTCCAGGGAAAGCATCGGGCTCTCGATGCCACCCCGCCGCGAAGCGTCGAGCGCGCGATCCACCAGTTCGGAGACCTCCTCGAGCCGGGCGCGCAACTCCCACTCGATCGGAAGACCGCGTGCGCGTGCACAGGCCGTCGCCTGTTCGAGGTGCCCTGCGGAAACGAGCGCGCCGACCGGCACCACGAACCGCGAAGCCACCGGCGCACAATGGTCCAGCCAGCAGCCCTCGGCGCGCACCGCGAGGGGCAGCTTGAGCCCCAGGCCCTCGAGCGCCGCGGCGAAGCCCGCCACCCGCTCGCCCTGGCCCGGGTCCAGGCTCTCGATGACCAGGCCCTCGCACTCCACGGCCGGCATTCGCTCGAGTTCCACCGCCAGTTCGCGCGCGGCCGTCGGCGGGTCCTCCGGTACCGGACCGAGGTCGAGTTCGACGCGTACAGTATTTGCACCACCAATGCCCGGTCCACCGGCCTCGATGCTGCGCGTGGAGCGACGCCGATGGGTAAAGGGGTCATCGCAGAAGTCGCTCCCCGGATCCGCCGGCGCCGGCGGCGCCCCGGCCCAGCGCGCCTCGGCGAGCCTCGCAAGGGCCCGGGCCACCGGGATCTCGCGCACCGGGTCTTCCGTCAGGGAAACGCGGATCGTGTCTCCGATCCCGTCCTCCAGCAGACTCCCGATCCCGATCGCGCTCTTGGTGCGGCCGTCCTCACCATCCCCGGCCTCGGTGACTCCGACGTGGAAGGGATAGCCGGGCGCGGAGGAACGCGCGGAGAGCTTCTCCGCGAGAAGACGGTAGGCATGGATCGCAACCTGGGTGTTGCTCGCCTTCATACTGAAGACGACGTCGCGAAAGCCCTCGTCCTCGCAGACGTCGAGGAACTCGAGCGCACTCTCCACCATGCCCCGCGGTGTGTCCCCGTAGCGGTTCATGATCCGGTCCGAGAGGGAGCCGTGGTTCGTTCCGATGCGAATGGCCCGGCCCAGATCCTTGCAGCGGCGCACGAGCGGACGGAAACGCTCCGCCACACGCTCGAGTTCCGCAGCGTACTCCGCGTCGTCGTACTCGCGCACGGCGAACTTCTTCTTGTCCGCAAAGTTCCCGGGGTTGATGCGGACCTTCTCCACGTGCTCCGCAGCGATCATCGCCGCATTCGGCGTGAAGTGGATGTCGGCCACCAGGGGAATTCGAATACCGCGCCGGCGCAGCTCGCCCTGAATCGCGGCCAGGTTCTCGGCTTCGCGCTTCGAGGGCGCCGTCACCCGCGCGATCTCGCAGCCCACGTTGGCGAGGCGCTCGATCTGATCGACAGTGCCCTCGGTATCGAGCGTGTCCGTCGTCGTCATCGACTGGACGCGGATCGGGTTTCCACCGCCGAGGGCGACATCTCCCACGCGAACTGCGAAGGTTTTGCGCCGCCGCGGCGCATACGGGCTTTCGACCCAACCGGACATCAGGCGAGTCCGACGGCCTCGGACGTCGCTCGGCGAGCCTCATTGGCCACCGTCGACCACCAACGCCTCGAGCCTGGCAAAGGCCTCGTCGAGCTTCGCGACGTCGCGTCCGCCAGCCTGGGCAAAATCCGGACGCCCGCCCCCCTTACCACCCACCACGGCGGCCACCTCGCGGATCAGGTCTCCAGCCTTGAAGCGTGCAGTCAGGTCCTCGGTCACCCCGAGAGCGAGGGAGACACCATCCTCCTTCTCGGCGGCGAGCAGAACGATCCCGCTCCCGAGCTTGTCGCGCAGCTCGTCCACCATGGGGCGCAGCTGCTTTCCATCCACGCCTTCGACGCGTGTCATGAGGAGCCGGGTGCCGGAAACTTCGCGCGCGGCGGCTGTGAGGTCGCTCGAGGCCGCGCCCCGCGCTTCGCGACGTAGCTTTTCGAGTTCGCGCTCCAGATTGCGCCGCTCTTCGAGCAGGCGGTCGACGCGGGCCTCGAGATCCGGGACACCGGTCTTGAACCGGTCGGCCAACGCCTGGAGCGTCGCCTCCTGACGCTGCACGTGTTCGAGTGCACCGATCCCGGTGAGCGCCTCGATGCGCCGAACACCGGCTGCGATACCGGTCTCGGCGACGATCTTGAGCATCCCAATCTCGCCGCTCCCCGCCGCGTGCGTTCCTCCGCAGAGTTCGGTCGAAAAATCGCCGAAAGAGATCACGCGCACGTGGTCACCGTACTTCTCCTCGAAGATCGCCACGGCACCCGACGCGATCGCCTCCGGGTAGGCCATCTCCTGCACCCGTCCGGGTGAATTCGTCTCGACCCAACGATTGGCCAGGTCTTCGATCTGCTTGATTTCGCCTGCGGTCAGCGGCGCGTCGTGGGTGAAGTCGAAGCGCAGGCGATCGGGCGCCACGAGTGAGCCCTTCTGCATCGCCTGCTCGCCGAGTACCCGACGCAGGGCGGCATGCAACAAATGCGTGCCCGAGTGGTTGCGCACCGTCGCGGCACGCGCTTCCGCATCGACTTCGAGTTTGGCTTCCTGATCCACGCGCACCCGACCGTGCGCCACCTTGCCGCGGTGCACGACGAGTTCACCCGCCGGACGAAGCGTGTCGAGGACTTCGACCAGCCCGCTTTCGGTGGCAATGCGGCCGCGGTCTCCCACCTGGCCGCCACTCTCGGCGTAGAAGGGCGTCTCCTCCACGACCACTTCGACTTCGTCGCCTTCGCCCACCTCGTCGCATAGTTTCCCGCCCACGAGCAAACCGCGGATGCGGGACGTGGAGACCAGGGTGTCGTAGCCCTGGAACGTCGTGGACAGATCGGCCGCCATGCGACCGTAGACCTGGTCCACCCGCTGGGCTCCCGATCCCTTCCAGGCGGCGCGCGCGCGCGACCGCTGGGCCTCCATCGCCGTATCGAAACCAGACTGGTCGATTCCGATACCGTGGCCGCTCAAGATGTCCGCTGTCAGATCCACCGGAAAGCCGTACGTGTCGTAGAGCTTGAAGACGGCATCGCCCGGAAGCGTGTCGGCAGCGGCGCCTCGCAGTCCCTCGATCGCCTCGTCCAGAAGCGCCATGCCCTTGGCGAGCGTCTCGAGAAATCGCCCCTCCTCGCGCTCGATGCGGTCCTTGATGAAGGCGCGCCGCTCGACCAGCTCGGGGTAGGCGCCCTTCATCTCCTCGATCACCGCGTCGGCCACCTGGTGCAGAAAGGGCCGTTCGATGCCGAGGAGCCAGCCGTGCCGGGCAGCGCGGCGCAGGATGCGTCGCAGCACGTAGCCACGGCCCTCGTTCGAGGGCAGCACGCCATCACCGATCAGGAACGTGAGCGCGCGGGCGTGATCGGCGATCACGTTGAGCGAGACGTCCCGCTCCGGATCGGCTCCCCGCTCGACCCCCGCAATCTCCTGCGCCCGCACGATCATCGGACGGAAAGCGTCGGTGTCATAGACCGACGGCTGGCCCTGGATCACGGCCGCCAGGCGCTCGAGTCCGGCACCCGTATCGACACACGGGCTCGGGAGAGGCGTCATCTTGCCGTCGGCGCTCCGGTCGAACTGCATGAAGACAAGATTCCAGATCTCGATGAAGCGCCCGCTATCCGATGACGGATCGTCCGCATCGAAGCCCGGCACGGGACCGAAGTCGCAGTGAATCTCCGTGCACGGACCGCAGGGGCCCGTGTCACCCATCGACCAGAAGTTCTCCTTCTCATCGAGGCGATAGATCTTTTCCTCGGGCAGACCGATGCGATCACGCCACAGGTCAAACGCCTCGTCGTCTTCGCGGAAGACGGAAACCACGAGTTTGTCCTCGGGCAGCTCGAAACGGCGGGTCACGAGCTCCCAGGCGTACTCGATCGCCTTTTCCTTGAAGTAGTCGCCGAACGAGAAGTTTCCAAGCATCTCGAAGAAGGTGAGGTGCCGCGGCGTGCGCCCCACGTTCTCGAGATCGTTGTGCTTGCCGGAGACCCGCATGCACTTCTGGGAGGTCGTCGCGGTCTTGTACGGACGCGACTCCTCGCCCAGGAAGACGCGCTTGAACTGGACCATCCCCGCATTGGTGAACAGGAGGGTGGGGTCCGCCTCCGGCACCAGCGGACCACTCGCAACGCGCCGGTGTCCCCGCTCCTCGAAGAAGTGCAGAAACGTCTCCCGGATCTCTTTGGAGAGCATGTCCCGATCGGCCTCCCGCTGCCGGAAGCCGAAAGTTAACCGAGGGTTACGGGTGCTGCCGGGGGCCGGAGAGAACACCAATGCAGAGCCATTCCGAAGACGCGGCCGGAAGCGTGCGGACCGACGATCCGAGCCCTGGGGCCGTCGAGCACCAGGGCCGGAAGCGAGCCGGGGCGTCGATCACCAGGGCCGGAAGCGAGCCGGGGCGTCGATCACCAGGGCCGGAAGCGAGCCGGGGGAACGGGGGGCAACGCGCCCCCAGCCGCGGCGTTCCGCAGATCGACGCGGCGACCTAGAAACGCTGGATCAGCTCGTCGTCGGGGCCTTCGGCGTCTTCGCTGAGGAGGTCTTCGGGTTTGACGTCCTCTTCGTCCGCAGCCTCGCCGCCTTCGAAGTCCGCCCAGGTGCCGTCCGAAGACGATCCGATGCCGCGGAAGCGGAGTGCAAAATCGTCGGGGTTGGTGACGTGCTTGAGGGCCTCTTCGTAGGTCACGAGTTCCTGCTTCACCAGGTTCATCAGCGATTGGTCGAAGGTCTGCATCCCGTAGGTCGTGAAGCCCTTCGAAATCGCGTCCTGGATCTCCTTGGTGCGATCCTTGTCCGCGATGCACTCCCGGATGCGCGCCGTCGACACCATCACCTCGAGCGCCGGCACGCGGCCCTCACCGTTCGCCCGGGGAACCAGGCGCTGGGAAATCACTGCCCTCAGGATCGACGAAAGCTGGAGCCGGATCTGCTTCTGCTGGTAGGGCGGGAAGACCGAGATGATCCGGTTGATGGTCTCGGTGGCATCGAGGGTGTGCAGGGTACTCATCACCAGGTGGCCGGTCTCGGCAGCGGTAATCGCGGTTTCGATCGTCTCGAAGTCCCGCATCTCACCGACGAGAATCACGTCCGGGTCTTGACGCAGAGCGGCCCGCAACGCGGTTGAGAAGCTCTGTGTGTCTACGCCGATCTCTCGCTGGTTCACGATTGATCTGCGATCGCGAATCAGAAATTCGATCGGGTCCTCGATCGTCATGATGTGGCAGGTGCGGTTGGCGTTGATGAACTCGATCATCGACGCCAGGCTCGTCGACTTTCCAGAGCCCGTCGTACCCGTCACCAGGATGAGACCGCGCTGCTCCATGGCGACCGACTCGATCACCTTGGGCAGGTGCAGATGCTCGAGAGACTTCACGCCGAACGGAATCACCCGGAAGACGATCCCCACGCTGCCGCGCTGCTGAAACGCATTGACACGAAAACGGCCCAGCCCCGGGATGCCGTACGCGAGGTCGACCTCACGAGTCTCCTCGAAGCGTTCCTTCTGGATCGGGTTCATGATGGCGAGCGCCATCTTCTGAATCTCTTCGGGCATCAGGCGCTCGCTGTTCTTCAACGGCACGAGGGCGCCATCCACCCGGAACATCGGCGGCAAGCCGGACTTCAGGTGGATGTCGGAGGCACCGCCCCTGAGCGCGACTTTGAGAACTTCGTTGAGATCCAAACCCCTGCCTCTCCTGGTTTTTTAGCCGCAGGCACCCACCTGCTTCTTCGTCCTGTTGCACCTCTTGCTTAAGCGAAGCGGGGCGTTTTCCCATCGGCCGGAGGTCCTCAGGCTGGAGTTCCGGCAGTCCGATCAGGGAGCGAGCCAGAGAACCCTCGGCGGTTCCGGCAGAAACGAGGGGAAAATGCCGGTGCGTGAGGCCCATGCCGCTGCCTTGGCGGCAAGCCTGTTGATCCTGGGACTTCCGGCCTGCGTGCTACCGGTTCGCACCGCACCCGGTGTGGCCGGACGAGTCGTCGATCGGGCTTCGGGCGCACCCGTGTCGAACGCGATCGTGGTGGTCCGCTTCGACGGCCGCTATGGCGACCAGTTCCCGGACCGCGAGCACATCGGTCATGCGGAAACCCGAACGGCCGCGGACGGAAGCTTCGACTTCGAGCGCTACTCGAGTGCGGGCCTCTCGGTGTGGCCGCTCTTCCGGACCGAGGTCCGCATCGTATCGGTCTTCAGCCCGGGCCATCGCTGCCCGGATCCCCTCCATGTAACGGGCCTTTCCGAGGTTGAGGTCACTCTCGACACGGCACGCAACTCCGAAGACCAGCGGGATTCGTGTCCAACGGTGGCATCGCGACGCGGCGAGACCGACCAATACCGGGCAGCCTGGCGTGCACTCCATCCCTCGCCGGAGACCACCGCATGGAGCAACGGACGCGAACCGCTCGAGCGCGCGCTCGCCGCGCGCAACGCCCTGGGCTTCGGTGCAAACTGTGCAGGACCCGTAACGGACTTGGCGCTCGCGCCGGACGGTGCGCACGTGGCATACGTCTCGGACGCGGGCGGACACCCGCAGACCCACCTGGCCGCTCTGGAGCCCACGGGACCCGCTTCCGCCCAAGCCGTGGCAAGCGTCGAGCATGTACCGCCGCGCCGGCTCGTATGGACCGGCCCCGGGGAACTTGCCCTGTGGCTCCCCGTCAGCCCGTCCGACTCCCACCTTCCTTCCTCGATCCTCGCGCGCGGGCGCGCGGAGGTCATCTGGACCAATCGAAACTCGCTGCCCGCCGCACCCGACCGGGGCATCGGGCCACCGGCACCCCCGGGACTCGAAGCCCGGCCCCTCGATCCCGAAGACCTCTCGGACGAATCGGACACGCGCCGGCTCGGACGCTCGTTCGGACTCGAGCGGACTCTCGATATCGCAACCGGGCTGCCGCACGACCGACTGCTCGTGCGCCGTCCAGACGGCTTCGGCTACGCGATCCCGCTCCCGGGCGAGGCTTGCGGTGGAGCGCGCTTCGGCCGACCCCAGGCCCGAATCGGTGCCGAAGGCCGTTTCGGCTTCGATCTTCGCTTCGTCCAGGGCGGCTGCCACGCTGTCGCCATCGACCTCGAAACCGGCGCGTGGAGTCTCGTCGACCGCGCGCAAGGCGAGACCCGGTGCCGTGCCCGGCGAACACTCCCACCGCTCCAGCTCACCGCGGCCCTCCGCGGCTGGACCCGCGAGTTGCATGACGCCATGCGAGCGTCCGGCGTCGATCCCCGCAGCTCCTACGCGCTGCGCATCGGCGAGCACGGAGCGACACGCGTCATCGGCCGCAGCTTCAAAGGCGCCACCCTGACGGTCGACGCGCCACGCTTCCCAGTCGCGACTCCGCTGCAGCGCATCGACATCACCAACGTATCTCCGGTAGGCGGCGGCGATGGGCGGCCCGTCACCGCCCCACCCGCGATGGAGCCCCTCTAGCGGTTCGGCGGAATTGGGAAGCTCAGTACGTCTTCGAAAAGCTGATGAGCAACCCGACACCTGCACCGCTCACCGCACCGCCGGCGACGCGGCGCAGGAGCGCCCACTCGGCGGAAAAACAGAGCAGCCCCGCCGTAACCCCTGCGATCGCACACACGAGGAGCACCGCCGAAACCACCGGGTACTCGCGAATGAATACGCTCAGGCGCGGTCGGAGTCCGCGCTCTCCATCTCGCGGAGCCGCCGGCGAAGCCAGAGCACTCCCGCCCCGATCGCCACTGGAGGAAGCACCGAAAGGAAGATCGTCGTCCCGACAAAGGCCGCACGGACCTCGTCGTCGCGGCCGGCCGAGCAGACCGAGCACGCCTGCGCGATCTCGGGCGACCCGACGACCAGCGCCGCACAGAGGCTGCGAATCGCGCCGCGCACACTCACCGATAGACCACCCCGTAGAGCACCGGCCAGACTCCGACCACGAAATACCAGAGTACCTCGGCGGAGGCCAAGCGTCCCGCGGAGAGCCAGCCGCGCCGCAACAGCACGTAGACATACGCCAGCAGCGCGATGGCGGCGACCGCGTGCAGCCCGTGGAGCCCGACGATCAGGTAGAAAAAGCTCCCCAGACTGCTCGACGTCATCGTGAGCCCCTCGCTGATGAGCCGCACCCACTCCGCGCCCTGGAAGACCACGAAAAAGCTCCCGAGCAGCAGGGTCACGAATAGCGGCCGCAGCGCACTGCGCGGGTCGCGGCGGAAGCACCGGTGGGCCCAGTAGAGCGCGAGCCCCGAGAGCATCAGCGCCGCCGTGTTGAGCGCGGTTTCCTCGATCGGCAGACGGGGCTGGCCCGCCGGCGGCCACACGATCGCCTGGGCGCGGATGATCGTGAAGGCGCTGATCAACCCGGCAAAGACCATGCCCTCCGTGAACACGAAGATCAGCATGCCGAGCACGCCGTTGGCGACGACGGGCTCCCGTCTCGACTCGGCCACGGGGTGCGTGCGGCCGGAGGGGGACACGGCGAAGCCTCCGCTAATGGTCAACCTGGTCCTTGAAGAAGATGCCCTCTTCGAGCTCGTTCTCCGCTCCCTCGATGTCGACCTCGTGCCAGCCGGGCTTGACCCAGTTTTCGCCCTTGGGTTCCATCACATCTGGCGCGGTGCCGGCAAAGAAGAGAAGCATGAAGACGAGACCGGTCGTCACCAGGTAGGCCACGAATCGTGGCGCGATGTTTATGTGCATGAAATTCTTCGCCACCATGTAGGCCTTTACGCCCGCGATACCAAAGGCTGTGATCAGCGTGACGATCTTGATCTCGAACATCGGCCCAGCGACGCTGACGCACAACAACCCGACCAGCCAGGCCCAGACTTTCACGTAGTTGACGGGGTGCTCTCCGGACATGGTGCGCTCACTTTGCGATGTACAGAAGGGGGAAGAGAAAGATCCACACGACGTCGACGAAGTGCCAGTAGACACCAATCAGTTCAACCCGGTGGAGTTCGAGATTTCGTATCGCGCTACGGGCCACGATGGCAATAATGATGATTCCGACGAGCACGTGGAGCGCGTGGAGTCCCGCCGCGGTGTAGTAGAAAGACCAGAAGGTGCTCGAGGTCAGGGTGAACCCGTGCTGGATCTCATTCGTCCACTCGAGCGCCTTGACCACGAGGAAGGTCGCACCACCGGCGAAAGTCAACCAGAGCAGATGGTGGGCCTTCTTGCCATCCCCGGCTTCCGCCGCACGGTGCGCGAGCACCGCAAACAGGCTCGACGTCAGCAACACCAGGGTATTGAAGGCCCCGATCCAGGTGTTCGTGTGGGCCGCCTGGGCCGTCCAGGCGTCGTGCGCCAGGCGGTACATGATGTAGGAACCGAGCAGCCCGCCGAAGATCACGATCTCCGACACGATCACCCACCAGACGGCGAGCAACCCCGTCGGCATCCCCGACGCGCTTCGGGTAGTGGCGATGGGTCTCCCGGACATGATCTCCTCAGCCGGCTCAGGCCGGCTCGTTCTGCGGCCAGTAGTCCTCTTCCCGGCCCTCGACGCTGTACTCGTACGGGCCGCGGTAGACCTCGGGCAACTCGGGCCAGTTGCCGTGGGGCGGCGGCGAAGCGGCGGTCCACTCGAGCGTGTTGGCCTTCCACGGGTTCTTCCCCGCCTCCTCGCCGCGTCGCATGCTGACAAAGAAGTTGTAGAGGAAGATCACCTGCGCTCCGAGCATCACCCAGAGCGAGACCGTTGCCAGAACCCGGAGGTCCTGCATCCAGGGCAGTGCAAGGTCCGGAAAGAGGCTGTAATCGAAGATGCGGCGCTGCTGCCCGGCCATCCCAAGAATGAAGAGCGGAATGAAGGTCAGGTTGAACGGAATGATCGTGAGCCAGAAATGAATCTTCCCCAACCCGTCGTTCAGCATCCGCCCGAACATCTTCGGAAACCAGTAGGTCAGCCCAGTGAACGCCCCGATGATTGCGATGGGGTAGAACGTGTAATGGAAGTGGGCGAGGACGAAGTACGTGTCGTGCATGTAGATATCCTCGCCACTCGCCCCGAGGAAGATTCCCGTTACGCCCCCGAGCAGGAACGTCGCGATGAACGAAAGCGCCCAGAGCATCGGCGTGGACAGAGTGATCGACCCCCCGTAGAGCGTCGCGATGAAGACGAACATCATCTCGGCGATGGGAATGGAGATGAGGAGCGTGGTGACGGTAAAGACATGGGCCATGCGCGGGTCAATGCCGGCGACGAACTGGTGGTGCGCCCACACAGTGAAGGACAGGACACCAGTCCCGAAGACGGTGTAGAGCACCGTCCGGTACGCGAATAGCTTCTTTCGCGCGAATACCGTCATCACCTCCACCGTGATGCCGGCCGCCGGCAGCAGCACCACGTAGACCTCTGGATGCCCGAAGAACCAGAAGAGATGCTGCCAGAGCACCGGGTCTCCACCCCGGTCCGGGTCGTAGAACGCGGTGCCCAGATTCTGGTCGAAGAGCAGCATGATCGCACCGGCGATGAGGGGACCCACCGAGGCCATGAAGAGGATGCTCGCGATGACGATCATCCAGATGACCATCGGCATGTCGTAGAGCCCCATGCCCGGCGCCCGCGAATTCATCGCAGTGGTCACGAAGTTGATGCCCCCGAGCAGGAACGCCACGAATTCGAGTGCAACCGCGATGACGAAGATGCTGGAACCCAGCCCCGTAAGGCTGTACTCCGCCTTCGCCGAAAGAGGTGGGTAGGCGGTCCACGCACCGCCGAAGGCGCCGCCCTCGACAAAGAACGAACTCAGCAGGACGACCGCGCTCAGCAGGAAGATCTGGTAGGAGAGGCGATTGAGGCGCGGGAATACCATGTCGTCGCAGCCAAGCATCAGCGGGATCAGGAAGTTCCCGAAGGCCGCAATCAGGACGGGCATCGCCACCCAGAAGATCATGATGGCGCCATGGTTGGTGACGAGCGCGTTGTACTCGTTCGGGCCGACGATCCCGAAGCCCGGCACGCTCATGCCGGGGAACGCGAGTTGTGTCCGGAACACGTAGGCGAAGAACCCGCCGATGAGGGCCATCGCCATGCCCGTGAACATGTACTGCAGAGCGATGACCTTGTGATCGGTCGAGAAGATCCAGCTGCGGATGCCGGTGTGGCCCGGGTGACCCTCGTGCTCGTCGTGGGTGGTGATGACCGCCTCCGCCATGACTACTCCTCGACCGCCGACGGCGTAAACGCCGCCACGGACACCGCCCCGTGCTCGGCCAACCAGGCCGCGTGCTGCTCCGGGGTCTCGATGAAGATCCGGCCCCCCATGAGCGCGTGCCCGATTCCGCAGATCTCCGCGCACTGGATGTCCCACTCGCCGGTCTTCGTGGGCTCGAACCAACCGGTGATGACCCGGCCCGGAACGGCGTCCTGCTTCAGGCGAAAGACGGGAACCGAGAAGTCGTGGATGACGTCCTTCGACTCGAGCAGGTAGTGGTAGATCGTTCCGACCTTGACGTGGAGCTCGTTCATCTTCGTGACGTCATCACCCGTGTCGAGCTCCCCATCGGGTCCGGGGTGCACGAAGGTCCAGGCCCACTGTTGGCTGACGACGCGCACCGTCTCCTGGGGCGGAGGCAGGTACTGCTTGATGTCGTACCAGACCTTCACCGCACCGACGATGATGAAGACGTCGCAGACGAGAACCAGGATGTGCGGCCAGGTAATCCAGCGCTTCTCTTGCTTCTTCTCACCGGTGATGTGCTGGCCCGCGACGCCCGGCTTCTTGCGGAAGCGCAGGATCAGCCAGAAGAAGGTCACCTCCGAGAGGACGAACCAGAACCCCACCAGGACGAAGATCAGGGTGAAAAGGTCGTCAATGTCGCCGGCGTAGGTCGAGGCGGCGGGTACCAGGCTCTCGATCATTTCGATTCGCCCCTACAGGATGAAGAGGAAGACCACTGCGATGAAGGCACCCACGCCCACCATGGAGATCGCGAATGTACGCCAGGCCAACTCGTCGGCCGAAAATTCTCTGCCCATGATCCCGTACCTCCCGCGTTAATTCTGGAGCGTCATCACGTACGCGATGACATCCTTCATGGCCTGGTCATTCGCCAGGATCAGCGCCATCGGGCGCATGCGCATACCCGTTGCGTCGGCCGGGTTCGCGCCGCGGATACCGTCCCGGAAGTGCCGGAGCTGCTCCAGTTGGTACCAGTCGTCTGTGTCGGTGAGCGAGGGAGCCGCAAGCGGCTCCAGACCTTGCGCGTCCGCACCGTGGCAGGCGGCACAGGGCGCGTACAGGGCCTGCCCGCGAGCGGCATCTCCCCCTTCCAGAGTGGGTGCGGGATCCTGAGACGGCAAACTCGCCACGTAGGCCGCCACCGCCTCCAGTTGGGCATCATCGCGCAGTACCTTCGACATCGGATACATGCGCAGGCCGGCGAGGTCGTCGGGGTGCAAGCCCCGGACACCACTTCGGAACTTCTCGAGCTGCGCGACGACGTACCACTCCTCGAGACCAGCAATCGCCGGCGCCAGCGCCAGAAAGCTCCCCTGTCCGGCGGAACCGTGACACTGGACGCAGAGTTCGAAGAGTTCCTCGCCGTCCGGATCGGCTGCCGCGGCCGGGACCGCGATGAGAGCCATGAATACGACGGCGGTGGCGAGACCTTTCATCTCTCGTCTCCCCCTCATTCCGTGGACGCTGGAGCCTTGCCGGTTGCGGAGCGTCGAGGACCGCGCCCCCCCCGAAAGAACCGACCGCGAGCGAGATAGCCCATTCGAGCCAGATTTTCAAAGGAGGAGCACGGCTGAAATGCGCCAGAGTCACGGATCTGGGCAGGAACAACTGTTCCCAGAGCAGAACCGGGTTGAAGCGTCGCGGAGCCCGAAACGAACAACTGTTCCCAGAGCAGAACCGGGTTGAAGCGTCGCGGAGCCCGAAACGAACAACTGTTCCCAGAGCAGAACCGGGTTGAAGCGTCGCGGAGCCCG
>MPMD02313311.1_pt1 | contig 39030 bp, 31 predicted proteins | sample 1617291 | NCBI WGS metagenome assembly MPMD02 (sample SAMN05944810, study PRJNA350692) | marine metagenome | biome: marine; feature: ODZ; material: water; isolation source: 120 m water sample filtered on 30 um supor filter | place: Pacific Ocean | collected 2012-04-09 | depth 120m m | reverse complement strand
CTCATGCCGTGAGTCCCCCTTGGGAAGCTGGTTGGAAGGGCTCGCTCGGCAGGGCCTGACTGCGGGCAGGAGCAACCTTGTTGAAGGTCCAGGTGGCGTGCACCGCTCCACTCTCGGAGTCCACCGCGCGCATATAGTAGGTTCCGGGGAACAGCCAGTCCCAGGCGCTGGCTGGGAACGACCAGCTCTCGCCAGGCTCCGCGCCGCGAATGGCGAGCCCCGCGCACAGGGTGAAGTGCGGGGTCATGGAGAGCTCCATGTACAGATCCCCCCCGGCGGGCAGGGTGAGCTCCACGCGCTCACCTTCTTGTTCCTGCGATCCCAGACTTTCGATCCCGCGCGGGATGCGATCCAGGAGGGCCGCGGGCATACGTGCGATCAGGCGTTCGCACCAGGACAAGGTCCAACGCATCGATGCCCCGGACCAGCGCTCCATGTAGACCTGACGCGAGCGATTCCAGAACTCGCGGGGTTGGCCCTCAAAGGCCGAGCCGGCTCCAGCGGAGCGCGACCAGTGGTGGACCACGCGCGCGGCGGGCACCCAGTCCATGTGCATGGTGCGCTCAGCCAGGCGCTGGCACAGGTCCGCATCCTCGTAGTAGAGGGGGTAGGCGGCGTCCAGCGGGGGCTCGTCACCCCGGGCCATCTCCGCAGACACCAGCACGCACGCTCCGGAGAGCATGTCGGCGGGCTGGGGTCGCCAGGCGCTCCAGTGGTCACGGGCCAGACGACTCTGACGCCGGGCCAGGAGGCGTGAGAGGGATGGCACGACGCGACCGAGAGTGCCCAGGCACTCTTCCCACGCCGTGGGCAGGGTGATGGGTGGCAGGTGCAGGTGAGCGTCCTCGTCCACAAACGTCCGGGGAGCGACCGCACCCAGGGCCGGATCGCTGGCCAGGTGGCAGAGCAGGCTCTGCAGAGAGCCGGGCAGGAAGAACAGATCGGGATTCAGGAACATCACCGGACCCTCCTGCTGGCTGTGCTCCAGCCCCCACTCGACGGCTCCGGCGTAGCCCAGGTTGGTCCCTGAACGCAGGACCCGCACGCCCTCGCGCTCGATGGTGTCCAGCCAACGGTCGGAATCGTCGTTGGAGGCGTTGTCCACGAGGATCATCTCGAGATCCCGGGGTTCGCCTCCACAGCGTGCCCACTCCATCTGCAGCGAGCGCAGGCACGAGAGGGCGAAGCCGCCGCTCTTGTAGTTCACAACGATGGCGGTCAGCGGTTGCAGCCAGGGACGGAGCAGATGCGGTACAGGATTCATCAGGCAGACTCCTCTTGGACGACTTGGGGACTGTCCGGGATGAGGGAAGCTGGCACGTCGATCCCGTGCCAGCGATGGGCGAGACGCACCAGACCCAGGTCGTGACCGGAGTGGGTCACGGTCAGGGGTGAGCCCAGAGCGCGCTCGTGGTAGCGATGCACGCCGTGTTCGTCGAGGAGATGCGCCACGACGCTGAAGCGACCGGCGAGCAGGGAGAGATCAGGCAACTCCAATTCCAGCTGCCCGCCCGGGCCCAGAAGGCTCAGGCCGTCGTGGTGGGTGGCGACGCCCGCTTGCAAGGTGGCCCCCTGGCGGGTGAAGGTCACACCCAGGCTGAGGGGGCGGCGCTCGGCACGCGGGTCCTCCCAGCCGATACGCAGGCGCAGGGCCTGACCACTGGCCACCCGCTGCGAGGAGCCCGCGGTGGTCCCCTCCACAAGCTCGAACCGGCTGAGGTACGGGGCCTCCGGAGTGGGCTCGGATGGGGCCGACGGATCGCTTGCAGAGGGGGCTCCCACACAGTGGGCTGCGTAGTCGTGTGTCAGATCCGTGGCCGGTCCGAAGCCGCGCATGCAGCCGTGGTCGAGCCACAGCGCCTCGTCGCACAGCTGGCGCAGGTCGTACAGGCTGTGGCTGGAGACGATCAGGGTCCCACCAGCGGCGCGGTAGTCAAACAGGCGATCCACGCAGCGTTTCTGGAAGGCCATGTCCCCCACCGCAAGGACCTCGTCCAGGAGCAGGATCTCGGGCTGCATACCCATGGCGCTGGCAAAGGCCAAGCGCATGGCCATGCCGCTGGAGTAGGTGCGGACGGGGGCGTCGGCCACGTCCTGTAGCTCGGCGAACTCGAAGATCTCGCCCATGCGGGCCTTCACCTCACGCCGGCTCGCTCCCAGGAGCACACCATTCATGAGCACGTTCTCGCGACCCGTGTAGTCGGGATGGAATCCGGATCCCAGCTCGAGCAGCGCGGCCACGCGTCCGCTCGTTCGAAAGCGGCCTGAGGTCGGCGGTGTGTTACCGCTGAGCAGCTTGAGCAGGGTGGACTTGCCCGCACCGTTGTCGCCCACCAGAGCGAGGCAGGCGCCCCGCTTCAGCTCAAAGGAGACGTCTTCGAGAGCCTGCACCTTTCGGGCCCGGTTGAGGCGACCAAAGCTCAGAGCGGCTTGCCAGCGTGAGCTGTCATTCGGCCACACCGAGTAGCACTTGCCGAGACCTTCGGCTTGTAGGGCGAGGGGAGACTTCATCGCTCAGACCTCATCCGCAAAGCCCCGTTGCAGGGCGGCAAAGACAGCACGGCCGAGGAAAGCGCTGGCCACGGACCAGGGAGCGAGCCTCGCGCAACACTCCGCGACGCCCATTCCAAGGGCCTCCGTCGGTTGCCCTCCCATGAGCACCCCGCGCCAACCCGTGATCCACAGGTACAGGGGGGAGGCCTGGATCCAATCCAGCCAGGGACCGATGGAGGGCATGACCTCCGCCGAGGGAACCCAGAAGATGGGCGTGGCGAACATCAGCACCGTGAGCAGGCAGGCCATCACCTCGCGCGTGTCGCGCAGGTGGATGTGGGCCGCGGCACACAGCAGCGCCAGACCGTAGGTGAACAGACCACCCAGGGCGAAGAGTACGGGCACCCAGGCCAGCTCGGCCCCGGGCAGCGGGTGCAGGCCCGTGGCAGCCGTCACCGCCAAGGTCACGGTAGCCCCGAAGGCCAAGGTCACCATCCCCCCCAGAACGGGTGTCAGGGGCAGAACCTCGGCCGGGAAGGTGAGCTTGCCGATCAGATGCCGCCCATCCACCAGGGAGGTGGTGGCGCGCGTCAGGGACTCGGCGAATGCGCTCCAGACCAGTGCGCCGCTGAACAGGTAGAGGCCATAGCTCGCCTGCAGTTGCGCTGCCGCCCCGGGCATCCGCACGCCAAGAAGCTCGGCGAAGACGAAGCCGTAGACGACCAGCAAGAGGCCGGGTTGGACCAGGGGCCAAAGCCAGCCGAGCATCGTGCCCCGAAAGCGACCCGAGAGGTCCCGGCCCAGGCAGGTACCCACCAGATCGCGACTACGCCAGAGGTTTCCCGGCGTGCGCAGGACCTGCCACAACACTCGCGCGAAGGACGGGCGGGCGGGTTCGGTCCACGGACCGAGGGCGACGTCAACAGAGGGGACGTGACCCGGCCGGGCGGCGGGAATGTGCGTGGGGACAGCCATGGAAGGGGGACTCTCCCCTCCCATCGACCCCCGCTACGCCGAGGATGGAGGCGCGCACAGGGTTTTGGGCATGCCCATCCCGATGTGAGACGTGGCTCATGGGAGCACCCGTCTCAAACTGGGCCGTCCAGTCAAAGTGGTGCCGCAAGCTGGCCCTACTGGGCCACAGGCACCTATTCGCCGCCGGATTACTGGAAGCGCTTCGCGCCCTTGGGGCCAACCTTGAAGTTGCCATCGGCGAGAAATGAGCGGATGTACTGCAGCACGCGCTCGCCTTCCTGGGGGTTGTCCTCGGCCTCTTTCCAGTCCGCATAGCGCGGATCCAGGGGCCGAAAGCTCTCGTTGATCTCACGCTGGACGCGCACGCGGATGGAGAACTCGCCGCGGGTCTCGGCGTTCGCCACGGGGGTGTACTCGACGGTGGCCCGTTGGCGGTAGCCCTTGCCCTTGAAGGGAGCCCCCGAACGGAACCAGCCCGAGACGATCTGGCGGGCACCGCTGTCCGCCCCCATGCCCACGGGATAGCTGGCATTCTCCAAGGAGAGGTGGATGACGTCGTACAGCACGGACTCCGAGTTGCACTTCACCGTGCCCTCGGTCCAGCGCGGGTGGATCTGGCGCTGAAAGAGGGCACATGAGGAGAGCCCCAGCAGCAGAAGTGGAGCTACGTACAGCCAGGTGCGTCGATTCATCGGACAGAGTCTCCTTCGGGGTCAGAGCGGCCATCGCGCAGGACAATGCGCATGGGCACCTCATCAAAAGGTAGGTCCTTGCGGATCTGGTTCTGCAGGTAGCGCAGGTAGTCCTTGCTGATGCGTTTCTTGTCGTTCACGAAGATCACAAAGGTGGGCGGAGCCACATCGGTCTGCGTAGCGTAACGGATGCGGACGCTATGGCCGGCTTTACTTGGCCCACGGCTCTCAAGGGCCCGTTTCAGGACCCGGTTCAGTTCCCCGGTGGTGACCCTCTCGCGGGCCTGGGAGTACAGATCCCGGCAGAGGCTCAGGGTCTCCTCAACGTTCCAGCCCTGGTTAGCCGTCAGGAAGACGATGGGTGCGAAGGACAGGCCGGGCATCTGGGCGTCCAGGTATTTCCGGAAGTCCTCGGGGTCACGGCCCTGTACCAGATCCCACTTGTTGGCGGCCAGGATCACGGGCTTGTGGTGGTCGTAGGCGTAGGTGGCCAGGGATTTCTCGATGGCGGAGATGGTGCGCGACACGTCGAACATGAGGACCACGACATCAGCGCGTCGAATGGTCTTCTTGCTGCGCGCCTCGGAGAAGAACTCGATGGCGTCGTCCTGTTTGCCGCGCTTGCGCAGACCAGCGGTATCAATGGCCACGAAGTTCTCACCGTCGCGCTCAAAGAGGACATCCACCGCATCGCGCGTGGTTCCGGGAACCTCCGAGACGATCACACGCTTCTCTTGGGCCAGATGGTTGACCAGCGTGGACTTGCCCGCATTCCGACGACCGATGATCGCGATCTTCATGGCATCGGCCCCGGGCGGGCGCGAGCTGGGAGCCTCGGGACATGCGGCGTGAATCTGTGCGTAGAGATCGGTCAGGCCCTCCCCGTTCTGCGCGCTGATGGGAATGGGCTCACCGTGGATCCCCAGGCGGCGGAAGACGTCCACATCCCAGTGCAGCTTCTCCCCCTCGGTCTTGTTCACCACGAGCAGAGTGGGTACGTCCAAGGCGCGCATGGTCTTCGCCACGGCTTTGTCCAGGTGCATGATCCCACTACGCACGTCCACCATGAACAGCACCAAGTGGGCCTTGTCCAAGGCCAGCTGGACCTGGCCCTCGACGTGCGGCCCCAGGTCGTCGCGGTCCACGATTCCGATCCCCCCGGTATCCACCACCTCGAACCAGCGGTCCCCAGCGGGTGTATCCAAGCGTGCCGGTACCGCGATGCGATCGCGCGTCACCCCCGCTGTGGGTTCAACAATCGCGATTCTGCTACCGCACATGCGGTTGAGCAGGGTCGACTTGCCCACGTTGGGTCGCCCAACAATCACAACGCGCGGCAGAGCCGCGGCGGAGTCAGCTTGGGTCTCGGAGGCATCCATGGAAGAGTGGGCCGGGGAGTTCAACGGGTTCGCAGAGGGCTGGGCGCTTAGGGAATGGAGAGCACCCGGTGCAATTGGGGCATGACGCGCACGTCCAGGTGAAGATCACGGGCCTCCTCCACCAGCTCCTCAAGGAACTTGGGTTCGGGGGCCGCGACCCCGCCCATGGGGCTGACGGGGGTCAGATAGAGAGGGACGTCGGGTGCCAACCGCTCGAGATCCTCGAGCAGGGGCAGGTAGGCGGAAATGGGGCGACCCGACCGGACGACGATCTTGGCGCAGGCATGGTGTTCGGCAGCAATCGCCAGAACCTCACGGCGGACGCGGGTCCAATCTTCAGACGTGTGTGGGTTGGCCTCGCCGTGAACGCCTTCAACATCAAGTGGCACGACCTCCCCCATGTCCTCGGGCAACTTCAGGTCCAGGCTCAAGTGGTCGAATGCCGGAGCGACGCGTCGCAAGGCCTCGGGGTGAGCACCAGCCGTCTCGAGATGCAGGCGTCGACCCGCAAGCATATCCGGCAGCCCCAGCAGAAACTCGGGCCACATGAGAGGCTCGCCGCCCGTGACGCTTACGGTGCGCGCTTCTCGGGGTTCACAGGCGGCCACCCAGGTGGCCACCTGAAACGGATTGGCCCAAGCCGTGTGGCGCTTGGGGCCCTCGGGGGTGACGACCCGAGCCGGGCGCTCATCGTCAACACTCCAGGAGTGCGGCGTATCGCACCAGTCGCATCGCAGGGGACAGCCCGCCAGCCGGAGAAAGACCTGTGCCTCGCCAGCGTAGGCCCCCTCGCCCTGGATGGAGGCAAAGACCTCCATGATGGGCGCGCGGGTGGAGGTACTCGTGGAAGCCATGGCAACAATGCAGACAGGACGATTCGACGGAGCTTCGGGCCCCGATCAGCGCACAGTCCGTTCCCGGAGGAACGCAGCCTCCGCAGGAGGACTACTCCTCGCTGGCCTCGGCCTCGGACGCCTCGGCACCTTCCTCGGTACCGTCCCCGGCTTCCTCCTCGGGTGCCTTCTTCTTGACCTTGACCTTGACGAAGGCTCGCACCTTCGGCAGACCGTAGGGGGAGTCCTCTTCACTGATCTTCCCATCGCGCATCAGCTTCTGGAGGCGCTCAACACGGGTGTACACGCTGCGCTGACCCACGAGGTTGTCGCCGCCGCGAAGACTGGGATGGATAGACATGGGAGTGGCCCGACGAGGGCTGCAGAGTGTGCGCGGAAGGGGTTGAAGTGCTCGTCCCGGGGGAACAAGGGGCAAGAATCCTAGGGCTCTCCCCCTCCCCTGGAAAGACCCCCGCGCCGAAAAGGGCCGGGCTCAGAAGCCAGAGAGGGTCACGAGAGGGTCACGAGAGGGGCGAAACCGGAAAAACGGCGCGGGTCAGCGGGGGATGTTGACCACATAGGCCCCTGCGTAGGGCGTCTGCCTGCCGTCCGGACCCGGCGCATCGGCGACCTTGGTTCGGACCTGCTCCGCCGCTGCGAAGCTGCCAAAGGCTCCCACGTGCAGCAGCACCTTGCCGCCCTGCTCACGCGGTTCAATCACCGCGAAGCCCTGGGCGCTGAGGTTGGCGTGATTGACCTTGGCCATCTCCCAGCCGAAGTCGGTACCGTCCGCCGTGAAGACCAGCAGGGTGAATCGATTGGCGGGATCGGCGAAGGCCGCATCCGCAGGACTGCCGGCCTTGGTCGCCGATGCCCCCCCGGGCTGCTGCCCTGAGGCTCCGCCGGGCCCCGCTGCCGGTCGGCGCGAACCACGATCGGGTCGGGTTGAGAGGACCTCGCCGTCCTGCGCTGTGGTCCTCTGCTGCGGGGCCCGCCGCGAGTTCTGCTGCGAGTTCTGCTGCGAGTCCTGCTGCGAGTCCTGCCGCGGGGCCTGCGCCTGAGCCGCATCACGGCCTGCTGTTGCACCACCAAACGGCTCTGCCGCGGAACCCGGCCCCTCCAGCATCACGGTCGAAGGCCCTTCATCCAGTCCTTGGGCCTGAACCACTCCCAGGTCGCCGGAAGCCTGCCCCGCGAGGAACGCCAGCACGAGCAAGACCCCCTGCAATAGCAGGAAGGTCCCGGGCCCCATGGGCAAGATCAGGCCAGCCGATCCGCCACCCGGCGTCCGTCCGGGAGTAGGCCCACCCCCTCCCACGGAGGAGTCGCCGTCGCCTTGGTTGTCGGTCGCGGACGAGGCCTGAAAAGCCTCCAACATGTTGTCTCTGCGTTTGGCCATGATGAATGGTCCGAGCCTGATCGGGATCCCCCCCGGGCCCGGCGGCTTGAGCCTACGCCCGGGAAACAGGGCTTTCAACGAGATTCCGCACCCGCCTTGGGGGGCAAGCCCCCCCCCTGTGGATGGCCTGGAACAGACCCCGGGCCCTGCCAGCCAGATTCCTTCAAACTCTGGAGGCCACACAACGTTAAGCTGGGCACGCAGCGTCGTCTTCGGGAACCTTCCCCACCACCGAAGAGCCACGTCCATCCAAGGAGACAGCTATGATCCGCACCCTTCTGTCCGTAGGCGCATTGACCCTGACGGGGCTCCAGCCGGCTCCCGCCCACGCCCCACTCCCCCAGGATTCCAGCACCGTCAAGAACGAGCGCTTCGGGTTCTCTTTCCGGGCCCCCAAGAGTTGGGCCTCCGTGGCCATGAAGACCGACGAGGGGTGGCTGGCGAGTAAGCACCTATCCAACAAGGAGTACTTCGGGACGGACAAGACCACGGGCTACACCTATAGCCACGTCCCCGAGATGCTCTGCATCGCCTTCGTCCACGCGAACCAGGAGCGCAAGAAGGTGGTGGAAGAGGAGTCCGAGGATGGGGTGACCACCAAGACAACCACGATCTCGAACCCCTACAAGGACTACGAGGATTTCCTCGAGAGGACCTACGCGGGCGGAGGCTGGTATGTGGACTCCAAGGAGAAGGGCAAGCACGGCAAGATCGAGGTGACACGCTACTCCGTCAAGGTTGAAAAGCTCGCCAGATCGGGGCCCAAGCGCATCATCACCTGGATCTACCACGCCCCCGACATCGACTTTGTCCTGCAAACCGAAGTTCTCGAAGGTGAGTACAAGAAACTGCGCAGCACCATCGAGAAGAGTCTGAAGTCCTTCAAGCTCATCGAACGCTCAGGAGAGCTGCTGCCCACAGGGGCGAGCACTCCAGGTGGCATCCGCATCACCCGACGGGAGCTGACCGAAGGCACGCCCAAGGAGCGGCGCTCCAAGCGCGTCGAGTCCCAGAAGATCAAGCACGAGAAGGCCATCAAGGCCCTGCCCAAGGACTGGGATCACCAGTACCGCGGCAAGGTGCTTGTGCTTGACCACGACCAGGACAAGTGGGCCAAGAAACTGGGTGATCACGCCGATCTCCTGATCGAGTGGATGAACAAGGAACTCTCCTACTTCGGCGAGGGTGAGTACATGCGAGCCCCGATCCTGCGCGTCTGCAACGACTCGGAGGAAGAGGGCGCATTCACCCGCGGAACCCGCACCGGCACGACGGGCTCCTATACCTACGTGGCTCCGGGCTCCGAAATAGTCACCCACAAACCGGACACCGGCTGGATTGGTAGCGAGGTCGACTGGGTCAACGGAAAACTACTGGAGCAGTGGTTGCTCGACCGCAACGAAGATGCCGCCCGAGCCATGCCCGAGTGGCTCAGGATCGGCATAGTCATCCACGTGCGCGGCGCACGGCGCGATGGGCGCAAGCTGGAGTTCCGGGTAAACGAGTACGCCCGGGAAGGGGCGCGCCTGGCCGTTTCCCAGGGCAGAGCCACGGCCCCGCGCACCATCATGAGCCAGACCCGCGAGGAGTTCTCATCCGGCGCGGGTGGAGCGGGCACTTTCTCCAAGAGCGCCGAAGCCGCTCAACTCGTGCGCTTCCTGCTGTCCAAGGAGGGCGCCCGCTGCAAGCAGGCCAAGAAGCTGCTTGAGACCTACGTGACGACGCTCACGGAGGTGGTGGATGAAATCAAAGAGAAGGACAAGGGGTCCGTGAATGTCGGCGACGCCCCCAAGACCGAGGAGGAAGAGGACGCACGCGGCAAGGAACGCGCCGAGCGTTGGCGCCAAAAGGAGCAGGACATGGTGCGCGAGGTATTCGAACGCACCTTCGCGGATTGGTCCGAGAAGGACTGGGAATCGTTCACCAAGGCCTACTTCAAGTTCATCTCCTGACCCCGTACGAAACATGGTTGGAAAGTTCATCCTCCGGGCCTCGCTCCCTGTCGCGTACCTGACGTTTCTTACAGCACCACTGCAGGCTGACATCCTGTTACTCAAGGACGGCCGCGTCATCGACGGACCGACCATGGAGCGCGGAGAGGAGTCTTGCACGATCCACTTCGAGAACGGTGACATCCTTGTACCCAACGACTGGGTAGAGGATCTGTTCCTGGCCGCCGACCTGGAGAACTTGCCCAAGAACCGCAGGCGATCTCTTGAGAAGCAGGGAGAGGAGCGACTCGAACAGATCGAGGAGGCCTTGGCCCACGCGGAGTGGGGCAATGCCTACGAGGAGGAGACCTCGAATTTCCGCTGGAAGTACACGCTGCCCAAGCGCGTGGCCGAGCTGTTCCAGGATCGTCTCGAGTCCTACTACAAGATCTTCGCCAAGGAGTGGCGCGTGAAGCGCGACAAGCGCAAGAAGAAGATGATGATCAACTTCTTCGCCAACCGCAAAGAGTTCATGCGCACCTCCGGAGCGGGGGGTGGAGCCCTGGCCTACTTCATGTTCCTCGGGGACTACGACCTGTGCTGCTTCTACGACCGACTCGACATGACCTCCACCGAGATGGTCCTGTATCACGAGGCCAGCCACTACCTGCAGAAGCTGCTGAACGAGGACTTCAAGATGCCCCACTGGCCGGGTGAGGGCATCGCTGAGTACTACGGTGGAGCCCTCTGGGACCCCAAGAAGAAGGTGCTCAACGTGGGGCTTGTGCAGGAGGGCCGCCTGACCGAGGTCCAGAACGATATCTCCTCAGGAGAGCTGCTGACCGTCGAGCAGATCGTCCTCAAGGATGCCTACACGGACTACACCTGGGGCTGGGCGTTGATCCACTTTTTCATGAACGACAAGACCCTGAAGAAGGGATTCCTCAAGTACGCCAACGGACTGGCCAACGACAAGAAGGTCAAGCGCCAGCGGGGATCGTTCAACCTGCAGATGGTCACGCCGGAAGAGTCGCTGCGGTATCTGCGCGAGTGCCTGAAGCTCACCGAGGACAGCGACATGGAGGAGCTGACCAAGCGCTTCCATACCTACATCGAAGAGGACCTGGTGATCGAGGGCGCGGCCGGCCTGGAGAAGGCCGGCATGGGCGCGGTGCAGGCGGGCAAGCGCATCCGGGCGAAGCGTCTCTTCTCGGAGGCCAACGCCGCGGGTGGACTGAGCGCCGTGGGCTGCTATCAGTACGCCAAGCTCGTCCGCTCCTCGGACAAGAATCTGGCACGCGATCTCTACCGTCAGGCGACCAAGCTCGCCCCCCTCACCGGCACCTACTGGTATGAGTACGGGCGTCTCCATGCTGACGAGGATGAAGGCAAGCGCCTCAAGGCGCTGGGCAAGGAGCTGGACCCCGAAGTGGGTGCCTACGACATCGACTTCGAAGACTTCTAGTCGTCCAGCTGCTCCGCTCTCCCGGAGGGCGAGACCGATCAGCCCCTGAGTGCCGCGACCACCCCAGAGCAGACGGCGTCCGAAATCCGCGCGCGCCAGTCGGGGTCATTGAGGTTTGCGGCATCCGTCGAGTTGGTCAGGAAGCCGCACTCCAGAAGCAGTGAGGGTCGGCTGTGGCCCATGAGCACACGGAAGCCCGCCTCGCGCAGGCCGCGATGGTCGAACCCCGCTTGGTGGAGGGCGCCCAGGAGCTCCCTCCCACAGTTGCTGCTTGCCGCCAGAGCCCCACGCGCGCGATAGACCGTCGCGCCACGGGCGCTGGGGTTGCTGGCCGCGTCGGCGTGGATGGAGAGAAACAGGTCGCAGTGGTGCCGATCAGCCATCTCGGCACGCTCATCCAGGGAGATGAACTTGTCGCTGGAGCGCGTCATGAACACCTCGGCTCCGGCGTCTCTCAGCTGCTGCGCCACAAGGCGTGCGATGGTCAGATTGTGGTCTTTCTCCCGGCTTCCATCCACGGCGCACGCGCCGGGGTCCTTACCGCCGTGACCGGGATCGACGACGATGCACTTGCCGCGCAGAGGTTGCGCCAGCCACTTCTGGGCAGTCGATGCGGAGACCCCTGCCGGCGACATCGCGGTTTGGGTCTTGTTGTGCATGCGCGGCCCTGCGCAGGCGGCGAGGCTGGCGACCAGGGCCAGACTCAGGATTCTGGAAATACTCATGGTTGATTGATACGTGACGAGAGCAGGCGAATTGAGGATTAGGATCGGTCGCCAGCCCCCGGGAGACTTAGCCAATCGGCGAGATCCCCGTGCTCATCGACGGATGGGTCTCATTTCAGGAGCCCGGATCGGAGTATCTCGGGCTTGAATCCTCCCCGCCTCTAGTCGTCCTCGCCCACCAAGGTGATCTGCGGGCCATCGTCCTCGATACGGCGATGTTCCAACACCTCCCAGCTGGAGATTTTCCAGGCCTCCCCGTCGTAGCCCACGCTGTAGAGGGCACGGTACCCGTTGATGCGCTCGTGCTGGTGCGCGTGGTGGATCACCGAGCCCCGTACGCGCCAGGTCCAGTCGATCTCGAACAGGAGGTCCTCCTCGCCCTGGACGTCGCTGGGCATGTGCAGCTCGTGGCCCAGGGGCTGGACCTCCTCGATGGTGCAGAAGGCCCCTCCATCCTCCCGCAGCACAAGGCTCTCGTAGACCTCCGCGTACAGGTCGTCCAGCTGGTCCTCATCCACAGAGGAGGCCAGGACCCGATACACCTCATCGGGACTCTGGGCCCCCATGGCGCGGTAGATGTTCCCGTGCAGCTCGCGGAACATGGCCACGGCCTGGTCGGGCGAGGGCAGCAGGACCCGGCCGCCCCACGGGGGTTCGGTCCCCACGCCCCACAAGCCCATGGCGCCCAGAAGAGCCACACACCAGGTCCCCACCAGTGGAGCACGGCGTGCCCCGCGCCAGAGCAGGGGTGTGGCCAGGGCCGCCAGGACCAGGAGCCCCATGGACCAGAGGGGGTAGGTGACCCGCCGGGGCGGAGCGGCCGGCACGGGACGCTGGGAGGATTCTGGCCGCTCCAGGGTCTGCTCCCGACCATGCCACGTGAAGGTCGGCTCCTCACGCAGGATGGCAGTGAACTCGAAGAACCCATCGACCTGGCGGAACAGGGTGGGCACACCGTTGTCGGTGTCCTTCTCGAAGATGCTCCACGTGACCTCCACGGTCCCGGGCATGCCCGAGCAGGGATAGCGCAGGTCGAACTGCAGGGAAGGCTCGGCATTGCCTGGCCCCGAGGTGTCGAAGGCCTGGACTGCGTCCAGGATCGGAGCGACGACCTGCCCGTCGATACGCAGGCAGGCCTCGCGGGCGAACAGGGTCCGGGCGCGCTCCATCAACAGAGCCTCGTCCTCCAGGGACAAGGGCGCGGCAAAGGGCTCCTCGAAGCCCAGGTAGGGACCGAGGGGGCGCTGCTCTCCGCTGAACATGAGTCGCACCACGTCCGTGTCGACCTCGTACTGCAGATAGAACGGCGGGCCGGGGTGGGTCGGGCCCATGGAGGCCACGCCCAGCAGACCGGCGGCGATCAGGGCGATCACGGGCGCCCGTCCCCTTCTTCCCCCAAGCCCTCTTGCACGGACTCCGACTCCCGGGTTTCAGGAAGGTCGGCGATCAGCTTGCGCGTCTGGTCCACCCACCGACCGGTCGGCTCCAGTACCAGGTAGGCCTCCAGGGTCTCGCGGGCCCGTTCAAAGTCACCCAGGCCCAGCCCCTGTGCCTGGGCCAGCTTGATGTGCACGGCTTCGGGAAGCTCGAGCCCCTCGGTGCGCGCCAGATCCACCACGCGGTTCCAGCAGGCAACAGCCCCCTCGAAGTTCCCCGAGCCGTTGTGCAGGTTGCCCAGGAAGTTGTTCGCCAGCAGGGACTCCGGGTCACAGACGAGTGCGCGGTCGAAGAGCTCGCGAGCCGCGCTCTCCTCACCCGCACCAAGGAACTCGGCTCCCCGGGCCGCCAGGGTCTCGGCCTCTGCGCGCAGAACACTGAGGCCATGGCCCAACTCCGCCCGCGGGAAGCCCAACTGCAGCGCGCGCAGATAGTGCTGCACACCCAGCTCCCTCTGCTCGTGGGTCACCGCCCAGAAGGCCGCGTTCTTGTAGTAGCCCGCCAGCTCGGCTTCGAGAGGCAGGCCCTCGAGCAACAGAGCTTCCATGTTCGCAATACCCTCGCCCCATTCACCCAGGCCCATGAGGACCTCGACCTCCAGTCGACGGGCGTCCAGCTCTTCGGGGTCGTGGGCCAGGGACTGACGCACGGAGGTCAGGGCCGCGGCCAGATCCCCCGCACCGATCTTCTCCTTGGCGACAAGCATGTGCGCCTGGCCCAAGGGTCGGTCCAGGTAGGGCAGGTCGGCGTCCAACTCGCGCGCACGCAACAAGAGGGTCAATCCGTGCCGCGCCTGACCGGGACTGCAGATCAGCTGCACTCCCCGGGCGCGGGCCAGCTCGGGAGCGGTGGCCCCACCGGCCTCGACGCCGCGCTTGATCTCTGTATCCGCCTCCGCCAGGTTGCCCTTGGCGGCGTGGATCTCCGCGGCCGTGGCATACACGCGCGGATCTTCGGGCGCTTCGCGACGAGCACGCTCCAGGTGGGCCAGCGCGGCCAGATGATCCCCGCTCAGAGCAGCCAGTCGCGCTTCGAGTAGAGGACCTTCGCTACCTGCCACCGCCACCGCCTGGGGTACCAGGGCGCGCGCCAGATCCGCACGGCCCAGGTCCAGGGCCTTGCGGGCCTGCACAACGCGCGGATCGTCGTTGCGCGTAGGCGCTGCGGCAGCGGCGGGTTCGATGCTGGCTGCTTCCGGCCCTCCCTGGGGTTCGCCGGACTGAGCTCCACAGGCCGCCAGGACCAACAGCCCCAGAGCCCGGTGGGTGCGAGCAGGATGGCGAGGCCGTGGCAGAAGGGAGGCAGACATGTTCGCAAGAGGGTGGCAGCCCGACCGCAGGTCGGCAAGGGGCCCTGGGCCCTGGGCGCAGAGAATGGGAAGGGAATCACGGGACCGGGTCGCACGGACCTCTCTGGAGCCCCTATGGTCTGCGAACCGTGAAGTCACTGCGCATGGTCACCTTCGGCTGCAAGGCCAACCAATACGACACCCAGCTCCTGCGGGAGGCCCTGGGGCGGCGCGGGATGGAGGAGGCCGGCGAAGGCGCGGAACTGGTCGTGATCAACACCTGCACGGTCACCGCCGACGCGGGCAGAAAGGCTCGCAAGCTCATCCGCCGCATCCATCGGAAGAACCCCGACTCCAAGGTGGCGGTCACCGGATGCCTGGCCGAGTCGGAACCCGAGGTGCTGCGCTCCATGCCCGGGGTGGAGTGGGTGCTGGGCAACGGCGAGGCCAAGCGCCCCGCCAACTTCCTGCGCCACCTGGGATTCGAGCGCGACCCCGAAGAGCTGGGCGTGCCCGCCGGGATCACCGAGTTCGCCGGACACACGCGCGCCTTCGTCAAGATCCAGGACGGCTGCGACCATGCATGCTCGTTCTGCATCATCCCATCCGTTCGCGGTGCGAGTCGTAGTCGAACCAGCCCGGAGTTGTGTGCCGAGGTGCGCGAGCTCGTTCAGGCCGGTCACGCCGAGGTGGTCCTGTGCGGCATCCACATCGGACACTGGGGCAGGGAATGGGGCCTCTCGCTGGGCGATCTGCTGGCCGATCTGGTGGCGCTCGACCCGCGCGACGATGAAGACAAGCCGCTCGACTATCGTCTGCGCCTGAGCTCCATCGAGGCCACCGAAGTGGATGAGACCCTGCTCGCGGTCATGGTCGCCCATCCACAGCGCGTGGCCCCTCACCTGCACATGCCCCTGCAGTCGGGCTCTGCAACCGTGCTCCAGCGCATGAACCGCTGGTACGACCCGAGCGAATACGTGGCCGCTTGTGATCGGATCCGTTCCAGCCTGGATCGACCCGCCTTCACCGCGGACGTACTCGTGGGCTTCCCGGCCGAGACCGATTCGGAGTTCGAGGAGACCCTGGCGCTGGCCGCAGAGGTGGAATTCGCGCGGCTGCACGTGTTCCCCTTCTCGGCCCGGCCCGGTACCCCTGCCTGGGACCTCGCCCACGAGCAGGGTGCCGCCGTCCCCCCGCCCGTCGTCCGCGAACGCCGGGCGCAGCTCTCCGAACAGGCCCACACCCTGGGCGAGGACTTCCGGCGCAGCTTGGATGGAGCCCGGGAGCGGGTGATCCTGGAGGGCTTTTCAGGCCTATCCGGCCGCTACCAGCGCGTGCGGGTGGAATCCCGACTCCTCCCCGATGGCCCTCTCCCGTCCAGCGTGGACGTCATCCTGCAAGCTCGCGAGCGCAACTCAGGGGACCCCCAGACCCTGAGTGCAGTGGAACTGCTCGGGATCCCCATCTGTGGCTCCACGCCCGGGAAGTAAGGCGCAAAGGCCCCCCGGCCTCCCAGCGTGGGACACCTGCATGGCAGGAAAGACCATTCCCAACAGGGATCGAGCGGGTTGCAAAGGATGGCAGGGACGGAGTTCTGCACGACCCTCCACAGGGGCTAGAGTGCGTAGGCACACCCACCCAGACCATGCTCCAGACCATCCTGCTTCCACTCTTGGCCCTGTCTCCCGGTCCCGGGATCACCATGCCGTCGGCCGAGGGGCACGCGTGCCATGAGGATCCCGCCGAGCGACCGCCGTCCGTCGCCTGGATGGGCTCCTGGGAGCAGGCCAAGGCCGAAGCGGCAAGGACCAAGCGACCCATCATGGTCATGTCAGCTGCCCCCCACTGCCGTGCGGTGCCGGGCAAGTGGTGACCCGGCTACCAGGAGGCGGACGCCACGTTCCTCTCCGACCCGGCGGTGGTCACCGCCTCAAGAGCCTTCGTCTGCGTCCGGCCAGCAACATACGAATCCGCCGCCGAGGGCAAGCTGTTGCTGTCCCTGTTCCGTGGCCGGCTCGGCAACCTGGAGAACTCGGTGTTTGCCCTGCTGGGTCCGGACGGGAAAGAGCGACTGACCCAGACGGGCCGCTCCCCCTTCATGGTCTTCAAGACCTCCTCGCAGATGGCCGAGCGCCTGACGAAGCTCACAAGAGAAGAGGGCTCCGAACAAATCCGGGCCTTCCGCTCGCTGCACCTCCCCGCCTATCCGACCCTGCGCCTTGCCTTGAACGTAGCCGCCTGCGACGACCGGCCCCTGATCATCCGGTTGATCCCGAGCACTCCCTCGAAGGCAGAAAAGGAGGTGGAAGCCCCCCTGACCGAGATCGCCTGGAGCGACGAGTGGGTCGGCCGGGTCCACTACGCGCACGCCACCGCGGCCGACGTCCGTGCGCTGAAAGGAGTGAAGGAGGATACAGCCATCCCGGAGTCGGGCTACGTCTCGCTTTCGCCTGCTCCCATGGGTCAAGGCGCTGAGCTCCTGGGAACAGCGGCCGAGCCAGCGTCCAAGGCTCAACTGAAGAGCCTGCTCCAGGAAGCCGTCGAAGGACACAAGGTGAGCGCAGTGCTCAGCAGCCGAGATCACGTGCGCGCAGGCAAGCGGGCCGGCGTGAGCTGGGAGACCGTCATCCCCGTGACCGACCCCGGACGACTGGACAAGGAACGGGCCCGCCGCCGGCTGGACAGGGACGGGAAGTGACGGCCCTGGAACCTCGCAAGAACATCTGCAGTACACGGCGCAAGCAGGGAATCCCCTGCCGGCTCCTGCTTGTACTGGGCGCCCTGGTGGCGAGCTGCTCGGGCGAGAGGCAGCCGGGGATCTACCAGGATGGGCAGCCGGTGCGGCCCTTCACCTCCACCGAGAACTACTACTACCAGGTGCGCTGGGCCTCGCAACCCCACCCGATTCCGATCAACAAGCCCTTCGAGATCGTCCTGGACGTGTTGGGCCCAGGGACTGCTGGCAGGGAGGAACCCCGTCAGGTCGCTGAAACATGGGGAGGCTCCTGCCCGGAGAGTCCCTCGGAACCCGGGCCGTTCCTGTTACCGTGTGAGCATGCATGCTCCGACCCCCGACTCGCGCCATGAGCTGGCCGCCCTCACCAGGGGACTGAAACATGCGGTGCAGCGTGCCGGTAACCGGGGCCAACGTCGGGCCCGTACGGGAGTGACTTCGACACCGTCGGACCCGGGCGTCACGCCGGAGGCCCCAACACCTGAGAACACTCCCGGACCCCAGGCCAGCTCACCCCCGGAGCAAGTGGCGAGCCCCCTCCCCACCAGCGCCTCGGAGTTCCCGGACCTGCCGAGCCTGCGCGAGGCCGTCGCCCGGTGCCGGGCCTGCGACCTCTGCCAGACCCGCAACCAGACCGTGTTCCTCGATGGGAAGGGTACAGCAGGGGTCCTATTCATCGGCGAGGCCCCCGGTCAGAACGAGGACGAACAGGGGGTGCCCTTCGTTGGACGGGCGGGCAGCCTCCTGACGGACATCATCGAAAAGGGCATGGGCCTGAAGCGCTCAGAGGTGGCCATCGCCAACGTGCTGAAGTGCCGCCCGCCCGGCAATCGCGACCCAGAGGTCGTGGAAAAGGCCGCCTGTACCCCCTGGCTGGAGCGCCAGATCGAACTGCTGGACCCCAAGGTGGTGGTCGCCCTGGGGCGACATGCCGCGGGATACCTGCTGGACAGCGACGCCTCCCTGGGGCAGATGCGCGGACGGGTCCGGGATTGGAAGGACCGCAAGCTGGTCGTCACCTACCACCCGGCCTTCCTCCTGCGAAGCCCGAGCTTCAAGCGGGACTGCTGGCAGGACATCCAGCTGGCCATGGGAGTCCTGCAGCAGGGGGAATGAGCCCCTGGGACCCTCCACGGCGGTAGAGGGCACCCATATATATAGTGTCAGGAGATCGCCCACCTGGGCCCCTCTGCCGGGGTTACTCCAGGAGCGCCCGGTGGTAGGCCCCACCCTGAAGGGCCCCCAGGCCCTCCTTGTGTGATGGGCGGATCGCCTTCGGCACCGCCCCCCGCAACGGCCCACCATTGACCCCCCCCGTACCCAGGGGTAGGCTACCCGCTCTTTCAATAGCTCCACACGGCACCTGAGGCCAGTTCGAACCCGTTCTGACCCCCGTGCTGAAGGTGGAGGTCCTCAACTGTTCCGAATGCAACGCTGCCCCATTCGGGTCGGTTTCCCCTGCGGGATGCCCGGCCCGGGTGATCTTGTATGGGTAGTGAGACGTCGGAATCGGACCTCCTCCGAACCGAGCAACATCTCCTCTCTCCGCTTCTCCCCCCACTCGGACCACCAGCCAACGTTCCATGGCATCTTCATCCCTGCGGTTGACCCTGCACCCGCTGCTTCTTGCAGCCCTCGTGTCTTGCCAGACCACCTCGCCGACCTCGCTCCCCAATGAGCAGGGCCCGACCGTAGCGAGCACGGCAAGTTCTGCCTCCCACGATGCCCAGCCCACGCAGGGTGCCAAGGCAAGTACAAGCCAGGGCGAGTCCATCGCTTGGGCCACCCGACCTGCGAGTGACCCCAAGGTCATGCCCACGGCGGCCGTGACCGGTGGCCAGGACGACGACCTGCAAGATGCAGCGGAGTTGATCAAGGCTCGTCGCGAACGTCAGGCCTACCTCTCCAATCAGTATGTGGAACGGGGCCTGTCCGAACTGGATCGTGCCGACCTGCAAGCAGCCTTGGAGAGCTTCTCCGCTGCCGTGGAGGTCTCACCCTCTTCCCAGGCAGCCCGGGACGGTCTACGCCGCGTCCGCGCGCTCATGGGAGACAGCTACGCCGATGCAGGCGAGGCTTTTGAAGACGAGAGTCAACGCGTCATGGTCAAGCGCGCCCAGGCCCTCATGGAAGTGGAAGAGCACGTGAATGCCGGCGACCTCGCCCTTCGCGAAGCACGCTACGACGACGCCGTCCAGGCCTACCGCCAGGCGGAAATGGTGCTCATGGCCAGCCCCCTGATCTCCTCAAATAACCTGAACCTGGATCTGGTGCGCGGCAAGGGCCGCGAAGCCGTCAACCTGCGCACAGAGGCCGAGAACGCCGCTGATGCCGCCCAACGAGCCGCGGCACAGGCGTCCAAGGACCGCGCCGAAGCCGCCGAGAGCCAGCGCCGCGAGAACCGCCTGAGTGAGTTCTACGAGCTGGCCAACAAGTCCTTCGTGGCCGATCGCTTCGCCGAGGCTGAGAGTTGGTGCCGCCAGATCCTCCTGGAAGATCCGGGTAACGAGGGTGCCATCTCCCTGCAGCGCATCGCTCGCCAGTCCCGGCATCACCGGGCTGACGAAGAGAACCGCAAGAACTACCGGGAACAGTGGCTCAAGACCTTCGAAGAGCTGGACACGATGAATGTGCCGCAGACGGACCCCCTCAAGTTCCAGCTCGAACGCTGGCGCGAGGTGAGCCAGCGCGAAACGCACTCAACGCGCCAACTCAACCCGGCCCTCGACCCCCAGCACGATGCCGTCATGGCACGTCTGGAGTCCGTGCGCTTCGCGCCCAACTTCGGCGGCCCCGATGACGAGGGCACCGAACTCGAGAGTGTGGCCGCGTACATGCAGCAGTTGACCGGCGTGAACTTCTGGATCTCGAACGCCGTGCGCGACGAGCTCGACGTGGAAGAGACCAGCATCATCCTTCACCTGCCTGAGCGCAGCGTGAAGAAGGTCCTGCAGATCATCGCCGAGACCAGCGAGAGTCTGCGCTGGAAGATCGAAGATGGCGTCGTGATGTTCGTCACCGTGGATGAGATGATTGGCGGTCAGGTGCTGGTGACCTACGGAATCCAAGACCTGATCCACCCCATCCCCGACTACGCGGGCAGCGACATCAACGTCTCGCCCTCTGACGGGATCGTGCCCCCGGATGAGGACATTCCCGAGCGCGAATACAACGTGGTGGACACGGCCCTGCTTGAGGACCTCATCCGCAACAACATCGCTGTCGAGTCCTGGGAGGCAGACATGGCCAACCAGATCCGCATCAACGACAACGGCATCATGGTGGTCAACCAGACCCCCGAGGTGCACGCCATGATCAACGCCCTCCTTGAGGACTTGCGCGAGGCCACCGGCATCATGGTGGACATCCACGCTCGCTTCATGAAGGTCGAGGACAACTTCCTTGAGGACATCGGTATCGACTTCCGCGGCCTGGGTGCTCCGGGTGCTGGAACGGCCAGCAACTTCAACGACTTCGGTGACAGCGCCAGCGTGAACGATTTGGGAGATGCTCCCGGCCGTGACAACACCCTGGGTGCCTTCCTTGACGAGGGAGCTGACGGGGACGTAAAAGCCCGCGTCGAGGACCTCTATGACACTCAGCTGGGCAGCGACACATTCCAGGCCGCTGGTGGCCTGTCGTTCCAGTGGACCCTCCTCAGCGACATGCAGCTGGAGTTGGTCCTGCGCGCCATCTCCAAGTCGGAGCGCATCGAGCTCGTGACCGCCCCGCGGATCACGGTGCACAACACCTCGCGCGCCAACCTGTCGGTGCTCAACCAGGTGGCCTACATCAAGGATTTCGACGTGGAGATCGCCCAGGCGGCCTCCATCGCCGATCCGATCGTAGAGGTCATCCAGGACGGAGTCATCCTCGACGTCCGCCCGGTGGTCTCGGCTGACCGGCGCTTCGTCACCCTCGAACTGCGTCCCACGATTGCACAGTTGAAGCGCCCTATTGAGGAACGCGTAACCACCCTCGGCTCCCAGAACTCGGTCACGATCATGTTGCCCGAGGTCGAAATCCAGCGCGTGCGCACCTCGGTGCCCCTGCCGGATGGTGGAACCGTACTGCTGGGTGGCATGAAGGAATCCGAGAAGCAGGACCAGCAGTCTGGTGTGCCGATCCTGAACAAGATTCCGATCCTCTCGGTCTTCTTCGAGCGCAAGGGCACGTTCATCTCGAACCGCAAGCTCCTCATCCTGCTCCGAGCCAACATCCTCATTCCCACCGAGCTCGCGCCCACCACGGCCGAGATGGGTCTGAGCGACTAGGCCCCCCCCACCACCGAGGAGGGTGCCCCGGGACTTCCCGACGGCAGTCTTCCTACCGGCCACCGGCCCCGGGCTCCCATCCCCACGATGATGCCTGACATGGTTGCCAACGCCCGAGCGGGGGGCCCTACGCCCCCCGTCTTCATATCTCCAGCCTGCTCTCCCCCCTCAACCTCTACGGCAAGCTCCAAGTAAAACAGTCCGTAGCCACCCCCGACACACGGGGGTAGGCACCGCACTGCCACCTTGTAGTGGGTCCTGAACTCCCTCCCGGAGTTCGCCTGGACCTGAGCCTTCATCAGCGCCCTGCCCGGTGCGAGATGAGCCCATGATTGCTGCCCCTACCCAACCAAGCCCCTTGTCCTCCCACCGCAACCAGCCCAAGGCCGCGGCCTTGGCGGGCTGCGGATGGCGTTCCCTTCTCGCGGCTCCGCTCCTGGCCCTGATCCTGACAGACCCGGTCCAGGCCCAGATGAGCACCTCCGAGGTCAAGGCGGAGATCGCCTTTGCCCGCGGGCTGGCAGCCGACTGGACCTTCGTAGACCTGGCGCAATCGGTGCTCGCCACCGTCGAACAGCAGGGAATTGCGGGCAAGGCGCGCGAAGAGCTCGAATTGGTGAAGTGCGAGGTGTTCGTCTCCGGTGCCCGCAGCGAGCCGGATGCCATTGCACGCCTCACGCTCTTCGAGAGCGCCTTTGAAGCCTACGAGCTGTTCATCAGCGGCTATCCCAACTCGGACTTCAAGAGTCAGGCCGAGACGGGCCTGGTGAACACGGCGTCCATCTACGGGCGCGCCATCGATCTCGCTCTGGAAGAATCCGTGGGTGAGAAGGCGACGGAGCTGAACACCAAGAAGTCGGATGTCCTGACGGAAACCGTGCGACTGACCCAGAACCTGATCGAGGCTCTGGCCTCCATCCCTGAAGAAGAACGCAGCGAGGCCAATCGACGTGAACTGGCTGGCCTGATGCTCAACCGCGGCCAGATGCTTGGGGAGATCGGGCGTATCGAGGAGGAGGGAGAGTTCCACTTCAACGAAGCCCTCAAGGCCCTCGAAGACATGATCTGGGAGTTCGGTGAAGAGTCCGTTCCGGGCATCCGCGGCTTCAAGGCCATGGCCGACATCCACTCGTACCGCGGCAACTTCCCGGACGCCTCGCGCTACTACAAGGCCATCATCTCCAACGTCCTGCCCCTGGACCCCAAGCGCTGGGATCGCCTGATCGAAGCCAACGGTGGCGTGTTCACCAGTGAGGAGGTCGCCTTCCGCTTCACGTTCCTGGAACTGGGCACCCCGGGCATCGTCCGGACCTACCAGGAGATGGGCGAGGCAAAGCTGGCCGCAGACTACGCCCTGCACATGTACAACTGGCAGCGCAAAGAGGGACTGCAGTACACCCGGGATGGCTACCAGGCACTCCTGGACGTGGCCGGGGCGCTACTGGATATCGGCGGCTACATCGGCGGCAACCAGACTACCGGCGACGCCCGCTGGTTTGAGTCCGAAGAGGAAATGAAGTCGGCCGTCCGCTCCAAGCGCCAGCACGATGACACAACCTCCTTCGCCCTCAAGATTGCCAACCTGGTCAACCAGGAGAACAAGGGGAACATCCTGCAGGTTCGGGCCCAGAAGCTGATCTCCGTGATCTCCACGAAGCCTGGCATGGTCGTCTCCCCCGACGTGCTGCTGCAAGCCGCTCAGGGTGAGTACTTTGACGGCAACTACGATGCAGCCATCGAGGGCCTGCACAGGGTGCTGACAGCACTCGACAGCCGCGAGGATGCCGAGCGACTGCAATACGGCGCCCAGATCATGAACCTCCTGGCCAACGCCCATCGCCGTAGCGACCGCGAACTTGAAGCGGCCATGGCGTTTCGTGAGGGGGTCATGGCCTGGCAGGGAGATCCCGAGCAGGATCAGCTGAACTCCCAGGGCTACCTGTCCATGATCAAAAAGGTTGCCCAGCGCAACCCGGGGGATTCGACCCTGGATGCGCTCAAGACCGAGGCTGAAAACCTGGTCACGCGCTACGGCAAGGAGAGCAAGGCCGACGAGATCAACTTCAACCGCGGCATGAAGAAGTACGCCAGCGGGTACTTTGACGGAGCGGCTGAGGACTTCAACAAGATCAACGCAGACGCGGATTACTACGAGCGCGCCCGTGTGCAGAGCGCCGTCTGTGATTTCCGCGCCAAGCGCATTGACGCTGCCCTGGCCGCATTCGACGACTACATCGACGTCTTCGTTCCCGACCCGGCACACGCACTGGAGAGCCCTGTTCGCCAGGCCAAGCGCACGGAGGCTATGGCTGCGGCGGAGTTCTTCCGCGGCCTCGGGCTCTGGATGAAGGCCAGGCAGGCGAATGATCCTGCGCAGTGGGCTCGGATCGACGAGCTGCTCGTCGGCTACCCCGCCAAGTACCCCACCCAGGACGTCCTCGTGCCCTGGACCATGCAGATGGTGTTCGACTCGCGCCAGGCCCGCGGCGATCAGGCGGGCGCACGCAAGATGATCGACACCATGCTGCGGGATTGGCCGGACAACAAGCGCACGGGTGCCTCTTCCGGGTCCTACTACAACGCGCTGTTGAACCTACGCAAGGGCTTAACCGGTGAGGAGAGCCGTGCCATCCTGAGCGAGATGGCCGACTTCCTGAAGATCAGCAACAGCCTGGGAAGTGCCCCCTTCAAGTCCCTGCGAAACGAATCGCGCCACTGGCTGGACCTAGGGGACTACGATGAGGCCGAGCGGGTCCTGACCCAGCTCGTCACGACCCATGGGCAGAATCCCGATCAGGCCGTCCAGATGCAGACCTACGTCCTGCCCGACCTGGGTAGGGCCCTGCTATTCAATGGCAAGGTGGCGGATGCAAAGGCCATCCTCAATCCCCTTGTCATGGATCCGGGCGCGTCTCCCTCCAAGGCGACGGTCCTCAACTGGGCACGCTGTATCGCCGGCTGGCTCAGCGGCGCCGAACTCCAGATCAAGGAGATCCCCGGAGCGGGAGGCACCGAGGATGAATGGGACAAGCTGATCACAAAGCTCGACCAGATATCCAAGGCTGGGGACAAGTGGACCTCTTGTGAGTGGTACGAGGTCAAGCTGATGGTCATCTACTCCTATTTCACCTGGTCCAAGACCGACAGCCGCAAGCTGGACTCGGCCAAGAAACAGCTCGCTCAGATGGACTCCTTCTTCGACGATCCGACCTACGCGGCAGTGGACCAGTACTGTGAAGAAGCCGAGGGTGAGACTCGCCAGCGTTTGGGTGCTGGTGTGCTGAAGTCCCGCTACACCCACATGGCCCGCTTGCTGCGATGAGCCAGACCACACGAATCATGAAACTCACCCGATTCCCCAACCTCCGCCCGGGCGCGCCCCTACTGGCTTCCATGCTGCTGGGCGCCACAGCGACCCTCTGCGGAGCCGCGCCCCTCGGGTCCCCTGGCCTTCCCGCGGAGCCCATCCTCTCCCAGGACGGTGGCAAGCCCGACAAGGTCCTACGTCGAAACCCGCGCACGGGCAGTCTCAGCACGATTTCGGGCACGGTCCTGGAGAACGGACTGGGCGGCGTAAAGGTGGATCGCGACGGAAAGGAGAGCACCTACGATGCCTCCGAGATCATCGCTATCGAGTGGGGCGTCGTCCCTGCCACGTTCCGAGACGGCGAGGTCTTCGCGAAGCGCGGCGATTACGAGAACGCCCTCGCACGCTATAAGATGGCAGCCGGCAACGCCGATGCGCGCCCAGTGGTTCAGGGTACCGCACGCCTGCGGGCCGCCGAGGCTCTGCTGGCCTGGGGCGCGAGTGACTCCAACCGCTATGCCGAGTGCGTGGCCGAGATCGACCGCTACCTCTCCGACAATCCGCAGGGGCGCGGCGTGCCGCAGGCGCGCTGGATCAAGGCGCGCGCCTCCCTGCTGGCAGGCGATCCCGCCACGGCCGCTGCGGGATTCCGTGCCCTCTATGAGTCCGGGGTGGTTCAATCAGCCCAGGGCTTTGACCGCACGTTCTGCATGGATGCGGGCCTGGAGGCTGCCCATGCCTTCCTGACGGGCGACACCCCAGACACAGGCGTTGCACGAGAGTTGTTCGCCAGCCTTGAAGTGGCCTTCGGCCAAGCCGCCACCCTCGAAGGCGTGGGCGCGAGTGAGCGGGTACACCTGCTGGCTGGTCAAGGGCGTGCCGCGGTCGGAGAGGGCTACTGCCTCCTGGCAGCGGGGGACAGCACCAAGGCCGAGCGTTTCTTCCAGGGGCGACTCTCCGGTGCCAGCTCCAACCCGGCTCAGCGCTTCAGCGTCCTTCACGGACTGGGCCTCTCGCTGCTCGCCCAGGGCAAGCTCATGCAGGGGCAGGTGGAGCTTGCGAAGGTCAGTTCCCTCGACCACACCAGCCGGGACCGCAAGGCGGCCGCCCTGGTGGCCCTGGCGAATGCGGCACTCAAACTGGGTGCCGCAGATGCTCCTGCGCTGGCCAAGCGCTGGTTGACAACCGTCACAGACGTCTACTCCGACACTCCAGCCGCCGCCCAGGCCGCCAAAGCACTCGAAAACCTGTAGGCTACGCGCCCCAAGATCCGTTTCATCTCCCCAGAATTTCCACCAAACTCGACCTCAGCCCTCCCGGCCCGTACAACAGGGGCCCCAAGAGGCCCGCATCTGTCTCGGCTCCCATCACCCATCATTCTCTTCGAAGACCCCTCCTCCCCATTCAGTAGACACCCACCTCAGGGTCCTACGAGAATCCAACCGACCGTCCAGTCATGAACCTCAACTCGATCCAACTCAAGCTCACTTCCCTGGCCACCCCCCTGGTTGTTGCAGCCTTCAGCGCCACGGCCGCCCTCGCTCAGGAAGGAGTCAAGAAGGCCCCGGCTAAGTCACTCGGCGACGTGCTTGGTGACTCGGGTGCCGTCGGCCTGTGCATCGTGCTCCTCTCCATAGTGGCCCTGGCCGTCATCATCGAGAACTTCGTGTCGCTCAACCGCGACAAGCTAGCCCCGCCGGAGCTGATCGATGAGATCCAGGCCCTGTTCGAAGACGAGCAATACCAGGAAGCCATGGAGCTCTGCGAGAACGAGCCCAACTACTTCACCCGCGTCTGTGGCGCCGGCATCGCCAAGATCGGCCACTCCTTCCCGGTCGTCGAGAAGGCCATGGAAGAGATGGGAGACGAGGAGTCCATCAAGCTGCACCAGAAGGTCGGCTGGTTGGCTCTGATTGCCAACGTCGCGCCCATGATGGGACTGCTCGGTACGGTTGGCGGGATGGTGGAAGCGTTCAACGAGATCGCGGCCACCTCCGGTGGTGCCAACCCCGCCCAGCTGGCCAGTGGTATTTCCAAGGCCCTCCTGACGACCATGTTCGGTCTGATCGTCGCCCTGCCGGTGACCGCCGCGTTTGCGTTCATCCGCAACCGCATGGTGCGCAACATCATCGAAGTGGGAGCCATCGTGGAAGACCTCTTCGAGCACTTCCGCGACGAGGCGAACTAGCCCCCCCTGGTGTAGGCCCACGCGGGTCGCTGACCCTCAAGCGACCCGCGCAGCACTCCACACGTCGAACCCCGAAGCAAGACCCCGACCATGAACCTCTCCAAGCACGATCCTGAGACGGAAATGGAAATGAACATGACGCCGATGATCGACGTCGTCTTCCTCCTGATCATCTTCTTCATGATCATCACGGACATGACCCAGCAGGACCTCGAGGAGTTGGTTCTGCCCATGGCCCAGTTTGCTCGGGAGGACAAGCCCGATCCGGATGAGTACCGGCCCATCATCAACATCCAGTACGATGGCAAGATCATCATCAAGCGCGAGACGTACTACTCCCCTGAGGAGAATGATGGTGATGCGAACCCCTACGAAGGGGTCAAAGAGTGGCTGGCGAAGACGGCCAAGCGGATGAAGACGGACTTCCTGACGGAGGGAGCCACCACGGGACCCAAAGTACCGGACGAACCTCTCCTGATCCGCGCTGATATCAGCACGCCCTTCAAGCACATCCAGAAGATCATGGAATTCTGCGGAGCAGCGGGTGTCCAGATCTGGAAGGTCCAACTGGCCTGCTCCGTACCCGAATCCGAATCCCCCGACGACGAGTAGCCCACAGGAGACCCGAACCATGTCCTTGCTAGCTGAACTCAATGACGACAAGGCGGAAATGGAGATGACGCCGATGATCGACGTCACCTTCCTGCTCCTGATCTTTTTCATGTGCACGCTCAAGTTCAAAACGCTTGAGGGCAAGCTGGCCGCCTACCTCCCCAAAGACGTGGGCGTCAACCAGATGGATGCGGAGCCCATCGAGAAGGTCGAGATCCTGATGCGCGTCGTCAAGGAAGGCACCAAGCTGAAAGTGACGGACTCTGGCGGCGTGCGGACCTACACCTCCAGCGACACCGGTCGCTACGACTGGGGCGAGGATCGCGTGATGGAATACAACGTGGGTCCCTACCGAACCCAGGATCTGGATGCCCTGCGCTCCAAGCTGGCGAAGGTGTACCGGGACCGCTTGAGTAGCGGCGAGGAGAAGGTGCCCGCCACCATCGATGCGCGCCCCAAGACGGTCTACTCGGACGTCGTCAAGGTCCTCGACCAGGCCATCGATGCAGGCTTCACGGACATCACGTTCGTGGGTGCCTACCCGGATCACATCGAGTAGTCCGGGCCGCTGGGAGCCCCCAGGTCGCCCTGTGGGGTCCGGACTGGTTGCTCGCCGTTTCGGACCGCCGGAGGAGGCCAGAGGTGCCCTGTCGGCCGTCCAGGCCGAGCACGCGGCACGCCAGTCCACGGGAGGGAGAATCCCCCCCAGAGGCCGCGAAAAGCGCGATTGTTCCCTTTTCGGTGTTTGACGCATCACCCGCTCACGGGGTATCTTCTGCGTCCAATTCCAGTGCCGGATCCGGTGCTGATTCCCCCCCTCCCACGGACGCGCTCCACGGCGTGACGATCTACCAGATACCTTCCCGCCACTTGTGCTCTGCCCGCTGTCGTCCTTGAGAAAGGGTGGTAGCCAGCGCAGGTGGCCAGGGTAGGCCCATCGGCAATCGTCCCCCTCCGTACTCCCCAACTGCTGGTCAAGAGAATGATTCGAATGAGGATCGCCCGAACTGCTTTCCCCATCGCGCTCACGGTGCTCCTGGGCGCCTGCGCATCCGGTCCCAAGGACACGCTGGGTAACGGCCCCGTCTCCTACGCGGCGAGCCCAGCCTCGACGGAATTGGCCCTTGCATCCAGTGCAACGGCAGCTCCCGTTGAAGTGGCTTTCCAGGACCCCGCTGCGGATCTGGATGACGAGGCCAAGCGCCTGGACATCCGTCAGCAGAAGCAGCGCTTCCTCTTGGAGGGGCACCTGATGCGCGCGGAGGAGCTCAAGCAACAAGGCCGTCTGGACGAGGCCATGGCCGAGGCCAACCAAGCCCTCGCCATCGAGCGCGACAGCTTGACGGCCAAGCGTCTCGCCGCCGAGATCGGCAACCTCATGGGCCAGGACTCGGGCCGCTGGGCGAGCGTCGCGGAGATGTTGGGTGAGCAGCACAAGATCCGTCTGGAGCAGATCCACTCGGACGCGCAGGACAGCCTGGATGACGGCAAGCTGGCGTTGGGCCGTGGCGAATACGATGCCGCCATCGCCGAACTCACCTTGACCCTGACTTTCGTCCGCAACGCTCCCTACAACATCGAGTGGAACGGCCTCGACACCGAAGCCGAGGCCCTCCTCGCCCGCGCCAAGACGGACCGCACCAACAACATTGAGCGCGAGCGGGTGGATGCCGAGCGTGCGGCGCACAGCGAGCTGCAAGCCGCCGAGCAAGGTGAGCGCGAGCGTCGCGAGGCCATCACGGCCAGCATGATCACCCAGGCTATCGATGCCTTCGACCGCGCCGACTACGACACGGCGATGGATTTCACCGATCAGGCCCTACGTCGCTCTCCCCGCGATCAGCAGGCTGTGGCCATTCGCGATGCCGCCTTCCGGGCTGGCCGTGAGAAGGTGCGCGCCGACTACATCGTGGACAAGCGTGAGGAATTTGCCCGCTGGCGCGAGCACCTGCAGGAGTTGCAGGTTCCCTGGACCGACGTCATCACCCTTCCCGACCCCGAAGACTGGCGTGCCCTCACCGAGCTGCGTGCGAGCCGCCAGGGGATCGACCTGTCCCGAACGGTCTCCCCCACCGAGGCTCAGTTGACTGCCCAGCTCGGCCAGACCATGGTGCGTCTGCCCGGAATCGAGGAAGAAGAGAGTCTGCGCGCCGTGATCAACATCGTGCGCGACTACACCGGCCTGCCCCTGGTGGTAGACCCGGCCGCTGAGAACGCCGTGCTCGACGAGGGCATCGCCTTCAACCTCGACCTCGAGAATGAAGTCACGGCCCACCAGGCCCTGAACCTGATCACCAAGCAGGCTGGCGAAGAGGTCACCTGGACCCTGCGCTACGATGCCGTCCTGATCACCACCCGTGAGCGCGCCCGCGGCAAGCCCATCGTCGTAAACCACGACGTGCAGGACCTGATCATGGGCCTGACCGACTTCACCGGTCCGCGTATCGGCCGACTGCGCCTTCTCGAAGACCTGGAAGACGACGATGGGGGCGGCCCTTTCGGCGGCATCCTCGAAGCACGTCGCATGATGGAGATCGAAGACCTGTCCACCCTGATCCAGGAGAACGTCTCCGTGGGTTCCTGGGAAGACGATGGCATCACCATCGAGCCGGGCGAAGGCTTCATCCTGATCACCCACTCCCCAAGCGTCCAAGGTGAAGTGCGAGCGTTCCTGGAAGACCTGAGGCGCTTCAACTCCTCCATGGTCACCATCGACTCCAAGTTCCTGACCGTAGGCGACAACTGGATCCAGCAGATCGGGATCGACTTCCGCGGCTTGGACAACGTCAACGTATCGGACGTGACCAACGGCCTCGAAGACATGGCCTCGCGCGGTCTGGACAATGGCGGTTCGGGCTCCTCGGGTGCCGGCGCCGCTGGCCCCCCCAGCGCGGGTTTCTACTTCGATGACGAGGGCGACGGCGACTTCCGCGCCACGACCCAGAACTTCTTCGGTTCGGCCCTGGGCGACTCCCTGAGCGCCATGGGTGGCCTGTCCTTCGGATTGACCCTGCTGGACGACGCCGAGATCTCCATGCTCATGCGAGCCGTGGAAAAATCCAGCCAGTTCGAGATCGTCAACAGCCAGACCCTCTCGGTGCACGACACCCAGCGGGCCTACGTGATGGTCATCAACCAGAAGGCCTACATCCAGGACTTCGACGTTGAGGTGGCCCAGTTCCAGGCAGTTGCCGACCCGCAGATCAACGTCCTGCACCAGGGTGTTGTCCTCGACGTGCGCCCCACGATCCACCAGGATCGCAAGTACCTGACCCTGGAGATCCAGCCCACCATCGCCAAGGTCGTGGAGCTCAAGACGGTCTCCACCACCCTGGGTGGCAACACCTCTCCGGTGGACTTCCAGCTCCCCGAGCTCGAAGTGCAGAGCGTCAACACCTCAGCCATCATCCCCGACGGCGGTACGATCCTACTGGGCGGCCTCTCCAGCATCCGCAACATCGAGCGGCGCGCAGAGATCCCGTGGATTGCCAAGGTTCCGGTCCTGGGCCTGTTCTTCAAGGAAGAGGGCTACAGCGACGAGCGTGAATCACTGCTGATCATGATCAAGGCCTCCATCCTTGACGTGCAGGAGTCCGTGGAGACCAAGCTGGAGCGCAGCTACTAACCCGAGTAGCTTGCCCCGGTCCAAAGGCTGAGTCCAAAGGCTGAGCCCAGAGAGACTGAGTCCGGACTGCAAACAACAAGCCCCGCTGGCGCGCGCCTGCGGGGCTTGTTTCATTGCGCCCCTCCCCACGAAATCGCGCCGGATCCTACATTGCCTGCCTCCAGGGCGTATCCTTGCCCTGCCATGGCCAACCTGAGCGCTGTCCTGTTCGACATAGACGACACCCTGTTCTCCACCACGGTGTTCGCCTCCCGGGCCCGCCACGCGGCCGTGCAAGCCATGGTGGGCATGGGACTGAAGGCCACCGAGGAGGAGGTCTTCCGTGAACTGCAGGAGGTCCTGCGTGAGTTCGGGTCCAACTATGCCCACCACTACCAGAAGCTGCTCATGCGTCTCCCACGGGCCGTCCTGGGGGACCTCAACCCGGCTCTGGTGGAGAGCGCCGGGGTGGTCGCCTACCACGACACCAAGTTCGGAGGCCTCGAGCCCTTCCCGGACGTACTGCCCCTGCTGGGCAAGCTGAGGGAGGCGGGCATCCAGACCGGCATCATCACCCACGGCTGGACGATCAAGCAGGCGGAGAAGCTGATTCGCCTGGGCGTCCTGCCCCTGGTAGACCCCAAGGCCGTGTTCATCTCCGATCAGGTGGGCATCTCCAAGCCCAACCCCAAGCTCTACTCCCTCGCCCTGCGCAAGCTGGGGCTGGAGGCCGAACAGGTGATGTACGTGGGTGACAGCCTCGAACACGACATCGCGCCCCCGGGCTCCCTGGGTATCCGCACGGTCTGGTCGCGTCGGGCCGCCAAGGACGGACAGGACCCCGAGGCCATCCGGCCCGACCACATCATCGACGATTTCGGCGAATTGGAAGCCATCCTGCGCGATTCCTACTCGGCCCTGCCCCCGGCCTGACCCTCGGAACCCACCACACCCTTGTGCGAATCGCCGCCGGGACCCAACATGGAGTGCATGTGGAGCACGCCCCGGCCCGATGTGCTTCAAGGGCACCTTGCTCGGCTGTGCCTCCTGCTCGGCTCTGCTGTCGGAGCTCTCGCCCAGTCTTCGCCGAGAGTTCCGGGTCTGCTCGGCCCACACCCACTCGGTGAACAGGAAACTGGCGAGCTGCTTTTTGGGGAGCTTGGCTGCGCCAACTGCCACACCAGCGATCTGGAAGGAATCGGCACCCCACTCACCCGACCGACCGCGCCCCGTCTGGACGAGGCAGGAGGGCGCGTCGAGCCGGGGTATCTGGCACGTTTCATCGCCGACCCTCAGGGCACGCAGCCTGGCACCCGCATGCCCGACGTGCTCGGCCAGCTGCCGCCATCACAGCGGGCCCAGGTTGCCCTGGACCTAACGCACTTTCTGGTGTCCCGCGCGAGTCGTTCATTCAACAGCGAACCTGTCTCCACTGATGAAGCCCAGCGCAAGCTGGGAGAAGGCTTGTTCCACAGGGTGGGCTGCGTCGCCTGCCACGGGTCGGGAGCCGCCGGGCCGGTGGCAGACCTGGCCCACGTACCAGCCAAGTACAGCCCCGACTCCCTGAGCGCCTTCCTCTTCCAGCCTCTGCACGCGCGCCCCGGAGGGCGCATGCCGGACATGGGGCTCGACCGGGACGAGGCCGGGGCGCTGGCGAGCTACCTCTTGAACGGAGCGCGTCCCCTTGTCGGCCCCTTCCAGGTTGATCCGCAGCGGGCCGCAGCCGGGCGCCTCCACTTTCAGGAGCTGGGCTGCGCGGCCTGCCATACGGGACTCGGACTCCCAACGACTCTGCTGGCACAGGACAGGGCCAGCCTGCGGCCGGGTCGCGGTTGCCTCGTGGGCGAGGGTCCTGCGCGCTTTGGACTGGCCCCTGACCAGCGTGCAGCCCTGGAGCAGGCCCTCGCGGGCCAGGGTCCCGAGCCCCACCCATCCACCCTGGCCCGCTCCCTGACCGCCTTCAACTGCATCGCCTGTCACAAGTGGGGAGAGTTCGGAGGGGCCCCCGAGCCGCTGCTGCCCCACTTCCAGACCACCGAATTCGAGCTGGGCGACGAGGCGCGCCTGCCCCCAGACCTGGAAGGGGTAGGCGCCAAGCTGACCCGTGGATGGCTGGAGCAGGTCCTCTTCGACGGCGCCAGCGTGAGGCCCTACATGCTGACGCGCATGCCACGCTACGGGACCGCGAACCTCGCCCACCTGCCCGATCTGTTTGAAGCGGCCGACCCGGCTGAAGAGGTGACCCTGCGGGAGCCCAAGAGCAAGTGGAAGGATGAAGAGTGGCAGAAGGTGGCGCGCGCCGCGGGCCGCGAGCTGCTTGGGAATGAAGGCCTGGCGTGCGTCCTGTGTCATGACTTCAACTCACACGCTTCCCCGGGAAAGCGTGGTCTCGACCTGATCTCCTCACCCGATCGCTTGCGCCCGGCCTGGTTCATGGACTTCCTGGTGGCACCCGAGAAGCTGCGCCCAGGCATCGTCATGCCCCAGTCCTGGCCCGACGGCAAGGCCGCACACCAGGGGATCCTCGACGGGGATACCCGCGCCCAGCTGGAGGCCATCTGGCTCTACCTCTCCCTGGGACGCTCGGCCGCGGACCCGCCGGGCATTCGCACCCAGGGGGCGAACCTGGAGGTGGGAGCCCGCGTCCGAACCTATCGCGGACGCAGCAACGTCGCGGGCTTCAGGGGTATCGCCGTGGGCTACCCCGAGGGTTTGTCCTACGCGTTCAACGCCCAGAACGGCAGCCTGTCGGCGCTCTGGAGGGGGGAGTTCATCTCCGTCAACTGGAACGGCCAGGCAGCCGGGAACTTCAACCCCAAGGGCCGAGCCGTGCGCCTCTCCGAGGACGTGACCTTCTGCCGTCTGGAGGACGCAAGCCAGGACTGGCCCCGTGCCCCCCACATGAACGCGGAGCAGCCCGTCAACCCCGACCCGCGCTACGCCCGCAACCTGGGCTATCGCTTCCGGGGCTACTACATGGGCGAGCTGGACACGCCGACCTTCATGTACTCGAGCGGCTCGGTCGAACTCGAAGACACGAGCCGGGTCCTGCAGGTCGAGGGCCGCCCGGTCCTGCGGCGCGAGTTGCGGCTTGTGGCGCCGGAGGCCGAGACCCTGTACATGCGCGTCCTGACCGGCGACATCGAGGAGGGCTCCCCCACGAGCTTCCAGACCGCTGAGCTGCGCGTCAGCCTCCCCACGGGAGAGACCCTCCTGAGGCGTGGCCGGATCGATCCTGAGCAGGAAGGAGAAGATCCCGGCAAGCCGCCCCTCGAACTCCTCCTGAAGCTCTCCCTTGACGAGGGAACAACCACCCTCACCCTGGACTATGAACTCCTTCACTAGGCTCTCCATGATCGCCGCCCTGGCGGCGCTGCCCGGTCCGGCCCAGGCGGGCTCCGGCTCCGGCCCCGGAGAAGATCTGGGCGCCACCTGGGGCACCGCCAGCCGTGAGCGCGCCTACTACCGCATGGCTTCCCTGACCATTCCCGAGGACCTGGTCATCGAAGCGGGTGCCTTCGCCGTCTTGCCCGACGGTCGCGTGGCGGTGGGCACACGAAGGGGGGACATCTACCTCATGGACGGCGTGGACGAGCAGAAGCCCGCCCCCACCTTTCACCTGTTCGCCACGGGCCTGGACGAGATCTTCGGCCTGGAGCAGCGGGCCGGAGACCTGTACGTGACCCAGAGCTGCGAGCTCACGCGCCTGCGGGACACGGATGGAGATAGCCGTGCCGATCGGTTTGAGACGATCTCCGACGAGTGGGGCTACGCCAACTACCACGAGTACGCTTTCGGCTCCAAGTTCGACCCTGAGGGCAACATCCACGTGGCCCTGGGCCTGTCCAGCTCCTACCACTCGCGGGCGCTGTTCCGTGGCTGGACCATGCGTATCACACCCGAAGGGCAGACCGTGCCCATCGCCAGTGGCATGCGCAGCCCCGGTGGCATCGGAGCCAACGAGCACGGTGCCCTGATGTACATCGAGAGCCAGGGGCCGTGGAACTCCTCCTGCAGCCTCAAGGTCATCACACCCGGCGCCTTCCTGGGCCACCCGGCCAGCTTCAACTGGTACCCCTTCGCGCCGCACCTCGGGCCTGCGCCCGAGGTGCCCGACTCAGGCTCGCGGGTGCGCATCGAGAGCCAGCGCCTGCCCGAACTCCAGCCCTACGCCGTGGTGTTCCCCTACATCCGCATGGGCGCTCGATCACGGGCTTCTGTCTCGACGACACCGGCGGACGCTTCGGCCCCTTCGAGAACCAGATGTTCCTGGGCGACTTCAGCCTCTCGCTCGTCATGCGCGCCACCACCGAACAGGTGGACGGAGTCTGGCAGGGTGCCTGCTACCCATTCCGGGAGGGACTCTCCACGGGCATCCTGAACGTCACGTTCACGGAGGAAGGACGCCTGCTGACCGGCGGCACCAACCGCGGCTGGCCCGTGCGCGGCCTCCAGCCCTTCGCCCTCGAGCGGCTGGAGTGGACGGGTAAGATGCCCTTCGAGATCGAGCGCATCTCGATCACACCGGACGGCTTCAGGGTGCGCTTCACCAAGCCCGTGGATCCCATCACGGGCGGGGACCTCGCCACCTACAAGCTGGGCACCTTCACCCACATCTACCATGCGGGTTACGGCGGACCGGAGGTGGACCAGACGGTGCCCGAGGTGCGCTCGGTAGAGCTGTCCGAGGATGGGCTGGAGGCCACCCTGGTGCTGGACGAGCTGCGCCTCGGTCACGTGCACGAGTTCGACCTGATCGCCCTGCGCTCGAGGGACGGGGAGGCACTCCTGCACCGGGACGCGTACTACACGGTCAACGCCGTGCCCCGCTAGCTAGAAGCCGCGCAGACCTCCGTCAGGAAGCAGGCCGCGTGGTGACCCTCCTCGCAGGCCTGCATGGCCGGAGTCTCGCGGCTGCAGCGCTCTTCGGCCACCGGGCAGCGCGTGTGGAAGTGGCAACCGCTCGGCGGTGAGATGGGCGAGGGTACGTCGCCCTCCAGGTGCACGCGCTGACTGCGACGCGTGGGATCGGGCACGGGAATCGCCGCCAGCAGGGCCTTGGTGTAGGGGTGCTGGGGATTCTCGAAGATCTGCTCCACCGTGCCGGTCTCCACGATACGGCCCAGGTACATAACCGCCACGCGGTCCGAGATGTACTTCACCACCGACAGATCGTGGGCAATGAAAATGTAGGACAGGCCGAACTCCTCCTGCAGGTCACCCAGCAGGTTGAGGACCTGGGCCTGGATGGACACGTCCAGGGCGCTGACCGCCTCGTCGCAAACGATGAGCTTGGGCCGCAGGGTCAGGGCGCGGGCGATGCCGACGCGCTGGCGCTGGCCGCCGGAGAACTCGTGCGGAAAGCGGTTGGCCACGTCCGGACGCAGGCCCACCAGGCGCAGCAGCTCGCTGACACGGTCCTCCAACTCGCTGCCCTGGGCGATCCCGTGCACCGACAGAGCCTCGCCGATGGCGTTGCCCACGGTGATACGCGGGTTCAGGCTGCCGAAGGGATCCTGGAAGATGATCTGCAGGTCCCGGCGCAAGGCGCGCATCTTCTTCTCGGAGAGACCGAACAGATTCACCTGCGGGGCTCCGGGTTCGGGCCGATAGAGGGCTTCACCTGCAGTGGGCGTCAAGAGGCGCAGCAGCGAGCGACCCGCAGTGGTCTTGCCGCAACCCGACTCCCCCACCACGGACAAAGTCTCCTGGCGTCCGAGGGTGAAGTCGATACCGTCCACGGCCTTCACGTCCCCGACATGCCGCGAGAGGATCCCGCGATAGATGGGGAAGTACTTCTTGAGGCCGGTGACCTCCAGCAGGTTGTCGGGAGCGCTCATAGCTTCTCCGCCTCCTCCAAGTGGTGGCAGGCCACGGTGTGCCCCGCAGCCCCATCCAGAGGATCCAGGCTGGGCACCTGGCTGGTGCACAGGTCGGTGGCAATGGGGCAGCGCGTCCGGAAACGACAGCCGCTGGGGAAGTGGGTGGCGCTGGGCACCATGCCCTCGATCGTCTCGAGCCGCTCCCCGGCGCCCGCCAGATCCGGAAGGGACCGGAACAGCCCGATGGAGTAGGGATGCCTGGGATTGCTGAACAACTCTTCCACTGTGGCGTACTCCACCACCTTGCCCGCGTACATCACGGCCACGTGGTGGGCCGTCTGGGCCACGACGCCCAGGTCGTGGGTGATGAGCAGCACGCTCATGCCCTCGGCCTTCTGCAGGTCCGCGATCAGGTCCAGGATCTGGGCCTGGATGGTCACGTCCAGTGCCGTGGTGGGCTCGTCCGCGATCAGCAGGGCCGGGTTGCAGGACATGGCGATGGCGATCATCACCCGCTGGCGCATGCCGCCGGAGAGCTGGTGGGGATACTCATCCACGCGCGAGAGCGGGGAGGGGATGCCCACCTTCTCCAACATGCTGATGGCGTGCTCGCGTGCAGCCGTGGCATCCATGCCCTGGTGCAGCATGACCGTCTCCATGATCTGGTTGCCCACGGTGTAGACCGGGTTCAGGGCCGTCATGGGCTCCTGGAAGATCATGGCGATCTCGTTGCCACGGATGGCGCGCATCTGCTCTTCGCTCCTGAGCAGGAGGTTCTCGCCTCGGAAGAGGATCTCGCCGCCCGCGTTGAGGCCCGGCGGCATGGGCACAAGCCCCATGACGGACAGGGCGGTGACGCTCTTGCCGCAGCCCGACTCCCCCACGACCCCCAGGGTCTCGCCCTCGTGCAAGCTGTAGCTCACCCCGTCCACGGCCTTGGCGAGCCCCTCGTCCACACGGAAGTGGGTCTTGAGCTCGCGCAGCTCCAGGAGCGGCTTGCTGCCGTTCGAGGATGTCGCGGGGCTTTGGCTGGGATCGGTCATAGCTTCATCTTCGGATCCAGCGCGTCGCGCACGGCATCCCCCACGAGGTTGTAGCAGGTGACGGTGATGAAGATCAGCACGCCCGGGAAGACCTGGATCCACCAGAACTGGGGGTTACGGCTCTCGTTGACCAGCGCTCCCCAGGAGGCCTCGGGCGGCCGTGTGCCGAAGCCCAGGAAGGAGATGGCCGACTCCGTCAGGATGCCCGCCGCCACGGAGAAGGCCGCCGAGACCAGCACGGGGCTCATAGCGTTGGGTAGCACGTGGCGGAAGATGGTGCGCGCATCGGAGAAGCCCAGGGAGCGCGCTGCCAGGACGAACTCCTGCTCGCGCAGGCGCATGAACTCGCCGCGCACCAGCCGCGCCGTGCCCGTCCAGCGGATCAGGGCGATGACGAAGATGATGGCGAAGATGGGCGGCACGACCTTGGGGTCGGTGAAGGCCATGGCCATCAGGATCAGGAAGAAGGCGGGCAGAGACTGGATGATCTCGATGGCGCGCATGATGAATACGTCCACCCGACCCCCGAAGTAGCCGGCGATGGAGCCGATCACCACGCCCAGGACGGTCAGGAGCACGGCGGAGAGGATGCCCACCATCAGGCTCACCCGCCCGCCCCAGAGAATCCGCGTGAACAGGTCGCGGCCCAGCTCGTCGGTTCCCGCGATGCGACGCAGGGGGTGGTTGACGCCAGGCTCGCCTGGCTTGATCTGCACGGGTACCGCGGGCACCTCATAGCCTGTGGCGTCAGTCTCCCCCGCTGCCTCAGCCCGAGCACCGCGCACGTAGCGGCCATCGGCATCGATCTCGGCGTTTGCGCGCCAGGTTG
>MPMD02385156.1_pt1 | contig 39322 bp, 29 predicted proteins | sample 1617291 | NCBI WGS metagenome assembly MPMD02 (sample SAMN05944810, study PRJNA350692) | marine metagenome | biome: marine; feature: ODZ; material: water; isolation source: 120 m water sample filtered on 30 um supor filter | place: Pacific Ocean | collected 2012-04-09 | depth 120m m | reverse complement strand
TTATCGTTGTGATAGGCATGCCGCTCAACCTACCTAATCGCGCGCCGACTCCAAAGCCCCTCGTAGAATCCACGGGAAGCAAGCCTCACCTTCCAAACCACCCTTTGACGCCACCTCTGAGACCAGAGGTTTGAACTAACACGAGCTCACCGAGCACAGGCTTTGAGAACCGGCGTGGGGCAACCCATGCGGAGCCGACCCGGTCGACGGACCAGCTCTCAGTCCAAGCGCTCCAGCCCACTCTTCACCGCAGCTACGAGTTGGTCGATCTCCGCCTCGCCCATGGCGGTCGACAGGGCGGCGGTACAGGTGTTGATCATGATCAGACCCTCGTCAAAGAGGTGGTCGAGCAGGATCTTCAGCTGCCGGTTCTCTTCGGGTGACAGGTAGCACTCGCGGTAGTTGAGGGGCGGGCTCTCCTTCAGGTGCAAGCGGAACATGGAGCCACCCCCGGTGACGCACGCCCGATGCCCGCCGGCACGGATCACCTCGTCGATAGCCGTCATGGCGCGCTGGGCGAGTGCATTCACCCGGGCCACTGCTCCCTCGTCGAACAGGCACATGGCGGCGAGACCCGCCGTCATGGTGATGGGATTGGCTGAAAAGGTCCCCGAGTGGGGAAAGAGGACGCGGTCCGCGAGGGGGTTCATCACGTCCATCACCTCTGCGCGACCGGCAATCGCCCCCACCGGGAAGCCGCCACCGATGGCCTTGCCCAGCGCTGTCAGGTCGGGTGTGCAATCGAACCAGGTCTGCGCCCCGCCAAATTCGCAGCGGAACGTGATCACTTCATCGAAAACCAACAAGGCCCCGTTGGCCGAGGTCCATTTCCGCATGGCCTCGATGAACTCGGCGTTCGCGGGTCGCAGGCCCACGCGGTGTGGCATGGGGTCGAGCAACACGCAGGCCAGGTCCTCCGCGTGGCGATCCAGGAGGGCGATGGCCCGCTCCAGATCGTTGTAGGGCACGATCACCACGTCGGCCAAGGCGGCCTCGGGCGTGCCCTGGGCCACAGGCACACTGGCGGGCGCTTCCGCCGCGCCCCAGTTGGAGGGATTAGCGGTCTGGCTGGCCTCCGCATAGTCGTATTGGCCGTGGTAGGCGCCCTCGGCCTTGGCGATCTTGGGGCGCGAAGTGAAAGCGCGCGCGGCCTTCAGGGCCCCCATCACAGCCTCGGTTCCCGAGTTCACGAAGCGGAGCTTCTCGAAGCCCGCATTGCGGGTGCAGAGGTGCTCGGCGTACTCGAGCTCCACCTCGGTTGCCATGGTGCAGGCCGACCCCTTGCCCAACTGCTCAACCACGGCCGCCACAACCGCCGGGTGGGCGTGCCCGTGGATGAGGGACGCCATGTTGTTGGAGAAGTCAACGCGCTTCACTCCCTCCAGGTCCGTGATGTGACAACCCGAGGCCGATGCCATGTAGGCCGGGTGCGGATCACGAAGGACGGTGTTGCGGCTGACGCCCCCGGGAAGGACCTTGAGTGCGCGTTCGTACAGGTCCGCGCTCTTGGAGTTGGAGCCCATGGGTCAGGAATCCGATGGGGTCCCTCGATCGAGCAGCTTCGCACCCGTCCTCTCCTGGACGTAGTCGAAGTCCACGCCCGGACTCAACTCAAACACCTGGAAGCCCGCGGGTGTCACGTCGATGACGGCGAGGTCGGTGTAGATCCGATTGACGACCCCGGTGCCGGTCAGGGGAAAGGTGCAGCTCTCGATCAACTTGGGCTCGCCCTTCTTGGTGCAGTGCTGGGTGATGACGTAGACCAACTTCACACCGGCTACGAGGTCCATCGCGCCCCCCACAGCAGGGATGGCATCCGGCCCACCGGTGGACCAGTTGGCCAGGTCGCCGCCCTCGGAAACCTGCAAGGCGCCAAGCACGCACAGGTCGATGTGCCCCCCGCGAATCATGGCGAAGCTGTCGGCGTGGTGGAAATAGGCGGCACCGGGAAGAGCCGTCACCTGGCGCTTGCCGGCATTGATCAACTCGGGCTCGCCTTGTCCCTCTTCGGGGGAAGGGCCCATGCCAAGCAGGCCGTTCTCGGTGTGGTAGATAAACTCTCGACCCTCGGGCACGAACTTGGTGATGAGCTCGGGGATGCCGATGCCCAGGTTGACGTAGGCCCCGTCCGGAATGTCCACGGCCACACGCTGGGCCATCTCGTCGCGGGTGAGTCCCATGGTGGGTTCGGTGGAGCTCACGGGTAGGACGCTCCTTCCCGCACCAGGTCGGACTCGTGGGCGGGGTCGGGTACGAGCACAACGCGCTGGACGAAGATCCCCGGGGTGATCACGACCTCGGGATCCAGGTCTCCTGCGGCCACACACTCGGCCACCTGTACGGTGGTGGTCCTCGCGGCCATGGCCATCAGTGGACTGAAGTTCCGAGCGGTCTTGTTGTAGATGACGTTGCCGTAGCGGTCCGCGCACTTGCCCTTGATCAGGGCGAAGTCTGCTCGCAGGCCATGCTCCAGGACGTAGTCGATCCCATCAAAGGTGCGTTGCTCTTTCCCCTCTGCGAGGGGCGTCCCCACCGAGGCCGGCGTGTAGAACCCGGGAACACCCGCCCCACCGGCCCGAATGCGCTCGGCCAGGGTGCCCTGGGGCACGAGCTCCAGCTCGATCTTGCCCGACCGATAGAGGTCGGGAAACACGGTCGAGTTCATGGAGCGCGGGTAGGAGCAGATCATCTTGGCGACGCAGCCCGCCTTGATCAGGGCGGCGAGACCCACCTCTCCGCTGCCGGTGTTGTTGTTGATGACCGTCAAGTCCTTGGCGCCGTGGTCAATCAGTGCATGGATCAACTCGATAGGGCTTCCGGCCTCACCGAAGCCCCCAACCATCACGGTCGCGCCATCGGTGATGTCCCCGACGGCGACTGCCAGGTCTTCGACTGTCTTGTCAATCATGATGTCCTCGGTACGGCTGAACGTTAGCGGGCATCCTCTAGTTCTTTGCTACTGGGCTCCTGGCTACTCGGGGCCTCCACCCGGACGTAGTCAAACAACCCAGCTTCATCGGCAATCACGCAATCGTCATAACCATCGAACCAGATGGCCTCCGGATTGCGCCGGACGATAGAGACCTTGCCGCGAGCTTCGGCCGCGGCAGCACTGCGAATCAACTTGAAGATCACCACGCCGTTCTCCGTTCCTGGAACTCCCGGGATGGGACCCTCGGTCACAGCACTAACCTCTGTCTTGCCCTTGTAGTGCGTAATCGACAGGCGCGCGTGGGCTTCGACTCCGGAGAGGCCCTTCTGCGACTCGTTCAGGATTCGCCAGGCTTCTTCGATCGGAACGTTGAACGCTTTGTGAGCAATGATGTCCCGGCCACAGAAGAAGTAGTGGTTCTCGGCCCCCACGCGCTTCAGGGCGCGTTGCATGATGCGCAGGGCGTCCGCGTCGTTGTTGACGCCGCGGATGATGGGCGACTGGTTCTCGACACGCAGCCAACCCCGCGAGACAACGCCTTCCATGGCACGTTGCGTGGAGGCATGCCACTTGAGCACTCCGGAATCTTCCTCGATGTAGTCGCCCTTATCGTCCAAGACGAGGAACTCATCGGGGTGATTGAAGTGAATCATCATCCGTACCCCCACGTGCGGCCAGGTCTCATGGAATAGATCCATCATCGATAGGAACGCGTCGTCGAAGCGATCCGGGAAGAAGGCCATCTCCTTGGTCCCGATGCGAATCGCCTCGATCCCGGATTCGGCCAAGGCCCCCATCCAGGTGGCGATCTTCGTGTTCGAGAGGACCATGGGATCGCCGCCCGAGAGCAGGATCTCACGCAGCTTCTCACGGCCGGTATCGGGATGGCGTCCGGCATTCTCGGCCACGAGCTTGTTGTGGCGCCGGATGTAGTCGGTCACCTCCCCCACCTGCGCCATACCCTTCTTGGCCACGGTGCCGTCCTGACGCTTGATCTCCTTGCGACTGATCAACTCCTCCCGATAGCAGAACCGGCAGTGGGCAGAGCAGGTCGAGACGACGTACATGAGACCCATCTCATACTTGTGCAGCAGTCCCTCGACCGGGCTGTAGTCCATCTGGTGGCCCGGATCTTCCGCCCCCACCAGGTTCTCGGTCTCTTCAGGAGTCGCCTTGACCAGGTTCCGAATGGGCAGACTCTTCTGTGCCAATTCGAAGTAGTGGCGGGTCATCTTGACCGGCATGCGGGCTTCCACGTCGCGCTCTGTGCCCTTCAGTTGGCTCAACACGTCGAGCTCGTCGCTGCTGTAGAACCCCTGCATCTCGTCGGCCACACGGCCATCGATGAAGGGCTTGAGCCCATTGATACTCAGGCGCTCGTAGCGGGGATTCTCGACCTGCTCGAGAAAGGCCTGCTCGCGGGCTGAGGGGACGTACTTCTCGGCGTTGCTCATAGGTTCAATCCAACCTAACCCGGGAGGGCCGACATGAATCGCCAGCCTGGGCCCGGGCAGGCAAGAATTGTAACGTATTCAACATTACGGTGTACAACACTGTACAATTATGTACGAGGAACCTGCCCCGGTGACCATTTCCGAGAAGATCGCAGCTGTAGGCGAGCGCCTGACTCCGACGGAGCGCCGGATTGCCGAGGCCGTTCTCGCCGACCCCACCCTGCTCGCCTTCGGCACCGTGGCCCACCTTGCGACGCTGGTCGAGACCAGCCACCCGACCGTTGTGCGCTTTGCGACGAAGCTCGGGTTCGAGGGTTACTCGGATCTGCAGGAGTACGTACGCGCCGGCTTCACTCAGCAGCTCCTGCGGCCCAGCCAGCGGATCCGTCACCAGCAACCCTCCTCCGCAATGAGCGCCCTGGAGGGTGCCTTGTCCTCCGTGGTCCAAGCCGTGGACCATGATCAGTTGGTCGCGCTCGCCAAGCCCATTCGCAAGGCGCGACGTGTGTGGATTCTCTCCGGTGAGACATCCCGTGCCGGAGCTTTGGCTCTGCACAGCGGTCTGGCCATGATCCGCCCAGGAGTCCGATTGATCGACGAACACTCCAGCGGCGGCACCTTGAGCAGCGCCTCCCCGCGCGACGCAGCCGTCGTGATCGACTTTGCCCGTTATCGAAAGCACTGCGTCTCCATGGCCAAGGCACTTGCGCACAACAACGTGCCCATCGTCGCCATCACCGACAGCCCTTTCTCGCCGTTGGCGGCCTTGACCGATACCTGGTGCGAGCTCACCGTTCCGGCTGTCGGTCCCTTTGACAGTTCGGTCCCAGCTGTAGCCCTGGCCGAGCTCTTGGTGGCCGAGGTGGCTGCCTCCTTGCGGGACAAGGCACGGGACCGCATCGACAGCACAGAGGCCATGTGGAAGGCGACGGGCACCTTCCTCTAGACCAGGTACCCGGAGTGTAGGCTGATATCCGCGTGATTGAGTTACCGGCTTTCTTGGGTATGCCAGGCTGGATCGAGAATTCGGTAACGTGTGCCTACCCTTACAGGCTCTGCTCCCATGCTACGCATCGGCTTCGACTCCTCTCCCCTTCTGCCCGGCCATCCACCGGGGGTGCAGCGTGTCGTCGAGAGAAGCCTGGAAGCTCTGGAGCAGCGCGGTCGGATTGAAGTGGTACGACTGACACCCGATAGCCCCGATGGGCTGCGCAGCTGGAGACAGCGTGAACTGCCCCGGACTGTCCGGGGGAGGGAGCTCGTCGGTATCCACTCGTTTGTCTCGGCCCTCGCCTGGCGCGGACCCGGACATCGGGTGCAGACCTTGCATGAGGCTCCCTGGCGACATGGCGTGCAGGAGAATGCCGACCTGCGTCACCGCTTCTGGGCTTGGGCCGGAGCTCGACGGGCCTCCGCGGTGATCACCCCGACTGCGGCGACAGCAAGAGATCTTGGCCTGACAAGCGGGCGCCTGGCGAGGCGCACCCACGTAATCCCCTGGGGTGTTGGCTTGCCCTTCGAAGGGGAGGCGCCTCCGAACTCGATGGACGAGGTCCTGTTGGGCAAGTACCACCTGCCCGACCGACCGCTACTCCTCTGCCCCGGTGCGGTGCGGGCCAAGAAGAACCTGCGCGCGACCCTGGAGGGCCTCGCGCACCTGAAGCAGTCCGGCAGCCTGCCCGTTCAACTCGTTGTCACCGGTCCAGATACACCAGACCTGCGAACGAGTCTGGGTCTCGTGCAACGGCTGGGGCTCACGCGCCACGTGTCCACCCCTGGAGAGATCAGCGACGCCGACCTGGCGGGACTCATGCGGCTGTCCTGCGCCGTCTCGGTGCTCTCCACCAGCGAGGGTTTTGGTCTGCCCGTCCTGGAGGCCATGGCCTGTGGAACTCCCGCAATCGTCCCCGCGGGAGGCGCCTTGGAAGAAGTCGCCGGGGCGCACGCCATCGTCGTCGACCCGACCGAGGCGAGCAGTGTGGGTCAAGGCATCGTGCAGGCATTGGACACGCGCGAGGAGTTGCGGACCACCTTGACCGAACGGGCATCACGATTCACCTGGGAGGACACCGCCCAGTCCATCGAACAGGTCTGGGAAGGGCTCGCATGAGCGCCATGCGGGTACTGGTCTCCGGCATCGTGCTCGACCAACCGATGGGAGGCGTCCGACGGCACAACGCCGAGCTCCTGCCGCGCATCGCGGAGCTACTCGAAGCCGAAGGTGGGGAGCTGGCCCTCCTGACCGGCCGCGGGGGAGTGGGCTTTGAAGTTCCAGCCAAGGTGCGTGTGATCCCATCCGACGTGCCCTCGTCCCCTCTGCTGGTGCGAGCTGCGCGTGAGACCAAGGCTCTCAGTGTCGCTATCGCCCAAGCGGCCGAGGACGGGCGCCCCTTCGACGTGGTGCACGTGGCGCACCTGCCTGCACCGCGCACCCTGCCCGTCCCCATGAGCCTGACTCTGCATGACCTACGTAGCCTGGACCTGGAGCACACGCCCTTCTCCCGGAGGCTGGTGGCCAAGGCCGTTGTGGGTCACGCCCTGCAGCGTGCGCAGCAGGTGTTCACGGTCTCCGAGCACATGCGCACACGACTGGTACGGGGCTGGCCAGAGATTGAAGCCAAGCTGCGGGTGGCCCCCAATGGTGCCGACCACCTGCCCGTCCTACCGCGCAACCCGGCATCTGATGCACCCTTGCTGCATGTGGGCCACATTGAACCGCGCAAGAACCTGGAGCTCCTGCTGCGAGCCCTGGCGCTCGACACCACCTTGCCCGACCTGCTGCTGGTGGGTGCTCCCAAGCGTGACGAAGACCAGCGCCTGATCGCCCTTGCGCGGACCCTGCAGATATCTGACCGGGTCCGGTTGGCTGGCCCCTGTCCGGATGAGGACCTCCCGGCTCTACTGGCCAGCGCCGCCGCCATGGTGCTGCCCTCGCACCTTGAGGGCTTCGGCATCGTCGCGCTGGAAGCTCAGCGAGCCCGTGTGCCCCTGGCCATCTCCTCCGCTGGAGCCTTGGCCGAGACCGCGGCCGAGAGCGCCATCGTCTTCCCCCCCGACGACCCGCAAGCGTGCGCCAATGCCATGGGTCAGGCCATGCAGCAATCAGCGGCCGATCTTGAGCCCGCGGCGGTTCGCGCCGAGGGATTCACCTGGGACGCGGCAGCCAGGATCTTCGTGTCGGGTTGGGCCACCTAGGCAGCGAGGGGCCTACTCGAACTCGGAGATCGTCCCGTCCGTCCGGCGCAGCCCCGCGGTCAACTGATAGGCGCCCCACATGAGTCCGCCAAGAACGGCGACAAGCAGGAGGTAGAGGAGCGCCCTCACAAGGATGGGCTGCTGACCGATATCGGTTGAAAAGAAGCCGCTGCGGTTCTCGACCTTGTGGTACTGCAACACCTTGCCGCCAGCCGCGGTGCGACCGGCGGCCCCGGGAGCCGAGGCCCCCATGGCCTGGGCCCTGCGAGCCGCGCCCGCTGCGGAGCTCCCCGCCTGAGCAGCGCGCCTGGGTGGGGGAATCGGGGCGGCGGATGGCTGCTGGAGGGGAGCGTCTGGCACCGGGGCGCTCGCGTTCCAATCCCCTTCCAGTTCCAGCTCAGCGCTCGAAGGAGGATCCGGCTGGGGAGCAGGCGCTGGCGGAGGCACCGGGGGTGGTGCGGGAGCCGAGGTCGGGGCGGGTTCAGGTTCGGGGTCAACGGGTCCATCCAGCCTCAAGCGCAATTCAACGTCCCCGAGCTTGAACGTCTCTCCATCCATGAGGGCACAGGGTCCGTTCAGGCGCTGGCCCTCCACCCGTGTTCCATTGCTCGATCCCAGATCGGACAGGACCCAGCGCCCACCCGGGTCCTCTTCAAGGCGTGCGTGCAGGCGGCTGACAGACTTCCCTCCGATGACCACGTCCGCCTCCTTGCCCCGGCCCAGGTTGCAGGAGCCGGTGAGGTCGTGGGTCTGACCGATGTGGTCGCCTGAGAGGATGAAGAGTCGTGCCATGGGATCAGTCAAGTTGCTGCGATGATGCGCATGATACGGGCTGGGGCTCGCTGGTAGAATGGACCCCATGCCCAGCCTGCCGCACACCACGCCCGGAGCACCGGCCCTTGAGCTCTCCGATCTGGCCTCCTGCTACCGTATCGGGCTACTGCAGCGCAAGCGCGAGGTCCTCCACGGGGTCAACCTCATCCTGCAGCGCGGTCGTTGCTTGGGGCTGGTGGGGCCCAACGGATCGGGCAAGTCCACCCTGCTACAGGTGCTGGCCGGTGTCCAACGCTCCGAACGGGGCGTGGTGCGAGTCCTGGGGAGTGACCCCCGACAGGCCCGCGCCCGTGCACGCCTCGCTTATCTGCCTGAGGACTCGCCCTTTCCGGCCGAGCTCTCGGCACTCGCGGCCTTGGACCTCTTGGGCGCCTTGGCTGGTCTCCCGCGCAAGGAGGTGCGCTCACGCGCTGAACGATTGCTGGAGCGGGTAGGTCTGGCCGATCAGAGGCTCGCGCCCCTGCGGACTTTTTCGCGCGGGATGATGCGGCGCTTCGGATTGGCACAAGCGTTCCTGTCCGAACCTGAAGTCGTTCTGCTCGACGAGCCCACGGCGGGACTGGACGCACCCGGCTTTGCGGTACTTGAGGATCTGGTCAGCGAGGCCCAGGGTCGAGGGGCAAGCCTGGTCCTGGCTTCGCACCTGCCCTCGGACCTGCTGCAGCACTGCGACGACCTGGCCGTCCTGGTCGACGGGCACCTGCGCGCCCACGGTCCAACCGACGACCTGCTGGCCATCGAGGGCCGCGTGCAGGTCGAGCTCGAGGGCATGGGTCCCGCACCCTTGAAGGAGCTTGGGACATGGGTTCGTGAAGTAGGTGGCCGGGTACGATCCACGTCGCCCTCGGGTCGCTCCCTGCTCGAGCTCTACGGGCAAGCGGAGAGGCATGCCTGACATCGAAGGCAGAGGCCGCTACGGAGAGCTGTTCCGCCTCTGGATGAAGCGCAGCCTCGCCCCCTCCTGGTCCCTCTCCCTACTGGGCCTACTTGCACTCTTGGGTCTTGCGGACTGGACACCGGGTGCGCTGCAGGCAGGCGGCACGATGACCCCTCGGCTTGCGCGCGGGCTTGAGCGCGAGGCCCTTTGGAGCATCGCCCTGCTGCTTGTCAGCGGCTGGACGGCCTGGCACGGGGCGCGCGTCATGGGCCGCTGGCGTGATGGTGAGTGGAGCTGGATCTCGAGCAGACCCGTCGCCGCTTTCCGAGTCTGGTTGGCCACCTGGGCCGGAGCCAGCGCAGGCCTCGGCCTGCTGCTTGTCGCGGTGGGCATGGTGGTAGAGGTGGGCGCAGGTCTCGGTGCTGAGACCGTAAGACTGGTTGCAACGCAGGAGGTGGATGACGCTCGCCTGGAGCCCGGGCAGACGTTGGAGATCGACTGGCAAGTCGACACTCCCACGACCGGAACGGTGCGCGTCTTCTTGCGCTCATCCCCGGGCATGGATCCCACGACTGACGTGCGCGTGGAAGCCAGACGAGGGAAGAAGGTGGCCCACACCGAGGTACGATTGGACGGGCGAAGGGGTGTGGAGGTCGAGGTGCCAACGCAATCCAACCGGCCCTTGATCGTGGTGATCACAGACACAGGGGGCGGCGCCCTGGCTCTGGACGGCAGCACGCCCATGGAATGGTGGCGCCCCGCCGGCTACGAGTGGTTCGGATCCTGCAGTGTGATCTGGCGCGCGTTCTTGGGCCTCTCCGCACTTCTGGGCTTGGCCATGGGGCTGGGCGGACGGATGAGCGCCGCCAGCGCTGCGGGACTGTCCGCCTGCCTCCTACTGACGGCCACGACCGGAGACGTTGGCTACCGACTACCTTGGATTCCACTCGCAGACCTACCCGCAGTCCTGACCATCGTGGGCGAGGGACGACTTCCCATGTCGGGGCACCTGCTTCTACCCCTGGTTGCCATCGCCGTGGGCGCGAGTGCGTGGTGCCTCGCGGGGAGGGTGCGATGAGGCGCCGCGTGCTCGTGATTCTCGGTTGGGCCGTCGTGGCCCTGTGCTGCTGGCCCTGGCACGCAGCAGGTCGACAACCGGATAGGGGATCATCGGCCATGTCCAGTCCCGCCCACGGACCGAATGTGGTTCAGGGCCTGCTGGGACCCGTGGCAGGATTGGCGGCCAGCGCGGAGTGGGTGCGATTCGATTGGTACGTTCGAGAGGGTCGTTATGAGCGCGCCTACGCCGCCGCCGAACGCGCCCTGACTCTCGAACCAAGTGCCACGCAAGGTTGGACCCACCTGGCATCACACATGGTCTTTGGTCGGGCCTCGCTCGAGAGCGAGCCCCAGCCCTTGTCACGACTGCGCTGGATCCGTGCTGGCTTGGACCTGCTCAAGCAGGGCGAGCAACAGGCGGCCGTCCCTGCCGATCTCGCCTATTTGCGCGGCCTGGTCTTGGCATGGGTCGCAGACCTCGAGGCCCTTGGTGGCCCGGCTGCTCCGGGTTGGCCCGGTGGAACGGATGGTGCGCGGCTGGCAGCAGCCGATGCATTCCACTCCGCAGGTGAAGCGGGGAATCTGGAGGGCTATCTGATGGAGGGCATCCTGAGGACAGGCAAACATCTTGAGCCCCCGGACAATGGTCAGGGGCACTAGGGCAGCAAGGCCGTAGCCCTTGGCTGGAGCCCTGGGAAAGAGCCCTCGAATGGGCGCGACCTTTCGCTTGCTGTGTCAGCGGTGGTAGCATCCGCCCATGCTGCTGGCCCTGCTCGCTGAGAACGTCCTCAAGGTGTTCTTCGACCGATTCGGCTACCTGGCACCCTTCGCGTTTCTTGTGGGAGCGGGTGCGGGACTGCCTGTGCCCGAAGAGGTAACCATGGTGGGCTCGGGGTTCTTGCTGCACCGTGGCCTGGTGGACCCCGTCCCGATCATCGCCACGTGCTATGTAGCCACCTTGCTCGGCGACTCCATCCCCTTCTGGCTGGGACGGCACTTCGGCATGAGCGCGGTGGAGAAACCCTGGGCCCGCAGGATCCTGCACCCCGAACGCATGGTGCTCTTGCGCGAACGTTTTGACCGGCACGGAAACTGGGCCATCTTCACCTGTCGCTTCCTACCGGGCGTGCGCATGCCGGGGTTCTTCACGGCTGGCACCGCGGGCATGTCCTATCCCCGGTTTCTGCTCTTCGATGGGCTGGGAGCGCTCATCATGACGCCGACCTGGGTGTTCCTGGGCCGGTCGTTCGGAGAACGCATCGCTGACCTTGAGGGCACGGTATCTGACCTCAACCAGTACCTGGGCTTTGGCTTGGCTGCGGCGGTCCTGATCTTGGCCCTGCGGGGCCTTGTCAGGCGTCGGGAACGGCAGGTGCGGGATCTTGAAGGCCATGACGGTGCCGCTCAGCACCCGAAAACGCCGGAAGGGCCTGAATAGGGACAACGAGCGCAAAGGTACGCCCCGGTGCGGTTGACCCCTAGATGGCCATAAGTATCCTGTTTGGCCCAGTTTCCGTTGGAAGCTGTCTCGATGACCACTCGGGGACCTGAGGTGAGCCTCTGGTGCCCCACAAGCCCTGCACCCAAGCCCCAAAACGGCCCACATCCATGAACTTTCTCTACCTCGCACTCGGCTCCGCAGCTCTTGCGCTCATCTTCGCCGTCGTCAAGTACTTCGCGATCATGAAGATGGACACCGGCAACGACACCATGCGGGACATCTCCAAGCAGGTTCAGGATGGCGCCGCCGCGTTCCTGAAAGCCGAGTACAAGTGGCTGACCGTATTCGTGATCGTGGTGGGCCTGGCCATCGGCTTTTCCGACCCGACAACCGGCCTCGGGGGCAAGACGGCCGTTGCGTTCGTATGTGGTGCCCTGGCATCAGCTATCGCCGGCTATTTCGGAATGCACACGGCCACCCGCGCCGCTGTACGCACGACCCAGGCGGCCACCGGCAGCCTGGCGGACGCCCTGGGGGTCTCCTTCAGCTCGGGCGTCGTAATGGGCATGAGCGTGGTGGGCCTGGCCCTCTTGGGTGTCACCGGTTTCACCATTGCCTACGCTTCCGACCTCCAAGCAGGTGGACTGGAATACGTCCTCGGCTTCAGCTTCGGAGCCTCCTCCATCGCCCTCTTCTCGCGCGTGGGCGGCGGCATCTTCACCAAGGCAGCCGACGTGGGTGCGGACCTTGTGGGCAAGGTCGAGGCTGGCATCCCCGAGGATGACCCCCGCAACCCGGGCACGATCGCGGACAACGTGGGCGACAACGTGGGCGATGTGGCCGGCATGGGCGCCGACCTGTTCGAGTCCTACGTGGGTTCGATCATCGCGGCCATGACCCTGGGTGCCTTCGCCTACGCCGGCGTCGAGCACATGGACGGCATGGTCCTCCTGCCCCTGGCCGTAGCTGCTGTGGGCATTATCTCCTCCATCCTGGGAACGTTCTTCGTGAAGGCGGCTGACGAGCACGCCCTGCACTCAGCCCTGTTCAGGGGCCTCATCATCGCGTCCGTTGCCGTGGTTGGAGCCACCTGCTGGTTGACGCTGGGCGGAGGACTGGACCTGCCCGCCCAGCTGGAAGGAGTCACCCATGAGTACTCCACGCCCATGGCCCTGCTCATCGCGGTGGTCTCCGGCCTCGCCATCGGGGTGCTGATCGGCAAGATCACGGAGTACTACACCTCAACGGACACGAAGCCCGTCCAGAACATCGCCAAGCAATCTGAGACGGGAGCCGCCACGAACATCATCCATGGTCTCGCGACCGGCATGGAGTCCGTGGCCATTCCGGTGCTGCTCATCTGCGTGGCCATCTTCCTGGCCAACTACATGGCTGGCGTCTACGGCGTCGCCATCGCGGCAGTCGGCATGCTCTCGACCTTGGGGATCTCCCTGGGTGTGGATGCCTACGGTCCTGTGGCTGACAATGCAGGCGGCCTGGCTGAGATGGCCAAGCTTCCCCCGGAAGTACGTGAGCGCACGGATGCCCTGGACGCCGTGGGTAACACCACCGCAGCCATCGGAAAGGGCTTCGCAATCGGGTCTGCGGCGCTGACGGCCCTGGCCTTGTTCAGCGCCTTCTGCAGTCGCGCTGGCACACTCTCTGGGCTCGAGGGAGCCCTTCCGCTCAACATCAACTCACCTGAGGTCATCATCGGTCTCCTGCTCGGCGGCATTCTTCCGTTCCTGTTCAGCGCGCTCACCATGCGCGCCGTGGGCAACGCTGCCTTTGAGATGGTGGAAGAGGTGCGCCGACAGTTCCGCGAGATCCCCGGCATCATGGACGGCACGGGCAAACCCGATGCCGCTCGATGCGTGAAGATCTCCACGGATGGAGCCCTGCGCCAGATGATCGTGCCCGGCGTCGTGGCCGTAGCCGCCCCGATCGCCGTTGGCCTTTGGAGCGTCACCGCGTTGGGCGGCCTCCTTGCTGGTGCCCTCGTGACGGGCGTGATGATGGCCATCTTCATGTCCAACGCCGGTGGTGCCTGGGACAACGCCAAGAAGTACATCGAGGGCGGCGCCCACGGTGGCAAGGGTTCAGAGCCCCACAAGGCAGCGGTCGTAGGCGACACGGTCGGTGACCCCTTCAAGGACACCTCGGGACCCTCGCTCAACATCCTCGTCAAGCTGATGACCGTGGTGGGACTCGTGTTCCTGCCCTGGTTCTTCTAGAGGACGCTCCCATCGACGCCAAGACCCTCGCCCTGGCCGCCGCCCACCTTCTCGATGAGAAGAAGGCGATGGATATCCGTGTCTATGACGTGGAAGACCAGATAAAGGTCGCGGACTACTTCGTCGTGGCCTCGGCCACGGCGCGGCCCCACGTGAAGGCGCTCTACAACGAGCTGCACGTGCGCCTGAAGGCGGCGGGCGAGCTGCACGCCAAGGCCGAGGGGCTGGACATGAGCTGGTGGGTTCTCCTGGACTATCTGGACGTGGTCATTCATATCCAGCAGGGCGAAGCACGCGAGTACTACGGGCTGGATGAACTCTATGGCGACTGTCCTCAGTTGGACTGGCAGTCGGAGGGGCTTCCGGACGTGCTGGTTCCGCCCGAAGAGGGGACCAAGGGCGAGCAGGAGCTGACCGCGTGAGGTTGGGCTGGGTGCTGATCGGCCTGCTGATCGTCACCCACCCGAGCATTGCCAGCGACTCACCTCCGAACATCGTCGTCTTCCTGGTAGATGACCTCGGATGGCAAGACGTGTCGCTGCCTCTCGGACCAGAGACCACGCCCTTCAACGAGCGCTACCGCACTCCGAACGTCGAGCGGCTGGCGCGACGCGGAATGCGCTTCACGGACGCCTACGCCTCGGCTCCGGTCTGCTCTCCAACCCGCACGAGCCTGATTACGGGCCGCAGTCCGGCGGCCACGGGCATCACCTGGTGGGTGCGCAACAAGGACACCCACAACAGCAAATCCCATCCGACGCTTACGCCGCCCACATGGACGGTCAACGGATTGCAGCCCGGGGACGTGACTCTTCCCGGTCTCCTCAGCGGCGGCCGATACCACACCGTCCACCTCGGCAAGGCGCACCTGGGTGCGCGCGGCACAGAGGGTGCCGATCCGACCACGCTCGGTTTCGCGGTCAACGTAGCGGGACACGGACTGGGCGGGCCCGGAAGCTACTACGGTCTGCACGATTTCAGTGCCAAGCACCGCGGCGGAGGAGAGGACTGGAACGTCCCGGGTCTGGAGGCCTACCACGGCAAGGACGTCTTCCTCACCGACGCACTTGCCACAGAGGCGCGCCGCGAATTGCTGCTGGCCGCCAAGAAGGACGGGCCCTTCTTCATGCACTTCGCACCCTATGCCGTGCACGCGCCCATCATGGCCAACAACCGCCTGATCGACTCCTACGAGGGACTGCACGCCAAGGAGGCGGCCTACGCGACCATGGTGGAGTCGGCGGACGCGGCCCTGGGGGTCGTACTCGATACGCTGGCGGAGCTGAAGCTGACGGACGAGACCCTGGTCGTCTTCACCTCGGACAATGGCGGCCTCTCGGCCCACGGCCGCGGTGGTCCCAAGCACTCCCACAACGCTCCCTTGCGGAGCGGCAAGGGATCCGCCTATGAAGGCGGGGTGCGCGTGCCCCTCGTCGTCGCTTGGCCCGGAGTGACCGAACCGGGCACCCGTTCAAGCGAACCCGTCATCAGCCACGACCTGTTCCCCACCCTGCTCTCGGCAGCGGGTGTCGAGGTGCCCGAGGCCCACGGAGAACTTGTAGAAGGGCGCGACCTCAAGTCCCTCTTGAAGGGAGAGGCTCCCGAGTGGAGTGGACGCCCCCTGTTCTGGCATCAGCCCCATCTCTGGGGTGCGAACGGACCAGGGGTCTGGCCCTTCAGCTCCGTGCGCAAGGGACGCTGGAAGCTGATCTTCGACCACGCCCAGACCTCCTTCGAGCTGTACGACCTGGAGAACGATCTGTCGGAAGCCCACGACCTGGCGAACGAGAAACCCGACGTGGTCGGCGCTCTGGCTGAGGAGCTCTCACTCTGGCTGGAGAGCACAGATGCCGGCATGTCCGTGGTGACCGAGAGCGGTCAGCCCGTGAAGATGCCGCGCGCGTACCTGGACGAGACCGGGCGCTGAGTAACGAGAACGCCGACGCGCTACTTGGACAGGCAGTAGGCCAGCAGGTCCAGGATCGCGTCCTCGGTCAGGCTGTCCAGCAATCCGGTGGGCATGCGGGAGAGAGGACTGGGACGCAGCGACTCGATCTCGTCGCGTTGAAACTCGACGGACTCGGAGTAGTCGACGCCCGTCAACAACACGAGTCGGGACTCGTCCTGCTCCTCGATGCGTCCGACAAAGACCTCTCCATCCGTGGTGAGCAGTTCGGTCTGTTGGTATTGGTCGGAGACCTCAAGTGAGGGAGAGAGGATCGACTCAAGCAGGTCATGCGGACTGAAGCGGCCACTGGCCCCGGTCAGGTCCGGCCCGGTGCTTCCACCCTTACCGTCGAAACGGTGGCACTCGGCACAGGTGGCCCGCTCGAAGAAGAGCGCGCCGCGCTTGAGGTCCCGGGGTTCTGCCGTCACCCGTCCCAGGGAGTCCGCCAGATCCTCCTGGGTCCAGGCTCGAACGAACCTCGCCGTGGAGGCCTCGATGACGCGCGCTCCGGCGGCCGGTTTGGGCTTGCGCAGGAGCTCGGGCCAGTGCTTGAGTTCGGCCGGCAGGGACTCGACGGCCTGCGCGCGGATGTTCTCGATGTACTTGGTCAGACTCTTGCCGCCGGACAAGGCGGGCGCCGTCTCGTCAAGCCAGCGGAAATAGCGGCGACGCAGGTGCAGGGTCCATCCCTCGCGCAAATAGGACAGGCACATGGCGTAGTGGATCTGATCAGCAGGGACCTCGCTGTCCTCCAGAGTCTCCACGCCCAGGGCCGCGAGCGCGGGAGCTTGGAGATAGCTGAGGACCCGGCACAGCTCCCGATCCAACTCGGGGTTTCCGCTGGGGAATCTCGGCTGAATGAGCGGCATCAGACGGCCTGCCGCGTCCCGCGTAACCTCTCCCCCACGAGCCGAAGACACGCCGAGGAGTCGCAGCCACCCAAGCAATTGCCCGTCGTCGAAGGAGTCGAAGGGCATGGCAGCCGCGCGCTCCAAGATCTTCACTCGCTGCTCATCTGAACCCACGCGGGCGAGCGCGATCAGGGCCTGGAGGGCAATCGCCGGATCCTCTTCCGCCAGGGACCTGTCTGCCCAGAGGGCAAGAGGAGTTTGCTCCAAGGACACGCGCGCGGCATGTGCGATGAATCGATCTGCGCTGCCCAACTGTGTCCAGTAAGGGCTCATCACTTCGAGGCCGTGCTGCCGCTCCATGGTGTGGCGCAAGGCCCGGGGGCCGTCAGCTACTGCGGCCACAGGTGCATCGGCGGCCTCGCGGGTGGAGCGGATGCGGTACAGACCGGACTGTGTGCGACGCCCGCCCGTGGTGACGTACAGCGCTCCATCCTGGCCGACGGAAAGGTCCGTCACGGGAAAGGGCTTACCCGAAATGAAAGTCTCCAACCGCGCCACGTAGCTCGCACCTTGAGACTCGAGGTGGACGGCATGAATCGTGCCATAGGCCCAGTCCGCTGCAAAGAGAGCGCGACGATACGGCCCATGGAAGGCCGTCTGGGTTCCGAACACGATGCCCGTTGGCGAGCCAAGGCCCACGTCGACGACTGACGGCAGTGAATCCGGAGAATGGGCCGGCCACTTGCCCGATCCGTGGCGCCAACCGAAGTCCGCGCCGGAGACCAGGTGCAGGATGCGGGTCGGCTTGTACCAGGGAAGTCCAACGTCCCATTCCATGTCCGAGTCGTAGGTGAATAGCTCGCCCTCGGGATTAAAAGCGATGTCGTAGGAGTTGCGCATTCCAGCCGCGACGAGATCCCATTGCTTGCCGTCAGGGCTGACCCGGCACACCCACCCGCCAGGCGCCATGCGACCCACCGCATGGCCTCTGGGATCAGGCATGCGAGGCAGGAGCTGGTCTTCAGCCCAGGCGCGGGTGAGATGGGAGCGCTCGATGGCCTCCGGCATAGCGGTGTGGTTGCCACCGACGATGTAGAGAGCCTCGCCGTCCGGTGAGAGAACCACTCCGTGAGGTCCGTGCTCGCCCGACCCGTCGAGGGGCATCAGGAACTCGACACTGTCGTAGGCATCGTCGCCATCGCTGTCACCCACGCGGTATAAGCCCGTCCCTTTCCCCGCGGCCACGACCACATAGAGATAGCCAAAAGCGTGCAAGAGACCGTGTGCACTCCCCACCTCCACGCCGAGGGGCTCGATGTCGGTCGCCTTGAGGGCCTCGCCCCACTTGGGTACGTCGACGCGATAGATGGCTCCATACTGGTCGCAAGCAATCAGCCGCCCTTGCGGATCAAAGGTCACCGAGACCCAGGAGCCCTGCGTGTCTTTGGGAACCGAGTACAGGAGTTCGGCTTCGAATCCGGCCGGGAGCTCCAATTGATCGGCAGCCAACGCCACGGAGGTTGAAGGCGGAGGTGGTGTTCCCGGCTTACCCCAGGGCTCCACGCCCATGGCACCCAAGCTGGTCGCGGCTTGCCACCCTTCGCGGGAGCCACTCAACGATAGCCAACCCGGGCCCTCTTCACTGGTCACCAACCAAGACCCATCGGTGACTAGGGTCTGGGTCGTTCCGTCCGCGTACTCGATCACGAGCTCAACCCAGAGCCCAGCGGGTCCCCCATCGTTCCGACAGCGTGCGGCCAAGGCGTGCTGACCCTTGGCCAGGTTCCCCTTGATGTCTACCTCAGAGCGCACGCTCCAATCGTGACTCTCAAGAACCTGTTTCCCATCCACAAACAGGTTGCAGTGGTTGTCGCAGGAGCTCGACAGGGTGGCCTTCTTCACCTGACCCGTCACCTCGACGGTGTGGCAGGTCCACATGCTGTCGCTCTTGCCGGACTCGGCAGAGGTCCAGATCCACTCGGGAGTCTGGGCGGTGGCTTGGGAACCTGCCAGGAGCAGGGAGACAACGGCAATGCAGGGTAGGGAGGTACGCATGGCTCTCAAGGATACACGACCCAGTTGGAACGGCACTGCCTCATTCAGGTACCCTCGCCCCTCCCATGTGTGCACCAACCGCCCGCGCCCTGCCCCCGCTCGCCCTTGGCATTTTGGCCGCCCTTCTCGCGGGCTGTGCGAACGAGCCATTGCGCAGGGCATCTCCAAGAGCCGCCTCGACTCACGATGCTGTCAGTTCCCCGACACGCAAGAGCATCTGGCACGAGAAGACCAAGGAGACAATCACCCTCCGCTTCGCCGATGAGGAGCTCGCGGTGGTGCACTTCGCCGCCAAGCCCAGACCGTTCCTCTATCCATTCTACGCCCCTGGCGGCGTTCCCATCACGCGTGCCTGGCCCCAGGAAGAGCGTGAGGGAGAAGCGCACGACCACCCTCACCACACATCGGTGTGGTTCGCCCACGGGGACGTGAACGGCGTAGATTTTTGGCATCCGCAGGCCAAGAACGGTGGAGTGATCGAATACACCGGTCGCCTGAACGAGCTGCTGTCGCGGGGCAAGCGCCTTCGCACCCGCCACACCTATACGTGGAAGGGACCCCAGGGGGAGGAGCTCCTGCACGAGCGACGCACGCTGCTGTTCGGCGCGGAGCACGATCAGCGCTGGGTCGACACGAAGTTCGAGCTGACAGCCTTGAAGGACGAGGTCGTGTTCGGGGACACCAAGGAAGGCACATTCGCCATGCGCCTGCACCCGGCCCTGAGGCTCAAGGGTGAGGTTGCCACGGGCACCATATTGAACGCAGCCGGCGATAAGGACGCGAAGGCCTGGGGCAAACGCGCGGCCTGGGTTCACTACGGTGGCACGGTCGATGAGCAAGAGGTGGGGGTCGCCATCTTCGAACACCCCGACAACTTCCGGCACCCAACCTGGTGGCACGCCCGGGACTATGGCCTCCTGGCGGCCAACCCATTTGGCAGGCGGGCATTTGAAGGAGGCGACGCCAAGAGCGGCCGATTCGCCCTCAAGCAGGACGAGACCCTCGTGCTGAGATATCGCATCTGGACCCACACGGGTGACCGCTCGCCTGAGGAGCTTGCAGCTGCATTCAAGGTCTACCTGATCCAAGCAGAAGAGATGTAGGGTCCTGCGGTCCCTATCACCATGAGCCTCTCCCGCACACAAGCCCTCTTCTTCGGGGCCTACCTCGTCCTCTTCGCGCTGTGTGCATTGAACCCCTACGACCGCTCGGTCTGGTGGGCAGAGAACCTGCCCATCATGCTGCTTGTGGGCGTCATCGCCTGGGTGCAGCGAGTCCACAGCTTCAGCAAGCTGAGCTACGGGATGATGTTCTTTCTGATGGCCCTGCACACGGTCGGCGGCCACTACACATTCTCTCGTGTGCCCTTCGACTTCGTCACCGAGACGTTTGGGTTTGAGCGCAACCACTTCGACCGGGTGGCGCACTTCACGGTGGGGTTCTACGCCTATCCTCTGGCCGAGATAATCCAGCGCCGCAAGCTGGTGAACACCCGCTGGTTGCTCTACCTGTTCCCGGTCTTCTCCATCGTCAGCCTGGCGGCAGCCTATGAACTGTTCGAATGGCGCTATGCCCTGACAGCTGAACCGGATGCGGGCCTGGCCGTACTTGGCTCCCAAGGAGACATTTGGGACGCACAGAAAGACATGCTGGCCGACACCTTGGGTGCAGTCTTCGCGGTGACCCTCTTCGCGCTGCGTGGTAGCCGGACCGCGAACCGCTAGTTCAATTCCGGCTCCCAGACCGTCAGCTGCCGGATACGGCCAGTGTCGTCGAAGGAACCAAATCCGATCCGACCGGCGGGCAGGGTGGCGTCGGAGGTATCGTGAGTCATGCCTCCGTCAAAGAAGACCTGCAGGTGACCTTCTGCGCCCTTGCGGCTCAGGCGAACCGTGTGCCACTGACCGGGCTCCCCCCAGTCGATGCCCGCCTCGGGGACGGGGCACAGGGGGCGTCGCGCAGCACCGTCCACCAAGAAGACATTGTGTGCGTTGGGGTCGGGCTCTGTAGCCAAGTGAACGTAGTAGTAGTGCGCCTCGTCCACGAAGCCGAAGAAGAAGCACAGGTCGCGGTGTGCGTAGTTACGGCCGGTCTGAGCAACTTCAAACTGCAAGTCAAAGTCCGTCAGGGTCAGATCCTTCACCAACGCATAGGACAGGGGCGAGCGGTGAGGAGGTTTGAATTGACTCGCCTTATGCAGAGCCATGTAGGTCCTTGGCATGTTCGCTCTGTCGACGACCGGCTCTTCGTCCATCCCATAACGCCACGCCGCCTCATCACTGAAGGTGAAGCGATCCAGACTTCCCCCGGTCGTGAAGTCCTCGTGAAGCAGCAGTCGAGCACTGGAGGGTACGGACCCTACAATGCGGGCAGGTGGAGACTCGCAGGCCATAATCCCCAGTAGCGAAAAGCAGACGAGGCGTAGAAGAGGTGAAGTCATCATCAAATCCGTTCTGGGACAACAAAAGGTGCCCGGTACTCGCGGGTACGTAGGCGGTTCGCAGCATCGCTGTTCAGGAATCGTTCGCTCGCAGGATCCAGATCGAGGGCCGCACCGAGAATGGGTGGGTACTGCGCGAGGTCCACGCCGTTCTTGTCCAAGTGCGTAGCAAGGCGCTCAAATGATGCTGAGATAATCTCCTGACCGGCAATGGCCTCGCGCACCTCCTCGGGAGTTTGGTTTTCCCCCAGGGCATAGGAGATGTTGGCCATGTGGCACAGGCTGCTGGATAGGTGGCCTTGCAGGATGGGCGCTGCGAGCAAGGAAGCATCGCGCTTGCGTATGGCATCAACGAGGTTCGCAAAGTGGTTGGAAGACCCCTTCCACTTGTCCACCTGCTTGCCGTCCGAGTCAAACGCAGTGGACTCGTTGTAGTTGGGAATCACCAGGTACCCCTTCTCGCAAACCACGGTCACCCCCACCGAGCCCGAGCGGATACGGTCCATGCTTCCGCCCCAGTTCTTCCCCTGGGCCTCAAGGTCCCGAGGCAGACCGCGCACCTCGAAGAGGATCGGCGCGATGTCGTAATCCAAGACAGTCAGCATGGAGTTGGGCGTGTCGCCATCGTCGTCGTACCCGAAACGCCCGCCAATACTGCGCACGCTGCTGGCAAGCTCGTCCACACCCAAGGCCCAGCGACACATATCCATCTGATGGATGCCCTGGTTACCCAGGTCACCGTTGCCGGTCTGAAACTGCCAGTGCCAGTCGTAGTGCAGCTGCCGGCGCGAGAGCGGCCCGAGGGGAGCCGGGCCGCTGTACAGATCCCAGTCCACGTGCTCGGGAACCGTCTGGGGCTCAGCGAGCTTGCCGATACTCTTGCGAGGCTTGAAGCACGTTCCATGGGCGTAGCGAATCGCGCCCAGGCCGCCACCCTGCACGAAGGCGATGCCGTCGCGAATGCCGGAGCTGGAACGGGATTGTGTTCCGGTCTGCACCAGGCAGCCGTACTTATCCGCCGCCCGCACCATCTGTCGCCCTTCGAAGATGTTGTGGCAGACGGGCTTCTCCACGTACACGTCCTTGCCCGCCTGGCAGGACCAGATGGTCTGGATCGCGTGGAGATGGTTGGGAGTGGCGAGAGACACAACGTCGATGTCTTCGCGCGCAAGCGCATCTCGCAGGTCGGCGTAGCCTTGAACGTCCCCACCTTCCCAACCGTTCTTGGAGGCCTTGTTCCCTTCCAACTCCGCCTTGCGCTGGGCGAGCACCTTGGAATCCACGTCCACGAGCGCCACCACGTCCACGCCGGGTAGGGCTTGGAAACCGGAGATGTGAGATCCACCACGGCTGCGGATCCCAGCCACGGCTACACGCAATATCCCGTTCGGGTTCGGGCTGCGGCTCGCGCGTGTGCGCGAGGTGAGGTTGCAGCCAGGGAAGAAGGGAAGGGCGGCCGCTGCGGTTGCGGCGCGCGTGAATGCGCGACGGGTCAGGGGGGGCATGGGACTCCTCGATGCCAGGGGGGGAAATGTCCGAACCTCATCATGGTAGGCGAGAAGCGGCTTAAGAGGCTTGGTGAAATGGTGATCCCCGGTGATTTGATGAAACGCCTGAATGACGGCCACATGAGCCAGTAGCATCTTTCCATGCAACCCATCCGAGTCATCTCACGTCCCCTCCTCGCTGGCGTCTTGGGCCTATCTTCACTGGCCGCCCCCTGCCACGCGAGCCAAGATGCGCCACGCAAGCGGAGCGTGCTCTTCTATCTGGTGGACACCTGCAGGGCAGACCACCTCTCGGTCTACGGCTCCGAACGCAAGTCCACACCGTTCCTGGAAGAGATCGCAGCCAAGGGCGTGGTCTTCGAACAGTGTCGCTCACAAGCACCGTGGACCAAGCCCTCCATGGCCTCCATGCTGACGTCCCGCTATCCGGGAGAGTTGGGGATCTACATGCTGTTTCAGACGCTGGACGACTCCTACGTGACCCTGCCTGAAGCCCTCGCGGGAGCGGGCTACTTCGCTGCGGGTTTTGCGGCCAATCCACTCATGGGCGCCTTCTCCAACTACGATCAGGGATTCGAATACTTCGTCGAGTCCACGGTCATCAACCAGGGTGACCCGATCAACTTCGCCAGCGGTTCGGCTGCCAAGTTGAATGCCAAGATCGGACCGTGGATCAAGGAGAACGAGTCCTGGCCTCTGTTCCTGTACGTCCACTCGGTAGACCCCCACGAGGAGTACGAACCGGCCCCCGAGTATCTCGCGCAATTCGCCGATCCAGCAGATACCGAGCGCTATAGGGATGAGTGGAGGCAACTACTCAAGTCGCGGCCTCCGATTCCCGGGCTCCACCTGACGTCGGATAACTTTGAGCGCACCCAGATCGACCCGAAGTGGTTCATCGAGCATGGCAAGAAGCTCTACGACGCGGACATTCTTGCCAACGACACGGAGATCGAACGCCTGTGGTCCATGCTGCAGGAGGAGGGCTGGGGCGAGGACGTTGTCCTTGTCCTGATGTCAGATCACGGAGAGGAGTTCTTCGAGCACGGGGGCACGAGCCACGGCTATGGCCTGTACGACGAGCTGGTACATGTGCCCTTGATCATCTACGCGCCGGGACTTCTTCCGGAGGGGCGACGCATCTCGAATCCGGTACGTTCCCTCGACGTCTACCCCACTCTCTGCGACCTGCTGGGGATTGAAGCTCCCCCAGGCCTGCAGGGCAGGAGTCTGTTGCCGCTGATTGAAGGCGACCCCGAGTGGCAGGACCTGCCAGTGATGTCTGAGAAGACCGAGGACCCCGGAGGCCGGCGAGCCAGATCCGGCATGGGCGTGGGCCTATCCCTGATCCAGGATGGCTGGAAGCTGATCAGCAACCTGCGCTCTGCAGACGGACGGAATCTGCCTCGCTACGAGTTGTTCAACCTCTCCCGCGATCCGGGCGAACAAGAGAACCTGGCCGGGGTGCACCCGGATCGGGTCGAACAAATGGACGTTGCCTTGATGGAGTGGTCGGCTCGCAATCTGGGCCTGGCCCCGACCAGCTCCACGGCTCCTGAAGGGGTGGACCCCGAAGTACTCGAGCAACTTCGCGCACTCGGTTATCTGGGCGATGATGAAGAAGAGGCGGAGTCCTCCCCGGACGCTCTCTCACCTTTGGCGCGAGCACTCTTGGAGGGGGACGATCGCTGGACCGTCCTCGTCCTCGGCCCAAAGAGCGACGATGAAGTTCGCGGGCGCACCTTTGGGAACTGGTCGGTCAGCGGTCGGCGCATCGCGCGCGACCCGCGCCGGGAGGCTCTCCTCAAGCTGCTGTACATGGGAGTATCCCAAGCTGACGATGCCGAACTCGCCCCGTCTGCACCTACCTGTGGCATTCAAGCCGGACACAGCGGCCATGACCTGAAACTGTTCATCAGCTTTGAGCCGCCGAGCCTGTATCCGGTCGTAGACGGCACGCCCTTGGGGGTGGTGCCCCTTGCCAGCTCGGTGGTGCCAGGAATCCGCGCCTTGTTCGAGGAAACGGGGCTGGACTTCCCCGAATAGAGCGCCCTCACTCTCCTGAATCACCCTCGGGCAGGAGCGCCTCGAGGCGCTCTTGCAGGTCGGCATAGACAGCACGTACTTCTTCGGGAACCGTGCCGCCACGCAGAAGATTGCCCTTCTCCAAGGGGTTCGCGCTCAGATCGTAGAGCCGATCCGTCCCTTCGAGCAGGTTCCGAATGAGCTTGTGGTCGCCCACCCGCAGGGCTGCGTTTCGATGCTCGTAGTCCGCACCCGGGTGGTTGGGAACGAAGTGCTCGGTAAAGAGGAAGTCGCGGGCGTGCGGCGCGCTGGGATCCTGGAGGAGCGGTAGGAAGCTGACGGAATCATGCTCCCAGCCTGAGGGCAGGACGGCCGGGGCATCCGCGCCGCAGAGCTCCAGTGTGCTCAGCCACAGGTCCGTGGTGTTGACTGGCGCCTGACAGATTGTCCCGCGCGCCGCCTCGGACACTCCGACCCCGGCCACGATCAGGGGCACTCTTACGCCCCCTTCGAACAGGGTCCCCTTACCACGACGCTTATCCCACGGCGGCTCGTTGGCGGTACCCTGGGTTCCATTGTCCCCGATGACGATGACGGTCGTGCGGGCCAGAATCTCCGGGTCCAGGGTGGTGAGCAGGCGCCCGAGCTCGTGATCGATGGCCTCCACCATGGCCTTGTGGAACTCCGCCTCTTCGGTGAGAGCCGTTCCCTTGAGTTCACGCGTGAAGAGGTGTTCGGGTGGCCGATGGATGGGCGTGTGCGCGGCGTGGTAGGCGAGGTACACCAGCCAGGGTCGCTCCCCGGCGGCAGCGATGGCACGCAGGGCATCGTCGGTCGTGTCCGTGGTCAGGTAGCCCTCGGCCGGCGCGACCTTGCCGTCCACGACCTTCGTCCAACTGAAGTAAGCCTTGCGATCGTTGGGGGAGCGCAGATTGTTGGGGCAGCCGGCATAGTGCTCGAAACCCATGCGCTGTGGATGCTCGATGGCCGCGGCCGAACCGGCCAGGTGCCACTTGCCGATGGCGGCCGTGAAGTAGGCACCCTTGGTTGCTGCGTTCAAGGTGCGCGGCAGACTCCACTCTTCCACGGAGAGCCCCTTCTCCCCCTCTCGCAAAGGGACGCCGATGCCCGTGCGGAATCCGTACCGCCCAGTTATCAGGGTGGCCCTGGTCGGAGAGCAGAAGGGTGTAGACCAGCAACGATCGAAGCGTACGCCCCGGGCAGCAAGACCGTCCATGGTAGGCGTGGCGGGTGGATTCTCCAGGGCACCGTAGGCCGCCACACGGTCCACGCCCACGTCATCGAGAACCACGAGCAAGACGTTCTCTCCGGCCATGGCGGAGGCCGTGAGCACAACCACGGCCAAGAACCCGCGCGACAGGGCGCTGCCACCAACCCGATCCAGCAGCATCAGCCGCCCAACGGGGTGAGCTCCACCCGCCGAAAGGCCGCCTCGGCGCCTTCAGCCTGCAGGGCGATGCGCCCGCGGCTCGCCGTGCACTCATAGCCCTGGTTCACCAAATCCCCATTGACCCACACATCGATCCGGTCCCCACGACATTCGATGCGCATGTGGTTCCACTCATTCACGGGCGCTTCGGAGCCGTCAGTCAGATTGCGGATGCGACGCGCATCCCCTTCAGTGGCCCCCCACTTCTCGCGTGCACCACGACGCTGCACCATGTCATCCACCTTCACATCCTCGCAGATGCACCAGAAATCCCCCGCGTTGCCATGGTGCATCTGCACCTCGATCGAAGCCGGGAACATCTTGTACAAGCAACGAGGAGTTGAAGCGTGCACCAGCACCCCGCAGTTGCCGGGATTGCCGGTCCAGCGGTACTCCACGTCCAGACGGTAGTCGCTGAACTCCTCATCCGTGATCAGGTGCCCGCCCGGACTGCCCAGGCTTATCAACAGCCCATCGCGAACCACAAAAGTCGGCGCGATGTCGGGATTGGAGTCCGCGGCAGGAATGTCCGTGTGCCAACCGGCGAGATTCTCTCCGTTGAAGAGGGAGCGGGAGGACGTCCCATCGGCAGTGGACGCACAGGCGCTGAGCAAGGCGCCTCCAAGTAGGGTCAGGAAAGAGAGAGTTCGCATGGACCGAGGGTAGCAGGACAAGAACGGGCAGGGGTAATCCTCATGCTTCAGGCGGGCTGAAGGCCGCCCGCCTTCCAGGCGAATCTCGCCCCTCAGAGCAATTCAATGCCTGAGAAGCCCGCCGAGGCGCCTGCTGGGGCGCGCTGCAAGACCATCACCCGCAGCTCCCGGACGCGGGTCCTTCGGTCAAGCTCGATCCGGATCTGGCGCAGGTCGTCCGGGCCCAGGTCCACCTCTACGGGCTTCCCCCGGTTGATACTCAGGGCAATACGCCGGACAGCAGCGTACTGGCCACGCATGGAGAGCTTGCTGTTGGCCTGTGAGAGCAGGATGGCATTGGCTCGCACGGGACGTCCCAGCTTCACGTTGATCCAGGGCTCGGGGTCCTCGGCCTCACAGACCCAGCGGGTGGAGTGGACCCCGTCCACGGCATAGCTGGGGCCGCTGGTCTCCGCCGAGGAGCTCGAGGCGCTGGCGCTCGGCTCGCCGCCTTGCAGCAGGTCCTCACCAGCGTGCTCCAGGTTGGCCGCCATCCAGTCCTCGGGAGAGCTCTTGGTGGTTACTTGCATCACGGCCGACTCGACCACTTCGACCTCGGAGGCCCCCCCCTCGCCTGGGCGCTCGGGATCACCGATGGGCGAGACAATCCGGACCCGGGCGGCCAGGGTGTGCTCTCCAGGCAAGGGAAATGCGTAGCGCGCGGCGTATCTCTCCCCGCTCCAGGGCTTCGACGGGTCTCCGGCCACGGTGGCCACCAGCTCTCCGTCCGCCAGATACTGAACCTCTATCACCCGTAGGCCGCGCCACAGGCGGTCGCTACCTTCGAAGTCTTCCTCCAGGCTTTCCTGGAAGCCCTGGATCCACATGGTCATGCGTGCACTGCCTGTGGCATGTAGGTGGACGGTGCCGCTGGTGTCCGCGTAGGCGCTGGCGCGCCGATCGACCGAAGGTCCCGACTGCCGCGGGGCGGACGCGCGCCGCAGGAAGAGCAGCGCGAAGGCGGTGTCGCTCTCGTTGCCCCAATGACCATTGTCCTTCTGTTTGCGAACGAGAACGTCGGCGCCGTCCCGATACCATGGATGTCCACCGATGAACTCGGTGTTGAAGAAGGCGCCCACCCGCTCCATTCCGTAGAGGTAGTAGTAGAGGTTGTCCCCCAGAACCGGGTTCGTGTCCATCGAGTAGTGGTACTCGAGCCAGCCCATTCCCAGCATCGTGCCCTCTTCGGCCAGCCTGCCGGCGCGGACTCCCAGCTTCTTGCCCAGGAGCATGCGGGGTATACCGATCACGCACAGTCCGGCCGTGGTCATGGTGCCCGTCTCCGGCCAGGTGACCCCGTCCTTGAAGTAAGTGAAGCCCGCAACACGGCGCTTGCCCGTGCGCTTGCCCTTCGCCTCTCCAGCCCACTCCACCTCCTTGACGAACGGCTGGTGGTCCTTCACCGCCTTGGTCAGCATGCGCTCCCAAACATCCTTGGGAACGTCAAGGCCCAGCTCGCTGGCTCCCCAGAATCCGAGGGCAGCAAACTGTGAGTTCGAGAGGTCGGCGGCACCTCCAGGGTAGCCCCAGCTCCCAGGATGTACCTCGCTCTCCCACTCCAGTAGCTGGTCCACGATCTCCTGCGCCCACTCGGCGTTCTCGGCATTGCCCGTGGCTCCCAGAGCCATCAGCTGGACTCCCGCCGAGTAGACCTTGGTGGGCCGGCGTGCGCGCAGGAACTGCAGCCCGCGCACGATGGCCGGATGGTCCCGGGGCAGGCCGCACTTGAGGAGCGTGTAGACCGCGAGGCTGGTGGAACCGTTGCGGTAGCTGCCCAGGTTGTAACCCCATGAACCATCGCGAAACTGCTCCAGCAGGAGCCGCTCCACACCTTGTGCGATAGCGGTGTTGATGGCGGGCTGCAGCTCTGACAGAGGCGGAGCACTGGATTCGGGCAGATCGTTGAAGGTGCCGTTGGTTGGGGAGGGCAGCTTGCCCTTCAGCTTGCGGTAGCGGCGCTGGATCTCGGGGAGCTTGAGGGCCTTGTCGTACAGTGCAACCTCGTGCAGGGCACCGCTCAGACGATAGTCCTCGTTGATGTCCTTGTAGGTTGCGACGGCCACCGTGTGCTGCTCGCTGTAGAGCAGGGGGCCGCTCTGGACAAGAGACTCTCCGGCGGCTTCACCGTTGACGAAGATGCGCTGGGTCTTGCCATCGTAGGTCCCGACCACGTGGTACCAGCGGCCCGGCTGGAAGGGAACCGATGCCGTCAGGTAGGTGAGAGTCCCGTCGCCATCGTCCGCACCGGTGGAGGCCACAGCAAAGGCGAAGTTGCGGTCCCGGCTGCCCAGCAACAAGCCGGTCTCCTCCGAGCCGTTGTCTTCAATCGAACTGAAGATCCCGCCCCACTTCGGCGCGGTATCCATGGAGATCCAGGCCTCGATGGTGCAGGTGCGCGCGGGGAGCAACGCAGGGTCCACAGCTTCGCCCGCCAGCATGAGCTGAGGAGACAGTGGAAGCAGCAGTGCCTGGCGGTTGCCCTCTCCGACAAAGGTGGGTTCGGCCAGGGCCAGGGACCAATCCCCCTCCAGGGGACGAAAGGCACCGCCTTCGTAGTGATCCTCGGTAAACACCCAGTGTGCAACCAGATCGTCGGCAGGAGTCTCTGAGGCTGCTGTACCGACCAGCAGGCAGACTACGCTGAGGGTAATGGGGGACATGGCGTGCAGCGAGTCTAGCAGGATTGCGGGGTTTGGTCCTGCGACCACAAGGCGGTATACCCAGCCGCCGCCCCGTTGTAGAGCCTCGGGACAAGGCGCAAGACCCTGAGCTACGGGAGGACCGGCAGATCGAAGAAGGTCAGTGCACCGACGCCGCGGGCATTGCGAAGCCAGGGTCCGTCACCAGCGTGGCCATTGTAGGAGATCACCGCTGACGTGGTCGGTCCTGCGAGTTGGAGCAGGACCTGGTTGCCCCAGATCGTGCCCGACGTCACTGCGACCCCGTCTTCAAGAATAAAGTCCGCTTCGGCGCCCGTCTCGAAGACCAGGACATCATCCGGATCACGGAAGATCAGCAATATCTGATCTCCCGCGCCGCCGACCTTCTGCGCTGAGAGAACGTTGGGTGGGTCAATCTCGTGGGTGTCGGACGATCCGTGCAGATCACGTGCCAGCAGTCGAGCGATGCGGTCGCCGAGTTCGCGGTAGCCCGCATAGAAGAAGTGACAGTTGTCGTGGGCGGGTGCAGCGGTGGTCGACATCACCTCGATGTCCGGGTAGAGGTCCTGTGTCGAGCGCAGGAATTCACGGACACCTGAGAAGGTCACGCCGCAGCCCTTGCGGATCTGGAAGACGTAGATCTTCTCGAGAGCCGGGTAGTCCTGGTGCCAGGCGTCGTAGAGCAGCTGGAAGCGCGTGGCGTAGTCCGTGACCGCCTCCCCGTCGGACTCGCCCTGATACCAGATCATCGCGCGCGCCGTCTCGGCCATCTCCGCACGCCGGGCCCGGAATAGCAGGCGCCCGTAGATCGTGGCCTTGCTGGCGGGAAAGGCGTCGCTACGCATGTGCTGGACAATAGCCGTGCCGCCGACCGAGCCGTTGAGCAACCCGACCGGGACCTGCTCCTGCTGCACGAGGAGCTCAGCCGCACGCAGCCCCCAGGAGCCAACGGTGCAGTGCTCGTAGCCGAGCTCCCCATCGGCCATCCCCCAGTTGCGGTCGAACTCGACGTTTGCACTATTGACCGAGCTCCCGAAGGAGCGGATCCACTTGCTCTGTGACTGGTTGCCGAGACCCTCGCTCCAGTAGTCCGGCGCGGTCGCGTTCGACTGCCCGTTGATCAGGAGGGTGTCGCCACAAGCCAGATCGTCGACCCGGGCCACGACCAGTCGTGCACTCCCGGCGAGCAAAGCGATGCTGAGGTCGTAGTCGTAGAGGCCGGCGCTGAGGTGTGCGCCCAGGGTGAAGCTCGCTCCCGAAGTACCGTAGGTCAGCGCCTGACAAGTCGTGGCCGAGATCAGTCCATCCCGCCAGACCTTCAGCTCGACGGTGTCGTACCCGGTCGTCTTGACGACGCCGGTAATAGGCACCAGGGCCTGGTCCGTCAGGTCACGCTGGACCACCTGACCGTGTCGGGGCAGGTCCTTGAAGTTGACCTGCGCCGAGACGGGAGTGCGGTAGCGCTGCTCCAGCATGGACTCGATCCACACCCGCTCCGCGTCGTCGAGAACCCGGTCGTAGATCAGCACCTCCGAGAGCGCGCCGTCCAGGCCCGACCCGCCCGCAAACGAGCCGAGCTGGAGACCGGGGTCAGAGTGCGGCGGAGCGGAGCCCGTGCCGACCAGGGCGCCGTTCTGATACAGGCGCCCCTCGCCGCTCGTGCTGTCATAGCTGCCCACCAGGACAGTGGGCTCGTCCAGGGGGGTTGCGATGGAGCTGGTGACGAATGTGCCCGAGTGGAAGAGCATCGCACGGTCTGTGCCCCCATAGAACAGGGCATGCTCGGAAGCCCCAGAGACCACGTTGTTGGTATGCGCGTAGTCCTCCAGTGTGACCACCACGATCTTGGTGTAGTCGCCGGTGGGCATGCCACCCGATGAGGCGAGGGAGTCCCACCCGTCGAAGCGGACAGCCGGGTGAGCGCCGGCCTCGACGGGCTCGAGCAGCGGCCTGACGCTTCCCACGAGCTGCGTCAGCTGTGACCCTACCCCGTCCACTCCACTCCAGCTGGAAACCGTATTGCCGATATCACGGCCGACGTTCCTGTCCGCACGCAACCAGAGCACCCGTCCCTCGGAGGTAGGGGCTTGCCGGGGAAAGGTGGCTTGTTGAGCGCCGAGAGCACTCCCGACACAGAGGCCCACGAGCAGGAGGGAGGGGATCGTTCGCTGGAGTCGTGACATGGGCTGTGGCAGGGGAAACCTGTCTCACTAACCCTAGCACTCACTCGTCGTTCTAGGCAGTAGATGTTGCGACCCGGCCGAACTCCAATTCGCTGCGGTCCCCCATGACCGTCGGAAGTTCAGCGCGGTTGTAGCAAGTCGAGAATTGCGGTCGCGTTTTCCGGATTCCGGCCCACCATCCGCGCACCCTCGCTGGCGTATAGCGCCTCTGCGCCGGACGGCACCGCGCCCAACCAGTGCAGAGTAGTGGGACTGATCAGGGCGGCGAAAGCTCCCAGTCCCCCATGGCGCAGGGCGCGGGGCAGGAAGTTGGGGTCGTCCAATTCAGTGATCTGATCGAAGCCCCACGCACCGTCCACCAATACCTGAGCGAGGGAAGTGTGCGCGAGGGCTGCAGCAATCACGACCACGGGGGCCGCATCCCCAAGGCCCACCAGAGTCACCGGGCGAGAGGGGGCTTCCTGCGCCAGATACTGGAGAGCGGTCAGCACATCGTGAGCGCGATGAGCTAGTAGAGGCAGGTTGTAGCACCAGGTGTAGCCCGGGTACTGGGCGTGACGACGCTCGTCGACAGGCACGTTTCCAAGAGGTCGCAGCATGGCGGCGGGGCCATCCCAGTCCTTGAGCAGAGCTCTCTCGCGATCGCTCACGGCGGCGTTGCACACAACCAGCAAGGCTCCTGCTGCTCCGCTCTTGGCATCGTGATTCCAGCGCTGCAGCTCCAGGCGATGCTCGGTTCCCGTTGGAGTCAGCCAATCCGTCCGCGAATCGGGTCCGGACCGGATGCTGGCTTCGACAGGGCGAGGAGCGGGGGGATGCACCATCGATTTCAGAGCACCCCCCACCACCCGCCGATACTCGGCGGGGTCCGAGCGGGCGAGCTCGAGCAGGGCTGCGACTTCGCCCCGGGAGTGAGCCAACCATGCGGCGCGCACCTCTTCCAATCCCGCACGGCTCTCGGGCGCAGGATGCTCGTCCGTAAAGACGGTCATCTCCTCGATACTCAAGGGTTCGATCGGCGGCTCGTTGTTGGAATCCTCTATTCCCAGGCCTAGGTGTGTGTTCATCCACTCGTACATGTGCCCGCGGGAGACGCGGTTGTAGTTGTGGGGAAACTCCGGATAGCACCAGGCGTTGACCAACCCGCTCTCGCCATAGAGACCATAGAGCTGCTTCAATTCCGGCAGACCATCCTCGAGGATCTGCAGGGTCCAGTCGTTGGCGGCAGTCATCCCCAAGGGACGTGGCGTGGCCATGGCGGCGAACTCCACGTTGCCGCTGCCGACGCGCAGGCCTGAGGCGTTCTCACAGATGCACCCACCCTGCATGTGGGTTGAGACCATGACAGCTGGAAAGAGCACGTCCGGGCGGTCGTCTACAGCACCCAGGATGAAGGTCTGAGTGCCCCCTCCGCTCGCACCGGTGACGGCCACGCGCTCGGGATCCACGTCAGGCAAGGACATCAGGAACTCCAGAGCGCGGATGGAGTCCAGGGTCTGCAGGCCAAAGTGGCTCATCCCCCAGAGCTCGGCCTCGACGTCACCGAAGCCCTTGCGATGGTCAAGCTGGGTCGAATCGGCGTAGCCGATCATGTCGTAGTGAAAGACGACACAGCCCATGCGGCACAACTGCACGCAGCGCGACTGGTGCTTACGGCGCGAGTTGGGCAGGTGCTCCTCATGGCCCAGGGCGATGCGTTCGCGACCGCGCTCCTCGGTGTAGACCGTGAAGCGACCGTGGGTGTCGTGACCGTGGGGTGAGAGGACCGCGGGAAAAGGTCCACTGCCACGGTTGGTTGGGCGGTAGAGGCTGCCCGTCACGAAGAACCCGGGCAGGCTCTCAAGGCGCACCCGCTCCACGCTGTACCCCGTTCGTTGCACCGCGCCATGGATGAGGGGCTTGGGCTCGCACGTTGGAGCACTGGGCCAGAGCCCTGCGGCCACGAGCACCTGACGCCGCACGTCCTCACGCCGCTGCTCCCAATCACTACGCGAAGAAGGTGGAGACCAGGGGTGGTGGGAGTCGAGGGTGGTCAAGCCCGTCAGCCGAACATCACCTTCTTGCTCCTGGAGTGGGGCGGCTCGGGCGGTGGCGCACACGAGTCCAAGGAGACAGACCAGTTTGATTCCCAAGGCGAACAGAAGCGGCCTGGTTCCACCCCGACCCATCACTTGGACGCCAGCGCCTGACGTACGCCCTTGTCATCTCTTATCAGCGAGTCGAGCAGGGTCTTCATCTCCAGAGCGCGCTCCGCTTCGCTTGAGATGAGGTTCTCCTTCTCTCCAATGTCCTTGGCCAGGTCGTACAGCTCGCCCGGATTCTTGCCACGCCCAGCGATGTACTTCCAGTTCTCCAGCCGCAGGGCCACGCTCCGTGCTTCCTCGATCAGCAGGGGCGTTCCGACAGGGTCCTTGCCCATGAGGGCTGGCCACACGTTGCGACTGTCGATGCCCTGGTCTGGTGCCAGGTCCACGCCCAAGAAGGCTGCGAAGCTCGCCAGAAAATCGATCTGATTGATGGCCGCCGCGGAAACACCCGCTTCGATGTGACCCGGCCAGCGGATGATGAGGGGCACGCGCGTTCCGCCCTCGTAGATCTGGTACTTGCCACCGCGATAGGGGCCCGAGCCGTCGTGACCGCGGTCAGACTCCTTGGTGGAGGTCTGGACGGTGGTCCCGTCCTCATAGCCGTCGTCATACACCGGACCGTTGTCGCTGGAGAAGATCACGATGGTGTTCTCCGCCAGGCCGTACCGATCGAGAGCCGTGAGAATGGCGCCAGTGGCAAAATCTAGTTGAACCATCGCATCGCCGCGGTAGCCGAGCTTGGAGATGCCGTGAAATCTGGGGTGCGGCACGCGCGGGACGTGGATGTCCTGTGAAGAGAAGAAAAGGAAGAACGGCTCCTCCGCGCTCTGGCGGGCCAGGAACTTTTTGGCCTGGGAGACGAACTCGTCCGCCATGGTCTCGTCGTTCCACAGGGCAGACTTGCCTCCCCACTGCACGCCGATGCGGCCAATCCCGTTGATGACCGAGTTGTTGTGGCCGTGAGAGCTGGGGTAGTAGGTCATGGCCTCCGGGTGCGCGCGCCCGTCGGGATAGACAGTACCCTCGAACCCCTCGGGCTTCTCCTTGCCGACGAAGAGCGGATCGGAAGGATCGAGATTCAGAACCCGGTGATTCTCCACGTAGACGCAGGGCACCCGATCGTTCGTGGAGGGCAGGAGGAACGAGTAGTCGAAACCCACCTCCAAGGGGCCTGGCTTTACATCCCCATTCCAATCAACGGGTGTCTTGCCATCTCCCAAACCCAGGTGCCACTTGCCGACAATGGCAGTCTTGTAGCCCGCGTCCCGGAACATCTGCGGCAGGGTGTACATGTCCGGCTGGATTTTCATGGGCGCATTCGGCGGAAGAATGCGCACTCCATGGCGAAAGCCGTGGATGCCCGTCAGCAACGAGAAGCGCGAAGGCGTACAGGTAGCAGCGGAACAATGGCCGTCCGTAAACCTCAGGCCCTGGGAGGCGAGTCGATCCAGGTGCGGAGTCGGAATCAGCTCGGCGCCATAGGCACCCAGATCTCCGTAGCCCACGTCATCGCCGTAGATCACAACCACGTTGGGGTGCTCGGAAAGCGGAGCCGCCGTCAGGGGCGACATGATGATCAGCAGGAGAATGGAGAATCGCATGGGCGGACCATCCTGGGGAACATGGGCGGAAATTCCCACGGTCTAGTTGTCCGGAGGCGATTCCCGCGCAGGGAGAGGCTACTTCTCGCGCGGATTGATGCTACGCACCTCGAACCACGTCTCGTATTCCTCTTTGTTGACCCCGAGTACGGCACGATACTCACCAGGGCTCAACCCAGAGGAGCGGCGAGAGCCAAAGCGTCCACCGGAACCGCCTCCGGTCCAGCGCACAGAGTGGATCCCTGCCTCGGAGGGTGCCTTCGGGGATCCCACCGATTCGCCGCGGGAGTTGAAGATCTCCAGCTTGACGGCCTTCTCCAGCTCGTCCTGTGCCAGCCGGTAGTGGATGCTCACGCCGCCGGGAGGGTTCTTTCCTGCCCAGCCACCATCGCCACTCCAAGCAAAGTTGCCGCGGGAAGGCAGACGCACATAGTCTTGCACGTCGAACAGGTGCACCCTGCTGGTGAGGGCCTCCCCGCTCAACTGCCGCAGCAGCGACACGTTCAAGACCCAAAAGCCGCGGCCATGGGTGCCGGCAACGACCTCTCCGTCACGCGGGTGCACAGCCAGATCGTAGACGGGAATGGTCGGCAGCCCTTCGCCCAGGGGCAGCCAATCCTCGCCCGCGTTCAGTGAGTAGAACGCTCCCAGCTCGGTGCCCAGGTACAAGAGGTCGGGGTTCACCGGATCCTCTCGGATCACGTTGACGGGGGCCTGATGCAGGCCACTTGTGATGAGCTTCCAGCTCGTGCCACCATCGCCGGTGGTGTACACGAAGGGCCGGAAGTCGTCCTCGCGGTAGCCGGAGAAGACCACCCATGCGCGCTGGGCATCGTGGGCCGAGAACTCGACCCGGTTGACCCACCAGCCACTGGGAACACCGGGGAACCGACCGGCGAGGTTGGTAAAGGTCAGGCAGCCATCCGCGGTCAGGTGCACCAGACCGTCATCGGTACCCACGAGCACCTTGTTGGGGTCGAAAGGTGACTCGGCCACGGTCGTGATCGTGCAGTGGGGCACATTACCTGCAAGCTTGGCCTCATCCTGGGTGCTGAGGTCCTCGCTGCGCACGTGCCAGTCGTCACCGCGGTTGAAAGATTTGAACAGACGGTTCCCGCCGAAGTACACGATCTCGTGATTGTGGTGGGAAATGACGATGGGCGAGTTCCAGTTGAAACGGTAGCGTCCTTCCCCTTCCCGCGGGCGGGGTCGAATGCTCTTCGAGGCACCGGTCGCAAGGTCCTTGCGGAAGACCGCGCCGAACTGGGACTCGCCATAGACAGTGCTCGGATCGCGCGGATCAGGCACTGCGTAGAATCCATCTCCTCCACCAACGGAATACCACTCATGACCGAGGATCCCACCCCGCTGAGCCGAACGGGATGGCCCACCCCACGTCCCGTTGTCCTGGGTGCCCCCATAGACGTTGTAGGGCTCGGCCATGTCCACGCCTACGGCGTAGAACTGGGCCAGGGGTAGGTTCTCGTAGTGGAACCAGGTCTCGCCCTGGTCGTAGCTCTGGTGCAGGCCCCCATCGTTGCCAAGAATCAGGCGGCGGGAATCTTCGGGGTCGATGGCGAATGCGTGGTGATCCACGTGGACACTGCCGGCAATGTTGCCTGACCAGTTCTCGCCACCATCGGAAGAGGTCATGACGGGAACGCTCAGAAGGTAGAGACGCTCGACGTCATTGGGGTCGACACGGATCTGGCCGTAGTAGTAGGGCGGAGAGCCCGCGACCGACTTCTTGTTGCGCTTCTCGAAGCTCTGGCCCCCATCGGTGGTGCGGTAGATCTCACCTCCAACCTGACGAAAGCGGGGTTTGATCGGTACGGAGCGCATGAGCTCGGAGAGCTTGACCTTCACGCTCTTGGACTCGTCATCCCTGGTGAACTCCAGGGTCAGGGTCTTCTCGTCCTCCCCTCCGGATGGAACACCAAAGGCCTGGGCCACCGACCAGACGCTGTTCAGGTCCACGTCTCCCAGGCGCATGAGCACGTCCCCCCTCTTCAGGCCACTCTCCTCAGCGCCTCCACCCTTCTGCACTTCGCGCACCTCCAGCTCGCCTTTACGGAAGCGCGTGCGAAAGGAGACCGCAGGGTCCTGCTCGATCTCCACCTGGTTCATGTTGGGGACAGTCGCGTAGAGGGTCCCCGGCCCGCTGCCATGCAGGGCAAGCCCGATGCGACCCAGGTCCCCATCCGGCAAGCCGCCAGCCAGGCGCGTCCATGTATCTCCCCCATCTTCGGACTTGTGGATTCCCGACCCGGGACCGGATCCATCAAAATCCCACGCCCGTCGCCGGCGCTCGTAGGAGGCCGCGTAGAGGACACTCGAATCGCCGGAGTCGATAACAACGTCAGCAACGCCCGCGTCTTCATTGATCTGCAGGACCAGCTCCCACGTCCCTCCGCCATCAGTCGTGCGATAGAGTCCGCGCTCGGGGTTGGCGGAGTAGAGGTTTCCGAGTGCAGCAACAAAGACGCGATCGGTGTCACGCGGATCGATCACGATGCGACCGATGTGGTGACTGTTCGGCAAGCCCATCATCACCCAGCTCTCGCCTCCGTCCGTGGTCTTGTAGATCCCGTCGCCCCAGTAGGACGAGCGCTGGTTGTTGGCCTCCCCCGTCCCAACCCAGATCACGTCTTCGTCGGTCGGATCCAAGGCCACGTCACCGATTGAGATCGTGCCCTCGTTCTCGAAGATGCACTCCCACGTCACCCCGTTGTTACGTGTGCGCCAGAGCCCACCCGAACCCGACGCCGCCAGCATGGAGGAGCGGTCGCCCGGGTAGAGGGCGACGTCTACGATCCGGCCGCCGAAGACGGCAGGTCCGATCTCGCGCCAGGCTCCCGTGGGCAGGGGATCGCTTGCTTGCGGCTCTCCTGCCGGCGGCGAGTCAGGCTGCGCTGAACTCTGGGCCCGACTGATCCCCATGACTGTCGCGGCGATGAGGAAGGGAATAGCGAATCGGTGGTTCTGGACACTCATGGCAGGGCAGGTGGAATATCGGGGGGGGGCACACACCGCGACCCGGTGCAGGGCTCGGGCAAGCAGAACCATCATTGCACATTCGTACTGATCCCACATTGCGCAGTTTTGGCAATAGCTTTGTAGGGCCGATGGACGGGCCATTGCCCGGTTGATTGCTTGAGCCTGCCGGCCGTGGTCAACACACTAGGAGTGCACCCTCACCCCTTCATCCCGCTCATGTCCCACGAACCCCAGGCCCACACCGACTACTGGCGGGCCAACCTGCGCATTCTTGCCGGCCTCCTCGCCCTCTGGTTCACGGTCTCCTTTGGATTCGGGATCCTGCTGGTCGAGCCCCTCAACTCGATCCGCATTCCGGGCACGGGATTCAAGCTCGGCTTTTGGTTCGCCCAACAGGGCTCGATCTACGCCTTCGTCCTGATCATCTTCTACTACGTACGCCGCATGAACCGACTCGATCGCGAGCACGGCGTGCAAGAGGACTAGGAACAAGCCATGAGTGTTCGCGATTGGACCTATGCCATCGTCGTGGTTTCCTTTGCCCTCTACGTGGGCATAGCCATCTGGGCCAAGGCAAGAACGACCAAGGACTTCTATGTGGCGGGCGCTGACGTGTCACCATTGGCCAACGGAATGGCCACGGCCGCGGACTGGATGAGCGCGGCTTCTTTCTTGGGCATGGCGGGCATCATCGCCTTCGCCGGTTATGACGGCTCGGTCTACTTGATGGGCTGGACCGGGGGCTACGTGCTGCTCGCCCTTCTGCTCGCTCCATACCTGCGCAAGTTCGGCAAGTTCA
>MPMD02197926.1_pt1 | contig 39322 bp, 38 predicted proteins | sample 1617291 | NCBI WGS metagenome assembly MPMD02 (sample SAMN05944810, study PRJNA350692) | marine metagenome | biome: marine; feature: ODZ; material: water; isolation source: 120 m water sample filtered on 30 um supor filter | place: Pacific Ocean | collected 2012-04-09 | depth 120m m | reverse complement strand
CGGGTGCTTCCTCGAAGGTCGCGTCCTCGGCGGGCGCTTCCTCGAAGGTCGCGTCCTCGAAGGTCGCGTCCTCGGCATCTGCCAGGCCCCCGGGCGGTGGCATCGACGGACGCGACGGCGGGCCGTCGGATCGATCGCCCCGTTCGTCGTTACGACGCTCGCGGCGCTGCGTGGTGACCCGGCTCGTGAAGGGGATCAGCGCCATCTCGCGGGCGACCTTGATCGCCTTGGCGACATCGCGCTGCTGACGGGCATCGTTGCCGTTGACGCTCCGGCCGCGGATCTTGGCCCGGTCCGAGATGTACTTGGTGAGCAACTCCGTGTCCTTGTAGTCGACATACTCGACCTTGCCGATGATGATCGGGCTCACCTTCTTGCGCCCCCGCCGCTTGTTGCGGGGCTTCGTACGGCGAGGTGGGCGTCGGGCCATCAGAAGGGTTCCTCATCGGTCGGGAAGTTGCCGCCGCCCGTGGACGGACGACCACCGCCCGAGGATCCACCCGAGGATCCGCCGCCATCGCCACGGAACTCGTTGCGGGTGATCTCGGCGGTCGCCCACACAAGGCTGGGAGCCACGTCGTCGGCGACGATCTCGACCTTGGAGCGGCGCTCGCCCTCCTGGTTCTCCCAGGAGCGCTGGTCGAGCCGGCCGTACACGATCACGCGTTGCCCCTTGGTGATCGACTCGGCCACGTTCTCGGCCAGGCTGCGCCAACAGGTGACGTCGAAGAACGAAACCACCTCTTCGTCGTTCTGGTCCTTGCGGTTCCACGCCACGCCGAAGTTGGCGACGGGGGCCCCACCGGGGGTGAAGCGCAGTTCGGGGTCGCGGGTCACGTTGCCCACGATGGTCACGGTGTTGTTGAATCCCATGTCAGTACTCCTGTTCGTCAGCCGGCGGTGACCGGCTCGCCATCGCCGAGCAGACCACGGCGGTCCACTTCAGAATCGGGAAGGCGGAGGATCTTGTGGCGGACCACCTCACTGCGGTCCGCGAGCCGGAGATTCCGGTCGATGGTGTCGAGGTCGTTGGCCTCGGTGACCACCTCCAGGACGACGTAGACGCCTTCCCACTTGTTGTTGATCCGGTAGGCGAAGCGGCGACGGCCCCACGGCTCGGAATCGAGCTTGTTGACCACGCGACCGCCTTCGGCCTCGATGGTCGCGACGGCCTTCGACAGGCTGGCCGTGACGGCCTCCTCCTCGAGGTCGCCGTCGAAGATGATCATCAGTTCATAGGCGCGCATGGCAGGCACTCACCTCCTCTGGTCCCGGGGGCACGGATGCTGTCCCGGGGCCCCTCGTCCGGGGCAGGGGGAACGGGTTGTCGTGCTCCCGGAGGAGCGTGCCGAGGCTACCGGCAGAGCGGGCACTCGCGTGGTTGATCGTCGTGTCCTTCATCACCACCATTGTCGCGCTGGGGTGTGACACCCATGATGTGGAGGTCCCTGGCCGGGGCCGGATCAAGCGCCGGAATCTCCATTCCGCCGGGTTCAGGCCACCCCGTACAACCCCAGGGTGGCGGCCTCGGCTTCGGCCATCCGGTAACTCTCGTCGACCGTCGGGAACGCCCCCGAACGCACATCGGCGGCGAAGTGTCGTAGCGCAGCCACACCCTCGGTATGCAGGTCGGCGTAGCGGCGCACGAACTTCGGCACCACCCGGTGCTCGAGCCCCAGGACATCGTGGAAGACCAGCACCTGCCCGTCGCAGTCGGGGCCGGCACCGATGCCGATGGTCGGCACGTCGACGGTCCCCGTGACCCGGGCGGCCACCAGGTCGGGCACACCCTCCAACACCATCGCGAAACATCCGGCATGGGCGAGCGCCTTGGCGTCGTCGACCAGGTCGAGCGCCGCCCGGGCATCCCGGCCCTGGACCTTGAAGCCGCCCATGGCATGCATCGACTGGGGAGTGAGGCCGATGTGGCCCATAACCGGAATCTCGGCACCAACCAACGCTTCGATCATCGGCAGCCGACGTCTACCGCCCTCCAACTTGACCGCCTGGGCCCCCGCCCGGATCAGGGTGGCGGCGTTCTGGACCGTCTCCCCGACCGACACGTGGTAGCTCATCCACGGCATGTCGGCGACGACCAGCGCATCGGGTCGCGTTCGGGCCACCGCAGCAGTGTGATGGGCGATGTCGTCGACCGTCACCTGGAGGGTGTCGTCGTAGCCGAGCACCACCATTGCCACAGAATCGCCGACCAGGATCAGGTCGGCACCGGCCTGGTCCACCATGCGTGCGCCGGGCGCGTCGTAGGCGGTGAGCATCACGAGGGGATCGGCGCCGCTCGACGCCTTGCGTGCCCGAACGGCGGGCACCGTCATCTGCTGGGCCATTGTCGGCCTCCTTTCCCGTCCAGCGCACTGCGGCTGCCGGCGGTCGATCAAGAGGGTAGCAGCGCTTCCACCGTGCGTCGACGGAACCAGAGCATGACGTGTGCGACGCCTGCCGGGATGCAGTTGCGTTCAGCCGCGACCGATCGAACTGATCCGAACCAGGTGGTTCCAGGCGCAGGCCACACACACCTCGACGGTGTAGGCAGCGAAGGTGCCCGGGCGGGCGTCATAGCGAGCCAACTCGCCGGGCACAGAAAGGCAGCGCCCGTGCGATGGCAGCCGTGGGCCGAACACGTAGACCACACGTGCCAGTTCGTGATCGTCGCAGATCGGACACATCTCACCTGTGCGTTCGCCGCAGTGGTGGGCATTGCGCCGCAGCATCGGCTGGGCGTCGCAGACCAGGTCCCGTGCGAGGGTGCCGTTGCGGAAGGCTTCGAGGGCGCACTGGCGAGCCAGCCGGTAGTCGACATCGGCCGTCCGCGTGTCCGGTACCAGTCCCCTGGCCGCCTGTCCGAAGCCCATGCGCCACTGTAGGTCATCCCCGGGACACGCTCCGGCGCGTCGGTCGAGGAGGCCTGTCCCGGTCAGCGGCCCTCCCACCAGTCGACGAGGCGACGCCCCGCCTCATCCGGTTCGAGCCGGCCCTCACTCAGCCGCAGTTCCGCCAGCCAGGCCATGGCCTCGCCCACGTCCGGCCCGGGTTCGAGTCCGAGCAGTTCAATGACCTGCACCCCTCCCAACGCCGGACCCAGGTCGTCGAGGTCGCCATCGGCACGCAGGTCGGCAAGCCGCTTCTCGAGCACACCGGTCGCCGGTCCGGCCAGCCCCGCCAGGACGACCGCCCCGGCCAGGTACTCCCCGGCCACAGCGGTCAGGCGGCGAACCGCCTCATCGGACCAGGCCTCGTCGGACCGCCCACGGATGAGCCCCACCGCCGCAGCCAACCCGAGGACCATCGCCCGCTGACCACCCGATAGTCGCAGCCAACGGAGGCGCTCCTCGAGCACCGGCGCCGACACGTCCATGAGCAACGCAGCCAACCGAACCTCGGGCACCGGACCGGCGGCAACGACCCGGCCAAACACCTCTGCCCGCTCCAGAGCCGACAGCTCCGACACCTCCGGCAGGAACATCGGCAGTTGCCCTGCCTCCTCCAGGAAGGTCAGCCCGACCCCGGGATCCTCGAGGACCAGGAGCCTCCACAACTCGTCGCGGATGCGTTCGGCGGACACGATCCGCAACCGCTCGGACACCGTCCGGGCAGCCTCGACCAGCCCCGGCGCCGGCGCCAGGTCGAACCCGGCGAGAAACCTGGCCGCACGCAGCATGCGCAGCGGGTCATCCGAGAACGACTCCTCCGGAGTGAGCGGCGTACACAGAACACGAGCCTCGAGGTCGGCCTGCCCGCCCAGTGGATCGTGCAGGGTCCCGTCGACCACGTCGACCGCCATTGCGTTCACGGTGAAGTCCCGCCGCAGGAGATCGTCCTCGAGTTGCGTCGAAAACGACACGACCGGCTTCCTGGAATCGGACAGGTACGCCTCGGCCCGGTGTGTCGTGATCTCGAACATGCGCTCCCCCAAGCGGGCCCCGATGGTGCCGAACTTCTCACCCTGCAACCAGACGGCGTCCACCACCCCTTCGATGAGGCTGCGGATACGGTCCGGCGGGGCATCGGTGGTCAGGTCGAAGTCACGATGGTCCTCGACCCGACCCGACAGCACATCGCGCACGATCCCACCGACGAGGTAGAGCCGCTGCCCGCCTGCAGCGAACCGGTCGGCCAGGGGCCCGACGGCCTCACACTGCGCCCCGAAGCGGGAACCGGTCGTGGTCATCGCACCACCAGTCCATGCAGGACAACCGCCGATTCGACGGCCTCCCTACCCGGACCCTCGCTGCTGGCGGCCTCGGGGCGATAGTCGACGCCGACCGCAGCCGCCACCGCTGCACCGGCGGACGCCGACAGAGCGTCGAGGTCGTAGCCGCCCTCGAGGAACAAGATGCTCCGACCGGTCCGGGCCAGCCCGACGAGTCGGTCGGTCAGGTCGGCGAAGTCACCGGAGGTCAGGCCCAACCGGGTGAGAGGATCGGCCCGGTGGGCGTCGAAACCGGCCGACACCAACAGCCAGTCCGGAGCGAAGCGTTCAACGATCGGCACGACAACGGCATCGAGCGCATGCCTATAGGTGTCGCCGGCGGCTTCTGGAGGCAACGCAAGGTTGACGGTCGTCCCGGTGCCCGCCCCCTCGCCCACCTCGTCAGGAGCACCGGTTCCCGGATACAGCGGCCACTGGTGACACGACACGAACAACACCCTGTCATCCGAATAGAAGGCCTCCTGGGTGCCGTTGCCATGGTGGGCATCGAAGTCGACGATGGCCACCCTCTCACCGGCATCGGCCAGCGCCATTGCGGTCACGGCCACGTTGTTGAGCAGGCAGAAACCCATGGTCCGTGTCGGAGTGGCGTGGTGGCCGGGCGGGCGGACGGCGCAGAAGGCGGTTTCCGCCTCACCGTTGCGCAGGGCCGCCACCGCCACAAGGCCGGCACCGGCGGCCAGGCGTGCCGCCGTCCACGATCCGGTGCTCATCTTCGTGTCGGCATCGACCCGACCACCACCTGCTGCGTCCAGGTCGACCAGGCGCGCGAGGTGCGGGACCGGATGGCATCGCAGCAGATCCTCGTCCGATGCCTCCTCCGCTGGGCGCCGCACGACGGCATCGCCGAGGCCTGCCGCGTCGAGGCCCGACCACACAGCCTCCAGACGTGCCGGCCGCTCGGGATGGCGTTCGCCCGGCCGGTGGTCGAGGAAGCGTTCATCGGTCACCACGAGGACACTCACCGCGGCGATCGTACCCTCCGCCGTCCGAGCGTCCGGGGTGGGCGGACAGCGACGGCGACCGGCCTCCCCCGCCCACGAGCCGTAGTGTGGACCCATCGCCATGGCCCTACTTTCGTACGTCTCCCGGTCGCCCGAGCGATCCCGGATGTTCACCGCTTCCACCGGTGTCAGATTCCGATTCGGGCCACGCCGCGGCAACGGCCCCGAGGGACAGGTCATCCCCCTGGGGGGCGGTCTCCTCGACGCCGCATCGGTAGTCGAAGTCGTCGAACACCTCCGTAGCCACGGATACGAGGCGATCCTCACCTCTGCTCTGGTCCCTGACGAACAGCGGCCCTTCCTCGACGCCGGCTTCCGGACCGAGGAACACCTCGACCTCCTCCTCGCCGAAACGCAGCCGGACGTTGCGCCGACGTCCCGTCGGACCCGACGCATGCGCCGTAGCGACCTGTCCCGGGTCCTCGAGATCGACGCCTCTGCCTTCACGCCATTCTGGCGACTCGACCGGACCGCCTTCCACGAGGCCACATCCGCCACGCCCTCCTGTCGTCGGCGGGTCGTGTCCGTCGGCGACCCCCTACGTCGACACGTGGTCGGCTATGCCGTCACCGGGCGCTCCGAGGGCCAGGGATTCGTGCAGCGCCTCGCCGTCGACCCGGCCCACCAGGGAACCGGCATCGGCCGGGCGCTTCTCGACGACGCCCTCCACTGGCTGGCCCAACAGGGCGCAACAACCGTCCTGGTCAACACGCAGCCGGACAACGACGCTGCACTCGACCTCTACCGCTCGGCGGGATTCACAGACCGGCCCGGCGGGCTCTCGGTCCTCCGCCTGGATGCCCGGCCCTCATGACCCTCCCGCCACCCACGGGCCGACTCGCCCCTTCGATCGCCGCCGCACTGCTCGGCGCCCTCACGCTGTTCGGATCTGCGCTGCTGCTGCCGGGAGCGGGTGCAGAAACCGGTGGGGGCATCACCCTCATCGGCCAATCCCCATGGGTCGACGACGAAGGCGCGCTCGCTGTCGACCTGAGGGTCACAGGATCGATCGATGACGGCCTGTTGACATTCCGCCTCCACGAAGCCGTCGGCACCGGCGGGCTCCTCGGAGGTGCGCTCCTCGAACGCGAGGCGCTTCCCGAACCGGTGGGCTCACCGGTGACCTCCCAACTCGCCGACAGCCTCGGCGCCGGAGGCGTCGCCTCCCTCGTGCTCGACATCGGACCCGGGAGCGCCCTTCCGACCAACCCCGGATCGGTGCACCCACTCTCGATCCTGCTCACCTCGACCAGCGGCGAAATCCTCGACAGCGTCCACACGATGGTGATCCACCTCCCCGACGGCAGGCCGCCGTTCCCACTCCTGACCGCCCTGGCCATCGACATAGCCGGGCCACCCCCCCTCCAACCCGATGGAACCAGCGTCCCCGACCCCGGCACCGTCAGCAGCCTCCGATCTGTCATCGACGCTCTCATCGACCACCCGCTCGTGGCCGCCGACCTGCGCCTCCCACCGGCAACCATCGTCGCTCTCGCCCAGTCCGGCGAAACAGCCCACGGCCAACTGCTCGACGACCTGATCGACGCCGTCGGAGGCAGGATCCGGTTGGCCTCGTCGCCGTTCGTAACCGCCGACCCTGAGGCCTGGCGACAGGCCGAACGCCCCGACATCTACCAGGACATCCTCGACCACGGGGACCTCGCTCTCGCCGACGAGATCGGTATGACCCCCAACCGGGCCATCGCCCACCTTCCGCCCTCCGGCGTCGCCGACACGCTCGACCTCCTCAGCCATCTCGGCAGCCAACGCTTCATCGTCAGCGCTGAGCACCTCGAACCCCGACCCGCCGACCTCGACAGCCTGACACAACCTGTCCGACTCCGAGGCGAAAGTGGTTCACCGTTCACGGCGCTGGTCGTCGATCCGCAACTGGCACGACACCTGCTCGGCCCCTACGGGCCCGTTGCCTCCGTACAGTTCCTGCTCGCCGACCTGGCGGTCCGCAGTTGGGCCGAGCCCGTCGTCCCACGCCTGGCCGTGATCGCCATCTCCGATCCCACAGCCCTGGAAGGCCTGCTCCTGGATGTCCTGCTCGGGGCCCTGGAAGAGGCACCGTTCGTGGACCTGGCGCCGCTTCCCGCCGTCTTCAGTTCACTCGCCACCCTCGATCCCGGCAGCATCACCGAGGCAACCCTGTGGCCGGAGGCGGTCGCCTCCAACACCGCCAAGGTCCGGGACCGCGGACTGGTCGAGGTCACGATCGAGGCCTATGCATCCCTCGTCGGTGGACGGCGGCCTGAGATCGCACGCCTCGACGACCTGCTCGAGGCCACCGCGGCAGCGGAGCTCACCACCGAACAGGGTGAGCCGTACCTGCGTGCCGTCTACGACGCCGTCGTCGTGGTCCTCGACGCCTTCGAGGCACCCGACGACCAGAACGTGCTGCTCACGTCCCGCCGGGCAACCGTTCCCTTCACTGTCGAAAACAGCCTCCCCGTGCCTGCCCACGTCCGGCTGCACCTGGAGTCCGACGGTCGCCTCGACTTCCCGGAAGGGGACACCCTCGACGCCACCCTGAGCCCCGGCAGCAACCGGATCCCCATCCTCGTGGAGGCCAGGACCTCCGGCGATGCCCGCCTCCTGGTCACGGTCCGGTCGCCCGACACCTCGGAACTGCTGCAACTTCAGTCGTCCACGCTGCTCGTCCGAAGCACCCAACTCTCGGGCGTCGGCGTGTTCCTCCTGGCGGGAGCGTTGCTGGTTCTCGGCGTGTGGTGGTTCCGGTCCGCCCGCAACGGAAGGCCGGATCCGTCCGACGACTACGCTGCGCCCGACCCCGGGGAGGACCCATGACCGTCAAGATCATCACCGACAGTGCCTGCGATCTCACCGACGACGAAGTCGCGTCGTACGGCATCGAGATCGTGCCCCTGAGCATCCGCTTCGGCGACGAGGAGTTGATCGACCGCGAGCAACTCGGCATCACCGAGTTCTACGACCGCATGGCGACCAGCGAACACCTCCCACAGACCGCCGCTCCATCACCCGGACAGTTCGACCAGGCGTTCCGCCGTGCCCTGGACGGTGGAGCGGACCAGGTGGTGTGCATAAACCTCTCGAGCAAGGTTTCGGCCACGATGGAGGCCGCCCAGGCCGGTGCCCGGGGTTGTGATGGCGACATCCGGGTCCTCGACAGCGGTTCGGTCACCTGCGGGCTCGGCACGATCGTGCTGGCCGCCGCCCAGGCCGCCGCCGCAGGAGCCTCCGCCGACGACATCACCTCCCTCGTCGCCGATCTCTCGGCCCGGACCCGGGTCTATGCCGTCCTCGACACCCTCGAGAACCTCAAGAAGGGTGGACGGATCGGCAACGCCCAGGCATGGCTGGGCAGCATGCTGTCGATCAAGCCGCTGCTCGACTTCAGCTCCGGTGAGGTCGAGGAGGCGGGCAGGCAGCGCACCCGCAAGAAGGCCCTGGCGTGGCTGCGGTCGACGGTTGCCGACAACGCCGACAACATCGATCGCCTGGCGATAGCCCACGCCATGGCCGACGACATCGACGACTTCGTCGCCCAGGTGACGGCAGACACCGGCCGCAGCAACATCAGGGTCGATGTCGTCGGCCCGGTCGTCGCCAGCCACGGCGGCCCGGGACTCGTCGGTGTCGGCATGGTCCTGAAGGCCTGACAGTCGGCGGCTCCGAAAGGGCCGACCCTCCATACACCACCGGAAACGGGCCGCTCACTACCGTCGATGGTGATGGCACTGCAGCACCCACGCGGGGGCGTGGCCGGAACGGTCATCGCCGGCCGATACCGCCTTGTCGAACTCCTCGGTGGCACGGCCCGAACCGAGGTGTGGGCGGGACACGACGCCGTGCTCGAACGACCGGTCACCGTGAAGCTCGTCCATGCCGGGGATGTCGCCACCGGTGCCGCCCGCCTCACCCTCCCCGGTGTCGCCGCCGTGTTCGATGTGACCGACCACGACGGCCTGGCCGTGGTCGTGACCGAACAGGTCGAAGCCGTGCCCCTAGACCAGATCCTCGACCGGCAGCCCGACCTCTCCGCCGACGACGTCGTCGCCCTCGTCACTGCGGTTGCCAGTGTCCTCGAAGCCGCACACGAGGCGGGTGTGCCACACGGAGCCCTCCGACCGTCCAACGTCCTCGTCCGGACGGACGGAGCGGTCCTGCTGACCGACTTCCGGGGCACCGACGACGGAGGGCCCGGCCCCTTCGACCCGCGTACCGACCTCGATGCCCTCACCATCCTGCTCGCCGAACTCCTCGCCCACTGTCCTCGCAGCAACGTCCCCACGTACCTGCGGCAGTTCGCCGACAGGACGCTCACCGCTCCCGAATCGCAGCGGCCGGCCGGGATGCTTGACTTCCGGATGGCACTGAGGCCGGATGACGCCGGTCCCGGTGCCGCCGCCGACCGACCCCTGATACGCCGCCGGCTCTCCGGTGCCGTGCTCGGTCTGCTCCTCGGTGCCGCCGTGGTTGCTGCCGTCGTGGTCACGACCGCCCTCCTCGGCGCCGGGTGGACCCTGGTCGGCTGGGACTAGTTTTCGGCCATCGCCGCCCCACCACCCCGCACCGAGCCATCCGACGACGACCTGGTCGCAGCCGCGCGGGCAGGCGACCGTCAGGCCCTGGACGGCCTACTGCGTCGCCACCATGACCGGATCTGGTCGATCTGTCGCCGCATGGCCGGCAACGACGCCGACGCCGCCGACGCCACCCAGGAGGCACTGATCGCCGTCGCAACCCGCCTCGACCGGTTCGACGGCCGGGCCAGGTTCACGACCTGGCTCCACCGGGTGGCCACGAACGCCTGTCTCGACGAACTCCGCCGACGGGGGCGCCGCCCTGTTCCCGTGGACGAGGTCCTGCCTCGGGTCGAAGCGATGCCTGCAGATGCCGGCATCGCCGACCGGCTCGACATCGACGCCGCCCTCGCCGACCTGCCCGAGGAGTTCAGGGTGGCCGTCGTCCTGCGCGACCTCTGCGACCTCGACTACGCCGCCATAGCTGAAGTCCTCGACCTGCCTCCCGGCACCGTGCGCTCCCGTATCGCACGTGGACGGTCCGCACTTGCCGACCGACTCGGGAACCCCGGGGCCCCCGACGAACGTCAGAACCAGTAACCATGCACGACCCACACGTCCCTGCCGAACTGGACCCCCTCGACGGGTTGGCTTCCGCCATCGTCGACGGCGAGGCGATCCTTCCTGTCGACGCCGATCCGGCGCTCGTCGACCGGGTGGCGGCGCTTCGCAACGTCCGGGCCGCCGTCGCTGGTTCGGTCGGGCCCCCGTCCGATGCCGTCCGGGAAGCGGGGATGGCTGCGGCGCTCGAGGCATCCTCCACCAGCCCCGACATCCACTCGCTGGCCATGCGCCGTCGCCGGATGCCGGTCCTTTCGGCCGCTGCGGTTGCGGCAGCGCTTGCCCTCCTCTTCGGCCTCGGCGTCCTGAGCCTCGGCGACGACGCCCGCGAGGGCAACCTGACCGATGTGGCGCAGACTGCCGAGATCGGGTCCTCGGGAACCGTCCCGCCGACCAAGGCCGCTGCCACGGCCACCGCCGTCGCTTCGGACGCATTCGAAGGGGCGGCCCCTTCGACAACCACGGCTCCCGCATCGACGCCCGCTCCATCCACCACGGCAGCGCCCGTCACGACGTTCGCCACATCAGAGTCCGTGACCATGGACGGAGGCGATGCCACCGACCCGGCAGCGGTTGACGCGGGCCTCCCGCGCCAATCGTCCGATGTCCTGCAACAGCCAGCCGACGGGGAGGCGTTCGAAGCCGGTGGGGAGTCCCCGGGTGCCGATGTCGGAATCGAGGCGCTCCCATCCTCCGCTGACGACGACGCCATGTCATTCCTCGACGAATCCTCGACCGTCGCAGGCTCCATGTACTCCGACCCATTCTCCTTCCTGTTCCCCCATGCAGAGGAGGCGGCCTCCTCAATCCGTGCCGGCGAAGCAATCCCCGCCAGACCGGCACCCTCCATCGGCTGGCCACCGGACTGTGGACTCGACGAAGCAGGGTTGCTCGACGGCGAGGAGGTGTTGGACATGGCGAGGATCTTCCTGGATGACCCCATGGCGTTCGGACTGCTCTATGTCGGACCCACCTCCTGGGTCCTCGTCGACGCCACCACCTGCGAGACGTTCACCTGGCCGGCCGACGACGACTGACCCCGGATCGCGCCACGAGAGCCCCTTGTAGGCTCACGGTCCATGGCCGAAGCGGATACCCCCTCCCCCGACGAAGAACCAGGCGACCTCGCCTCGCGCGCCACCGACCGCATCGTCGACGCCGTCGGTGCCCTTCGATCCCGCACCACCGAACCCCTACTCACCGCCACCCGGGCGATCGTCTATGGGACCTTCGCCACCGTCGTCGGAACCGCATTCCTCGCCCTGGTCGGCATCGGCCTGTTTCGCCTCCTCGACACTGTGCTGCCAGGCGAGTCGTGGTCGGCATTTCTGGCCCTGGGCGCTGCCTGTGTCGCTGCCGGTGCCTGGCTGTGGTCCCGACGCACACGTTCCGCCGGCTGAACGTTCCTTCCCCGGATTCCCCAGGAGCCCCCATGCCCCCCGTACACCGTGAAGTCGTCATCATCGGCTCCGGCCCCGCCGGCCTCACCGCCGCCATCTATGCCGCTCGTGCCGACCTGGCACCGCTCGTGCTCGAGGGAGAACCGTCGTCGGACTCCGACCAGCCCGGAGGCCAGTTGATGCTCACCACCGACGTCGAGAACTTCCCCGGCTTCCCCGAAGGCGTCATGGGCCCGACGCTCATGGCCGACATGAGGGCCCAGGCCGCCCGCTTCGGTGCCGAGATCGAAACAGTCAAGGCCAGTCGGGTCGACCTCGCCGCACAACCGATCGGCATCTGGGTTGGCGACCCCGGTGCCGCCGAACCCACCCACACGGCAGATTCGATCATCATCTCGACAGGCGCCCGCTCCGTGATGCTCGGCCTCGATGCCGAGGAACGGCTCATCGGCCACGGCCTCTCGACCTGCGCCACCTGCGACGGCTTCTTCTTCCGCGACCTTGAGATCGCCGTGGTCGGTGGCGGCGACTCGGCCATCGAGGAGGCCACCTTCCTCACGAAGTTCGCCAGCAAGGTCACCGTCATCCACCGCCGCGACGAACTCCGGGCCTCGAAGATCATGCAGAGTCGGGCCTTCGACAATCCCAGGATCGAGTTCGCCTGGAACACGGTCGTCGACGACATCCTCGGCGACGACAAGGTCACCGGAATGCGACTGCGGGACACCATCACCGACGAGGTCCGGGAACTGCAGGTCGCCGGCGTGTTCATCGCCATCGGCCACCGGCCCAACACCGACCTGTTCACCGGCCAGCTCCCCATGGACGACAACGGCTACCTGCTGACCCACGCCGACCGGTCGACCACCGAAATCGAGGGCGTGTTCGCCTGCGGCGACGTACAGGACCACACCTACCGCCAGGCGATCACCGCTGCCGCCTCCGGATGCATGGCCGCCATCGACGCCGAACGCTGGCTCCAGGGCCGCCACGACTGACGGCGTGACCGGCGACCACCCGCCCCTCTCCCCCGCCGGCCTCCCGAACGGGTAGAAAGGGACCACAGGGTCGTCTGACATCCACGTCTCCCGACCGCCACCCGATCCTCCCGAACCCAAGCGAGGCACGCCATGGCCGGCGCCATCAACAACCTTTCCGAGACCACCTTCGACGAGGAGATCAACTCCGCCACCGAGCCCGTGCTCGTAGACTTCTGGGCCGAATGGTGTGGACCGTGAAAGATGGTCGCCCCGATCCTCGAAGAGATCGCCGACGAGCAGGCCGGTTCGCTCCGCATCGCCAAGGTCAACGTCGACGAAGCACCCGAACTGGCCCGTCGCTTCCAGGTGATGAGCATCCCCACCATGATCCTCTTCCGCGACGGTGAACCTGCCACCCAGATCGTCGGCGCCAAGGGCAAGACACAGCTCCTCGAGGAGCTGTCTGCCCACCTCTAGGTCACCTCGAGCGCTCCGGCCCCAGGTGGTCCGGCCTCCCGTCCAATGGCCTCCGAGGAGATCACACCGATCGGTCAGGCCCTCCGGCCGGGTGACACGGGCGAAGGCGTCCGAGACCTGCACCGTCGCCTCGAAACCGCCGGACACCCGGTAGCCACCGACGAAGCCACCGCCGCCCACTACGGGGACGACACTGCGGACCGTGTCGCCCGCTTCCAGGCTGAGCGCGGCCTCCACGAAGACGGCATCGTCGACGAGCACACGCTTTCGTCGCTGATCGAGGCCGGCCTCCGACTGGGAGACCGCCACCTCTACCTCCATGCGCCGATGCTGAGGGGTGACGACGTGGCCGACCTCCAGTTGCGGCTCGGCAGCCTCGGCTTCGACGCAGGTCGGATCGACGGCATCTTCGGACCCGACTCGTCGACCGCCCTGAGGGACTTCCAGCGCAACTCCGGGCTGGTCCTGGACGGCATCGCCGGCGCTGCCACGGTCCGCGCCCTACGACACCTCGGAGGGCGTTCGACCGGGACGACGCCGGTCGCACAGGTCCGGGAACTCGACCGCCTGCGTCGCAGCCGGCCCGACCTCGACGAAAGGCGCATCGCCCTTGGACACTTCGGCAGTTGCGGTGCCCTGGCCGCAGCACTGTCGCGCGGCCTGCGTGTTCGCGGTGCGAACGTCGTCGCCCTCGACCATCCGGACGACACCACACAGGCCTCCACGGCCAACCGATTCGAGGCAGAGGTCTACCTCGGGCTTCGCATCGAGAACCTCCCTGCTCCGGAGGTGGCGTACTTCAGCACCGAGGGCTTCCGCAGCGAGGGCGGGCTCCACCTGGCCCAACGTTGTGCCTCGGCCCTCGAGCGGGTGCTGGCCGACGGCATGGCCGGAACGGCGGTAGCGGTGCGCGGTATGAGGCTCCCGATCCTGCGAAGGACCTGCATGCCGGCCGTGCTCTGCACCCTGGCACCCCCCTCTTCGGTCGTCCCCGCAACGGCCCAACTCGCCGAGTGCCTTGCTGCTGCAGTGGCCGACTGGGCGGCGGACCCCACTTCCTCCACGGAGGCCTGAGCCTCTTCCCGGGTCCAGGCTCGGCTGCTCAGACCGGCTCGTCGGCCGACGACGATTCTGTCGAGGCATCGACGGCGGCCCCGCCGTCCACCCCCTGTTTCGCCTCGCGCTTCGCCTGGCGCCGCTTCCGCCGCCGGAATCCCCGGGTGGTGTTTGCCCGCAGCAACTCGATCTCCGGCCGTAGTGCAGCGTTTTCCTCCCTTACGGCGACCATGTCGTCACGGAGGGCGTCGCGTTCGTTCCGTAGGTCGCTGCGCTCGCCGCGGACTGCATCGCGTTCAGCGACAGCCTCTCGGAGTTCTCCCTGAACGCCCCGGTGTTCGGCATTCAGGCGATGTGCCTCGGCGGTCCGCTCCTCGAGGTCGCTTTCGAGGCGCCTGATGCGGGCGTCGCGGGCCACCAGGTCTTCGAGGGCGCGTTCCCTTGCTGCATCGGTGATGCGAAGGTCGGCCTCGAGCCTGATCACCTGCTCCCGGCCGGCCGATTCCTCGGTTCTGGCCCGGTCCCGTTCCGCTGACAGCGCCTCATGCTCGCTCTCCAGTTGCCGGACCCGCTCCTCGTGGAGCGCTGTTTGGATGGCCTGTCGGTGGGGTTCAGGCTCCGGGCCCCGAAGCCTGATCACATCGGCCGAATGGCCCCGGTCGGCCCCGCTGGGGCCCTCCACCACCCGGAGTGCCGGTTCTCGGCGGGAATCCCATTCCTGCACGGGATCGTCGCTTCTCCTGGACGGTGACGGAGTCCGGTCGGCAGGTCCCTCTGGCTGCTCGCCGATCGTGGGATCCCCACCCGGGCTGCGGAAGGCCAGGACATCGGCAAGAGTCGGGACCGGAAAGCCCAGTTCTTCGCAGACGGCCGCTACGCCCTCGAGTTGGAAGACCGGACGCGCACAGGTGGGCCCCGGGGCATCCCGAACCGGCCCGAACCGGCCCTTGTCCCGAAAGGTGTACAGGCGGGTTCGCTTGATCGGCGTCAACGCCAGGATCTCGTCGAGGTAGAGCTCGTCGTCACCGGCGGGGCCCCGTCGGGCAGGGGGGTTGGCCTCGGCAGCAGGGACCGGCGAAACGGGTGGTTGGTCCATGTCGGTGACCGTAGTGCGGGCTCGGCGCCCTATGGCGGACAGTTCGAAGGATTCGGGACAGTTCGAAGGATTCGGGACAGTTCGAAGGATTCGGGCAGGTTCCTGGGCGACCCAGGCGGATCCCCGACGACCCGATTCTTCCCCTGACGCAATGCCGGTATGCATTCCGTGCCCTCGACGCCACGTGCCAGCGGTCCTGCACCCACGCGAACCCGTACCAGCTGCCGGACGGGTCGGACCCTTCCGAGGCGGATTCCGAACAATTCCGAATCCTTTGGAAGCGTCCGGAGTATTCGGAAGCATCCGCGGACTTCCGAGGCTGTCCCCCCGGCCCGTTCTCCGGGTGTCGAACACCCTCCAACGTGAACCGGCCACGAAAACGGGATCATCGAATCTCCAACCAATGTGCAACTATCGCTCCCCATAGTTGTCCCTGGGGCTAGCCTGCCGATGCCCACCGATCCCCACGCCCACCATCATCGACGATCCCCGACGGAGCCACATGGCCGAGTACGTCTCACTCAAGGAAGCCTCGCGGCGCTTCGGCTACGAGGTCTCCACGATCCGCCGATGGCTCAAGGAACAGCGTGTCGACGGCCTCAAGGGTCCGACCGAGAACTCACCCTGGAAGGTGTCCGTGGACTCCCTGGAGCAGCTCCTGCGCGAGGGGGCCAGCGCCGGTCGCACCGGAACCCCAACTGCGGGAACCGGTGGGGGACCACTACCCGAACTGCTTGGATCCTGGTCCGACACCATCGACGCCCGACTCTCCGCCCGGGAGCCACGCTCCCTGACCGACCGTCAACGGGCCGACGCCGCCCAGGCGCTGCGCGAACTCAACGGCTGGCTGTCCGACCTCTCCCGCGAGCTGGATGCCGGCTGAGCGCTGTCCCGTACCTGCAAAACACCGCATTTTCCCGCCGTGGACACCCGCGCGCCCGGAAACCGGTTCAGAACAGGGGTGAGCGCAGGATCGACCGCCAGGCACGGGGATAACGGTCACCGCAACGCCTCTCGGCCACAAATGCCCTGAATCCCGCCCCCTCGACATCCCAGCAACCCGCATCGGCCAGCCCCAGCTCACCCAGTGGACCCTCCGGCCACCGTGAAGGCCCGCCTTCCGGGGGTTCGCTGACCACCATGTGTCCGCCCTCGGCCAGCAACGGCGCCCCGCACTCCACGGTGGCACCAGGTGGACCGAATCCCCTTGCCGTCACCAACGACACCGTGCCACGTAGTTCACCCCGTCCGAGCTCTGTGGCATCGGCCTGGAGGACCGACACCCGGTCGGAGAGGTCGAGGGAACGCACCGCCCATTCCAGGAAGCGACAGCGGCGCTCGCCGCGATCCACCAGATACCAGTGGCAGAACGTGCGGGTGGCCAGCACCACGCCGGGCAGACCACCGCCGGATCCCAGATCCACCGCCGTCTGACCGGCCGTGGGCGGGGGAGTGCCGGCCAGAAAGCCCAAACTGTGGCTCGATCCGTCTACCGCTGCCCCAGGCGTCAGGAACCCTTCTTCGACAGCAGCCTCGAGCACCCGCTCGACGCCGCCATCCATGGAGGAACTCAGTCGCCGACGGGCCGGATCACCACCCGGCGATCCCGGTCAGAGCCCTCGGACTCGGTCTCGACCCCGTCGATATCGGAAACGGTGTCGTGGATGACCTTGCGATCTGCGGAACCCATTGCCTCGAGCGCACGTGCCCGGCCGTCGCCGAGCACCGCATCGGCCTGGTTGCGGGCGAATTCCTCGAGGAATGTGCGGCGCCGTTCCCGGTAGCCCCCGACGTCGACGCTCAGGAAGCCGACCGCAGCGCCCTCTGACCTGCGTTGCACAATCGTGCGGGCGATTTCGGTTATTGCACGAACCGTCTCGCCCCTATGGCCGATGGCGAGGCCCAGGTTCAACCCCTGTGCCTCGACCGAAAGGCGATCTTCCTGAATCGTGCTGACGACACGGGCATCCAGGCCCATTTCGTCGAGCAGGCCTGTGACGAACTCCTCAACGATCTCCGACTGGGTCTCGAGTTCCATCTGGACTCCCTTGGGCGCCGAAGCCGGCGATCTGTCGTTTCGGCCGCGATCGGCCCGGTCATCGCCAGAGGACTCTACGCCTGAACCGACATCTCCCACAGTTCCGGAACCCCCATTGCCCCGCCGTCGCCGTCTGGACGTATCTTCTTTGCCGCCATCCGGGCCATTTCCCGACTTTTTGGCCCCGGAATCGGCCTTCCGGGCGCTTGCCCGACCGGCATCCTGCTTGCTTCCCGGGTCGACAACATCCCGCTTCCGGCCCTCTGTCCTGTCTTTTCCCTTGTTTCCCTTGTTTCCCTTGTTTCCCCTGTCCCTGCCGTTGCGGTTACCACCCCGGGAGCGGTCGCCCCTCCGGTTGCGATCCCGCCGTTCGACCCGTGGACGGGACTGGCGGGGGCGAACCCGCGCCCGCAGTCGGGCATCGGTCTTCTTGAACCCCAGCATCGACCGTGAGGCCTCCGCCAGGATTTCGTACTCCAACTCGTCTTCGGCCACACCCAGGCGGTCCAACGCCCGTTCCTTGGCGTCATCGACGGTTGCGCCGGTCGTTTCGATCCATTCCATGAATTACTTCCTCTTCTTCCTGTTCTTGCGCTGGGCACCCCGTGCCCGGGCAGTTCCCGGAGGAGTGGTGCGACCACCGCCTCGACGTGCCGCCGGTGGGCGTCCGTCGCCGGATTCTGGTGCTTCGGTCTTTGCCCGCCGAATCCGCCTCTGGCGCCCACCCGGCTTGTATTCCTTGACTTTCCCGCTCTTCTTCTCGTCCTGCGTGCGCTCCGCCTTCTCGTCGCGGGACCTTGGCGGCTTGTCGTGACCCGGATCGCCTGCGGTGGTGCTCCCGCTGCCGGCAGTGGTACGACGGCTGCGGGCATCGTCGGATCCCGTGCCACCACCCGACCTGCCACCGGTCTTCCCGGACGGCTGGGACCGAGAACCACCCGACTTGCCGGTCGAACCGGCCTTCTTTCCATTGCCCCCCTTGGGTTTTTCGTCCGGTTTGTCAATCGGCGCCGGCACCACCACGGCAGGGGTCTCTTGCCCCGGGCCGTACAGGGCCCGGGTGATGTAGAACTGCTGGCCCGTGCGGTACATGTTCGATACCACGAAATAGGAAACGAGTGCGGCATCGAGCCCATACGAGATCACCGGCAGGAAGAAGGGCATCACCTTCATGATCATTTCCTGCTGGGGATTTGTGGACTGACCCTTGTTCCGGCCACGGATCTGCTTGTTCATGACCCAGGACGTGACGAACACCGCCAGGACGAGCAGAAGATAGGGAATTGCCGCCACCAGGCCGCTGCCCAACGCCTGGCTGAGCGACCTCGACAGGTCGAAACCCCACGAAACCATCTCGGTCTTCTCGGAAAGGTCCACGAAGAGGAGCGAATCCTCTGGCAGGTAGTTCGGATAGAAGGGCTGGGCCGTGGAGGGTGCTTCGATGAGCTCCTGCCCACCCGACAGTCGACCGGCCACCCAACCGGCAACCTCCCCGACATCGGACCGGCGGCGGGTCATGCCCCGCAGCACGTTGTAGAGGACGATGAACACCGGAGCCTGGGCGAGCATCGGGATACAACCCCCCATGGGGTTGATGTTGTTGGCCTGGTAGAAGGCCATCATCTCCTTGTTCATCCGTTCCCGGTCGCCCTTGTACCGGTTCTGGATCTTCTTCATCTCGGGCTGAAGGTGCTGCATCTTGATCATCGACCGCGTGCCCTTGAGGGTCAGCGGGGTCAGGATCACCATCACGGCGAGCGTGAGCAACACGATGGACATCCCGAAAGAGGGCCATAGTTCGTAGAACCAGGCGAGGACCTTGGCAATCAGGTCGAACATGTGTGCCGCCCCTCGTCGATCGAAGGACCCGAACCGGCATACGGGTCAGGAACCGGATCCCAGCCGCTGCGGCCCCAGGGATGACAGCGCGACAGTCGTCGGACGGTCAGCCAGCCTCCACGGATCGCACCGTGGCCCTCGAGGGCGTCCAGCGCATAGTTCGAACAGGTGGGTACATATCGGCACGGGGTCGGACGACCGTCGGCCAGTCGCTGGTAGAAGCGGACCAGCCCCATCATCGGGCGAACGACGGTGGCTCCAAAGGCCGCTCTGTCCCCGGAAGAAGGCATGTCAGGCCTTCGATCCCAGGTCCGCGGTGATGCCGTCCAGGGCATCGCTCAGTTCGGCGAACGACATCATGGCCGCCGAGGGCTCAGCACGTACCAGGTAGTCGCCTGCGGGAAGGCCTCCGTGGGCATCGAGGCTGGTCATGACCACACGCAGGCGTCGACGAAGCCGATTGCGGACGACGGCGTTGCCGACCGATCGTCCGATGCCGTACGCAACCCGTGCTTCCGGGTTCTGTCCGGCGAGGTAGCGCACACGAAGCGATCCGCGCCGGACCGTCCGACCATGCCGTCGCAGGGCATCGAAATCGTTCCGGTGGGAGAGTCGGCGAATCAAGCCGAGAGGCGGGTCCGGCCCTTCTGACGGCGGGCCTTGATGATGGCCCGCCCGGCCCGGGTACGCATGCGTCGGCGGAAGCCGTGCTTGCGGGCACGTCTCCGGGTGTTCGGTTGAAAGGTACGCTTCATCGCAGGCTCCTGGTGGCACGCCTGATGTCAGGAGAGGTGGGAGCACCCGGCGTGCCGTCGATTGGCTTCGAACCACATGGTTGGCGGTCCGTTCACGGCCGACCTCTGATGGCAGGCCACGCTCGCCACGCGACGGCGCGTGGCGACCTGTTGAGGCTACGGGGGACACGGTCCCCGCGCCAACCACCCGGGCATTCGGACCTCGCACCCCGCCGTTCCGGCCGCATGAAAGATCCTGGTTATCCACAGGGCCGTCGTCCGGATCACGACGCCCGATCACGGCACGCGGATCCTGTCCAAATCGCGATCGTCGCGGGCCGGCGCGCGAAAAAACGATGACCGACCTGCGCCTTTCCCGCGCGCGGATCGACCGTGTGCAGGTGGTCATCCACAGTGCTACGTTGCCACGCCCACCAACCGGACGACGTGGGGCCCCTCGAGGCCATTGCGCCCATTTCGCCCGGTTTCCACAGCTGGTTCCACAACTGTGGATAAGTCGATCGGAGAAGGAACGTGGCAAGGAAAACGGTGAAGCGGAACGCTGACGAGGTGTGGGATGCCGACGAGGTGTGGGAGCAGTGTGCAGCAGGCATTCGATCCCAGGTTTCCGACATCGTCTACCAGATGACGTTCAGTTCGATCCAGACAGCCGGTGTCGAGGGCACCGAGATCGTGCTGACCGTCCCCAGTTCGGTCCTGAGGGACCGAATCGAGAGCCGCTACCGGAACATCATCGAGGAGACGATCGCCGAGGCCACCGACGACCACCTCTGTCCCCGCATCGAGGTTCGCGAGGCATCCGGACCCGACGACGAGTTCCTCGAGCAACCACTGATCGACCCCCTCCTCATCCAACCGGCCTCCGAGGAGACGATCGGGTCGACACCCCTGGACGACCCGCACCTTTCGGAGAACGGCCACCTTGACACTTCCCTCGAAACCGACCCACCCGAGGTGATCACCCAGACGCAACCGGTGCACTGCACGTTCGACGACTTCGTCATCGGCACCTCGAACCGCTTTGCCCATGCCGCCGCGCTCGCCGTGGCCGGTCAACCGGCGAAGCACTACAACCCCCTGTTCATCTACGGCGCCGCCGGGCTTGGCAAGACCCACCTCCTGCGCGCAGTCGCCAACTATGTGACCGACCAGTATCCGAACCTGAGGGTGAGGTACGTCTCAAGTGAGGAGTTCCTGAACCACTTCGTCGGGGCGATTCAGAACCGGACCCAGGCCGAGTTCAAGCAGCGCTACCGGGAGGTCGACGTCCTCCTCGTCGACGACGTCCAGTTCCTCGCCGGCAAGGAGGGTCTCCAGGAGGAGTTCTTCCACACGTTCAACTCGATCCACCAGGCCGGCGGCCAGATCCTGCTCTCCAGCGACCGGCCACCCGACAAGATCAACACACTTGAGGACCGCCTGCGCAGTCGCTTCAAGATGGGCCTCACCACCGACATCCAGCCTCCGGACTTCGAGACCCGGCTTGCCATTCTCCGGAAGAAGGGCGAGGAGGCCACCAACCTCAACCTGTTGACCCCCGAGGTCCTGGACTTCATCGCCGAGAACATCACGAACAACATCCGGGAACTCGAAGGCGCACTCACCCGGATCACGGCCTGGGCCAACCTCAACCAGGTAACCGCGACCGAGGAGGAGGCACGCAAAGTGCTCAAGGACCTCATCACCTCGAACAAGCCACGTCCCATCACCGCAGAGGTAATCCTCCGCCAAACTTCGGAGTTGTACGGCTTCGCTGTAGTCGACCTGATTGGCCCGAGTCGCCGGCGGCCACTGGTGCAGGCGCGTCAGATCGCCATGTACGTCTTCCGCGACCTCACCGACCTGAGCTTCCCCGCCATCGGCCGGGAATTCAGCGATCGGGACCACACCACCGTCATCCATGCCGTCGACAAGATCAAGTCTCTGATGGGATCCCGCCAGGAGATATACGACCAGGTGACCGACCTGATCGCCGCCATCAAGACCGGGGATTGAAACAGGACCACCTGTGGACACCCACCCCGATCTCCACAGCCCGGACATGGCTCGGGTTCCGGCTGGGGACGCGCGTGGATAGCCGGTGGATACGTAATGTCCCTACGACCTGCGAGAATGACACATTGTCCCCAATCCACACGCCTACTCTCCCTACTACCTGATGAGAACCCGGCTAAGCCGAAGGTGAGTGTCCTGTGAAATTCCGTTGTGAGCGCGATGTCCTCGATCGGGCCATGTCTGTTGCCAGCCGTGCGGCCGCCACCCGGGGTGCCTTTCTGCAGGTGCTCGGCGGCATCCACCTCCAACTGGAGGGAGACTGCCTCTCGGTGACGGGTAGCGATCGGAACCTGACCGTGAGGGTCACGTGTCAGGTGGGAGGCCAGGAAGATGGTGTAGCAGTGCTGCCGGCAAAGTTGGCGGCCGACATCGCACATGCCCTGGACAGCGGCCAGGTCGAGATGAACGTCGGCGACGATGAAGCCAACCTCAGCTCGGGTCGTTCCAACTTCAGCCTCCGCACGCTCGTTCCCGATGAGTTCCCACGGTTCGAAATACCGGCGGGTGACGAGGTCACCCTGTCCGCTTCGGGGGTGGCAGATGCCCTCGACCAGGTGGTGGGAGCCGCAAGCGGAGACGACAGCCGGCCGATCCTTACGGGCGTCCTGCTCGCCGCCGAAGAAGACGGCCTGCGGTTCGTCGCCACCGACTCCTACCGGCTCGCCATGCGCGACCTGCCTGGAACGAGCATCCTCAGCCGAGATCAGACGGTGCTGGTCCCGTCCCGTGCCCTCGAGGTGGTAGGTCGCCTCCTCGGCGATGTCGATGACCTCACCATCTGCCTGGGTGAACGCGAAGCGATATTCACAGTCGGAGACGTTCAGGTCGTCACCAGCCTGATTGTCGGTGAATACCCCAATTACCGGGGCTTGATCCCCGACGACCACCCCAACAGCCTGATCGTGGAACGCGACGACATGCTCGACGCACTACGTCGTGTCCGGCTCCTGGCGACCGACCACGCGCCGGTTCGCCTGGAGATGAGCAGCGATGGACTCCAACTCGTGGCCATTACCCAGGACATCGGGCAGGCCAGCGAGACGGTCGACGCCAACTATGACGGCGACGACCTGACCGTGGCGTTCAACCCGACCTACCTGATAGCGGGACTCGAGGTGTGTCCCGACGAGGAACTTCGCCTCGAAACATGTGATGCGCTCAAACCGGCTGTAATCCGTGGCGTGGAGGATTCGGACTTCCTCTATCTGCTTATGCCGGTTCGCGTCTCCTAGACCAGCCGGCCAGGCCGATGCCGGTCCGGCGCATCTCGATCGTCGACTTCCGGAATCTGGTGGGTGTCGACCTCGAGTTCGGCGACGGCCGCATCGCCGTTATCGGCGACAACGCCCAGGGCAAGACGAACCTGATGGAGGCGCTTGCCTGGCTGGCGACGGCGTCGTCGTTCCGGGGCGACCCCACCGGGGCACTCGTCCGGGAAGGAGCAGAGCAGGCGATCCTGCGCGCCGAGGTCGAAGGTGGGGGCCGCACGACGCTGCTCGAGGTCGAGCTCGCTGCCGTCGGTCGCAACCGGATGCAGGTGAACCGAAACCGGGTGTCCCGTGTACGCGACCTGCTCGGCCATCTCGTCACAACGGTCTTCGGACCGGACGACCTGGCCCTCGTCAAGGGGGGACCCGTGGGGCGCCGTCGCTACCTGGACGACCTGCTGGTCGCATCACACCCGCGCCACCACGGACTCGTCACCGACCTCGAGCGCATTCTCCGGCAGCGCAACACCCTGCTGCGTCAGGCCGGGGGTCGCATGACCCCGGATGTCGAGTCGACCCTCGACGTCTGGGACGACAAGTTGACGGGTGTCGGCGACGAACTGGGGCAGGCACGACGGGACCTTGTGGTGTTGCTCCGGCCCGAAGTCGCCGACATCCTCGATGTGCTGGGCGACGGAACACGCCCGGCCACCATGGAATACGAATCGGGTTGGGTTGGCACGGGACTGGGACCAGCACTCGCCGAGGCCCGCCAGGACGATATTCGGCGAGGTGTCACAACGGTGGGTCCCCATCGGGACGACCTGTGCATCGGGCTCGGTGGCCTGCCGTCGCGCACGCACGCCTCACAGGGTGAACAGCGGTCGCTGGCACTCGCCCTCCGCCTCGGGGGCCGCCGCGTTCTGGCAGAACACCTCGGCATCGAGCCGATCATCATTCTCGACGACGTGTTCTCCGAACTCGACCCGGGTCGAGCCGGGCGCCTGGTGGGCCTGCTGCCGCCCACACAGGTGTTCGTCACTGCGGCCGGATCGCTCCCAGAGGACATCGACGTGGACCGCGTGATCCGGATCGAAGCGGGCTCGGTCGTCTCCGACTCGGAGGCAGGGAGGTGACCCGGCCGGACGGCCCTGTGCCGATCCGTCGGACCCTCGAGCGCCTGATGTCGGGCATGGGGGCCCCTGAGATCGATGCCACCACCACCATCATCGACGCCTGGCCCGACATCGTCGGGCCGGAGCTCGCCAGCCGGATCGTTGCCGTGGCCGTCCGTGGTCCGGAACTCGTGGTCCGGGTCGAGGATCCGGCCTGGGCCAGTCAGTTGGGATGGTTGGAACAGCAACTCCTGGCCCGCATCGAGGCGCTGGTAGGACCCGGGAGGATCACCTCGGTGATCGCCCGGGTGGCCCCACGGGATGCGACCTGAGGAGATCCCGGAGAGGCGGGAGGAACATGCCGGAACCGGTCGTCGAAGCCTTCCGGGAAGCCCGACAGAGACAGCCGAACCGGGGGTCCGACTGGTAGGCTTGTGAGGTCGTGAACATGCCCTCTGACCTGCGGTTTTCCCAGACAGGACCCCTCGCAACGGTGGGCTCCTGCCGTGACCGGGCGCCCGGACCATTCCACCCCGGTGGGCGCTGCCGATGACGACCACCGGGACCTCGTACAGCGCAGCCGACATCACCGTCCTCGAGGGTCTGGAGGCCGTTCGGAAGCGGCCCGGCATGTACATCGGATCTACCGGCCCGACCGGCTTGCACCACCTGGTCTGGGAAGTTGTGGACAACAGCGTCGACGAGGCCATGGCCGGGCACTGCTCGACCATCCGGGTCCGACTCCTCCCCGACGGTGGGTGTGAGGTGAGCGACGACGGACGCGGTATTCCCGTGGATCGGCACCCGCAGTTCGAGGAGTTGACGGCCGCCGAGGTCGTCCTCACGGTCCTCCATGCCGGCGGGAAGTTCGGAGGTGAGGGCTACAAGATATCGGGTGGCCTCCACGGGGTCGGCGTCTCCGTCGTCAATGCCCTCTCCTCCCGGGTCGAGGTCGAGATCGACCGCGAGGGCAGTCGGCACTACATGGATTTTTCCGACGGCGGTCTCCTCCAGACCCGGTTGGCCGAGACCGGACCATCCCCGGCGGGGCGGACCGGAACCACGGTCCGCTTCTGGCCGGACCGGGCGATCTTCGACGAGGTGGCCTTCCGCCTCCAGACGCTCGTCGAACGGTTCCAGATGATGGCGTTCCTGAACCGCGGCCTCGAGATCCAGGTCCGCGACGAACGTGGCGAGGAACACACCGAACAGTCGTTCTGCTACGAGGGCGGCATCCGGGACTTCGTCGCCCACGTGAACGCCTCCAAGGAATCGCTGTTCTCGATAGTCGGCTACTACGAACAGCAGGAGGACGACCAGGAGGTCGAGGTCGCCTTCCAGTGGAACACCGGGTTCAACGCCGACGGCCTCCACTCGTTTGCCAACGGCATCAACACGATCGAGGGTGGTATGCACGAGGAGGGCTTCCGCAGCGCCCTCACGGCCTCCCTCAACCGCTATGCCCGCAGCAAGGGCCTGCTCAAGGACGGCGGCGACAACCTCCAGGGCGAGGACATCCGCGAGGGCCTCACCGCCATCCTCAGCGTGCGCATGGTCGACCCCCAGTTCGAGGGCCAGACCAAGTCCAAGCTCGGCAACGTCTCGATGCGTTCCCTTGTCCAGAGGGCCACCAATGACGGCCTCGGCCACTGGCTCGAAGAACATCCCTCAGAGGCAAAGCGCATCACCCAGAAGGCGCTCAACGCCCAGCGGGCGCGCATTGCCGCCCAGGACGCCCGTCGTTCCGCCCGTCGCAAGTCAGCACTCGACGGGGCCGGAATGCCTGACAAGCTCAAGGACTGCGCCTCGCGCGATCCACGCGAATCCGAACTCTTCATCGTCGAGGGTGACTCCGCCGGCGGCTCAGCCGTCCAGGCCCGTGATCCCCGCACCATGGCGATCCTCCCGATCCGGGGGAAGATCCTCAACGTCGAACGGGCCCGACCCGACCGGATGCTCGACAACAACGAGATCCAGACCCTGATCCAGGCGATCGGGGGCGGCTACGGCAACGAGTTCGACGTCGACCGCATCCGCTACCACAAGGTGATCCTGCTCTGCGATGCGGACGTGGACGGCAGCCACATCCGAACGCTGCTGCTGACGTTCTTCTACCGGCAGATGGAGGCACTGATCCTCAAAGGTCACGTCTACATCGCCCAGCCTCCGCTGTATTCCACGATCGTCGGGCGTGAAAAGGTCTACCTGAAGGACGACCACGCCAAGGAGGCGTTCCTCGCCGAGCACCCCGGCCACAAGCACGAGTTCCAGCGCCTCAAGGGTCTCGGCGAGATGGACTTCGACGAACTCAGCGAGACCACCATGAATCTGGCGACACGCAGCCTCCTGCAGGTGTCGGTCGAGGCCTCGACAATCGCCGATGAGGTGTTCTCCACGCTGATGGGAAGCGACGTCGAGAGTCGGAAGCGGTTCATCCGGACCAACGCCCACGATGTCCGCTTCATAGACATCTGACCCGGCCCCACACCAGAACGACGAACGTTTCGCATGACCGATACCACTGAAACGCCACCCGAGGAACTCCCCGGGGGATCCATCGAACCGATCGAGATCCAGGAGGAGATGGAGCAGTCCTTCCTGGACTACGCCATGTCGGTCATCGTGGCCCGGGCACTACCCGACGCCCGCGACGGCCTCAAGCCCGTCCATCGCCGGATCCTCTGGGGCATGTACGACCTGGGTGCCCGCCCCGATCGTCCCACCATGAAGTGTGCACGCGTGACCGGCGAGGTCATGGGCAAGTACCACCCGCACGCCGACCAGGCCATCTACGACTCACTCGTGCGCATGGCCCAGGACTTCAGCCTGCGGCACCCCCTGGTGCATCCGAAGGGCAACTTCGGCTACTCGCCCGACGACGCTGCTGCGGCTGCCCGCTACACCGAATGTCGCCTCGACCCCATCGCCCTGGCGCTCCTCGACGGCATCGACGAGGAGACCGTCGACTTCGTCGACAACTACTCCGGCGAGTTCTCCGAGCCCGAACTCCTGCCGGCCCGATTCCCGAACCTGCTCGTCAACGGCAGCCAGGGCATCGCTGTCGGCATGGCCACCAACATCCCCACCCACAACCTGGGTGAGGTCATCGACACCACCCTGCATCTGATCGACCATCCGGATGCCACGCCCGACGACCTCATGGAGCACCTCCCAGGGCCCGACTTCCCGACCGGGGCGCTGATACTCGGACGATCCGGGATCGCCGACGCCTACCGCACCGGCCGGGGCACGATCCGCATGCGGGCACGCACAGACATCGAAGAGGGGCCGCGCAACACCCGCATCATCGTCTCGGAGTTGCCCTATCAGGCCAGCCCCAACCAGATCATGGCCAAGATCCGCGATCTCGTGGACGGTCGCGAGATCGAGGGGATCGCCGACGTCAACGACGAGTCGGCGCAGGGCATGACCCGCATCGTCATCACCCTCAAGCGGGGTGCACCTGCATTGGTGATCCTGAACAACCTGTTCAAGCGGACGCCCCTGCAGACCACGTTCTCTGTCAACGCCGTGGCACTGGTCGACGGCATCCCCCGCACGCTGAGCCTGAGCGAACTGCTCAACGCCTACGTAGCCCATCAGGTCGAGGTGCTGCGACGACGCAGCGAGTACCGGCTCGCAAAGGCCAGGGCAGAAGCCCACATCACCGAGGGCCTGCTTGCCGCTCTGGGTTCGATCGATGACGTGATCGCCCTCATTCGTGGCTCCACCGACCGGGCCGGCGCCCGTGATGGCCTCATGGCCGAACCCCATGGGTTCTCGGAGGTCCAGGCCAACCACATCCTCGACATGCAGCTTGTACGCCTGACGCGCCTCGGCCGATCGAACCTCGAAGAACGGCTAGCGCAACTGGTCGTCGAGATCACCGAACTCGAGAGCCTCCTCGCCGACGAGGTACGGATTCGTGGCATGCTCAAAGACGAGCTGACCGAGTTGCGCGACCGGTTCGCCACGCCGCGCCGCAGCGAGTTCGTCTACGACCCGGGAGACCTCGACATCGAGGACCTGATCGACGACGAGGAGCTCGTATTCACGATGAGTTCGGCGGGCTATGTGAAGACCACGGCGGTCTCCGAGTTTCGCATCCAGGGTCGTGGGGGTCGCGGTGTAGCCGGCACCCGCCTCAAGGACGAGGACGCTGTCGCCCACCTGATCCACACCACGGCCCACTCCTACCTGTTGATGTTCTCAACCCGTGGGCGCGTCTACCGACTCAAGACGCACGAGGTGCCGATCGCAGGCCGCACGGCGAGGGGGACGGCGATTGTCAACCTGCTGCCCCTCCAGTCCGAAGAGCGGATCCAGGCGGTCATCGACACACGCGACTACGAGACCCACCGATTCCTCTTCTTCGCCACCCGCTCCGGACGGGTCAAGAAGACCCGGTTCACCGCCTATGACTCCTCGCGGCGGTCCGGCCTGATCGCCATCAGGCTGAACGACGGTGACGAGGTCGTCGAGGTCGTCCCCACCAACGGCGACGACCAACTCCTCCTGACCTCCCGGTCCGGGCAGACTTTGCGCTTCTCCGAAAAGGATGTCCGACCGATGGGTCGGGATGCTGCCGGAGTGATCGGCATGAAGTTCCGGGATGGCGACGAGCTCGCCTCCTGCGCCGTGGCCCGACCGGGGTGCACCGTGCTCCACCTCAGCGTCGAGGGGTTCGGCAAGCGGACGCTGCTCGCCGAGTACCCGATCAGGGGACGTGCCGGGCTCGGCGTGCGTGGAATTCGCACCACCGACGACCGGGGGTCCGTCGCCGGTGCGGTCGTCGTTTCCGACGAGGACCATGTGTTCATCGTGAGCACCGGGGGCGTGATCATGCGTGTGCCGGTCGCCGATATCTCCATCCAGGGTCGGTCCGCCACCGGGGTGCGGGTCATGTCACCGGACGAGGGCCACCAGGTTGCCGCCATCACGCGGGCCCCCGCCGAGGCGACTATCGAAGAGAACGGCGCTGCCGAGGTAGCGGACGCCTGATAGCCCTGCCCACCCCGCTTCCCCCACAAGCTCCCGACACCGGCAGGTGCCGGTCGGAGGACCCCGTGGGGAACCACCCGTTTCATGATCGCGACGACCGGGGGCAGATACTTCCGTTCACGGCGCTGCTGCTCGTCCTGGCTGCCGGACTCGCCGTCTTGATCGTCGAACTCGGCCAGATCGCCGTGGACCGGGCGCAGGCCCGGAATGCAGCAGACGCTGCCGCCCTGGCGGCTGCCGCTTCCCCGGGGCGTGCACGGGCTCAGGCTGTGCGCCTGGCCGGGGCCAACGGTGCCCGGATCGTGTCGTTCGACGAACCACCGGGTGAGGTGGTCGTCGTGGTCGTCGTGGGTCGGGCACGCGCCACGGCCCGCGCCCAGACGATCCGCACATTCGCACGATGAGTTCCAGAAGCCGGGACCTGGTGGCGACCGGTCCGTTCGGCTGCCCGGCCCTAGACTCCCGATCGTGAACGAAGCGGACCAGGCGGAACCGGACCGTCCAGCGCCGCCGGGCGTACCGGAGACCGACACGCCGGCTTCCGACGAGCCTTCCGGACAGGTACCGGTCTCTTCGGCGAGCCTCGCCCCGGGGGCCAGATCGGCCGATGAATCACCATCCGACGTGGCAGACGAGGCGATCACACCTGCAGGCCCTGCTACCACAGGAGTCCGACTCGAGAGGCTCTTCGAGGGGTTGCCCGACGACGAACCCTCCACGCCGGCCTCCGCACCGGCCTCCGCGCCCATTGTTTCGTCCGAAGAGCAGGAGACCCGGCGGGGTCCATCGGTTCCCCGGTTCTCGCCGCGGGGGCGGAGCCGCTCGTCCGAGGAGCGCACGACGAGACAGCCGCGCCGCGGCTATCGGGTTCGCCGGGTCCGACGACTCCTGCGACACGTCGAGCCCTGGTCGGTGCTCAAGACCGGCCTGGTCTTCTACCTCTGCGTCTGGGGGATGGCCGTCATCGCCTCTCAGGCCCTGTGGCGGACCGCCGAGACCGCCGGGGTCATCGAGAAGGTCGAGCGGTTCATCGAGGAACTCTTCGCCCTCGAGACGTTCGCCTTCGACACCGACAAGATCTTCCGCCTGTACATGCTGGCCGGTCTCGTCCTCGTAATCGGCGGCACCGCGCTCACCGTGGTGCTCGTCGTCCTGTTCAACCTGATCAGCGACCTCATGGGAGGCATCAGGTTCACGATGATCGAGGAGGAGACAGCCGTCCGGCGTCGTCGGCTGCGTGCCGGCGAGGAGGTGGTCCCGACCGACAAGGTGGGGCGGCGGCGATCCGATCCGGGGGTCGGACAGAACGACGACGGGTAGGTGCCGACCATAGGCCCCGCTACCGTTTCCGAACCCGGGGCTATAGCTCAGTCGGTTAGAGCGCACCCCTGATAAGGGTGAGGTCGCTGGTTCGATTCCAGCTAGCCCCACACTCCCGTCACCCCGTTTAGATACCTAGGATTCGACCGTGATGATCGAACGAGGCGTCTCCGTCGCTCCGACCACGGGGGTCAAGGTCGCCAGAGCCGGGATCCGACCATGCGGATGATCCGGCGGGCGATTGCAGCGCTCTGGACCACGGCAGCGGTGGCGGTGGCGCTCCGGGCGGTCGGCGGTGTGCCCGTCGAGCGCCAGTCGGGTGGTTGGCGGCCGCTCGAGGGACCGGACCTGACGTGAGCAGGGTCGCCATCCTCGGCGCGGGGGCGGTCGGAACCAGGGTCGCCCGATACCTGCTGGCCAGCGGCTCGGTGGGTTCCGTCGACCGGGTGCTGTTGCGTGACGTCGATCCCGAACGATTGTCCGGGGCACTGGCCGTCCTCGACGAGGCGGCCGCCGATGGCCGCGTCGAGGTCGAGCATGCTCCCTTTCCCGACCAGGCCGATGCCGACGTCATCGTCGTTGCCACGCCACGGGGAACGCAGTTGCGCGCGGTCAGGGAGGCCCTCTCCTGTGGCATTCCGGTCGTCCTGAGCGGCGACGGCCTTGCCGAGACTGTCGCTGTAGCGCGGCTTGCCGACGAGGCCGGAGAACGGGGGGTTCCGGTGGTGCTCGGTGCCGGATTCGCTCCCGGCCTGTCAGGTGTCCTGGCCGCACATGCCCATTCCTGGTTCGACCACGTCGAGGAGATCCATGTCGCCAAGGTGGGCGCAGGGGGACCCGCCTGCGCCCTTGTCCACCACCGAGCGTTGAGCCGCCTGTCGTACGACTGGCGGGGCGGCGGCTGGCGACGACGCCCGGGTGGTTCGGGACGTGAGCTCTGCTGGTTTCCCGAGCCCGTGGGCCCCATGGACTGCTACCGGGCGGCCCTGTCCGATCCCGTGCTCCTGCACCATGCATTTCCCGAGGTGGAGCGCATCACGGCCCGCATGGCGGCGACCCGCCTGGACCGCCTGACGGCGCCGCTTCCGATGTTGAGCCCGACACGCGTCGAGGGGGGGGTGGGAGCGGTTCGCGTCGAGGTCCGCGGCCGGCGGGGCACCACCCAGGATGTCCGCGTCCTGGGGGTGGCGGAACGTCCCGCTGTGGCGGCCGCCGCGGTGGCTGCCACGACGGTCGAATGGGCGCTGGCCGGTCGCCTCCGGGTCCGGGGGATGGCGAGCCTCGCCGAGATGGTGGAACCGGTGTCCTTCCTCTCGGACGTGGGTGACCGGGGCCTGGTGGCTGAGATCTTCGAAGGTGAGCATGCCGTGGTCTGACGCGGGCAGGCGTGCCGTGGCCGGATTCGTGGCGGTGGTCATCCTGTCGTCGATGGCGGGTTGTGGAGGCGACGGGGGATCCGGTGGGGCTGCGGCCGTCCCCGACGGCGTCGAGAACCTCACGATCACGAGCAGGGAACACACCGACGCCGACCTCGACTATCCGACGATCCCGCCTGCGGGTGGCGACCACCTCGGCATCTGGCACAACTGCGGCCACTACACGGTCGAACTGCACGACGAGGCGGCGGTGCACAGCCTCGAACACGGCGCGGTCTGGATCACCTACCGGCCGGAGATCGGGGTCGCAGGGATCGTGTCGCTGACTGAGCGGCTCACCGGCGTGGACAAGGTGCTGCTGTCGCCGTACCCGGCCCAGACGGCCAGCGTGGTCGCCACCGCCTGGGCGCGGCGCCTGGAACTCGAGGGGCCCGATGATCCCCGGCTGATGGCGTTCGTGGAGGCCTTCCGGGACGGCGACGCGGCGCCCGAGCCGGGCGTCTCCTGTTCGCGGGGGATTGGTGAGCCTCCGGCGAACCCCTTTGCCGGCCTGTCACCGGGGCCCTGAGCCAGGGGGCGAACGCCGGCGTCAGTTGGCGAGGATCGCGAGGATTTCGTCGTGGAGTGCCACGTTGGCCGCCAGGGCGGTGCCTCCGTCGGCGGTCACCGCTCCGGTGAAGTCGCTGAATGCACCGCCGGCCTCGGGCAGGATCGTGAGGAACGGGGCCACGTCCCATCGGTTCACGATTGGATCGACCATGGCGTCGGCCCGTCCGGTGGCAACGAGGACGTAGCCGTAGGCGTCGCCCCAGGTTCGGATCACGGTTCCGGGCTCGACGAAGGCCTGCAAGTCGGCGGCGGACGGCCAGTAGTCGACGCCGCTGGTGACGATGCATGCGCCCGGGATGCCGGACTGGGCCGATACCCGTGTCGGTTTGCCGTCGACGAAGCAACCCCGTCCCCGTCCGGCCCAGACGCATTCGTCGAGGCCGGGGATGTTGACCACCCCGACCGCCGGGCCGTGCTCGTCCTCGAACGCCACCAGGTTTCCGTACAGGGGGACTCCGTGGATGAACGACTGTGTGCCGTCGATCGGGTCGAGGATCCAGACGCGACCCGACCGTCCGGCGGTGTCCGGTTCCTCTTCCCCGACGACGGCATCGTCGGGGAAGGCTGCGGCGATCCGATCGCGGAGCAGGCGCTCGGCGGAGCGGTCGGCGATGGTGACCGGGGTGCCGTCCAACTTGTTCTCCACGTCGAGGTCGGACTGCCGGAACCATCCGAGGGTGAGCTCGCCGGCCTCTCGCGCGATGTCGACGGCGAACCGGACGAGGGCGTCGTCCACGGGGGGAGCGTCGTGCATGGCGGCGAGCCTACGGTGCGACGCCCGGCGTGGATGTCCGGGCCGAACGTCCACTTCGAACACATTGCGTGGCCGCGGGCGCGCCCGCCGTGTTGGAGCCTACGATGGGGTGACCCACGGGTGCAGGGTGCGCCCAGGGGGCGGAACGGATGCCGTGGAATTGAGGAAGACGCTCGGGGCGCTGGCCGTCGGCACGGTGCTGTCGTTCATCCTGCTGATCGGTGTTGCCACCGGACCCGCCGCCGCCGACCCGGTCGGATCCGCCTACGACGAGGCCGACCTCCCCGACCTGTTCTGGGCCGCCGACCATCTGGGCCTCGAGGGACCCGAGGGACTCCAGCAGGCCGGCGTCGCCGTCATCCACTTCATCCTCGGGATCTCGGGGTCGACCGACCCGGAGTGTGACCTCGGGTACGGCGCATGGATCGATCCGTACGGCACCCGCCGCTACGAGTCGCAGTGGGTCGGCGAGGACCTGGCGATGCTCGACTGGGTGGCCGACCACTACTGCATCAGCCGCGAGCAGTCACAGGTCTTCGGGGCGACGCTGCTCAGCTTCTTCGCCGGCCTCGACGCAGGCAACCGAGGGATCGAGATCGTGCGCCCGGCCGTGCCCGAGGCCGTTGCCGTGGTACCCGTGACCTTCAGCGGGGTTGGGACGCAGACCGTCCCCCTGACGACCGGCTTGCCGTCCGACTACCAGGTCATGTCCTTCACGCACGCTGGGATGGGGTCCTTTCGGGTCGCCTCCCTCGACGTGGCCGGCAACGAACTCGAGGTGCTGGTCGCCCGGGAGGGCTCGTTCCGGGGGAGGGTCGTGGCCGAGGGGCCGGAGTCCTATGCCGCCCTGGCGGTGGAGGCCGACGGGGAGTGGTCGGCGGCCTTCCTGCCGATGACGTCGGCGACGGCGTTCGGTTCGGATCTCACGGCGGGAGGGATGCAGGACGACGTGTTGCTCCTACCTGACCCGGTGGCCGGCGGGGCCGGCCTGATCACGGCACGGCATGACGGATCGGCCAACTTCATCGTCTGGGAGTACGCACCCGACGGTCAGGCGACCGCACTGTCGATCAACGAGATCGGGGCCTTCTCTGGACAGGTGGACCTGACTACCGGATCCCGTTTTCTCGAGGTGACCGCCACGGGCGAGTGGGTTATGGCCGTGGGGGACAGCCTCCCGCCACGCCGGGTGGCCGTTCCCGGGGTGAACAGGGGTGATGGGAGCCTGGAGATCGTCTGGTCGGTTCCCGGCGATGGTGGGTCGCCGATCACCGGCTACGACGTCTGGGTCAAGCCGGCGGCATCAGAGGACATTGTCGAGAACTGGACCCGGGTCGAAGTACCGGCGGGGGTCACGACTCATTCAGCGACGGAGCTGGTCAACGGTACGACGTACCACGTCGTCATCCGGGCCCGAAACGGTGCCGGTGCCGGCCCCTGGTCGGAGGCCGTGGCGATGGCTCCGTTGTCGGCCAGCACACCCGATGTGGTCAACGCCCTGGTGGCCACCGTCGGTGACCGTCAGGTCCAGTTGTCGTGGGCGGCACCGACGTCCGGAACGGACGGCGTCACCTACCGGGTCATCTGGTATGACGAGGACGCCGGTGCCGCTGCCGTTGCCGAGACGCAGTTCCGTTCGGGATCGAACCGCGCCCAACGTCGGGAATTGTCCGTCAGGGCACGGGGCCTGCTTGTCGCTCCGCCGCCGACCGTTCGCCTGCCTGCCATCGTCGGCGGTTCGACGGCTTCGATTGCCGACCATCCCCACACGGTCGCGATCCTCCTGGCGGACATCGCCGACGGCTTCTCGGCCCAATTCTGCGGCGGAACGCTGGTGACACCCCGGTGGGTGGTGACGGCCGCCCACTGTGTCTCCGACCATGTGGTTGCAGAGGTCGAGGTCGTTGCAGGTGTCACCAGCCTGGCTGCGATCGGTGCCGGCGACCGACTTGCCGTCGAGTCGATCTACGTGCACCCCGACTTCGACGAGGAGTTGGTACTCAACGACATCGCACTGCTGCACCTGGCAACCGCCGTGGATACGGCGGCGGCCGGTCCCATCCCGTGGCAGGGAACCGGCACAGCGCCGGTTTCGGGGACGCCGCTCTCCACCTCGGGGTGGGGTTCCACCGACCTGGCCGGAGAGGACTTCGGGTCGGACCTGCGCAGCGCGACGTTGACCGCGCTCGCAGGACCTGGTGAGGACGTCTGTGGAGAATGGCCGGACTTCCAGTCCGATACGGAACTCTGCGTGGGCGGTGAGGCAGGTGTCGGTGCCTGCCTGGGCGACAGCGGAGGGCCGGTGGTGGCCGAACTCGGGACGACGAAGCTTGTCGGTGTCGTCTCGTACGGGTTGACGGGCAGTTGTGCCGACGGGTTCTTTCCCAACGTCGCTACCCGTGTCAGCGGGTTCGCCGACTGGATTGATGGGATTGTGGGCAGCCCCTGGCAGGAGGCTGTTGGCCTTACGGATCCGTCGTACACCATCAGCGGCCTCGTCAACGGACGGACCTATACCTTTCGGGTCTCAGCCACGAACGCATACGGGGTGACCTCCGGTTCGACCGCCGTTCTTGTGACTCCGGTCGGTCCACCCGACCAGGCGGCGACGCCGACGGGTGTAGGCGGGTTCGGCAGCGCCACGCTGACATGGACGGCACCGTTCACGGCCGACGGCCATCCGATCACCGACTACGTCATCGAGAACTCGGGTGACGATGGGGCTACCTGGGCCGTGTTCGACGACGGGGTGTCCACAGAGGTCAGTGCCGTGTTGGCCGGCTTCGACAACGGGCGGATCATGCGTTACCGCGTTGCCGCCGTCAACGACCTCGGGACGGGTGAGTTCTCGGCCAGCGTGTCCGTCCTCATCGGCACTCCGGACGCGCCGTCGGACGTGGATGTGTCGACTGTGGGCGATGGCCGGGCGACCCTGGCCTGGTCGGCTCCGACGTCGGATGGTGGTTCGGCCATCACCGACTATGTCGTCGAGTATTCGGTGGACGGCGGGACGACCTGGGCGCTGTTCGACGAGGGGGTCTCGACGGAGGTCGGCGCTGACGTCACGGGTCTCGCCAACGACGTGGCTCACTCGTTCCGGGTGGCGACGGTGACCGGGGTCGGAACCAGTCCGTGGTCGATCACCGCCAGCGGCGTTCCGGGCCGGCCGTCGGCCGTCGGCGACCTGGCGGCTACATCGGGCAATGGCCAGGTGGTGCTCGCCTGGACGGCACCGACTTCGGATGGTGGATCGGCTGTTACCGACTACGTGGTTGCCACATCGGTAGACGACGGGGCCAACTGGTCGATCGTCGAGGACGGCACCTCGGCTGAGGTTGGTGCGGTGGTCGCCGGGCTCGCCAACGGCACGCCGTACCGGTTCCGGGTGGCTGCCGTCACGGCCATCGGCACGAGTACCTGGGTGGAGGTAGAAGCCGTCCCGGCGACCGTGCCGGAGGTTCCGACAGGTCTTTCGGTCATGGTTGGGAGTGGCCGCCTGACCCTTTCGTGGGTCACACCGTCGAACGGTGGTTCCGCCATCACGGCCGTGCATGTCGAGATCTCGGGCGATGACGGTACGACGTGGGACTCGTTCCAGGCCGGAGCCGGCACCACGTCGGCCACCGTCACGGGCCTGGTCTCCGGGCAGGCCCATTCGATGCGGGTGTCGATAGAGAACTCCGTCGGCGTCGGAGCGGTATCGGCGTCTGTCACCGCCACCGTGGGTTGATCGGATCGCTCCCCGGTCAGGAATGTCCCACGGGGTGGAGCGAAACGAGTGCCTCGTGTTCGAGGCTGGCCACCGGCTCGCCGTCGACGCTGATCTGTACTTCGAGCACGGCCCGCGAACCGCTGCGGGTCTCGAATCGGTTCACCACGACGGCGTCGATCACTGCTGTGGCTCCGACTGTGGCCGTGCAGTGGTGGCGAATGTGGCTTCGGGTGTGGACCCAGGGTCCTGCGACGAGGTTTCGTTTCACTACCGAGTTGGCGAGCGCAGTCCAGACGGCTGGGTGGACGATTCCGGCCTCTGCGTAGAGCCCGAGGTCGTCTCCGGCTCGAAGCCCGTAGCCGTCCCACTCCCCGACCAACGGTTCGACGTGTCGTTCGAGCGGTTGGTGGAGACTACGGGCTGAGAAATCGTCGTCTTCAGATGTCCGCATGGCGATGAGCCGGGCCCGGGATTCGCCGTTGACCATGGCCCGGACCTCGACGCCTCCATCGGTCTCTTCGGGCACGCAGTCAACCGGGTCGTCGGCCAGTACGGGGCTGGTGAATCTGACCTCGGCCGTGCCCCGGGACAGCCAGTCCATGCCCCATGCCTCGACGATCGGTCTCGTGAGGTAGGCGTAGACGGTGACTCCGGCGACGAGCGCAGCGTCGAATCCTGCAGCTCTGCCACCTTCGTCGGTGTGGATCGGGTTGCCGGCGTGCTCGGGAAGGTTCCTGGCCCGGATTGACCAGGTTTCCATCTCGTCCATGTCGTTCCCTCTCTCGGATCAGCAGGTGGTCTTTTCCAGCAGTTTCTCTCATAGTTGCGTCGTGCGGACAATACGACATGCCCGAAAAGCTCCTCGCGACCCTCGGAGCGCAGCCCTCCTCGTCCGCCGGGGCCTGACCACTCCCCCCAGCCCTGAGCGCCCCTCAGGGGCCTGAACCAGTGGCGGAGGGTACGGACACCTGCCGGGCGCCCAAGTCGCCCCTGGGGAGCTCTGTCGCAACGCTGTCCGCCGAGGGCTTTCGCGTCCCTCCGGAAGCCCACAACCAAGGGCCCTGGTGGCCGCTACGGGTGGCATTCGCCAGCTCCGGGAACGCGGAGCGCGTCCGCATCCCCATGATCGTGTGACCAGCCCCCACGTTCGGCCCGCGCCGACGCTGCGTCCTGGCGGACAGTAAATTTTTTGGACGTAGACGTTACATAACTCACTTCTATCTGCTACGGTCCCGGGGGATGGGGAGCACAGCGCAAAGAAGAGGCGGTCGACGCAGCGGGCTCCTTGCCCTGCCGGCTGCTGATGCAGCACTACGAGGCGTGCGCGCAGAGCTGGTCACAGCGTCTGCGCCGGTGCGCGCTTACTAGTAGGTAGTGATGATTCGGGGGCTGGGGTTCGTCGACGCGCCGGGTGCCGGTTTCGGCCTGGGCGACGGGAAAGCGACCGGGCATGGCTGAGAAGGACGCATCCCCAGACGCATCCCCAGACGAGTCTCCAGACCCTGAGGTTTCAGCGTTCACGAGGTCCCGCAGGGAACGGGCCGTAGCAGAGCACGAACGGACCCGTGCACGGCTCCTCGCCGCTGCCCGCGACATCGTCCGCAGGGACGGGGCATTCGGCCTGACGGTGGCAGTGGTGGCAGAAGTGTCGGGGCTCACCCCGATGACCGTCTACCGCTACTTCGACGGGCCTACCGACATGTTGTACGCGCTCTCTGACGAGACGATGCAACGGATCTTTGCCCGCATCGCCGAACTCGACCAGGCGGACCGCCACTTCCTGGATGAAATCGGCAGGATCGCTGTGGAGGAGTTCTCCAGCGACAGCGAAGTGAACCGCATGACGGTGCTGCTGGCGGGCACGCAGCGCTTCGGCCCGGATGTCGTGGACCAGGTGGGCCTACTGGTCCACGAGCACCTCAGGGTACGGCTGGCGTCGGGCCAGGTCGAGTTCGACGACGTCGAACTGGCCGCCCGAACGATCATCACCTACTACCGGGGTGCGCTCTACAGCTGGGCGGCCGGCTTCTACACCGACGACCAGCTCGGCACCGAGGTTGCCAGCGCCATCAAAGCCGGTTTCGCCCTGGGCGGCGGGAAAGAGGTCGGGTAGTGCTGCGTAAACGAATGGGGCATCAGCGAATGGGGCAATGGAAGTACGCAAGTG
>MPMD02480038.1_pt1 | contig 39980 bp, 32 predicted proteins | sample 1617291 | NCBI WGS metagenome assembly MPMD02 (sample SAMN05944810, study PRJNA350692) | marine metagenome | biome: marine; feature: ODZ; material: water; isolation source: 120 m water sample filtered on 30 um supor filter | place: Pacific Ocean | collected 2012-04-09 | depth 120m m | reverse complement strand
CCTCGTAGGTCTCTTGTTCAACGCCCTTTGCTGCCAGATTTATCCGGTACAGGTCATAGCTGGGTGCAAGCCGCGGCACAGCCTCAATTACATAGTGGGTCGTAGCATCGCAGGGCTTTTTGAATGCTGCATCAACCGTAATTTTGCCGCGCTCCTGCCTGGAAATTTTCCGGGTCTGGCCGCGATTAGTGCCGCGAACAATACGGATTACACGACCATCGTAGGTACCAGCCCTGGCAGTCAGTTCGGTATCCAAAATAGTTTTGCGGTTACCGCCTTCGGCTTCACCGAGGATACCTTCGGGGCTTGAGGCGGCCCATTCACCCGAGACATTCGAGACCATAACGAGCGCCATCTCGTTCAGTTGTTCCCCCGAAGAATCTGTGTGATCAGGAATGTACTGCGGATCCTGGAAGTGTATGGCCGGGTCAGCAGAGAAAGTTAGTTGCCGTACTTCGCGTGTATCAAGTTCGACCTCCCAGATATTCAGAGGCTCTTCCTCGTTACGACGCATGGCAAAAACAACCTGGCGGGCGTCGTAGCTCACATCAGGGGTGCGAATATCTGCCGGGCCATCGGGATGCAGGGCAGCGGTCAGGTTTATCTCTTCACCCGCCTGCAACCAGATCAGATCCCCACCGGGCAGGAAATCTTCATCTTCGAAATAACGCTGGGGCAGATTACGCGGACGTCGCACGAATACGATGCCGCGTTCTTCCCCGAGTGCTGCATTTGCCCGCTCTGATGCTTCCTCCTTTTCAAGTTCCAGCCACCTGAGGAGTAGCTCATAGTCCGGGTCACCCTTACTGAAAAAGTTATTGCCACCTTTGTGCAGAATGCCGCCCTGGGAGATTGGTATGTTCTTAAGCAGCTGACGAGACTGCTCAATATCACCGGAGAGGTGGACCATGTTGACCTGGGCGTTGCCACGACCGAGCATGGACAGACGATTCTGGTGGTGCATATCGGCGGTGAAGCGGCCTTCGAGTACCGGTACTCCGGGGTGCAGCTTGAGATCATTGAAAACACCCAGTCCGTGGCAGTTGGACCCGAGACAGCCTTTACGCTCCAGTACGGGCGTGACCTGTTCAACAAAGAAGTGCTCGGGCGGCGAAGCGGGTATCCGTGTAGGTGCTGGTTGCGAATCAATTTCTGCCTGAACCCACTCCTTAAGAAGACTAAAATCCGAGTCCTGAGGTGACGTGAAGGTCACCGGGTGCACCATACTCATTCCCGCGTAGGTCTCAGACAGTGGTGCCAGAAGCAGCTTGCTGGCCAGTGCCGGGTTACCCACATCAATCGGTACCAGTTTGTTGCCTCCCTCTGTTCGGGTTGTGCGGGCGCGTTCATAAGCAACCTTCCGAAACTCCGGGGAGGATATCCGGCCGGTTGTATCAACCGGCCAGCGCAGCAATAGCCTGCTGGCCGGGTCTGCTTCAAGCTGGTCGTATTCCTCAACAGAAACACCGTGGCAGTTGCTGCAGCGACGATCCAGCAAGGTTACAACCTCAGTATCGAAAAGCTGCCTGGAAGCACTGCCCTCCGGCATCGCTGTATCCAATGACCCGGCTTGCCACAGCCAGGTGATTAACAGCACGTACAGAATACACAGGAGCAGAAATATTCTTACCGCGCGCGTGGAACCGATATGTTTCATTGGATGCGCTCCAGGATGCCATCCTTAATCGCCAGGCCTTCAGAGTGGTGCAATGTTCCGTCACTCATTACGAACAGTGCCTCAACGGAGGAGATTTTCTCAACCAGCGCTATACCCTGTTCCGGACCAAGCACAAAAAGACCCGTGGCAAGTGCATCGGCGTCCGCTCCTTTTCCTGCGATCGCAACTACGCTGGCCACGGTCTCGACTGGCCACCCGGTACGCGGGTCGATGATGTGACCGAAGCGTCTACCGTCTGCAAGGAGATACTGTTCGTAGTCGCCTGATGTCGCAATTGCACTGTCGGTTAGTTCCATCATGGCAAGCAACTCTTCTGTACGCGGATGACGGACGCCGACTGACCAGGGAACGTCACCGCGACTTCCCGACACAACAAGGTCACCACCGGCATCGACAATAAAATTTCTAAAGTTACTGGCATGGAGTTTTGCGGCTGCGCTATCAGCGGCGAAGCCCTTGCCCACCGAACCGAAACCAAGTTGCATCCCGGGCGCGGACAGGTACACCGTACCGTCCCCGAGTTCAACATTCTGGTAACCAACATGGGTCAGGGCTGAGTGAATTGCCTCTGGTGACGGCAATGTCTTTTGTCTGCGTGCTTCACCCCATAGTTCATAAAGTGGACCACCGGTTATATCGAATGCACCCGTTGTCCGTCGTGCCCAGCGCATTGAGATGGTTAGTAGTTCATATAACTCGGGACTCACCGGGACAGGAAGCTGGCCGGCGGCAGCATTGACTTTGGATGTATCACTGTCAATTTGCCAACTGCTGATCTGGCTTTCGAGTTCTGTCAATTCGTCCAGGGCCTCAGCAATGATTGCCGTAGCAACCGGTTCGCGCCCTGCGGCTGCCCAGACTTTGATACCGAACTCCGTCCCCATGAGAGGCCGCATTGAGTCAACAATACTGCCGGCTGCCGGGTCACCGGGTATCGCAATAGCGGCATTTTGCGACTCTGGCAGGCTGCGAACCATATATGCGGCAATCGCAAGCAAAACCAGGCCGAGTGTTGCCGTTGCTATTCGATAGAACGTAAGTATTTTAGTAGGCACTCGATGTCCCAGACTGAAAGATGTGATGTGGTGCCGTGGGTATCAAACAAACCGTCAAGTTCGTTTAGACCCCGCTCCCAGCCTCCCGGCCGGTCGGCCTGGAGGCGTGGAAATGGCATACGCTGTAAAGCAGGATGTTCGGGCGTGCTGATTACTTCACGCAGGCTGATTGCATTACCGTGGTGTAAAAAACGTGGTGGCCGGGCCCAGATATTGTGTAATGAGGGAGCGACAAAGTTGCCCTCATGTTCCTCGTATCGACCGGTATCCTCCTCGTCCCAGTAGCGCATGAAACCATTAAGCCGGTCGAGGTAGTCGGCACTGATCAGGGTATGAATATTATCCCGCGGCACGCTGCTAACCAGTGGGCGAAAGCTTTTGTTCTGGTTGTAAACATGAGTTTTGTCGGTGAAGGTTGGTGCAGGGTGGCAACCTGAGCAGCCAACTTGCGGGCTCTCGAATAACTCACGACCATGGCGAACCATCGGGTCAGACGGGTCCAGGGGGCTGGGTAACATCCGTGGCTCACCAGCCTGGTAGACCCCGATGACGCGTTGCAGATCACGAAAATCCATTTCCTTGCCGAAGTAACGCCCGGTCTGTAGCCGGAAGAATTGTTCCCGGCGTTTAGTAAGGTCAACGAGGCGCAGCTTTGAATCCGACCAGCCGCGGCCTGTGGCAACGACGAGTGCGTCTGCCGACTTGGGGTAGTGTCCCCGTTCGGCATCAGTTGCCACGATGCCCCTGAAATCACCAACCGGTGTTACGCCGCTAAAGTCGACCAGTGGGTTGTGTTCCATCATCATGGTCAGCGGCTCATCCATGGTGAGGGTCCCTTCAACAAAGAAGGGCACCTTGTGAGCCAGTGCACGGAGGTCGGGTACTTCGCGACTGCCTCCGGTGACCTCATCACCTGCCCGGTTCTGCCCCATTACCTGGCTGACGCTCCATTTTTTCCCGTCAGAGGTATCCCGGTAGTGGCAGTGCACGCAGCTTTGATCCTGGTCAACAGAGAAAATACTCGTCTGTACGAAAAATTCTCCGCGCTCAAAGTCATTGGCAGGAAAGGGTTCAGAGAGTCGGCTCAAAGACAGTTGGCTGCTTTCACCGCTGATCAGGTCGATGAAGGTGACAGACTCGTCAAGCTGGTTGGCGACGACCAGGGTATCTTTGCCGGCAATAGTAATGCCCAGCGGCTTGAAACCGGTGGAAAAAACCCGGCCCGGAACCAGGCGTTTTACAGGTGCAGCCTGCGGTTTAACATGCCACTCCTGTACCTGGAAGGTTCCCGCCATCGTGATGTAAAGGCGATCATCCACGGTGACAATCTGCTCGGGGAAAGCGCCGACTACCTGCATGAGTCCAGGCAATACATCCCCTTTTTTATCCCCGGCTAACGCTTCGAACGAGTCCGATGTGTAGCGGCTAAAGTCCTTATTTGCGCTATAGCTGGCAACACTGGGTATCACCGGATCAAGCAGTACGACATCGTTGGTAATGTCGCGGAATTTTTCCTGTGCCGTGCCATCGACATCATCGAAGGGTCCCAGGGGCTGTTGTTGAGCTAATGGCAGTGGTTTTGGGCTGCCACTACCGGGGTCACGAAATAATGTGAACTCTGCCTCGGGATGGTTGCGGTCGGTACTCTCCCGTCCGGCATGCCGGGCTTTGGGATGCCCTGAACCGACCCCGAGTGTTGCCAGTACAAGTTTCCCCCCGGCCCATGCCAAATCATTAACCGGTGATCGGGTGGCAATCCGACGGTGCTCGCGAAGCGTGCCCAGGTCTATCACCGAAATATCGAGTGAACCCGTGTTAGCGACATACAGGGTTTGCTGATCGGCAGACAGCAGCAGGTCGCGAGGTTTGTCACCGACGCTGATTCCGGGTCCTTCGTAGCCGCCGGCTATCCATGCACGCAATGCGCTGTAGACCGGGTCATTGGCCGGATCGGAAAATATGATGCCCCCCGGATGGTGATAGCCGGTGGTGGAATCGGCCCAGCCGCCGTGCTCTACAGAGGTGACCGCTCTCAGCAGGGGGCTTGATTCCGGATCTTGTGGCCAGGCGTGAACCTTGGCACTGGTAAAAGTCTGGTCGAGGTTTGGACCAGCAGTAAACCCGCCGGTCGGATACATGTGACAGTCTGATGTTCCGCAGCTAAGCCGAAGTGAGGTATAGATTTCCGGAGATGAACCAGGTGATGAATTGATTACATCGCCCTTTGTTGCGCCCTTTGTTGCGACAGTTGGTGGCTCATCATCAGTTTGATCGGGACGCAGCATAAAGTCTTTACGATCAAAGTCCAGCTGTCGCTGCATGCCCGTCAGGGTGTCATCTTCAATGGTCAGGTCAACAATTAGCACCTGGTTGAGAAAGAAATTGGAGACGTAGGCGGTGTGACCGTCGGCACTTAGCGCCAGGTCCTCAGAGTAAAACTCGACAGGAATCTGTGCGACGACCTGATCAGTCGTGATATTGATTACTGAAAGATAATTTGAGAAGCGGTTGGTTACTATGAGCCAGCGGCCTGACGGATGCACCGCAAGTCCGTAGGGCTGGCTACCAACATGAACCCGCGCCAGTTCCCTGCGGGTAGCGACATCGATCACCGCAACCTCGTTACGGGGTGCAATTTCTGTGCCCGCCAGGGTGACGTAAACCTTATCCCCGCCCGGACTTGCGGCAACACGATAGGGTCGGGCGCGTGCAGCCTGTGGTTCTGACTCTGTATCAATATTGGGGACCGGGGCCAGTGATCGGGCCTGCCATGGGGCGACGGTAGCCAGCTCTTTATCGGCTGCCGGCGATATTACGCTTGAGCGTTCCTGCATCCTGATCAGGGAGACCCCCACCCCGAGGAGCAAAACCAGGGTGCAAGTCAGAACCAGGGCCTGATCACGATTCACTAAACTCTCCAACCGCCATCAGGAATTTTTTGACACAAGATAGAGACTCTCGTCGCCGAGATCGAACTACATCGATACGCTGCCCGATGAACCAGTCACTTCCAGTTCGTCTTGACCATTGTTCTGCTCGAGCTTGTCGATCTTGAATTCGCCAAAAATATCCGTTATCCCCCACTTACCTTAAGTCATTTTGTTTCAATATGATTTCGGCATCTTCGGCACGCTCATTTCTCCCCTAGCCGACAGCCTTGATCTCGGGCTTCTTACCTTTCAGCAGCGGCACTGCGGGTAGTACCCAGCCCTTTGCCTGGCGGCGGGCCGGGCTCGGGATGGCATAGGCGATCTCATCCTGATCTGTACGTATTCTGTTCACATCGAGACGCCAGCCATTATTTTCCCATTCCTGGCAGAACTCACGATATCGCCCGATAGCCTTGTCCGCCGGTACCAGGAACTCATGTATATTGTTGCGCGGTATCCGAATCGGATCCATCGGTTCAAGCACGTAGCGATCCTGTTCAGCAACATACAGGCTGCGATCCTCGAATGTCTTGTCGTACTTCGAATCCTGCATAAAGTTGCGCCCGAAAATACCGTACACCCGATCAAGTTTCTCGTGCACCGGCGTATGAAAGGCAAATCCATGAAACCATGCCTGATCGGATATGTGAATATATGTCCAGGTAACATTCGGTCCATGGTTGCCGGAACCGGCATAAGTAATACCGTCTCCTTCACGTCCGGAGCCCTCCCGCATTTCCCGTTGCGGTAGTGGCGGTGATTTCATGGCGTTCATGAAGCCGGTACCCCACTCGGTATCCTCCAGCGTGATCTCATCTACTGTGTAGTCTTCCTTGGTGCCCAGGAATCCGTGCGTGGGGTGGGTAAATTCGTTGTGTGCCGGGTCCATGGTATTTTCGACAGAGCGTTTGTAATCAATATTCCATTCCAGGATGAGTGGAATAAACCGCCAGTCAGGATCGTCGTATTCAGGAGCTTCAATAATGGGTGGGCGCTCTTCCTCAGGCAGGTCCCCCAGGAATACGTGTACCAACCCATAGCGTTCCTCCACCGGGTAGGCATCTACCCGGGTGCGCTCCGGAATCTTTGCATCTGGACCCAGCGACGGCAGGCGCACGCATGAGCCCTCGCCGTTGAAGGTCCAGCCGTGATAGGGACACTCAACGCAGTCGCCGCGGATACGGCCATCAGCAAGTGCGCCACTGCGATGGGTGCACGAATTACTCACGCACTGGATGTTACCCTTGGTGTCACGCCACAAGGCAAAGTTGTGGCCAAGCATCATAACTTTCAGTGGCTTTTGTGCTCCAAAGGTAAGCTCGGAACTCTGGCAAGCGACGTACCAAAAATTGATATACATCGGTTTCTCCCCCTAATGGACGGTTGGATATTTTTTTCCGGCCTGCCTACCGGATATGCTGAACAGTACCGGTGGCTGGGTCTCCTTAGTCAGTCTGCTCCCAGCCGGACGGTAACACAGTACGTATAAATACCTAATTAATCCTGATGTTCTTTTTAGCCCCTAATTGCCTGGTTAACAACCCCCGAGAAAACATAATTTCAGGCGTCTTAGCGCGCGACTTTTATTGACCTCCTGTTTGGAGCATCCTTAATCAAGCCTGAAGAATGTAAGAGGTACAACATGACCAAAGTTGCTGCAAAAACAGCACCCCGCATCGTCGGTGATGAGCGGCTGTTGTGTCGCAAGGCTTTTAGTAACGGCCAGTGGATCGATGCAAACGACGGCACCACCTTGAGCGTACTCAACCCCGCCGATGGTAGCGTGGTGGCAGAAGTACCGAACCTGGGTGTCGAGGAAACCCGGAAGACCATCGCTGCTGCCTATGCCGCGCAGCCGGGCTGGGCCACGCTCACCGCCAAGGAACGAGCGACGATCCTGCGTCGCTGGCACGACCTGATGCTGGAAAATAAGGAAGATCTTGCCCGGCTCATGACTGCAGAGCAGGGTAAGCCTCTGGCGGAATCACGGGGCGAGGTAATCTACGGGGCCTCTTTCGTGGAATGGTTTGCCGAGGAAGGCAAACGCATCTACGGCGACGTGATCCCCACCCATGCCGCGGGCAAACGTATCCTGGTCGTCAAGCAACCCATTGGGGTCGTAGCCGCAATTACCCCATGGAATTTCCCCATCGCCATGATTACCCGCAAGGCCGGGCCGGCCCTGGCGGCAGGTTGCACGTTTATCGTCAAGCCAGCCGGAGAGACACCACTGTGTGCCCTGGCGCTGGCAGAGCTGGCAACTCAGGCAGGCATTCCGGCCGGCGTGTTCAATGTACTCACCACCAAAGATTCGAGAACCATGGGCGTGGAACTGACCGGCAATCCGCTGGTACGTAAGTTCTCGTTCACCGGTTCTACCGAGGTAGGCAAGGTATTGATGCGGCAGTGCGCAGATACCGTTACCAAGACCTCCATGGAACTTGGGGGCAATGCACCGTTCATTGTCTTCGACGATGCCGACCTTGACGAGGCTGTGCTGGGTGCGATGGCATCGAAGTATCGCAATGCGGGACAAACCTGTGTCTGCGCTAATCGCTTTCTTGTGCAGGATAGTGTGTATGACGCTTTCGCCGAAAAATTTACTGCAGCGGTCGCGACGTGCAAAGTCGGCTCGGGATTCGAAGAGGGCATTACGATTGGTCCCCTCATCAACACTGCTGCCGTAGACAAAGTAGAAGAGCTGGTGAACGATGCGGTGGAGCACGGCGCGCGGGCCATCATCGGCGGCGAGCGCGATACAGCAAGTAAGAATTTCTATATGCCGACGGTGCTGGTTGACGTGACCCGCAAAATGAAGATCCACGATGAAGAAATCTTCGGTCCGGTGGCAACACTGTTCCGGTTTGAGACCGAGGCGGAGGCGGTCGCACTCGCCAATGACACCCCGTACGGGCTCGCCGCCTATTTCTATGCCCGGGATATCGGACGTATCTGGCGCGTCCAGGAGGGGTTGGATTACGGCATCATCGGCGTCAACGAAGGCATCATCTCCACCGAGGTGGCACCCTTCGGCGGCATAAAAGAGTCAGGCATTGGCCGCGAAGGCTCAAAGTACGGCATTGAAGATTTCATCGAGGTGAAGTACATCCTGCAGGGTGGGCTGACAACTTAACGCATCAACACGGCCGGCTGGTCAAACGAATCTTCTTAGGGGTACGCGCATGCGCAGTCGGATGTGAAAGGATGAACTTCAGCGAAAACCGCTCCAGCGCCGGCACATCGGCCAGAACAGGAAATAGCTGATGCCGTAACGACCCGCAGAACTTATGGTCGTGCAGCCTTCGACGTACGGAAAACAGCCGGGTATATGGCCGTTGGATGCGGAGATCAGCCTCGTTCGCTGACCCGGACGCCGTCCGCCACGGCATCGCTCGGATACAGGATCACCTGTTCATGCAATCGATGTTCGACCTGCAAATACCCATTGTTGTCATTGCAGCGAGCCTGGCGGTGATAGGCGCACTATACGCAATCCTCGGCGGACTTCGTGCGGTTGCGGTCTCGGACACGTTCAGCGGTGTTGGCCTGCTGATCATGAGCATCCTGATCGTGATACTTGCGCTTGATGCGATTGACTTCGACTTCAGCGGGATTCCTGCCGAGCGCCTTTCTCTGATAGGCGACAGTGATTCACCTATCCCATGGCATACATTGTTTACCGGAATGATCTTTATCCAGATCTATTACTGGAGCACGAACCAGACTATTACGCAGCGCGCGATGGCCGCGCCGAATGTGAAAGAAGCCCAGAAGGGTGTGTTCGTTGCTGCCGGCATACGTCTGTTGATCGTGCCAATTATTGTTGTTGTTCCGGGAATATGTGCTTACAAACTCTACGGCGACATCGGCGATGCGACCTACGGACAACTCGTAGGTGATATTTTACCGGGGTGGCTATCGGGTGCATTCGCCGCGATGATGGCTGCTGCGGTACTTACCAGCTTCAACAGCGTGTTGAATTCTTCGGCTACTTTGTATGTCTGTGATCTGCATGAACAGTACATAAACAAACGTACCAACGTGCACTTTATGAACACGGTGATAACCATCGGTTTTGTGCTCACGGCGATTGCGCTGGTGCCTGTTTACAACGGCGCGGACAGCATCATAAACCTGGTGCAGCAGCTCAATGGCTTGCTGAGCATGCCGATACTGTCTGCATTCATTACCGGGCTCATGTTTGCAAACGTGGACGCGAGGGCTGTGATTATCAGTGTCGTGCTGGGCACAGGTCTGTATGCCTTCTTCACCTTCATGTGGACGCCGTTCCATTACATCCACCTGATGCTTTTTACGTTGTGCTTTTGTATCGCGATGGCGCTGATATTGAACCGGGTTCTGTTCGGGCGTCAGGTTTTGTTGGTTTTCGGCAGGGATGTTCCACAGAAGGCTTAGCGGCCCGAATTCGGAGTGAGGTAATGACCATTTACTGCAATCAAAATACCAAGGTGGCATTCTTTATTACCGTTACGCTGGCTGTGCTTGTCAGTTGTGCAACAGTTCAGCAATCCGGCTTCACAGAGTTTCTGCCGCCCCCGCTAAATAGTGAGTGGGAACGTACAGAACCGGTTACCGGCCCCGCCGATACACAGCTGTTTGGCGGTGGCACTTCAACTGCAGCGGATTACTCCAACGTTGAGAATGGCTGCTCACTCCGCATCACCATGACGGGCGATGCTCCGATGATGCAGGCCTTCTCAATGAATTTTTCCAACCCCGCTGCTGCAGGGCTGACCGGTTCGCAAGTTGTCTATGCCGGCGACGAAACGATCGTGATTACGGCATCCGGTGAAGTGCAGACCCTCACAAAAAATTACCTCACCCAGTATGCCGGTGATTGCGATCACGAGACCAAGTTAGCCTATGTAGCAGTTACCGCGTTCGGTGAATTGCAGACTTTCCGGTTACCTTCCACTGCAACACGACACAAGGCTCCACAAGTCTCGACGCCGGGCTTGCAATGGGATGTTGCGTATGGCGGGCCCGCCAAGGACTGGGCCTATGCAATGACAGGCACATATGACGGCGGACTCTGTACAGCCGGACGTACCGCGTCACAGGGTGCCGGTCTGGAGGACGTGTGGATAGTTCGTATCGACGGCAACGGGCAGTTGCTATGGGAAAAGAGCTTCGGCGGTCCGGCTATTGATCGCGGCCGGGCCATCGTGGAAACCCCGGATCATGGACTCGTAATTGCAGGCGCAACTGAATCGAAAGGCGCGGGTGAATTTGACGTGCTGGTGATTAAAGTCGATGCCGAAGGAAAACTTGTATGGGATCGACATTTTGGTGGCAGCGCCACCGACTGGGCCAGCGCTTTAACCGTTACCAGTGACGGTGGAGTGGCGTTGGGCGCTTACACACAGGATGAATCCGGGGGGCCGTACGATTTCTGGGTTATCAAACTGAATGGCGATGGCGACTTGCTCTGGCAACGTCGCTATGGAGGCGCTGAAACTGACTGGAGCAATGCAATTACCGAAACTGCAGATAAAGGCCTGGTCGTAGTTGGACACACCGAGTCTAAGGGCGCCGGCGGCGCCGACTATTGGGTACTTAAACTGGATGCTAGCGGGGAGCCGCTTTGGGACCGAACCTTTGGCGGGGAAAAGACAGACTACGCAAGTGCTGTTACCGCAACTCGCGATGGCGGCGTAGTTGTGGGTGGTATGACTCTGTCGGCAGGTGCCGGCGGCTTCGATATCCGGATACTGAAACTGGATAGCTCGGGCAATGTTATATGGGATCAAACTCTGGGCGGTACGAGTGAAGATTGGGTGCGCGCAGTCGTGGAGACTCGCGATGGCGGCTATGCGCTGGCCGGGTACACCATGTCCCAGGGAGCCGGACTGAATGATGTATGGCTGGTTAAATTATCTGACAACGGAACATTGCTGTGGGAACGCACCTATGGCAGGGAAGCAAACGAATGGGCAAGGGCATTGGTCGAACTGCCGGATGGCGGACTCGCATTAGCGGGTGATACCTACTCGACAGGCGCAGGCGCCTCGGATGTACTGGTGCTAAAGATTTCGGAAGACTGAGGATTTGGTATAGCATTCGGTGATGCAACTATTTTATTGGCGGTCTGGTTTGAATTCGCGGCTCGGCGGCACGTTGATATTATCTGCGTTTGCGCTAATCACCCCGACATCAACGAGTGCCAGTGACTGGCAGCACTACGGCGGTGACAGCGGTGGCTCGCACTACTCATCGCTAACGCAGATTGATAAAGAGAATGTCGGCGAACTGGGGCTCGCGTGGTCGTACCGCACCGGCGACATCGAACGCCACCCGGATCGACGGGCGATGTCGGCGCTCAATGTCACGCCCATCCTGTTGCCCGCAAGTGCCGGTGCTTCGTTGGTGTTGTGCGCGTCGATGAACCGCGTGATAGCGCTGGACCCCGTTAGCGGCGTGGAACGCTGGGTCTATGACCCGGAAATTACGCTTGGGCCGCCGGACAACAAGTTCCTGTGCCGCGGTGTTGTTTACTGGGAAGATGAGGTCGCGGATGCCGGTTCAGTATGCAAACACCGCATCTTTACGGGAACCAAAGACCTGCGGCTGATCGCGCTTGACGCTGTAACCGGAAAGCCCTGTGAAGACTTCGGCGCCTCCGGCACGGTCGATATCCGCCCCGATATTTACGAGGACGTGCCGGACTTAAGGGAAGGCGACCTGCAGTTCTCAGCGCCGCCTGTCACGATCAATGACCTGGTCATTATCGGTTCGGCCGACAACACGAAATTCTGGCGCGCCGATAACCCCAGCGGCAAGGTTCGAGCTTTCGATGCGCGCAGCGGCGAACCTCGCTGGAGCTTCGACCCCATACCGCGCGACCCGAACGACCCGGCTGCGAGTGACTGGACTGAAGAAGCGATGCAAAAAACCGGCGGCGCCAACGTCTGGAGCATGATGTCGGTGGACTACGAACGCGGCCTGGTATTCCTGCCGACGGCAACCGCCGGGCCAAATAATTTCGGCGGCCTGAGGCCGGGCGCCAACCGCTATGCCAACTCTGTGGTTGCCCTGAACGCCGCAGACGGCAGTGTGGCCTGGCATTTCCAACTCGTGCATCACGACGTATGGGACCTCGACATACCGGCACAGCCCATACTGGTTGATCTTAAACGCGACGGTAAATCAATTCCGGTCGTTATCCAGCTCAGCAAGACGGGACTTATTTTTGTGCTGCACCGGGAGACAGGCGAGCCGATATTCCCGGTCGAAGAACGGCCGGTCGAAACTGAAACGGTTGCAGACGAAATGTTGTACCCGACCCAGCCGTTTCCGACCGCACCCGCGCCAGTCGGCAAACTCGTGTACACGCCGGACGACGCCTGGGGTTTCATGTTTTTCGACCACAACGCATGCAGGGAAAAGATGGCCTCGTTCGACCGCAGTGGTATTTACCTGCCCCTGAGTAAAAAGGGCCTGCTGACACCCAATGCGCTGCTGAACTGGAATGGCGCTGCTTACGATCCCGAACGCTCGCTGCTGATACTGCCTGTCTCGCAATTAGCGATGTTCGTGCGGCTCATGCGTTCGGACGAGATTCCGGCCGAACTCATGGACATGCCGCGGACCGGGCCGATCGGCCCGCCGATGGAGATGGCGGGTACGCCCTATTCGTTCCAGTTCTCCCCTCTGATGTCGCCGCTGTTTGCACCCTGCAACAAGCCGCCATGGGGTGAACTCGTGGCGCTTGACCTTAGCGGAGATACGAACACGCGCTGGCGCTTCCCGCTCGGCACGCTGGACAAACTCATGCCCATTCCGTTGCCGCTGGAGTTCGGCACACCACTGGCCGGCGGTCCTACCGTAACGGCGAGTGGTCTCATATTTATCGGCGCCAGCTCGGATGAAAAGTTCCGGGCCTTCGATATCGACACCGGCGATAAACTCTGGGAAGTCAGCACACCGGCTTCAGCGATGGCGACACCGATGACCTATGAAATAGATGGCCGGCAGTTCGTCGTGGTTGCCGCGGGCGGACACATGTTCAAGGCTTTCAACAATATTTCCGATTACATCGTTGCGTACGCGCTGCCCGAGTAACCCCGGCTATCCACATGTCGGGCAAAGCCACCGGTGGTCTGCCCGCACCCCCGCACGGTGTTAGGCTTTAAGAGAACTGCGCCGGACAGTCCAACCGGATGCCGATTCCAGCGCTATCGTGTAACGCTTTCTAGGGGGAAGGGTGATGCGTTGGATAATAATAAAAGGAAATGGACTGGCTGTATCAGTCCTGTGGCTGGCAACGGCCAGTATCCTGATACCTGTCGGGGGCCGGGCGGCGCCGAAGATCGACGAAATAACAGTTACAGCACGTAAACAAGAAGAGTCGCTGCAGGAAGTTCCCATCTCCATCGTTGCCTTCGGTGAGAAGCAACTGCGGGAACGAAACATCGACAACGCTTATGACGTTGCCGCGTTCACACCAAACTTCAACATGGCTCGCAACCTCGGCCGCCGTCTCGACCGCCCGATCATCCGTGGCCAGTTTCCCCCGGGACGGGGACGGGCCAATGCTTCTTTCTTCGTGGATGACGTTTTCCTGCCGGGCGAGTTCGGCAGTATTGCCACGTCGAGCCTGGACAATGTCGAACGCGTGGAAGTGTTGCGCGGTCCACAGGCGGCACTGTTTGGTCGCGCTACCTTCGCGGGAGCGGTGAACTACATCACGCGGAGCATAAAGGACGTGTGGGAGGGCGAGATCAACGCCCAGGCCGGGGCCGATGAGGATTACAAGCTGTCGGCGTGGGCCAGCGGTCCCCTTATCGAGGACAAACTCAAAATATATGTAGGCGGAGGCTACGAAGGCTGGGACGGTGAATGGCGCAACGACCTGAAGGAGGGTCAGGCAAATACCAAAGGATTTTCTGACTGCGACACATCGCTGGACTGCTTCAGCGGCCCGTTCACATGGTGGGCCAACGTACCGGACATTGCCGGCGGCGAGGCGCTCTGCCCGCCGGGCTACAGGGCTTACCCCGGGGGTACCGACGCCGGATGCCCGCCCCAGCGTGGCGATAATTCCAAGCTGGGTGGCGAGGAACTTCGTAACGCGACCCTGAAGCTGGAGTTTACGCCTACAGATAACCTGCAGTTCAATCTGAAAACTGAATGGGCCGAAACGGACGACGATCACTTCGCACAGATGTATTACGAGCCGGTATTCGCACCCGTCAACGGCATCCAGCTTGCCCCGGGCCTGAACTGCGGAGCGCCCGTGTACGACCCGGGTACACCGCAAACTCTGCCCGACGGAACGGTCCTGGATGGTACCTATATCCCGGCGGCGGGCTGGCACTGCGGCAAAATCAAGTTTGATGATTCCAGGGCCCAGATGAATATCCCCAGCTTCGATGGCGTCGCCACCTGCCCGCCCGGGCAGCCATGTGTACTGCGGGATGGCATGGGCGATCTTGTTTTGGACGACAACGGCAACGTGATTCCCACGATCGTCTCCCGCCCGGCACCTTTCATCGGCGCGCAAACGGAAACCAGGCGCTATCTTCTGGAGGCCATCTACACCTATGAGGATTGGGAATTCCTGGTACGAGGCACGCGAGGCGACTACGACGAAGACAATGTTCGGGACCTGGAGCGAAATTATCCGCTGGGACCGGTTACGACGGGGCTCTTCGAAGGCTACTCAAAAGACCGGGCAGAAAATGAATCATTCGAGTTTCGTGTGAGTTCTCCCACTGGCGGACGAGTGCGAGGACTATTTGGTTACTACTACTATAAACAGGAGGTGAGAGGAAAGCAGCGGCGGTTCAACAGCTTCAGCGACGGCTTCAGGTGGGGCTTCTCACGTGACGAAGATGAAATAAACCATGCTGTTTTCGGAAGCGTCGAGTTTGACCTGACGGACAAGGTTTCTTTGACACTCGACGGACGCTACGCCGAAGATGATCTGATTCAGAGGACAAGCTCGGAATTATGTGCTGACACCGGCTTCTGCAAGGCTGAGGAAAGATTCTACAGCTTCACGCCACGCTTTATTGTGAATTACCACCCCAACGACGATCTCAACTTCTACGCATCGCTGGCCAAAGGCAACAAGCCGGGTGGATTTAACGGCGAGTGGTTCGACGACAACACGTCGAACATCATCATCCAGGCCGCACTCGGAGGGAACTGTGACCCGGACAGTCCTGAATTCGATGATCTCGATCTCAATACCAGGGGTTGGCTGACCATCGTGTGCGGCGACGCCATTGTCAAAGAAGAGGAGACATGGACCTGGGAGGTCGGAGCGAAGACCGTGTTGATGGATGGCAGGTTGATCGCCAATGCCGCACTTTTTTATATCGACTGGACCAACCAGGGTATCAATAACAATCAGTGCGTACCCCGTGAGGACATCGAAGACGCCGACGGTCCGAATGCAGCCTGCGAGGACAACCTCGGCGTAGTCAATGCCGGTGAATCGCGCATCTGGGGCACCGAAGTGGAGCTCCAGTTCGCGGCAACTGACAACCTGACCCTGGGCCTTGGTTACGGGCTGGCCGACACCAAGCTCGAAGACTACATCGATGACGGGCTGGCTAGCTTTAGCTGCAACTGGTGGGATTTCGCACACGGCAGCGGATTGCCGCCCGACTGCGCGGCACAGGGCGTCGGGGATGCATCTGGAAACGAAGCTGAGCTTGTGCCAAAACATTCGCTGAATCTCTCAGCCATTTACACGAGGCCATTTCGCGGGGACATGGAATGGTTCGTAAAGAACTACCTGAATTACGAGTCTAAGAAATACGTGTCAGTAGCCAACAAGGCTAAAATTGGTGACGTCTGGATGTGGAATGCATCCGTGGGGCTGCAAAATGACCGGTGGGAGGTTACGGCCTACGTCAACAACATCCTGGATGACGAAACTCCGATGATTGTTTTTGATTTTCCGCTGTTCGACTCCAGTAAGACACCAGTTCTGCCAGGCGCACCGTTTCCGTTTGAAAAACCCAACAACCAGACGGGCATGGTGACATCGAATGCTTTCCTGATAACGCCCCGGCGGAGCAGAAATGCCGGCGTCACGCTACGATATCGGTTCGGTGGATAGCACAAAAGATTAATAGGGATTAACAGGGGTCAAACCGGGGTTTTGGAATCAATCGCGGTTCGACCCCTGCTTCGTGCGTGCCATAGGGTATTTAAGAGATTTATTAGCACCCATGACCACCATCTATGCCCTTATGAGAAAATTATGAGTCCGAAACATAAAAATATTTATAGAATTATTTTGATTAGCATGCTTTCAATTATTTTAATTGGCGTTGGTATGGAAATATTTTGCCGTGTACCAGATGATTTTGAGACAAGATCTTTAAATCTTCCGCCAGAAACAGAAATGGCAGTACTCTTGTTTCATGGCGCGCAAGATCAGTTGAATCCTGAATTAAGCGCTATTGCTAAGAAATATTCTGAACTTATAGATTTAAGTAGCAACACGAAAGTTGTAAATTATGACTGGTCTTTTGGTTCGAGTTTTAGATTACGAGCCTCAACTAATGCTTTGGTAGTCGGGAAGGCATTGGGAAGTGAATTAGCTACCATAAAAAATTTAAAATACCTCAGACTCATCGGTCATAGTGCTGGCGCCTATATTCCGGATGCGTTATGCAGAGCCTATAGAAATGGCGGAGGGTTAGCGCATATTGAGATTACTTTTCTAGATGCTTTTGGTATGCGCGGTTTTGTAGATAGAGGCTATGGTGCCCGTAATCATGGAAGCTGCGCTGATTTTGCGCTTAATGTTGTTAACACTAATGATGCAGCGCCAACGACAAACAGTTATTTAAATAATGCTTGGAATCTTGATGTAACCGGACTTCCGCATCCCGTTGGTTTTGTTTTGAGGCAAGATTCGCGAACCGGAGAAATAGACCCAATGCTTAAATTGAATTCTGCCTTGGATGATGTGACGCGCAACTTAAATGATTCTGATCATCAACAGAATGGACACTACTGGCCGCCGTATTATTTTCTAGAAATATTGGATCAAGAAATGGCGAGTCCTGCAGCGCGAAACCATGAAAAATTTCCACGAGGTGAATTCATTATGGCTCCATCATTGCTCAGTAATGATGTCTCAATTAATATTCAATGAATGGATCTACTTTTAAGAGGCAATTGATTCACGTATAGAGGAATTAGCAATCAGTAAAGCGCAGGATTGGGAATGCGTTAGGGAAGTTCCCGAGAACGTAATTATTTGTCCTTAATACTGATCGTGATTTTTTAATCCCGTGCAAGACGTTTCCGACCGCAGTAATTATTTTTAGTAAAAAAATAAAATGTTCCCGCTAAGTAAAAACGAATGCAACTGTTTCCCCCGGATGCGGATCAACCAATCTCGGTGTTCCATATAATTGGAGCTGGAAAATATAGATCGTTATTGTCTTTATAATTATTGTATATGGCATTCACTGGTTTAGTGCCCGTCAGTTTTTAGGCAAGTGATTTTGCGCCCCCAATCACCCGGAGCTAAAATCATAAACATGACATCATCTGCACACAGCGCTTATATCGATAATTTTCTCGGTAATTCACCGGAATGGTACAAGTTAACCATCGTTGGTTTTCTTATCCTGAACCCATTCCTTTTATGGGCCTTTGGCCCTGTCATTGCCGGTTGGACGCTGGTTATCGAATTTATATTTACTCTGGCAATGGCGCTTAAATGCTATCCGCTGCAACCGGGTGGATTGCTTGCGATTGAAGCGATAGTTATGGGCTTGGCGACACCGTCCGCCGTCTATCATGAAGCCGAGCACAATTTCCCCGTCATCATGCTACTTATGTTTATGGTCGCTGGCATATTCTTTATGAAAGACATGCTGTTGTATGTCTTTACCAAAATACTGCTTGGGGTGCGATCCAAAAAAATATTGTCGGTGTTGTTTTGTTTGGTTTCTGCCGTGCTATCTGCATTCCTGGATGTGCTGACGGTGACAGCCGTGGTTATTGCTGTCGCAAGCGGTTTTTACGGTATCTATCACAAGGTCGCATCAGGTAAGCATTATGACCATCACCATGAGGCAGGTGATGACGATCAGGTCATCGAACTGCATTGTGAGGATCTCATAATTTTTCGCCACTTTCGTCGATTGTCTTTTGGGTAGGATTAATTTGGTTTTTCTCCCTCACGGGCGACATGCAGCTACAAAATCCTGAAGAAGTCGGAAACTTTATGTCAATCTTTCTGATAGCTCAGCTTATGTGTACGATCGGGTTTTTCTGGTACGTGATTACGAAAATACGAATATGGTGGCATCACCGATAGGGTAATTCTTTAGTTTATCTATTCGCATCTGACCTTGGGTTGCTTGGCTGGATTAGGAAGAGGGCGTGAAAAAGCTTATTTGTATTTTCTTGGTGCTCAGCGGTTGCTCATCTTTGAATGGAAGCCTCAGTAGTCCTGTGGTTTCTATAGATAGCGGTCTGCTGCGAGGTGTTTCTGTAAAAGAAATCTATGCTTTCAAAGGTATACCTTATGCGCAGGCACCAATTGGTGATTTACGCTGGCGTTCCACAAAAACCATAGAGCCTTGGTTAGGTGAGTATGCGGCCGATCGTTATGGCGCCGATTGCGCTCAGATCTACAACAGTTCACTGTGGTTTGAGTTGGGTGATGTAAGTGAGGACTGCCTTAAGCTTAACGTCTGGAGCCCCAGCTTAAGTCCAAGAAAAAAATTACCTGTCATGGTTTGGATTCATGGCGGAGGATTCATTAACGGTTCTGGCAACATACCACGTCTAAATGGCTCTAAGTTAGCTTCACAAGGTGTAGTTTTAATAACTGTTAACTATCGCTTATCGACGTTTGGTTTTATGTCGCATCCGGCGTTTTCAGCGACCAATCCAGACCAGGCTAATGGGAATTTCGCCTTTTATGATTTATTAGAGTCACTGCGCTGGGTGCAACGGAACATTGATCAATTCGGAGGTGATCCGGATAACGTCACTATCTTTGGCGAATCGGCGGGCGCTGGCATGGTTAATACCTTACTCGCTATGCCTAAAGCTGAGGGGTTGTTTCATCGCGCGATCAGTCAAAGTTCTGCGGTGGGGCTCTCGGCAGAACCGTTTACATCTAAAAAGGCCGGTCGCCTTAGGCCAACCAATCGAAACGGGCTCAGTTTCACCAAACGACTAGGGATCGAAAACAATGATCCCGATCCAGAGGTTGTAGTTGAAGCAATGAGGGCTTTGAGCACCGAAACCATTTTATCCGCATTAACACCGAGGGATCGTTTTACTCCGGTAGTTGATGGACAGCTTTTGACCGATCAGGTGGCTGTTTTATTTACTCAGGGCAAACAAATCAAAGTGCCTTATATAACCGGTGCCGTTGACTGGGAAGCCAGTATTGCTCGTAGAATTCCAGAGCGTCCGCAACCGGAGCTTACTACTCGAATAATCCCTGATCAGGTTAAACGTAATCTTTATCCGGGCTTAAGCGGCTCAATTTTAGCGGATGTGTTATTTCGTGATATGGGAGCTCTTTCTGCTTCAAGTTATAGCGCTAAGATCATGTCGCAGCAGGGTGTGAATGTGTATCGTTTTTATTTTAGTTACGTTGCCGAAGACAGACGAGGTATCCAACCTGGCGCTGCTCATCAAGATGAGATCGCTTTTATTTTTGGTACGCTTGATAATGAAACTGACTTGAATGTCATCTCACAAAAAGATCAATTTGTAAGTGATTTAATGCAATCTTACTGGGTTCAGTTTGCCCGAACAGGCAATCCGAATGCTTTAAATTTGCCTGTTTGGCCATCTGTATCGTTGGAACAATCGCCAACTTTAGAAATTGGTAATGAGGTTGAGGTTCGTGATCATCTTTTTGATAAACGAATTGCATACCATGTGGATCGGAATTTAGATTTACTGCAAAGAACGCGTCAATAAATTTAATTTGGACGTTGGCAGCTATGGTCTGGAAGATGGGCGATTCTGGTTCCTAATGGCCGGCGCAGCGTTTGACATATGACAATTAGGGGTCGAACCGGGGTTCGATCTTTGTCATTACAGACGGAAAATATTTCCTCTACCGGCAAGTGACCGCTGCTTGAGTTCGGAGCAAGCTATAAGCAATCGGCCAGGGCCATATTTCTTTTGACCCTATATTGGTTTTAGTATCATAAGGGCATAAGCCGGGAGGAGCAGTAAAACATGGCCAATCTGCAGAATAACCTGCATCCCCGATTTAACCTCGCTACCGCCTATTGCTACAGCCATACGTGCCGGTTTTGTTACCCATATGTGGGCAGATATATAAAAAACCATAATTACCAAGCTTAACCACAACCATTGTTGTGATAATGGCAACGACTCCATAAATGCAGCAGTCAAACCTGTAAGGCTGATAGTAACAGCCACAATAATTTCAATCAGTCCAACTACATTAGCCGTTTTTACAAGCACTATATTTGCCGGGTCCGTGGCTGGCTTTACCGCTATCAATACAGCAATCAATACGGAAGTTATTGCCAGTGCAAGAAGCAATAGGCCCGCACCACTATGAGCCAGGCTCAATATAGGATTAACACTCATTAAAAATGCCCAACCTTCTGTTCTTCAATTAAACCAACGGGTCCCGACAATTCTTTAGTTCATTAATCATCATATCAATGTAGAGGATAACTATTCTATATCTGCTATAGAGTTTATGATTTGACGTCATAAGGCCCCGGATAAGCGCAGATAAAGCCATCATGCGATCACCTGGAACTTATGGGGCGCTAACAGGCAAGAAAGTAGTGGCCAGGTGCAGGCATTCGCCGGTTGCTCACCTGTTCTGCCCCTTTATTGATCCAGGTGCATTTTCTGTATCTCATTGAATCCGTTATCCGAATGACAGGAATATACACTTCTGCCTTAAAGAACTTCTTGTATATCAACTGATTGATATTATTTAATGCTTTTTAACAAAAAAGTGCATTTATGCTATCTTTTTGCCATTGTGATCATATCAGGATAGCTGCGCAAACCAGCAGCACAGCATTTGGTCTTCATAAGCTTCAATAAAAGAGAATAATCATGGCTTTCGAACTACCCTCGCTACCCTACGATTACGCAGCACTGGAACCCCATTACGACGCAGAAACTGTTGAGATTCATCACAGCAAGCATCACAACACTTATGTGACCAAGCTCAATGCGGCCGCCGAGGCCGCCGGCGTCAGCGACAAGTCCCTGGAGGATATTCTTACCAGCCTGGACAATATTCCGGAGGACAAGCGCACGCCGGTGCGCAACCATGCAGGTGGCGTCTGGAACCATACCTTCTTTTGGCATTCGCTATCAGGGGATGGTGGTGGCGAACCTGATGGAGCAATTGCTGACGCGATCCAGGGTAAGTGGGGTAGTTTCGAAGCTTTTCAACAGGCATTCGGTGATACAGCAGCCAATCACTTTGGCTCAGGTTGGGCGTGGCTGGTTGCCAATGAATCCGGCGAATTACAGATTACCGATACCCATGACCAGGTATGTCCGCTCTCACTTAATCAGAAACCTCTTCTGACTATTGATGTATGGGAGCACGCCTATTACCTCAAATACAGAAACGTACGACCGGATTGGATTGCTGCATTCTGGAACCTGGTCAATTGGGCAGAAGTCAACAAACGCCTTGCAGGCTGACCCGGTTGGCTTAAACCGCACCGATTCAGACGGCGACTGGATAACTGATGAATGGGAAATTGTCATTTATGGCACTAACCCTGGCAGGGAAGAGACCCGAATACTCCTGAATAATAGTGTCGTGAAATCAGGCGGCAGCCTCGGCCGCTCTTGCAATAGGCTGGCCTACTAGGACTTTTCGGAAACCTAAAAAAGACCACCCATGGTAGATCTATATAGGTGTACGAAATTCAGGCCAATTCGAGTCATCGATAACCCTGGTCTGATCGTGAGCCAACGATCAAACAGTCGCCCAAGGAGAGATTAGATGGCCAATCACGCGAACAGGATGGGAGTTCTCGGTCTGTGCACAGCCGTTTTGCTTGCCGGGCCCGTATTTGCCGAGCCTAACGACGGGGTCGAGGGCCTTAACGAAGAACAGCAGTCGTTCGCCGGGCGCTTTCTTCAGTTCCAGGACGACATGGATGAGAAATTCTTTGGCCGGGCCGGGGAGATCAACGACGGCAACTCATCGGACGTCAAGAAAAATGTAAAGACACCACACGCAGACTACAACGTGCGGGTGGCACGGGGCGATGTGGTGGAAAAGATCGGCCGTATGATCAGCCGGGTCTACGAGCCGCAGTCCGACATTCAGCGTCCGACCACGTTTGGTCGCTATTACGGCCTTGACGTGCACGCCAAATCGCCGCTCATGGGCCACGTTCATTCGGCCATCGTGCTGCAATACTATCCTGACGGCACCGGTGTTATAGGAGGGACGCTAAACCTGCTTAAGGGCGCCGCCCGGGAAGAAGATCGTGAGTATGTTAAGAATGCACTCGATGTCGTATTTGAAAAACACGGTCGCGATCCAGCACCCTACCGCAATCGCGTCTGCAATATGTCGGAAGATGCGGTACAGCCAAAATATCACCGCAAGCTCGCCTGCATCGGCGTAAGTTTCTTCGGCTTCCCCATGATGGAAGTGAATGAAGAGAACTATCTCTTCATGACTGAAATCTACGCAGCGTTTATTTCCTCTTATTTGGATACGGTGGAGGAACGTAAAGATGCACCCTTCACGGCTGAGGATGTCGCCAGGCAGGAAGCCATGCGGCTCAATTGGTTGGAAGACCAGTTTTTAGGTGATCCCTATTCGTCAGGAGTTGTCCCCTATGACGTGTGGGGCCACGCGTTCTTACCGCCGCTGGTGAAGTTTTAGTTTCCAGATGATTGCACTATAAATGGGGTCACTAGTTTTGTTTTTACTCTAACCCCATTGGTTATGAAGACTAACCGAAGCATTTCTGGGAGGTGCCCATGAGAACACTCGTCAGATTACTCCTCGACAACAAGCTTTCGCGAAGAGACTTTGTAAAAGAAATGACCGCTTTGGGCGTCGCCGTCACTTCAGCCGAAGCACTTTTGAACAGCATCATTCCGGCAGCCCATGCCGCCGAAGGCGAGCGGCCTTATGCTGGCCGGGAGGTGACCGGCAATGGCTCCGATCTTTTGATCGAGTCTCTGTTAGAAGCTGGCGTCACAAATATTTTTCATGGCAATGGAGGGAACCTGGTTTCGCTCTTCGACTCAATTGTGACGCGACCACAGATCAAGAATTTCCTTGCCACGAATGAAGGGCAATGCCTGGCCATGGCAGAAGGATTTCACCTTGCCTCCGGGGGCGAGTTGGGCGTGGCAGTCATCCCCAAGCATGGCCTCGGCAATGCGACCGGCAATTTTTACAATGCATTGTCGGGCCGCTCATCATTGCTCATCATTTCAATGAGTGAAGACGCCGAATATTCTGATCGTGGTGGCGATGCGGCGGACTGGGAGGATGCCATGTCGATCTTTGCCAAGTGGAGCTACCGCATGCGCAACTCCGATCGGGTGCCGGAATTTACGAGGCGGGCCATGAATGTGGCCATGGCGCCGCCGGGCGGCCCCACATTTTTGCAGTTGGATGTGCAGCTCTACAAAGAACAAGCGACGGCAAAGATCCTGCCGCGCGAAAACTTTCAAGTGTCGGCGAAGATGAGGCCCGATCCCGATCAGATAATGGACGTTGCACGCTTGCTCCTTGAATCGGAACGCCCGTTGGTAACCGTAGGACATGAAGTCTCGAGAGCAGGGGCCGTGGAAAATATGACCGAGTTGGCGGAGCTCCTGGCGCTGCCCGTCACCGAAGGCCACAGCGGCTTGACCGATTTTCCCAACAGGCATCCTCTATTTTTGGGAGACTATATGCCCTTCTTGCCGCAGGCAGGGAACGCTGATCTTTACCTGAACCTCGGCTCTGCGATGCCCGATAGAAGCAGGGTACCGCTATTCGGGCCCATTCCTCGACGTGCCAAGGTCGTCCATGCCACGCACGATTCTGAAATTATCGGTATTCCTTACCCCACAGAGGTCAATATTTTGGCGGACGTGGGCGAAGTGATCTCCGACTTGACGGAAGCGGTCAAGAGTCTCGCTACCAAGGATCGGCTCCGCTCAATTAAGAACGCAAGATTCGATACAGTGCGAGAATTCAATGAAGGGCGGCGACAAAGAAAAATGGCTGCAGCGATGAAAAAATGGGATCAGGCACCTATGTCCCTGGCCCGCATCGCCACAGAATTGGATGAACTCCTCGAAGAGGATGCCATCCTCGTTTCGGAAGCGACGCCAATTTATTCCTGGGAATGGTTTGATCTCGGGCCGGGCAAAAAGCAGTTTCTTCGCCCGCCCGGTAACGCAATCCTGGGCTGGGCGACCGGCGCTGCACTCGGCGCCAAACTGGCACAGCCCGACAAGCAAGTGGTGGCCCTAAGCGGCGATGGCGCATTTATGTTCCAGCACGACCTCTGGGGCATGGCGAGATATGACACGCCGGTTATTGTCATCGTTTTCAACAACCACAGCTACAACACCACCCGCGCCTTTAACTGGACTGGCCCTGCAGCGAAAGCCGGGAAGGATATGATCAACTATTTGGGAAATCCTGACGTTGACTTTTCGCTTATTGCAAAAGGCTATGGCGTCGATGGGGAAGTTGTACAGGACACCTCAGAGCTGAGGCCCGCCATCATGAGAGCGATCCAAGCCACAAAGGATGGCAGGCCTTATCTCCTTGACGTGAACTATGAGAGGTCGGGGATGGGTGGGGAGCTCACCTCGCATCCCGATATCTCCATCGCCGGCATGAGAACCAGGAAAATCTAGCCAATAGAGCTCTGTTACCTATATTGGAGGTAAATATGTTTTTTTCCGGATGGCTGAATAGGATTACTGCAATCGGGGCAGGAATAGTGGTTGCTATCCTGCTTACTATAACTTCTACGTCTGCTGCATTGGCAGAAGACGACGCGCTTTTTACGAGCGATTTTGCTGGCTTGAATGAAGAGCAAACAATATTTGCCGCGCGCGCGCTCGACTTCTTCTCCCAAATGGAGAACATGTATTTCGGCCGTATAGACAAGATGAACGGTGGCAACGAACATGAAACGCGGGTAATGAGCACGGAGTACGCGGATCACAACGCCAAGGCGGCGCGCGGGCCAGTCATTCAAAAAGGGGGTCGCGCCTACAACATTACAAAAAAGCCGACGCGGGACTTTCAAAAGCAGACGGTCTGGAGCCGATTCTATTCCGTCGACATGCATGCGAAGACCCCATTGGTCGGCATGATTCATGCCGCTTTCGTAATCCAGTTTTACCCGGACGGCGGCAGTTCGATTGGGGGTTTTCTCGATGTTCTGCCGGGGGCAACGCCCGAGGAAGATTTGCTCTATATGAAAGAGGCAATGGATGCGGTTTATGAAAAATATGAAGTTGACCCCAAGCCGCATCGAGAATTGAGTTGCAAAGGCGACGATGAAGCGGCGGCAGCAACCAATAGGCGCTACCGTCGAAAAGTAGCTTGTATAGGAGGTAGTTTCTATGTGCAGCCAATGCTTACGGTGACAGATGGGAATTTCAACTTCGTCACCGAAGCCTATGAAACACTCCTTGATTCATATTTGACGCTTGCGGAAAAACGCGCGGGCGATCCTTTTACGGACGAAGATATTGCGGTCCAAGATGCAATGCGCCTCAACTGGTTCGAAGACCGCTTGTTTTCAGATCCTTTTACGACGGAAGTGGTTCCCTACGAAATTTGGTCGCTTCATAGCTTGCCACCGCATGTCAAATTCTAAAGGGAATAGAATCGCGTTCCGTAAGTAACTGCTGGTGCCGATTTTTTGGGTTCAATTAACGGGGTTTTTACTCTGACCCCATTAATTCGGCCATCCATGGCCTCCGCGGCATTCAGGCATCCTGCCTGTCAGAATCGAACGGTTCGATTCCAACTCAACAACCAAACAAAAAGGGCCCCTAAAGGGGCCCCTATTTGTTTGGTGGCCAGGGGCGGAATCGAACCACCGACACGCGGATTTTCAGTCCGCTGCTCTACCAACTGAGCTACCTGGCCTTTCTATTCGCGGCTAAAGCCGCTCCTACAATTTTGTGTGAACGCGGATTTTAACTGACGACAGATTTTCAGGGTACGCGTAGCACGCCATGAAAATCTATTGTCGGAACTTATGTCGGGAATGCACTGCATTTCCGACCCGGTCCGCTGCTCAACCTTGCTGCTACCGCAGCCCCGCTACCTGGCCAAAAAACTAATTCTATACTGCAGCCGCGCCAACCTGGCCACATATCCGGCCTGCTTGCGGGAGGCGGTATTAGACCGGGGGAGCCGAGGTGAGTCAAGGTGACCGACCGGAATTCGCCCCCCGGCAAGACTTTGACTCCGACGGCATATTTTCCTACGCTTCGTTCTCGCCGCTCACTCGCGGGCATTGGGGATTATGAACAAGCTACTCGCCGGGATTGCCGCACGACCAACCATGCGCCTGGTAATTATATTTGTGGCTCTCGATCTGTTCGCGCTCATGTGCGTGTTTATGTACAACAATGACATCCTGGAAAGCCGCTTCTACCGCCTGGGACGTGATCGCGGCCTGGGCGAATTTATCGAGTACGGCAAGTACGCACTTATCATCCATATGCTGCTCGAACTGTGGCGCCGGAACGTCGAGCCGGTAGTGCGCGCATTAATCATCCTGTTCTCAGTCATGCTGATCGACAACTTTATCGGCATCCACGAAGAAGTGGGCGAGCTAATCGTTGACAACTTCACGCTGCCTGATGTGGGCTTAAAGCGGCCCAAGGACCTTGCTGAAATTCTGGTTCTCGGTGCAGTTGAAGGGACAGCATTGCTGTACGTGATCTACTGTTATTTCACGGGTGGTGAATCGGGAAGGAAAAACTACAGGCAGTTCATGGGCATTTTTATCGTGTTTGCATGCTTTTCGCTGGTTTTGGATGCCAATGGCAACCATTATTTTGAGGAATCAGGCGAGATGGTGGGGATGACTCTTATAATGGCGTGGGTGCATTTCCGATATCGATCGGCACACCGCTGAAACCTACTCAGGAACGTACTCCGCCGGCCTCGTCGATCCCCCGCTAAAGAAAAACTTCTCCATCTCCTGTTCGAGGAATGCCCGGTCCTTTGGCTTCATGGGCACTAACCGGTATTCATTGATCAGCATGGTCTGGTGCGCGACCCACTGCTGCCATGCTTCCTGCGACACGTTGTCAAAAATACGCTGCCCGAGTTCGCCCGGGTACGGGACACGCTCCAGGCCGGGTTTCTCCCCGCCAAGCAGCACGCACTGGACTGTTCGACTCATAGCTGGTCTCCGCTTTTGATCTCCTGCTCCCCGCCAACCGCATTAATTATTTTGGCGACCGGGGACGCCAGCCCTACGGTGGCTGGCGAGCGTGTGTTATACCAGAGCCACCGGTCTCCTTCCATAACCTGCCCCGGCTGCGCTTCGATCGCGACCTCCACCGGCGTCATATCAAGGTCGAAGTGACTAAAACTGTGTGACACGTCAGGCCAGGTACGTTGTATCGTCGGAGGCGCGCCAAAAGTTTGTGTACACCAGTCCGTAATCACGTCGGACGAATCCAGCTCCGGAAAACTCCACAGTCCGCCCCAGATGCCCGACGGCGGCCTTTTTTCCAGCAGCAACTCACCCGCTGAATTGATCACCATAACCAGTGTCGTTGAACGACGCGGCCTGGTCTTTTTCGGTTTGGGTGCCGGAATTTCCGCGACCAGCCCCTGTGCATAAGCTGCACAACAACCGGCAAGCGGGCACGCTGTGCACAACGGCCTGCTACGCGTACACAACGTCGCTCCCATATCCATGATGGCCTGCGTGTAATTGTCCACGCGCCTTTCGGGAGTGCATTTCTCCGCCAGCTCCCAGAGACATTTCATATTGGCCGTTGACCCGGACCAGCCTTCAACTGCGAACACGCGTGCAAGCACCCGTTTTGCATTACCGTCGAGAATCGGCTGGCGCTGCCTGAAGGCGAGCGCAAGAATTGCGCCGGCAGTGGAACGGCCGATGCCCGGCAGTTCGATTAACGATTCGAGGTCATCCGGAAATTCGCTGTCGTGCCTGGCGACAACTGTCTGCGCAACCTTGTGCATATTGCGCGCCCTACTGTAATAACCCAGTCCTGACCAGTGGTGCAGCACGTTATCCTGGGATGCGGCCGCCAGCGTAGTGATATCAGGGAAAGACTGCATGAACCGGTTGTAGTAACGCTCAACCGTGGCCACCTGCGTTTGCTGCAACATGATTTCCGCAACCCAGACGCGGTAGCCAGTCGGATTCCGTTGCCACGGAAGATCGTGGCGGCCATTCTCGGCCCACCAGCCAAGCAGCAACCCCGATAGATTTTCTGTATTAACGTTCACCCGCCTGTTCCATCGAACCAGTATTGCCAACATCGACCCTCAGTGCCATTTTCTCGAGCCGCCAGGCAGCGCTGAGCGCATCCCTGGACAACACTCGTCGTATCGCCCAGATTCCGATCACCGGTGGCACCCAGAAATCCGGATCCATCACGTGTGTGTACAGGAGTTGGGTGCCTGCCGGAACCGATTTCAGCAGCCATTCTTCGCGGCCATATTCCAGGTCGCTGTTTTCGGGTTCGGCAATAGCTACTATTCGTTCAGGTTCGTCGAGTTCCAGGCGCGCGTGACGTTTTACGTTACGACAAAAAAACAAAATACAGCCTTCGACCTCGGTATAGATGCGCGGTGCACCGTCGGCAGGCTCCACGAAGCGGCTTTCAACATAGTGCTCGCTCAGTTCGGAAAACTGATCATAATCGGACAATGCTTTAAACACGTCAGCACGGGGTGCGGCAATGAGTATATCGGCACTGATATAAACTCGACCCTCCCTGTAATCGACATCGAGTGAAGCAATCTCGGCTGACTGTACCGGACAGAATGCAACAATCCCCGCTATCAACAACGTTAGGGCCAATCTATCTCGCCACACTGCCGGGATTCTTTGCGAGACTCGGATCACCTTCTACCTCTGATGCCTATAAAGTAGCCGACTCTAAAACTTCAACTTATCCTTGAAGCGATTAAGCTTATCTTTCACTTTTTCGCGCACCTCTTCCTTTTTTTCTTCTGTCCTTTCCTGAAATTTTTCCTTCTCTTTCTCAATGGCGCCGCTAAGCAAGGAGTTGCCTTCAAACTTGTATTCCGGCGAATCCATCGGCCCTGTCAGGCCGATGGCAATATCAATGCCTTCCAGTACACCCAGCCCTTCGTCGTCGCCAAAATCGGGTGTGCCAACAATATTTGCAATTAACTGGTAGTCCAGGGTCTCGGGCACCAGGTTAACGATTCCCTTTCCGGACAAACGCAGGTAGGGCGCCCCGGCTTTGAAGTCATCGTTGCGTACTACACCATTCGTGATATGGGCCGACCCGCTAAATTCAGTTATGTCGGTATAGGAATCCGCAGGCTCCTCGGGGGGGTCAGATTTGGAAATCTTCGCTTTCGCCTTGCGTATTTCGTACCAGACATCCGTACCGAGATACTTTCCTTCGTCCATGCTCAGCGACAGATCTCCTGTCAGGGTGCCCATCATTTCATTGGTTGTATTTCCTGCAGCCGTGGCATCGATTGAAAAGTTTCCGATTCCGGAAAGTTGAGCTTCCCCGCTCATATCCGTAAGCAGTTTGCCAAGCTGCACGCCGTCCAGGATATCGTTGAGTGAAATTTTAGGTTTTTGCCCGCGCACGTCCAGCTGCACGTCGCCCGTGTAACTGCCACCGTATAAATCCGCGGTGAACGGGTTCAGCCGAATTAATCCATCCTTGGCGACAAGCACAAGGTGCACGTCGGTTAACGTTGCACCGGATGCTTTGAGCCGACCAATCCCTAATCGTCCGTCGATGTCCAATGCGCGCATATCCTCAACCGGCAGATCAAGCGGTTCGTCGCCAGTGTCGGCCGCTTCACTATCCGATTCCGGCTCGGGCACGGGTGGCCCCATGTAACGATCTGCATCCAGTGCATCAAACTCCAGGTCAAACGCAATGTGGTCCTGGTTCATGTCGGGAATGCGTATCCAGCCTTTGGCAACACTGTCATCCAAAGTGAGGCTGAGGTTCTCCAGCGCGACGCTGCCCGTCTCCAGGTCGAGCGAAACAATGGTTTCCAGCAACACGGCGTTCGTCATTCCCTCCAGCAAACCCTGCGCGTTAAATGCCATCGAAAGACTGAAAGGCTCACCTATGGCAACGCTACCTATAGTGATGTTGATGTCATCTAGCCGGATGTCGTCACCGGTCGCCTCGTCACGATAGGAAATCCGGCCATCGCTGACCGACACACCCGCAACACCGAGTTCAACCTGGCCGGCATCGGCGGCGGCTGGCTCCTCCGTCGCTTCCGTCGCTGTCGCCTCCCCGATTTCCCAGTTCGTAACGCCGTCGGCGCGACTGATCATTTGCAGATCCAGTCCCGCAAGTTCGACCTGGCCGACATGCAGTTCCTGGCTAAGGATCAATGGCAGCACCTGCACGCTTACCGCTGCGCTGTCTATGCTCGCGAACGGTTTATCCGGGAAACCGGGTGGATTACTTAGGGAAAGCGACCCTAATCGCACGCCGCAACATGGAAAGGTTTTCAACGAAAGCTCACCGTCAATGGTGAGTGTGCGGCCGGTCGCGTCGGCAACTGCTGTTTCGATTTCTGCACGATAATCGTTGGGGTCAACAAGTATGGATACCGCCACACTGAGCAGAATGCTCAGCAAAATGAGACCCCCGATAATTATTGCTAGCCAGCGAATCAGCGCTTTCATGGTCCTATTAAACCACCGTGAAAGGGTAGAGACTAGCGGCCGTGGGACTCGTTTAGGGGCGGCTCAGGGCAACCAGCGCTGCCTTAACAAGCGGTCTATATGGCGGCGGCGTGCGGCGGCAAGCCAGGGCCAGACCCACAGGCAGGCAAGTGCAGAAGCAAGGGCCGCAGGCCGCAGGCCGAAATCAAACTTCCAGATAAAAATATATGCCACGAGTTGCCAGATCGTGATGCATGCCAGCAGACGAAAAAATTCTTCAGTGCAACAGAACGCTGCCAGGGCCCGCAGATTCAGTCCCAACCTTGTAAGCAACGGCATCTGCATGTAACCCGGCAACAAACCATGCCCCGCAAAGTTCGTATATGCCCGGGCAAGCCGATGCCTGAATGTACTGACCTGCATACGAGCATGCCAACACTTCGGGTTGGGCCGGTGAATACCCGTTTTCAGCGCAAGCTTACAGAAATACCCTATTCGGGCTGGTGTTTTACGACTTCGATGTTGTGGCCATCAGGATCCAGCACGAATGCGCCATAATAATCGGGATGGTAGTCGGGTCGTAAACCGGGCGCACCGTTGTCGGTGCCGCCCGCGGCGATTGCCTCCGCATGAAATGTGTCGACCTGCGAACGGGTGTCGGCAGTAAAGGCAATATGCACCGACTCGGGCGGTGATTCAGCTAAGCGCGCAATCAAATAGGGCATATGCGAGAAACCAAATGCAGCGTGCCGGTTGCTTTCGCCTAGAAGCCCGAAGCCTATGGGTGCCAGCGCCTGACTATAGAAAGCCTTGCTGGCCGCCAGGTCGCTGACCGGTATGGAGATGTGATCCAGCATGGGTTTGATGGCCGAGGTCACAGCAGTTCTTCGCTACCTATAAAGTCACGAATGTGCTCCGCGACAAAACGGTGGCCTGCCGGTGTCCAGTGGCTGTCGTTCATATACAGGCATCTCGGATCGGCTTTCAGCGGAGCCAGCAGGTCCAGCCAGGTGATGCCGCGCTCATCGAGCAGGCCACGCAGGATGGACCGGGGCATTTCGAAATCATAGCGATCTCCCAACGGGTTCTTAATAAGCGTTGCCTGCAACTGTGGGTTAATCTGGTTTTCGTCGGGCAGGATAACGGTCAATACGGGCACACCTTTAGTCGCGGCTCTTTTCTTTATACGCCCAAGCTGATCGGCATTTCCGGCAATAAGTTCCAGCCCCTCCGGTGGTGGCAACTTCGTATGATTAAATAAGCGGCCATCCTGTACCGCGAGAAAATAGTCATTAAAGTCACCGCAGTCCTTGCGCTCAAAGCTTGAGTCGCCGGCACTTTGCATCAGCGCACGCGCGATGTGTGAATTCTCGTATAGAACCACACGCGTCCTGGTCCACCAACCGTCACCCTTTTCCCGAGATATTCGGTGGCCCATTAGGGCAGTGAGGGTATCGTCGATCGAAAAACGATCAGCATAGGTATCGTTGCCAACAAAAAAACCGATAACGATCAGGTCAGGCTCAAATTGATCACCGTAATATTCGTAATACTGCGCATACTGGAATGCACTCCAGCCCCCTACCCCCGAATTCACAACTTCAATGGTTTCCCCGCTGGTCTCGTTCAGTAATACCTCCAGAACCTGTGGGAACGCCTCTGGCTGCTCGACATTCGCACCGACGGCAAAAGAATCACCAAGCAACAGCACCCGCTTAAATCCGGGCGGCTTGGGAACTTCTACCTTGTCATCCCGATGTCCGCGGCTGTTGGCAATCGCTTCTACCCCATTCGGGTAGTGGCCTTTGCCCAGTGGTCGATGCCTGAAACCCGTATAAGGGTCAGGCTCAAAGTACATATTGATCTCGAGTGAGTAGGGTATGGGGTAGAAAATCGTCAGGCCAATTTCGACCAGCAGCAGCGCGATCAAGCCGGAGAACAGGGGGCAGAACTATGTAGAAGCTTTTGCGGGGACCGCTCACGACAGGTACTGTACTCGTAAATTATCAATTGTGGGTAAGCCACGACCACGCAGCTCACGGTCCAGTTTTTCACGTTCGCTCTCGGTGACCGCGGAACTTCCAACCCACTGGACAAGCTGCGCCAGCACACCACCTATTTCTAGATCAGAATTCGCGCTTTCTATGCGCGCAGTGTATTTCTTCTCAAAGTAACCGTGTGGATCGACGGCAAGTCCGGCAATGAGGCGGACCAGTGTAAATCCGATTTCCCTCAGTTCTACCTGGCTGTTATTCATAGAAACCTGTCAAGAAACGGGGAACTAATACTAGTCTGCTTCGGTGAGGTACCGGACAAAATGGTTCTCTTCATCCACCAGGATGACCTTCGCTTCGAGGGGTTCGTCGGTAAACTCGAAACCCATGATCACGACCTCTTCGCCGGCCGCAATAAGGTGTGCCGCAGGCCCATTCATGCAAATTTTTCCGGAGCCGTGCTCACCCTCGATAATGTAGGTTTCGAGACGCGCGCCCGAAGTATTGCTTGCGACCAGCACTTTTTCATTGGCCCACATCCCCGCCTTTTCCGTGAGCGCACGATCGATCGTGATACTGCCCACGTAGTCGGGATCGGCCTGGGTGACCGTCGCTTTATGAATTTTTGCTCTTAGAACGGAACGCAATGCACCGTCTCCCTTGGGCATGCCCCGGGGCCACCCACTATCTGTTTTTCCTGCGCTTTCGCTTTTTATTCGTCCGGCGGTCTTTTATGCCTGCTCTTGGGGCCTCAGCCCTGCGCCGGGGCAGCAATCCTACCAGAAATGAGCCCTGACACCGATTCCCGGGGACCAGGCCCCCAGGCCTGCTCAGCCCGCCTGCCCGAAGTTGTGCCCACCCTCAGCCAGATAGCGGGTTTCGGCCTCTGTAGAGGTTCTGCCAACCACCGCATTGCGGTGGGGGAAACGGCCGTAGCTGGCCACGATATCGTGGTGCATCCGGGCAAAATCCAGAAAAGTGCCGGCGCAGGTTCCCCATTCCTGCGGCACTTCGTCGACCATTCCCTGCATCAGTTCCATGCCCGCCCGCTGCACGACGATGTCCTCAGAGTGCTGGTACGGCATCAGGAAAAATGCCTGTTGTGGTACGGCAAGCCCGGCCAGCTGACCCTTCTCAATACCGTCGCTCGCGCAAACCAGCGCTGCTTCATCGTAGCGATACGCCTCACTGGTGCCACGAAAAATATTTCGAGGAAACTGATTGAGCACAATAATCAGTGCTAGTCGCCCGAGTGCTGTTTCTGCCCAGTGGTCGTAATGATCTGCGCCGGCATCGACAACCAAATCTGCATAGTCTGTCCAGATTTTTTCATCCACGGCAGTATCGACACTGAACCAGAACGAATTACGTTTCTCGGCAAGATCGGGCGAGTCACACGAGTCTTCAAACCAGAACTGCAGAATTTCTTCAGGACTTGCCATAGATGCTTTGCCTTGGCCTTCCTATTCTAAAAAAAGACTACGATAAACCAACGACAACGCTGCCGCTGTCGAAACTCCGAGCACAATATAGCGCGTTGCACTGTGGTCAAAATGCCTTGTTACATGCTGTGACAACACATAGCCGATGATATATCCCGGCACCAGTAACAGAGCATAGCCCAGTTCCGCTGCTCCGAGGTGGCCAAAAACCGCCAGTGCACTGGCGATCAGGGTGGAGCAAACCAGGTATATGACACCAAGAGTCGAGCGAATTCTCGGCCCCGACTCGTGCTGGTAGAGCACAGCCAGGATCGGTGCCCCGATGCCTGCCGTAGCGCCCATGGCGCCGACGCCGAGTCCCGACAATGTTGAATTGAGTTTGTTGGGCGGTATGTGCAGCCCCAGCGAGGTAATCAGAACACCCGCAAGTATCATGCCGCCGAATAGCAGGCCTAGTTGCTCTTTCGCAATTCCACTCAGGAACCAGGCGCCCAGCGCAGCACCGGCGATCGTACCGAGTGATATCCAGCCTATATTTTTGGCATCGATGTGCTCACGTTCACGCCACGCCATTAACCCCGCGATGGACATACTGCCGACCACGACAGGGCCGGGTAAAAGATTAACGCTGATCATGGCCAGGAACGGTACTGTAATGAATCCGCCACCGACGCCGCTAATCCCCTGAATGATCGCGCCCGCAGCAACGGCAATGGTTGCCAGCAAAAAATCAATAACGCTAACGGTTATTCACCCATGGCTGTATCCCGCGACACGGGCCCGCCATCGGACTCCCAGAAGGGCGGGAATCGCAGGGCGATTGCGGAGCAGGTCAGGGCAAAGGTCGACAGCAATACAAACATCCCACCATCACCGTACATTACCAGCAGTGTCAATGACGCAAGCAGGAAAGGCTGATGCGCAAGCGCAACCTTGCCGTTATTTGTTGCACGAATATTGTGCGGTGGTGAAACATAAATATCCCACCAACCGACTTGATAGTTGATATTGTAAGACGAAAGTATGCCGATGAGTATCAAGGCATTAACGATTCCGGGAAAGCCGAACTGCTCCAGGGCTGCGTACATCGACAGGTACAACAACCCGGCACAAATACCCCACATCACGCCATGGATAATTGTTGGCAACAAATGGAGTTTACGGCCGTGGGTTAATGTGCCGCGCGGCCACCAGTAGACGTAGGCCCAGACCGAAACCAGCCAGCAAACCGAAACCACGATAAGCCAGGTCGTGTCGTCCGTGCGTCCCGGTGCAATAAGCGGGTTGCTGATGACATAGCCCAGTGCACCGGACATCCAGCTGATAACAAGAATAAAGCAGTAGTAAACCCAGGCACGTATCCAGGCAACTTTCGGGCTGTGTACGTTCGGATCATGCTTGGCGCGCTCGCTGAAAAACAGCACGCCAACACCAATGCCCAACACGATTACCCCTAATATGAACCACTTGAGCCATCCCGGCCCCCCGTAAGCCGCGTTGGCAAAATAGTTGGTCGCAGACATTGTGTTACCCCCTCTCGTTTACACTACCGTCTCAGGCAACACGAAAACTATTAACAATTAATGGTCTTACCTGAACGTAGGCGTATACGCTTACTCAAGCCAGCTTAGGATCGCACCAATCAGCGCGCCTAATATAAGTATGATCTGGGCCAACCAGCCCACTACGAACCCGCGACTGCGGCTCGGCGGCCTCACAACGTAGTCTCTGCAGTAAATCCAGCGACCGAGTATGAACACTAGCCCCAATGCGCCGCCGACCAGCGGATCGATAAACCAGCCAAAAAGCCACAATGCCGGCAATACTACGATTAGCTGCTCGAGGGTATTCTGGTGGACTCTGAAATAACGCTCGAATATAGGGTCGCCCGTAACGGCGGGTGCGTCAATCTTGGTTTGCACCCGTGCTTTGCCAACCAGGCCCGCGAAAATAAAGTACTGGATGAGTATCAGCACCGTGACTATAGCTATCGGTTCCATTCCTCGCATGTTTCGCACCTCCTCAAGGTCTATTCGAAACAATTCCTGTAGCGAGCAAAAAGTGGGTGGGGTTCAAGCGTCTCTATTTGTCCAGCTGACTAAAGGCTATCGATTCGTTGATGCCCGCTTCTCTGAGTGAGTTCACGACATTAACGAACGTATCTGCGTTGGATTTGCCTTCGACCAGCACAGAGACCTGGGCCTTTGGATTCTCCGCCATACCGCGTATTACCTGTGCCGCAACCGCACGTTTGTCGACCTTAAGACCGTTGACCTCGATCTCGTTGGTCGACCGGATTATCACCGTGATCGAATCCGATTCGGTATTGACGATTTCCTGATCCGGTGGCTTGTTAACGTCAAGCGCCAGCTCTTTGACAAAGGTTGCCGTGACGATAAAGAAGATCAGCATAATGAAGACGACGTCCAGCATGGGCGTCAGGTCAATTTTGGATTCCTCTTCGTCAGAAAGCATCTGGCCGAGTGTGTCGATCCGGCTCATGCAGTACTCCTATTTCTTTTCTTCGGCGTTGCAGCCATTTTAACACCCGGTTCCTCCCGGGCCGGTCGGGTATTCTGCTTGAAGCGGGTCGGCAAGCCAAGCCATGCCGCGGCCACCACGTTCCTAGCGTGGCCGGCCTGAGTAAATCAACCCGGCGCCGAGCGCGCCCAGGAACCAGGCCAGCCAATCCGGCTGTGCCTGCAAACCCAGTAACAGCGCGGCCGCAACTATGGCCAGGGCGCCTGAGAAAGCCAGGTAGCGGCGTTTGGCCCACAGCAGCATGCGCTTCCTGTCAAAAGGGTGCTTCGCCGCCGGCTGGCTCTCTTCGTTCAGCCTGTCCATGAGCCGGCGCGCAATCGTCGGCAGCTGATCCAGCATGAACCGGATCTCGGGTAACTCTTCGCGCACCCGCTTTGCCATTGCGACTGGCCCGGTATGCTCGTCCATCCATTCGCGCAATACCGGTTGCCCTGTTTGCCACAGGTCAAGTTCAGGATATAACTGGCGCCCCAGCCCTTCGATATTCAGCAGGGTCTTCTGCAGCAATACCAGTTGCGGCTGAATCTCCATATCGAACGCACGGGCTATTGTGAACAGGCGCACCAGAACCTGCCCGAAAGAAATCTCCTTGAGCGGCTTGTTAAAGATAGGTTCACAGACCGTGCGTATTGCTGACTCGAATTCATCGATGCGGGTGCCGGCCGGTACCCACGCCGAATCCACGTGCAGTCTTGCGACCCGATGATAATCACGATCAAAAAAGGCCAGAAAATTCTCGGCCAGGTAACGCCGGTCGTGGTCGCTCAGTGTGCCAACAATGCCAAAGTCCACAGCGGCATACAAAGGATTGGCCGGGTCAGTCACATCGACAAAAATATTTCCCGGATGCATGTCCGCATGAAAAAAGTTATGGCGGAACACCTGGGTGAAAAAAATCTCTACACCGTTCGCAGCCAGTTTAGGGATATTGGTGCCTGCACGACGCAGGGCATCCATATCGCTGATGGGAACTCCATGGATGCGTTGCATGACCATCGCCCGGGGCCTGCAGTACTCCCAATAGACCTCCGGAACATACAGCTGATCGGAATCAAGAAAATTTCGCCTTAGCTGGGAAGCATTGCCCGCCTCGCGCATCAGGTCCAGTTCATTCAGAACTGTTTTCTCGTACTCCGCAACAACCTCTAATGGCCGCAAACGCCGGGCATCTTTCCAGTATCGGCGTGCCAGCCTCGCCAGTGCGTACAAAACTTCCAGATCGCGTTCGATCTGCCTGCGCACACCAGGTCGAAGCAACTTTACAACAACTTCTTCGCCCGTATGCAGGCGGGCAACATGAACCTGCGCGATCGATGCCGCCGCCAGTGCTTCTGATTCAAACTCAGCAAAAACTGCCTGCGCCGGCTGACCATAAATATTTTCTATCTGTCCAAGAGCCTCGTCAGCAGAAAATGGTGGCATCTTGTCCTGCAGCTTGGCAAGTTCCTCGCCTATATCCTCGGGCAGAACATCCTGGCGAGTAGAAACTGCCTGGCCGAACTTTACGTATATGGGTCCGAGTTCCTGCAGTGCTTCACGCACGCGCACCCCGCGTGGCTGATCCGATTTACGTTGTCCCCATGTCCACGGTGACAGGTAAAAAAGAAACCTTAGCGGCCTGAGCAGGTGTGTAGATTTGATCAGTTCATCCAGGCCATGCCTGACCAGGACACGCTGGATAACAAGTAAACGGAATAACAGGCGCAGGCGCATGTGTTTAGTCTTTGGCCCGGTGCGTGCGCAATTGTTCGAGCCGTTCCGTTGCGCGGTCGACAGCTTCCGACAACTGGTCAACCTGGCAGCAAAATTCTTCAATCTCGATCGTGGTCGCCAGTGAGCGGCTATCTTCCGTCAGGTATTCGGACAGGCTCTGCCCGATCGAACGGCCCGTACGTTTCATCCATCGCCCTACACTGCCGGCGACCATGCTGGCTTCGTGCGCGACAACGTCGCCGGTAACCCGCGACAATTCTTCTTCCCAGTCGGGGCGGATTATTTCCAGCAGGGCACGAAAGTCGGCGGCGATATCCGAATCCCCGCTGATGCTCACACGGCCCGAACTAAAAACCTCTTCCGGATCCTCGACCGCCATCGCTGCCAGGCTGAACGGGCTGCCGCTCAACGTTGCATCAGGCTCTTCAATACTTTTATCGGCGACTATAAGTTGGCCCTCGCGAACGACGAGATACATGCTTAGCCCTGCGCTACCCGGATCAATAAGCAGTGATTTGCCTTCCAGTCGCGCGCACAATGCTTCGGCGGCCTCGGAGCGACGCACGCCGTAATCGGCCCAGTTCTGGGCGGCTTTGTTGAGCAGTGAATATTTCAAAGGACAGGTCTTCTTCTTGTAATTAGTAACCGGATGACAGCTATACCGATTTTATAGTCTGCCAGCTCCGGTGGCGACATTTCCGGCCCCGGATTATGAATCTGTAGCACGATATTGCCTGCGAAATGCCAGTCGCCGCTGCCTCTCCT
>MPMD02032726.1_pt1 | contig 39997 bp, 30 predicted proteins | sample 1617291 | NCBI WGS metagenome assembly MPMD02 (sample SAMN05944810, study PRJNA350692) | marine metagenome | biome: marine; feature: ODZ; material: water; isolation source: 120 m water sample filtered on 30 um supor filter | place: Pacific Ocean | collected 2012-04-09 | depth 120m m | reverse complement strand
GAAGAGGCGCCGGTGCTCGTCCGTCCGCTCGGCCAGCATGAAGCCCCCGCTGGCCGGGATCTCGATGCTGCGCGTCGTCTGCAGGTCACGGTTCACCTTGCGCAGGAAGCCCAGGTTGATATCGGTCGCGTTGATCGCGCGCGCATACTCGAGACCGTCGAGAAATTCCTTGCCGATGTGGAGGTTCGGATGGGCGCCGCGCAGCGGTCCCCACTCCAGGCCGTGAACCGTGACCTCCATGCCCTCTCGACACAAACGCAGGATCATGTCGGCGCGATCCTGCTCCCAGAATCCCACGAAACCAATGCCAGCCGCGAACTGCCCCCGCTCCTCGGCGGAGAGCTCGAGACGGCGGTGAGTCTTCGGGTCGAAAGAGTTGTCGATGAAGAGCACGCGTCTCGCCCCGAGCGCCGACAGCTCATCCACGTTGTACGACTTGTTCGTCACATGGAGGTCGTACCGGGGGATGCAGGACAGGTAACGCCGGGTCTGGTTCTGCAGATTCATCATGTCGTCCAGACTGAACGAGAGAATCACGACTTCCGGACAGCGCTGCCGGGCGACAGCCAGCGTCGGCGGCGCAATGGTGAGCGCCTTGTCTACCCACAGCACATCGAACTTTCGCCGGCGAAAGGTGCGCCGGATGGCCCGGTTCGCGCAGTCGATGTCGTAGTAGGGCCGCACGCCGTCCCGTCCATGCAGGCGGCGCGCAATCCGCTGCACCTGGTACCGCCATGACGCGTTCGGCGGGATGCTGGACGCCAGGTGCACGACCTCGTGACCGAGATCGGAAAGCGTCCGGGCCCGCTGCGCCGAGGTTCCCTCCCTCGAACCCACGTAGAGAATCGCGAGGGGCTCCCGGCGCACGTCAACCGGATCCGGGGGAAGCCGTGTCGCCGACGCCAATCACGCCAGACGCCAGGAGAGCCTCCGCCATCTGCTCGGCCACCAGGCGCGCACCGGCATCGTTGAAGTGCACGTCGTCGTAGAAGTAGCCCAGGCTGCGCGGGATGCTTCCGGCGAGGTCGAGGCAGGGGTAGCCGCGGCGCTCGCAGGTATCGAGCAGGCGGGCGTTGAGGGTCTCGAGCAGGCTCGCGGAGTCTCCCGGCCTACGCCTGTAGGGCCGCCCCTCGTACTCGCCCTTCAGGAGCCAGAAAACCGCCTCCTCCTCGGGCGAGTTCTCTTGCTTCCAGAGCATGGGCTGCGTCGTGAAGTAGACGCGGGAGCCATGGGCCTGCGCCAGCGCGGCAATCGACACCATGGCGTTCTCGTAGTCGTCCAGAGCCTCGGGCTTGAACGACGGCTTCGAGGGAAGCTCCGGAAGCCGCTTGAGCAGATCATGGGACGGCGAGAAGTAGGGCTGACCGCCGAACCTCGCTTTCTGGATGTAACGACCGAGCTGCATCTCGTCCCGTACGTAATACTTCGCCCGTGCGAAGAGGCCCGGCCCCGTCATCGACCTCACGCTATTGCCCATGAGCAGATGCTCGTAGTCACCCCGGGAGCGGATCAGATCGTTGGCGCCCAGCATGAGGATGGTCAGGTCGGGCGCCAGGGTCGGCAGGTGCTGCGCGACGTTCGCGAGGTGCGTCCAGGTTCCCTGATCGGAAATGCCCAGGTTGAGGACGGCGACGCTTCGGCCGGGAAGGGCCTCGCCGAGCAGGCGCTCGAGCACCGCCGGCCAGCGGTTCTCGGGGCGCAGCGCGATGCACTCCACCGTAGAGCCACCCAGCACGGCGATGCACAGCTCTTTCGCGCTGCGGCGCTGGCCCCGCTCCTCGGGGTAGAGGAAGCCGTACCGGTTGACTCGCACCGGATCCGTGTTGGGCGAGACTCCATTCAGCGGCCCGTAGGCGTAGGCCCAATCGACCGGCGGTGTTCCGGACTGGTTCCAACCCGGCAGGAAGCGGTGGTAGGACTCGGCTCCCGCCGGAGGTCCGGGCAGGGGGCGGAAGATCCGCAGGCCGCCCTCCAGCACGATGACAGGGGCAAGGCAGACGAGAACCAGAGCGAGCCAGCTGCGAATACGCGACATTCAGGAGATGTTGTCGTGGGGATGCTTGCCCCCACGCGGTCCCTTCCAGTTCGACGCGCCGATTCAACCATCTAGGCCAACCGGACGCAAGACGACCGCAAATCAGGCGCGGGCCAGGAACCTCGGTAGCGCCCGGGAGAACGCGACGGTGGCGAGCAGCCCGGCCGTCATGCCTCCCAACGTTCCGCTCGCAGCCCCGAGGGCGCCCATTTAGTGCCCGGATGCCGGCAAGTCTCGCGACGACGGTCACCACCCGACTGGCGCCGATCCAGGAGTTTTCTCGCACGAGGCGGGCATTGCCGAGCTGCTGGATGCGCTCGGAGAGCTTCACGATTGGCACCCGGACCCGATGTCAGCGCTCTGCACTGGCCACCGGGGCACGCAACGTGGCCGAATGCAGCCCAGCAAGCGTCCGTGTCGCCCTCACGCGGCCGAATATAGCGACACGAACGCCGCGCCTGCCCGAGCGTCCGTTGGCTCGAGATCTCAACTATGCTTCGCGGCACCGAACATGGCGACCGCCGCGGCCGAGACGACATCCGCTCTGCGGGCCCTGCTCCTGATGCTGATCGCGCCTGCCTTCGGTGTCGCGCTCGGCGTGCTCCTGCTGGTGGCGGTCCTCCTCCCCCGCATGCCCATGGGCGCAACTCAGAGGATCGTCGAGCTCGGCAGACATCTCGCACTGCCCCCCGCACCGGGGCCCCGCATCGTGTTCATCGGCAACTCGATCGTGCGCGACGGCATCGACGCCCAGATCGTGGCCGACGCCGCAAGCGGCGACTGGCACGCCGAGAACCTCGCGCTCAGCGGGTGCGGCCTCAACGAGCGCCGGATCCTGCTGCCGCGCCTGCTCGCGAGCCGCCCAGACGTCGTTGCCATCGGTCTCTCCGGCACGGAGGTCTGTCGGCTCGATGCTCTCGCACCGGACAAGGCGTACGTCTACGCGCATGCGGGGTTCGTCTCGGCCTGGCCCACCGGGCGAACGGCGGCCGACTTCCCCGGCATGGCTCCCGGAAGCTACGCCGCACTCCGCTCGTCTGCGCCCGAACAGTGGGTCCACTTCCGCACCGTGCCCGCCAACTGGCTCGAACACGGGCTCCGGCTGGCCCTGCGCTCCGATCTGCGATCCGGCTACGAGTCCGACTGGATCCGGCCCTTCACGCGCACGGCCTCGATCGCGGGGCCGCGCCTCGCTCGCCACCTCGACGAGATCGAGAAGGGCCTCGGCGCCTGCGCCAGCGTGCCCTGGGAGCAGGGGGACAGCGTCCTCACCGCCTTGCTGGAGGACGTCACAACGGGGGAAGCCACGCCGTTGCTGCTCTTGCTGCCGGTACACCCGGATCTCCGGAGCAGCGCGGCCCCCGTGCGGGCTCGGCTCCACACGCTCGCCGTCGAGCTCGGCCGGCAGCACTCGGCTGCGCTGGTCGACGCCAGCGATCTGCTCGGAGCCGACGGCTTCGCGGATGCGGTGCACCCCAACCAAGCCGGGCGCGAGGCCCTTAGCCACCTGGTGGCGAACGCCTTGCCGGTGCGAGAGGCGCGCTAGCGATCGACGCCGATGCTCTTCCAGACCCCGGAATTCCTGGTCCTCTTCTGCATCGTCCTGCTGGCGATCGCATCGATTCGCACGCCCGCGCGCCAGCAGTGGCTGGTGTTGCTGGCCAGCTACGTCTTCTACGGCTGGTGGGATGTCCGCTTCCTGGTGCTGATCGCGTTGAGCTCGATCGTGGACTACGCGGCCGCCCTCGGGATCCGCGGGCAGCGGCTCTCATGGCGCTCCCGGCTTCGGATCAGCGGCTCCTTCCTCGTCTTCTCCGTCGGGTGCCTTGCCTTCGACTGGCCCGCGTTCGCCGACACCGGACTGCGCGGCGCCAGCTGGCCCGGCATGCGACCGGCATTGTTCGCCTGCCTCGGCTTCTCGCTGGCGGGGCCGCTCCTCTACGAGCTCGCCATCGGCGCGCCCGAACAACGCCGCCGGCGAGTCTTCCTGACCACGAGCGTGGTGGCGAACCTCGGCGTCCTGGGCTTCTTCAAGTACTACGACTTCTTTCGCGGCAACTGGGTGGGCATCGGCCATTGGCTCGGCGTCGACTGGGCGCCGCCGGCGCTCGCCGTCGCCCTGCCGGTCGGCATCAGCTTCTACACCTTTCAGACCATGAGCTACACCATCGACGTCTACCGGGGCCACGCCGAGCCCGAGACATCGCTGCGAAGGCTCGCGCTCTACGTCGCCTACTTCCCACAGCTCGTCGCGGGGCCGATCCTGCGGCCGAGCCAGTTCTTCCCCGCGCTGGCTCAGGCATGGCAGCTGCACCCGGCCGCGCTGAGCAGCGGGTTCCACCTGATCCTGGTCGGCCTGTGCAAGAAGGTCCTGATCGCCGACCGCATCGCGCCTCTGGTGAACTTCATCTTCGAGGATCCTGCGAGCAACCCCAGCATCGTCATCATGTTGGGAGCCGCCATGTTCGCGGTGCAGATCTACTGCGATTTCTCCGGCTACACCGACATCGCCCGAGGCATCAGCCGCATGTTCGGGATCGAGATCCCGCTCAACTTCGACTTCCCCTACTTCAGCCGCTCGATCACTGAATTCTGGCGGCGCTGGCACATCAGCCTCTCATCCTGGCTGCGCGACTACCTCTACATCCCGCTCGGCGGCAACCGGCACGGGGTTGGACTCACGTACTTCAACCTGATGGCGACGATGGTCCTGGGCGGGCTCTGGCACGGCGCGTCGTGGAACTTCGCCTGGTGGGGTGCGTACCAGGGGGCGCTGCTCTGCGCGAACCGCTGGCTGGCGCAGAGAGCGAGTACACTGCCCGCCGTCGAACGGTGGCTGGGGACACGCGTCGGCAGCTTCGTCAGCTGGTCGGTGACGCTCTACCTCACCCTGCTGGGCTGGATCATCTTTCGGGTGTCCGAGCCCGACCAGCTGTGGGCTGCGGTGAAGGCGTTCGTCGTCTTCGATGGCAACCTGCGCATCACGGCCATAGGCCTCGGAAACGCGGCCCCCTTCGGCGCCACCATCGCCTTCGTCGCATTCATCGCGCTGCACGCCGTCGGGCACTTCTGGCGCCGCTGGCCGGCCGCACTGGACGCGACTCCGCAGCGCTGGCTGCCCTGGATCTACGCTCTCGTCGGGTTCTTGCTCTTCTTCGGCTGGCCTTCCGAGAACTCGGCGTTCATCTACTTCCAGTTTTGAGGTAGAGAGCGCCGCGCGGACAAGCGCTCAGTCGGGCTCGATCCCGATGTCGCGGATCTTGTGCAGGAGCGTCTTGTAGCTCACCCCGAGCAGCTTTGCGGCCTGCTTGCGATTCCAGTTCGTGCGCTTGAGTACGCGATCGATCGCCTCGCGCTCGGCCTGCAACGCGACCTGGCGCCCGACCTCGCGCAGCGAGACCTCGCCGGCCGTCGCCTCGATCTCGTCGATCAGCTGGCGCAGCCGGCTGCCCCCCCTCTGCAGATAGGAAGTTCAAGCTGCGTTTTCCTTGGGTCCGATAAGTAGGCATTCTGTCAAATAGAGGGGGCGAGGGGAAGAGGCCCCGGTACGGGGCTTCCGAGCCGACCAGAGCGAGGTGTGGGAGGGCGTCAGCAGTCGTCTTCGCCAGTCACGCACCGGCTCGAGGACCGAGTCCTACGAGGACTACAGCGAGAGCCGCGCGCCCGACCTCGACGTGATGGCACAGGCCTTCCACCCGGTCGAAGCCCAGGTCGGCTTCGTCGCCTGTATCGGCGACGAGGTCGCGGGCCTCGAAGCGATCGGTCGCCCCGATGTCTTCGAGGTGGAATTCAGGGCGCTGCTTCGCGCTTACGGGATCGACGCAGTGGACGCGGCCATGCTGCAGCAGCTCGAAAAGCGCAGCGCTCTTGCCCCTCGCTTCACGGAACCCGAACCCTTCCTCGCCGAACTCCGCCAGGCGCCCTGCAAGTTCGGCCCCTCACTAGGGCTGGGGAACGACCTTCGGTTCGAGAGCACTCAGGTCGCGGGCTGCGCGTTGACTTGTGAGGGGTTGGTCCACGCGACGGCTTTTCCCGCCTGAAGGAAGCGCAGGGATCGGGTAGCGGTGGCAGATACGTCGCTCCACTACCACCCAGCGATGCTGCGTCGATACGCCACCTCGATCATTTCCGGCTGCCGCGCGACCTCGGTACAGAGTTTCCGGGGATCGGGGTGCTTGCCGACTCGCCCGAGATCGAGGCGGTCGGCGTCCCAGCAGGTCTGGACCGTTGCGTCGGCCTCCAGGCCGCCATTGCTGTGCTCGCGACAGGCGTGTTCGAGCAGCAGCAACTCGGGTCGATCGAGGGAGAAGAACTGCCCGTTCAGCTCACGCGCCAGCCCTGCACCACGCTCACCGTGCTCGGGATCGCGTCCGTCGTTCTGCCGCTGCGCGTCGTGAAGGAAAGCAAACAGCTCCACGACTTTGACGTTGGCCCCCGTGGTGCGTGCGAGCTGAAGCCCGTTCACCCGGACTCGCGCCCAGTGCGACGCCCCGTGGATGCCGAACCAGTCGAGGCAGAACTGGCTCCTGATGAAGCCCACCAGTTCCGGCGTCACGTTGCCCGTCTTCTCGGCGCTCATTGTGCTGCCTCACGGTTTCCGGCGATCGCCGATTGGCGGCGATTCGAGTGGCGGATCGCCATTCGAATTCAACGTACTGAATAACACGATGCGAATCCGATTCGACCGGGGATGCACGATCGTTGAAGGCTCTACCCTTCGCCGCGAAGACCATCAAGTGACCAATCGCTGTCTTCCACGACATCGTGCACATGGACATCTAAATGGCGCCCACCTTCGGCACGGGCGACGAAGTCTAAGCCACGGTCATCGACCTCGGCTCCGAAAACAGATACGCCATACAACGTGAACTCAATTTCCATGAGATATTCGGCTTATTGGCCAACCTGCAGGTGGTTGAGCCATGACCAGTTGAAACGGTCCATCGCCTCCTCATCAGGCTGACAAGATGCTCTCCAAGATTTCGGCTTTGGATTCCTCGAATAAGTTGCCCTTTTTCCAGAGTCTTACCTGTTCAGGCAATCGAAGATAGACACCCCGGATCACTCCACCGGTTTTCCCGAGGTCGCGTTCCCAACCGATGTCGCCGGCAAGCTGATCGAGCTGCCCATCCATGGTTTCCACCCGAGTGGACCACTTGGCGACGTGAGAGGCAGCAGCGAGATGATCGCTTTTGCTTCCGTTGCACGCGGTATGTGCAGCAACGAGGTTGTCGAGTCCGTTGTCGGGATGTCGAGACCAAGGCATGAAGTGGTCAACTTCGATGGCGTCGCGAAATTCTCCTTCGCAATAGAAACATCTGTTCCCCTGAAGATCTCGCAGAGGCCTTTTGACGCCGCTCAGATTCACGCGCGAAGCCCCAAACAAGAACTCGTCCAATTCGGAATCCTGGATCGCACTCCGGTTCATTTTCGCCACCATTGAGCCCCATTGACGCTGGATCAATGGCCGAAGGAGTCCCGCGAATTGCACCAGATGTTCAGCAGCATTTCCTACAAAGTGGATCCGGTTGTCGAATTTGCTGCCGTCTCGCCACTGGCCGCGACGGATCGACTCGTCCCACGCGATTTCATAAATGAACCGATCCTGGTGCTGGCCAATTTGCTGAACTCTTGGAAGCGGCATTTCGACGAGTTTCCATTCGACGTCGCTTACGAGTTTGTCATAGCTATTGGGAGACGCGATTCGACATCGGTGCATGCCGGCGCCTGGATCATTCCCGCGGCGGCTCCGGAAACCTTCAATGAGTCCAACGATCGCCGCCTGTTTGCCGGTATTCTGCTGAAGGACCACGCCCTGCCCTACATCGAACGGCACGGCCTGGCGCCAATAGAATTCGATCACCTTCTCCGCCAACTGAGTCGTAGTCACCATGGCCGGTGGCGCACCATCCTTCTGGCTTTGCTCAAGGCATAGATCCATGAGGCCCAGCAATACCGCGTATTTGTAAGTCGAGCTGAATGATCCCCGATCCAACAGCGTGAGGATCTTCTCTGCAAACCGAATCGTATTGTCCGGAGCGTTCGTAGTCACAGAGTTTCAGTAGCTCTGCTTCGAGGGAATCACTCCGCGGACCCCACCCCGCGGCGCCGAAACATCCCCGAAATACCGTGGTATTACGTGGAGGTGCAGATGAAAGACCGTCTGGCCAGCAGCCTCGCCAATATTGATGCCCACTGTGTAGCCGTCCGGTTGGTGCTGAGTCTCGATAACGCGCTTTGCTTCAGCGATTCCATCAACCAGCTCGTGTTGCTCTTCCGGCGTCGCGTCGAACCAGGTTGCAACATGCCGCTTCGGAACCAGCAGCGCGTGACCGGCTGCCACTGGGAAGCCATCCCATAGCCCCACGATGCCCTCACCCTCATGGAACCTTCGCGAAGCATGCGGCTCACAGAACGGACAGCCATTTTCAACCACTCTAAGGACCTCCACTGGATAGGCGTATCACCTTTATTGCCCATTTGCCCAGTGTTTGGTGAACCTCGTCGCTCACGATGATGTCGCCTAGCCCCATTTCGATCCCTGAACGCAGTAGATATCACTGGAATCACTCCACTTCCTATTGAGTTGAGTATCGCATCGTGATACTCACCGAGTGTGCCGTTTCTCACGCTTGAAGACCCCAATGCAAAAATCAAGGGGTCTAGAGACCCTCTTGGAATCCAGCCGGTCTGGGCACAATTCGGCCGACGGGTCGTAACCAACCTCACGACTCAGAGCAGCTCTGTTCGAGGCTTCACGGTCTTGATCCTCGGGCGCTACTTCACCGAGCAATTGATCGATGATGGCAAGCTCCTGAAGGAAGACGCCCTGTCTGCGTTTCTCCGAATGGAGCAGATGGGTGCATATGCACGCCATGTGGGGCATGGAGTCACAGGCGACATTCGGGGGATCGAGCGTGTCACGAAATTCGCAGCCGAGGGAAAGGGGCGCGTGCACATCACGCCTGATCAGCGTGGGCGAATTCTCTCGGACCAGAAAGTCTATGGGCTCTGGGGTCTGTTCTCGGTCCCCGCGCGAACATCGGGATTGATCGCCGACGGTCCGATCGGACTCACGGTGGCGACGCGCGACTTCGTCAACACGGAATATGGCCCGCACCTCGAACGAAGCCTTCGACCACTATTGAATCTCGTCGCTAGCGATGGTGTCCTGAAGACTCGTACGAATGACCCGGCTTTTCGCTCACTCAAATCGGTGCTGGGCGAAGGATTCAGCGAAATCGAGGCCGATTTTTATGGACGCTTTCTCCGAGACGGCCTCGAGGTAAAGACTCCACATCCTGAGCGCCAGCAGGTCTTCGCGCGATTACTCGCCGAATACGGAGACCTCGACCAGAGATTGGGGCGGGAAGAGGCTGTTCAGCTCGCTGAGGCAGCCCGAGGAACCAATGACGGACTTTCGCGCGCCCTCGATCGCATCATTCACCTCGAAGCACTCCTCGCTCCCGCCTCCGTTCTCTTCGATTTCGTCCTGACGCAGGGAGGACAGCGCCCCGCAGACGTCGCCGCGAAGCTGCAGGACCGCTGGGGGGCGGCGGTCCCAAATTTGAACGCGGATGAATTCGCAGAAATCCTTCCGGAGATTCGAGACGCATCGCGCAAAGGAACCGCGCAGGCCGCTGCTCGCTGCCACGAGGCTCTAAGGGGGGGCTCTTACGAGGATGCCGTCGCGGCTGTGATCCAGTGGAATGCCGGCGTCAGCCAAGATCGCCAGAGCGCACCGTGGGTGCAGCTAGAACGCGGCCGCCTCGATGTTCGCTACCGCGGTACCGAGCAATTGCTTCCTGATGGCGATGCCTTACCAACGCTCTGGAGAAATTCATACTTCATCGATTCGCTCAAGTCGGTGATTCGGCAGCTCCAGGTTGCCCTGTGAGCACCCATGCGAACCTCCCCACAGCCGTCCTGTCGCAGGCGCTAACCGACGCGATCCGAGGCCGCCGAGTTCGGGCGGGAGTATTCACCACCTTCAGCTTCGACCCGGGCTTCTACGAACTCCACGTCTTGCCCCTGCTCTTCGACCAGAGTTTCAGTCAGGCCGACAAGGTCCGTCGAATCCAGCTTGAAGATGCACTGCGAAACGTTGAAGCGCTTTCCGTCTACTACGACCGCAGAGCCTTGGCGCAAGACGCTGAGCCGGCTCAGCTTGACTACGACCGAATCGATGTCTCTCGCTCAAACGGCTGCTTTCATCCGAAAGTCGTGCTTCTGCTCGTTGAAGAATCCGACGAGGATGGCGGGGTCGAGACTTCCCTTCTGGTTTCGATCCAATCGGCGAATCTGACACGCGCCGGCTGGTGGGAAAATGTTGAGTGCGGTCACATCGAGGAGATATGCTCGACGGAGTCCTCCGAGAACCGGATCCCGTTCCGGCGCGATCTGATGGCACTGCTGCGCCAGATCGAGAAATCAGCTGTACCTGAAGATGCGCATCCGGCGCTTGATCAGATTCGACGGTTCCTTCGCAAAGAAACCGAGACCGATACTTTTACAAACGCGAGTAGCAAGGGTCGAATTCGAACCCGAATTTTCTGCGGACAAGACCGTCAGGACTTCAGTGAATGGCTGATCGACCTAGGTGTCGCACGCCGGGAATGGAACCTCGAAATCGTATCCCCCTATTTCGATGCAGCTGGCGCTGCGCCGCTCCAACGTCTGGTCGAAGCCATTGAACCTCGAGAGACTCGTGTCTATTTGCCTCGAGAGCTGGATGGCAAAGCGGCCGTAACTCAAGAGGCATTCTCAGCGGTTGAGGACTGGGCGCATTGGGCAGACCCGCCCACAACCCTGCTGGCTCGCGGACGGGATAGTGGATCCGAGAAACTCCCACCGCGCAGGGCACACGCCAAACTCTACCGATTCTGGAATCGCGACGGGCGCGACCTCTTGATTGCGGGTTCAGTGAACCTGACTTCGGCCGCGCATGGACACTGGGCCACCGGAAACCTCGAGGCGGCGTTTCTGGTAGATGTCAGCGCCCAGAAGCTCCCTCGTCGCTGGTTCCTCTCGAAGCTCGATAACGAGCCGACGGAGTTTGTCGAAGCGCACTCGGCCGAATCAGATGCCAGCGCACCAGTCCCCATTGCTCTGAGCCTACGATTTGACTGGGCTCGTCGTGAACTTCACTACCGCGTCCACGGAGAAACTCCGGCTCCGTTCCAGCTGCAGGAAATCAGCGGCATCGCGATCACAGCTGTGAAGAAACCCAAGGTCGCCTCATGGGTCTCGCTCGGCCCAAAGGTCGGCGAACATGTCGCCGACATATTGCGCTCGAACAGCTTCATCCGGGTCGAACATTTAGCGGGTAGCTGGCGCGTACTCATCCGCGAAGACAATATGAGCCATCGCCCCTCGCTCCTCACCCAGCTGACCGCAGAAGAGATTCTGCAGTACTGGTCGCTTCTCAGCCCAGAACAACGTGCGGCATTTCTCGAAGAGCGTGTCGGGCTTGATGCCAAACTCGAGGGGTTGGAAGTCACACGGCGGGACCTTCTGCGAAGCCACGGAACAATGTTTGATCGCTTTGCAGGAATCTACCACGCATTCGGCTGTCTACAGCGCCACATTGGCGAAGCCATGGATGGAGGACGGACGAAAGACGCAATCGCCCGACTACTCGGAGCGAAATACGACTCGCTTCCTTGCCTCTTGGCTAAGACACTGGAGGAAGCGGCGGAAGACCCGATCAACCGATACGTCAAGTTCCTATGCGCGCGCCAACTCGTCGAATCGGTCAGATACGACTACCCGGAAATCTTTCAGGGTGGGGAAGAGCAAAGCCGCGAACTCGAGTCGTTGCTCAAACGTCTCCCTGAACTTCGACTGGCCGTCGCGAAAGACGGAATGGAAGACGCAGAGGCATTTCTTGAATGGTTCGAGCCCGCGTTTCTCGGTGACTACAGCGGAGGTTCGATCGGGCGATGAAGACCGTCAGCCCCGAACTTGCACGCGAACTCATCGATTTCGCGCCGAACCAGGCGGCCAAAGAAGCTGGGTTTGGTGAATCACAGCTAGAAGGAACGGTTGCTGCTTACAACATGCTAGCCCGCAACCACTGCGCCTACCTCGCGGATGAGGTCGGAATGGGAAAGACCTATGTCGCGCTAGGCGTGATGTCCCTATTCCGGCACCTGAAACCCGACGCACGGATCGTCGTCATTGCGCCTCGTGAGAACATTCAGCGGAAATGGATCAAAGAACTTCGCAATTTCGTCCGTCTGAATTGGCAAGTAAGGGGCAATCGCGTCAAATCCATTCAAGGGACACCCGCCTGGGAGCCGGTATTCTGCGATCGCCTGATCGATTTCGGGCGTGAAATCGCGCTGAATGCCGATCGAGATTTCTTCCTGAGAATGACGAGCTTCAGCCTCGCGGTGAAGGAATCGAAGCCGCGCAAACGGCTTCGAAAGAAGCTGCGCGGGATTCTCCCGTGGATAGATGGAGAATTTCTTCGACCTTCCTCTCCCGACCACTTTCTTGCCAACTTCGGCCAGGCGCTCAACGCCGCGATACCGCCTATCGATCTACTCGTCGTCGACGAGGCCCATAACTTGAAGCATGGCTTCGGCCCAAGGCAGAGTATCCGAAACCGCATGATGGCATACGTGTTTGGACACCCGGATGGGGGTGACGCAGACACGCACTGGTACGGGCGCCGCGTAAAGAACCTCCTGCTGCTCTCCGCGACCCCATTCGAGGATGACTATGCCGCCATCCAGAAACAGCTGGAAATCTTTGGTTTCGGAGACAGGCGGTTGGCTGGACCGAACGGCGAACAACGGCAGTCCGTAGCCATGCTTCGGGACTCGGAGGTCAAGAATTCAGAGAAGAAGGCCCTTGTATCACGTTTGATGCTGCGGCGCGTCGCAAGCCTTCAGATCGCGGGCGACCGATTTACCAAGAACATGTACCGGCGAGAATGGCGATCAGGAGGCTTGATCGACCACGACAAACCGCTATCGATCGACGACCCCAAGCAACGACTCATTGTTGCCCTCGTCCAGAAGAAGGTCGCAGAAGTCCTTCAAGACGAGCGGTTCAACAACCAGTTTCAGATCGGAATGCTCTCCTCGTTCGAGAGTTTCCTCGAGAGCATCGGCCGAATGAAGGCTCCTAGCCGAGAGGACGATGACACTGAGGAAGCGCAGGTGGGTACATTTGATGGCGATCAGAATGCCACCGATCACGAGCGTCAGGGCATCGATACAGCCGCAATTGGTGCACTTCTAGAATCCTATCGCGAGCGCTTCGATCGCCCCTTGCCTCACCCCAAGCTCGATGCGACCGCGGGCTCGCTTGACACCGCATTCGATACCGGCGAAAAGGCGCTGGTCTTCGTTCGCAGAGTTGCCACCGTGGCCGAGCTGGCAGCAAAGCTCGACGCTGCTTTTGACACGTGGCTTCGCGAGCGAATGCACCGAGCACTTCCGGATCTTCGTGCGGAAGTCGACACGCTGTTCGAACGATACTCAAAGGAACGCCGACTCCGGCCAGACGAGATTCTTGAGGAGCACAACGTCGACTCGGCTGAAGGCGAGGCCGAAGATGTCATTGAGCGTCACGAAATCGGAACGGACGTTGATTCGGGTAGCGCAGAGACCTTTTTCGCATGGTTCTTCCGCGGCGCAGGCCCTAAGAACGTTCTGTCTGGGGGAGCACTCCAAAGGAACCGCCTCGGATCGACGAGCTCAGCGTATTCTACGGTCTTCGAAGATGACCACATCGACATGCTGCTGGGGAGACCCAACGATACGCTTGGCCGGCTCGCTAAAGAACTATCGCTGGCACCAGGCGAGCTGAGCGACCAGCTGGCGCGTCACGCATACAATCACTTCCGAGAGCGGAGCCAGCAACAAAAGGGCTACCCAAGGCTCTATGTTTTCGAAGCCTATCAGGCCGTCGGCCTGGAACTACTCGCTGCTTCGAAATCCCCACTTAGCGAAGATGCCCAGATCATCCTTGGAGAACGCCATCGCGAGGCGGCCACCGTCGCTCACGAGGCGCCCGCCCAATTCCCTCGCCCCGAAGAAGCGATCGGCATTCGAACCTTCTTTACAGAGCTTGCTCGCCGACCGGAACTCCGAGAGGCGCTGTGGCCCGAAGAGCATGCCCCTTCGTTTCGCATACGATTTCGCCGCCAGGAACAACGTCGCGAACTGCTGAGTGCGATGGCTCGCCTCGGCGCACCGTACATCGACCTCTATCTGCTCGCGATTCGCCAATTGGGAGGCTTCGGGCTTCGTGGTGAAGCCGAAGGCGAACACCCCGAAGAGGCACTCGTTCAAGATTACCTGGACCTTCTGGAAGTACAGCGAAGCGAACCGGGCTTCCATTCATTTCGGGAGCTGTCCGACGCCGCCAATGCCTTCGACCTATTGATCGCGGTGAACTTCCCCGACGTACCACACGCCCACCTAGAAGAACTTGCCGACTACTACGGGGCAACACTTCAACGACAGGTTCCGGTAGGGCGTATGGCTGGTGGCGTCAACAAACGCCTTGTGCGCCAGTTCCGGATGCCTGGTTTCCCATTGGTGTTGGCCACCACCGACGTTCTACAGGAGGGCGAGGACCTCCACACCTTCTGCCGCCGAGTCATCCACTACGGCATCAGCTGGACGCCCTCCGCGATGGAACAACGCACTGGGAGGATCGACCGAATCGGTGGCCTTGTTCAACGAGAGATCGACGGCTGCGACGAGCGGCCGTCGGAGAATGCGTTCATTCAGGTCTTCTATCCCCATCTCCAGGATACCGTCGAGGTTTTGCAGGTTCGACGCGTACTCGCTCGGGTCAACCGATTTCTGCGGCTGATTCACAATATGGCGAGTGGAGATGAGGCGATGGAAACCCGCATTGACGCGAACCGCGAGATGCTCGAAGAACTAGCGGATGTCGAACCGATTCGCGGGCCCCTCGAGTCCGCCTTTCCAGTTAGTGGCGCCTGGCTTGAGGGCGAGTTGACGGAGAGCCCAACAGAGGCGCCGAACATTCAGGGCCAGCTTGATCATCTTGATCGAATCTGGGAAGCGCTACTTGCTGAACTTGGGATCCAGGCGCTTCGCACCGGTTCGGAGCGGATGCGAGCGGGGGTAGTCTTCGTTAATGGAAGGAAGCTCGTTCCGCACGGCGCTGAATCGGATGACCATCGTCACCAACGATTCCACCTAGAACTACGATCGCAAGCGGCTGGGGATGCGACGTTACTACGTTGCGCAAGCCCGGTTGGGATGATCGATCTCACCGACCCTGAAATGCTCGACTCGCTCTACGAGCTACAACGAGAACTCGGGGGTGCGAAGGTGTGCATCCACCCTGACTCGAAGATCCGAGCCGACCACATCACAATCGAGGCCGACATTCCGTTTCATCCGAAATCTACACGAGTAGAGGAACTCCGCTGGCTGATCGCACGAACTGCGATCACTGCAGATGTAATGGAGGCGCGAATACTGGGCGTCGACAACGATGACCCTGATTGGAAGCCGACAGGGGATAGCGATGGCTGAGATCTACACCCAGGTCGACCGAATCATCAAGCACTGGCAACTCCCCTGGACCCGCCAGGGCGCGATGGTCGAAGTCAGTTTCGGCCAAGGGGGGCGTCACCAGCGCGTCTACTTTGAGGCGCGGGAGCATTCGATCCACTTCCGCTCAATCGCCGCCCCGTCAAGGCATGTGAAGCAGAGCAATGCCTACTGGCGCGAACTCGCGCTAAGAGTCTGGCGAAAGAACGCCTCGAAAGACCTCATCGCATTCGCCTTCGACAAGAGAGACCGCTTGGTCGGGTGCGCGGAGCACCCTGGAACAAGCTTGACCAACCGTGACCTTCGAACCTACATCGAAGTCGTAGCTCGCGAGTGTGACCAAATGGAGTTCTTGTTGACCGGGGAGGATCGGGCTTAAGAGTGATTAGAATTTCGAAAGTGACGGCAAGCGATCGAAGTCGGCGTCACTTCTCACTCTAAACCCTGTAACAGGGCTCGTAGAAACACCTCACCCGAAAGGCAATTCGACCCGACTCACGGGGCGGACCTTTCGCCGGCCCGGCCCCCTGCCCTCGCCTGGGTGATCATCGTGTGCACCGATGAGATCGTGGTACTTCTCAGGCACTGCGCTCACGGGAACTGGCGCAGGAACTGACGTGCTCAATGCAGGAAGTAGCTGCAGATAGGAAGTTCAAGCTGCGTTTTCCTTGGGTCCGATCAGTAGGCATTCTGTCAAATAGAGGGGGCGAGGGGAAGAGGCCCCGGTACGGGCCCCGACTACCGCCACTGCAGGGCCATCGACTTCCCGTCGAGATCAGATCGGTGGATCCAGGCTCAGTAACGTTCGAGCCACCACTCCGAGGTCGAGCGCAGGCCGCGCCCTTCGAGCATGTCGCGCCGGGATCCTCGACGTGATGATGGACGGCCTGGACGGCCTCCAGACGCTCGAGCGCATCCACGAGGCCGACCCCGCGCTGCCGGTGGTGATGCTCTCGGTCTCGGGGAAGGCCAGCACGATCGTGGAGGCCATGCGGCTGGGGGCGGCGGACTACCTGACCAAGCCGTTCGAGGAGGACGAGCTCGAGGCCACGCTGCGCAACGTCCTCGAGCGTCGCGCGTTGCTGGAAGAGCGCGACCGGCTGGTGAACGAGCTCGGTGGCTCGTCCGGGGGCGCGATCTGGGCGAGTCCGGCCATGCAGCGCGTCCGCTCCCTGCTGGAGCAGGTCGCCGACACCGACGTCACCGTCCTGATCCACGGCGAGAGCGGCGTCGGCAAGGAGGTCGCGGCGCGCACGCTCCACGGCGTCTCGACCCGCGTCCGGCGGAACTTCGTCAAGGTCAACTGCGCGGCGCTCCCCACCGACCTGCTGGAGAGCGAGCTCTTCGGCTACGAGAAGGGTGCCTTCACCGGGGCGACCCACCGCAAGCAGGGCAAGTTCGAGCTGGCCCATCGCGGCACGATCTTCCTGGACGAGATCGGCGAGATGAGCCCCGTGCTCCAGGCCAAGCTCCTGGCGGTGCTCCAGGACAGCGCCTTCGCCCGGCTCGGCGGCAACGAGGAGATCAAGGTCGACGTGCGGGTGGTGTGTGCCACCAACCGGCACCTCGACGAGATGGTGAAGGAGGGGAGCTTCCGCGAGGATCTCTACTTCCGCCTCAACGTGGTGAACGTCGCACTGCCGCCGCTGCGCGAGCGTCGCGAGGAGATCGCGCAGCTCGTGGACCGCTTCGCCACCCGCTTCTCGGCCCGCTACGACCGGCCGCGCCCCGACTTCGGCGAGCGGCTCATGCGCAGCTTCGAGCGCTACCCCTTCCCGGGCAACGTCCGCGAGCTCGAGAACATGATCAAGCGCATCATCGTGCTCGAGAACGAGGACATCATCATCGACGAGATCGCTCGCTATGGCCAGGGCGAGCGCGGCGAGAGCCGCCTGCGCGAGGTGATCGACGAGATCGCCGCCAACGCCGGCGACCTCCCCCTGCGCGAGGTCGGCCGCCGCGCGGCGCTCGAGGCCGAGCGCGAGGCCATCGACCGCGTCCTGCACCACACCAACTGGAACCGCAAGCAGGCCGCCAAGCTGCTCGGCGTCAGCTACAAGACCCTCCTCCACAAGATCCGCGACTGCGGCCTGGAGCCGGGCTGAGGGGCGAGTCGCAAGGGGTGAGGCCCTAACGAGGCGCTTCGCCTCGCTCGGACGCAAGCAGCAGGTCTAGGGCGACAGGCTCCATGCGTGCTGCGAGCAGTCGATGACCCGCCTCGTTGTAGTGAGAGTCGTTCAGGAACCGGATCGAGCGCGAATCGATTCCCTCCTCGAGGTTCCGATGGACGATCTCGACTCGAATTCCGGCGGCATCCATCGCCGCTGTGTCGAGCTTCGGTGCCTGGTCGGCGGTCAGGAAGACCGCGAGACCTGCGCCGTGGCGAGTTGCTTCGGCGCTCAACTCCCGAAGGAGTCGCGAGGTCAGTATGAAGGGAGCCGTCGGAGCGTCGATCTTCCTGGCCTCTTTCGGCACACCCAGGCGATAGAGGCGCTGGAGGAGCCGAGGGTTCTGTCGGATACGCATTGCTGCGAGCGTGAACAGCGCCGAGTGGTCGGCAACCCGCATCTGAAGATGACAAGCGACTCGATTGACGACGCCATCGGTGCGTCTGGGTTGGAAGTCACTTGTCATGATCCAAGACGAGCAATGGGGAAACCGGGGCACCGGGTAGCCTTTGAGTTCGAGTGCTCCGCCCGGACCGAGTGCGAATGCGGCTTTTCCGAAAGGCCGTCGCATCCGATGAATCGTCATGTTGTTCGTCGGATCATTGTTCGCCGAGAGGAACAGGATCACGTCGGGATCGAGCCGGTGTCCGCGGTCTCGGAAGTACAGCAGGCTCTGGTCCGTCCCGTACCCGCGGACGCCTGCATTGATGACGCGCACCGGCCGACGCAGCCGCTCCGTGAGTGATCGCTCGAGGAGGGCGGTGAATGTCTGCTCGTACGGAACTTCGAACGCCGCGGTTCGAGAATCGCCGAGTGCAAGGATCCGAAGCTCGCGCGGCTGACGCGGTTGCAGATCCGGTCCACGCAACCCCAGCGAGTTGATCGTGATCGGGGTCTCGAACTCGATGGGCCAGGGCCTGGGGCCTACGTAAACGCCCGAGGAATCCGGCGTGTGAGACCAGCCGAGCAGGGCGTCGTGTTGCCAGAAGAGCGATGGCTTCGAGTAGACGTCGTAGATCGCTTCGTAGCCGGCGAGGCGAAGCGCGACTTCCGCGAGACCGAGGGGGAGTGCTCCAGCGACGACGCTCAACACCAGCAACGCCAATCGGCGCTTCCAGCGCCTGCTTCCTTCTTCTACCCCACGCGTCACACCGGTCCTCCGAGTGTGAGCTTGCGGAAACCGGAGCCGGATTCCCAGGGGTAGGTATCAGTTGCACGTGGCAAGGACACGCGTCTCTCAACGAGGGCGCGAACTGTCTGACAGCCAGCGTGGGGCCGCACCCGGTCCTCGGAAGCACCAGGGTTCGGGGCACTCCTGGGCCCCGAATCGGGCTTCTTGATGGAGACTCGCCCTGCGTCGCTCGCGCGAAGCTCCAGCGAGCCTCGAGGCGCGCCTTTCTTCGAGCTACGGCCCGCTCTCCACAGCCTGCTGGGTCGTGGTGCCGATGTATCGAGCGAGGGGATCCACGCTCGCCTCGAGGGAAGGGTGGCTGGGAGCTCGACCGCCGAGGCGTTGGCGGCACTCCTCTGCGCCCTCGGAGTCGGGCTCGCGACGCGATACCGCTCCGCATCGAGTGAACATTGTCGCCATCGCGGGCTGTCTGCCATACTCCGGTCCGGATCGGATTTGCCCTTCAAGATCAGCTTCCGAGGAACTCTGTTGCGCCCGGGTCGCACCCCGCGTCCTCGAGGAGAGAGGTCCGTTCCCGCCCTCGGCCGGCGTAGCGGCTCGGTCGGAGGAGATCTTCGCGGAAAATCGGCTCCCGATCCCTATAATCCAGGGCCGATGCAACTCATGGGATCCGCACTTCGGGTACCACCCTTCAGATTCGATTCCGAGGCTTTTCCCCGATGTCCATCTTCGAGCAAGGCGTACCGAAAGACTTCAAGACTCCGACTGACCTCCCCACCGACGACACGCAGCACGATCGGTGGCAGAAAGCCAATCGCTCGTGGTGGCAGTCGCATCCCATGCGATACGACTGGCTCGACGACGTGGGGGCGGAAGAGTTCAGCCGAGAGTTCTACGTGGAGATCGATCGTCGATTCTTCGAGTCCGTCCGCGCATACATGCCCTGGAGGAGGACTCCCTTCGATCCGTTGATCGACTTCGAAGCCCTCGCCGAGCAGGACGTGCTCGAAATCGGCGTCGGAAATGGAAGCCATGCCCAGCTACTGGCGAGTCACGCCAGGTCCTTCACGGGGATCGACCTGACCGACTACGCCATCGAGTCCACCAGTCGTCGCATGGAGTGTTTCGGGATCGACGCCACCGTGAAGCAGATGGACGCGGAGCATCTCGAGTTTCCGGACGACAGCTTCGACTTCGTGTGGTCCTGGGGTGTGATCCATCATTCGGCGGATACCAGCAAGATCATCTCGGAGATCAATCGCGTCCTGCGGCCCGGCGGCCGCTGCGTGACGATGGTGTATCACCGGAGCCTCTGGTTCTACTACATCTACCGAGGGCTGATTCCCGGCATCTTCACCGGCAAGTTCTTCCAGGGAAAGTCGCTGAGCCATGTGGTCCAGACCAGCGGGACCGACGGCGCAATCGCCCGCTATTACGGAATCTCGGATTGGCGCGCGCTGGTCTCGCAGTACATGGAAGTCGATGACGTGATCATCTACGGCCAGCAGAACGAGCTGCTGCCGATTCCTGGGAGCAACCTCAAAGAACGCATCTGCTCACTGCTCCCCGACTGGCTCGGACGTTTCTTCCTGACGACCTGCAAGCAGGGCAGCTTTCTCGTGAGCTCTCAGCACAAGAAGGCTTGACGAGGACCCAGGCCGACCTCCCCGTGCGCTCCTGGACGGGGCTCACACCGCGGGTCTGCGGCTGAGGCGGAGTGCAGCGAGCGCGAGCAACAACGACGCGCTGATCGCGGTCGCGATCGTCCCGAGGGCCGGGACCTTCACGGCCTCCGAGGTGTCCTCAGGAGCCGTGCAGTCCGGATCCGCTGGATGATCGGTCAAACCGTCGAGGTCGTTGTCCGCGCCATCCATGCAGTCCGGAGTGGAGATCAGGTCGATCGGGCGATCCGGGAAGCTCGCGTGGATCCCGTCCACTCCCCAGGCGAGCGCGGTGGCCATGTTCTGGACGTTGGTCGTGCCCCAGACGAATACCGGGACTCCACCGGAATGCCCGGTCTGGATCATCGTCGGGCTGAGGATCTCCCAGCGAATCGAGATGCCGTCCACGCCGAAGGCGAGGATGTTCTGGACCGAGGTCTCGTCACCGCTTAACATCTGGTAGAAGACGGGTGCGCCGGGAACGTGGGTATTCGCCTCGGTGACCTCGGCGGACGTCGAGGCCCAGAATCGGATGTCCGAGGGGCTTGCGCCCACGTTCGCCAGCGCCGTTGCCACGACTGCCCCGATCAGCGGGTCTTTCATGTCGAGCAGCGCGGGGCCGCGCCCGAGCGCTTCCTGCAGCGCCTGCTCCAATGTGGGAACCGGCGTCCCGGCGTACTCCGGTGCGAACCACGACCCCGCGTCCAGTGCCTGGACCTGGACGAGCGAGAGCGCCGAGATCAAGCCCGTGCCATCGGTGGTGCGATCGACGGTTGCGTCGTGCATCAACACCGGCACGCCGTCCGAGGTCCGGCGTATGTCGATCTCCACCCAATCGGATCCGATGTCGAAGGAGCTGTCGATGGCCGGGATGGTGTTCTCGGGGTACAGCCCCTTGCCGGCTGCGTGGGCGACCACCGTCGGCTCTGCCCCTTGCGACGTGCTCGCCGCGAGCAGAGCCGCTGCAATCCCGGCCAGGACGGCTCTACGCCGTCTCGTCCTTCGGGGTTCCAGATGTGTCCGAGGTTCCAATCGATAGATCCGATCGTCTGAGTACGACGTCTGCTCTCGTCAGCCTTCCACGAGGATACTCTGTACGCCGACTACGTACTTGGAGTGCCGCCCGACGCGCAGGGGGATGCCCTGGATCGCCCGGCCGACGAGGGCGTAATCGTCGCTGTCACCCTTGACCTCGACGATCAAGGCGTCGGGCAGGTTCGCCCTCGAGGTGAGGTTCGGCGAAGCGTGGAAACGCTGATCGTAGACCTGCTGGTCCTCGTCGATGGTCACCCGCACCCGGCCGTCGGAGGAGACGAAATAGCGGCGCCAGTAGGTGTTCACGAGGACGGGCTGGGGGTGGGCATCGATCCACGCGCGGCCTTCGACTGGGAGTTGGCCGCGGAGCTTCCGGAGGATCTGGCTCCAGGGCTCGCCCGCGATCCGGAGCGAGGGGATCCGGAAGTTCTCCTTCCAGCCGAGGCGGTTGCGCTTGAACTTGAGCTCGAGGGTTCCGGGGGGCTCCTCATGGCTGGCGCCATACCAGCGAAAGCGCACCTTGGTGCGCCGTGAGATGCCGGTCAGGTTCTCGTCGAACGTTCGCAGGTCGTGGTCGTCGAAGTAGACGTTGTTGATCCGGCGGGGCGGGTAGGCGACGCGGAAGCCCGCGCCGTGGGTGCGGACCCAGGAATCCACTGCCGACCGCCGGATCGTCGGCGCCACGAACTTGACCTCGTAGCGGTAGACGCGCTCGTCGGGGGCGGGGCCCGCCGCCTTCATTGCCGCTTCCTCATGTACCCTTCCTGGTAGAGGGCATTGGCGTCGAAAGGGCTCTCCTCGACCGGGACGCCGTCGATGGTTACGCGGCTGCCGATCTGGGCGACGGCGACTTCGGCAGCTCGCTCCACCGTCAGGCGCTCCGCATTCAGCTCGGCTGGGCCGTACTCCGGCTTCTTCACGTAGGCCATCAGCGCGACGTGATGAATGTCGCGCAGCTCGGAATCCTGGATGGACCCCTTGGAGAGGTCCTTGGCGACGACACCGGTGCCCACGTTCTCGATCACGAGATCCTTCGCCGCGAGCGCGCTGCCCTCCCCGATGGAGACGGCCTTGTCACGGACCTCGACCAGACGGGTGCCTTCGACGACGACCGTCGACCCGCTGACGTCGATGCCGTCGCCGCCGACGCTCCGAAAGAGTCCTCCGCGAACCGTTCCCTCGGCGAAGTCTCCGTCGAAGGCGTCCGATGCGGTCTCTGTGATGGCCACGTCGTCCAGCACGAATCGCGCGCTGATGATGTTGAGGCCGTCTTCGCCTCGACTGTCTGAGATGTGGCAATGGGTGAGGCTCACGTCGCTCTCGTAGAAGGTGATTCCGCCGGTGAGCTTCCAGCCTTCGTGATCGAAGCCGCGGGTCGCTCGGACCTGTACGTGGGTCCAGCGTGATTCCTTCTCCGCCCCCAACACGAGCAGGCCGGGCCAGGCCGTGCTGTCGTCCGTTGGCTCGAGCCGGATCGGTGCCTCCTCCGTCCCGAGAAGCTCCACCGGCCCGCGCGCGACGAGAACGGTGTCGGAGCCGAATCGCAGCGTCGTCCCCGGGCCGGCTTCGAGCCCTATGCCTCGCGGCAGGATCACGCTGCGCGTCACGTTCCAGCTTCCGGGCTGAATCGCGAGCCAGCCGGCCCGTTGCGCCGGACGCAGGAACGGGTGGAGTTCGAGCACGTCTTCAGGCGTCAGGTGGGGGAGGGGCGGCTGCGTCGCCGCGGGCACCGATCGGGTCGCGATGAAGGCCTGGGGCCGGTCCTGACCCTCTGCAATCGCGGTCCCCTCCATCTGCCAGACGTCGGCGCCGCGCACCGGAGGGACGCGGATGCTGTGCCAGCGGAGCGGTGCGCCCAGCGGAGTGGGGCGCAGGACCACCGGGAAGCCCGGCAGCGACCCGTCGGCGCTGTCGATCTCCCCGCCGCGGACACGTACCGACGATACTGTCACAGGGACCGGAATGGTGCTGGCGAGCTCCAGCACCGGACCGTCGTCGCCCTGGATCACGTTGGCGTGGACGAGGGCGGGATAGCCGCGGTCCCTGCCGCGAGGCACGCGTTCGAAGTCGGCCAGCCGCTCCGGCGTGAGGTCGCGAAGCTCGTTCGCACGTTGCTGGACCTGGCCGAAGTCCATTGCCGTTCGGAACGGGAACTCGCGATTCAACACTGCTAGGTGTCGTGCTTCCAGCACTCTCAGGCGATCGAGCAGCTCACCGCCGTCGAGTGCTCCGGCGAGCTCCCGGGTGGCCCGCACGAAGCTCTCGGCGACCGCGGGGTCCGCCAGGATGTCGCGGGTGATCGGCTCCTGCTGGGTCAGCAGTCGATCGCCCAGCCAGGTGACGTGCAGGTTGCCGTCGAAGCCGACCGGCTCCAGCTGCCGATCGATCGGATTGAAGTAGAGCCGCAGGTTGTGCCAGCGGCACGGGTGGGTCGCGTCCCACACCTCGCATGCGGCAAGGAAGCGGCCGAGGAGCTCGGCATCGAACACGTCCGAAGCAGGCAGGTTCCCCTCGACGAAGCCGCGAAGCAGTGAACGTGCCAGCTCGTAGTCTTGGCTTAGGGCCTCGGACTTCCGGATCGTGCCCTTCTTGAACGCCGTGATCGGTGCGTTGTGATAGTTCTCGAACGGCCCGTGGCTTCCGTTCAGCAGGACGTTCTCCCAGAAGAGGGACTCGTCGAACTTCAGGATGACGCCTTCTCGGCGGCCCTGGCTCTCCAGTAGCTGCTTGTCGAAGTGCTCCTCCACGGCCATCAGGCCGATGTCCTTCCCGTTCACGGCGACGTCGACGAAGAAGTAGCGAGGGGCCAGCACGCCAAACCAGCGGAGCGTCTCGAGGAACAGCGGCTCGGCCTGGAAGCCGCGGGTGCGCGGCGCCTGGATCGAGAAGCGTCGCATGCCCCAGAGGACGTCGTCACCCCGCGTCTGGACGCGGAAGGACCACTTGTCGCCCTCCAGGTGGTCCGGGAGGTCTCCCTTGAGCCTCACCTTGGCCTTCACCGTCCGGTCACCCAGGCGGATCTCCGCGGGTACCAGGTCGTCCGCGCCCGTCACCAGGAGGTTCTGCGCCAGGGCCTCCTCGCGCTTCTGGTGGATCTTGTGCATGTGCTTGAACTTGATGTCGAGGTGAATCTTGTCGACCTCGGCGTCGTCCAGGTGCGCGGCGAGCCAGCGGCGGGGTGCGCCGGTGAAGGACTTCACGACGAGGTTCATGCTCGTCTGTCCGGTCAGGTTCTGGAGACTAGGGCGAATGAAGTCCCTCCAGCCGAACCCGGCCCCGAAGACCAGGCCCGACCAACCGGCGAAACCACACAGGAGAACGGCGCCCCACAGCACCCGGTGTCGCTTCCGCGGCGGACGCGGCGGGACGGGCGCAGTGGAGCCGAGCTTCATGGCTTGCCTAGAGGCTGGGGAGGCGGTTCTGGTCTATGAAGGTCACGCCGGCGCCCGGGAAGGAGCCGCGAAGGTCATCCATCAGAGTGGTCAGGTTACCGCTGCTGGCGAGATCGAGGAAGTAGACCACCTCGATGGCACCGTCGCGGACGTCGACCCGCCGCACGTCCCCCGCGTTCGAGTGTCGCTGGACCACCTCGTTGAGGCTCTGCAGGAACCCCTCTCCCTCGGCCTCGCCGGCCGGCGACGAGATCGAGAGGAAGAGGTTCTTCTGCTCGATGTCGCGATGCTGCCAGCGGAACAGCGCGATGACGGCGAGGATGAGCAGCGAGGCCAGCACGGTGGGCACGGTCTGATCGGCGCCGAGACCGAGCCCGATGGCGATGGCCATGAAGAGATACGCCAGCTCTTCGGGCTCCTTGATCGGCGTGCGGAAGCGCACGATGGACAGGGCGCCTACCAGGCCCAGGGACAGTGCGAGGGACGACTTCACGATCGTGATGATCAACACCGTCGTCAGCGTGATGAAGGGGAAGACCTGGGCGAACTCGGACCGGTTGGCCAGCGTCGAGGCGAAGCGGACGAAATGCCAGCGGAGGACGGCCGAGAGCGCCACACCCACGCCGAGGTTGATCACCAGGGCGGTCAGGGAGAGCGGGGCCCCCGAAGGCAGTAAGGCTTCCAGCTGGTTCATCCGGTCCCCATGCATCCGTCATGAAAAGAGCACAAGAGCGTAACACTATGTGCGGCGCGCACCGCCTCGGGTGACGGCCGAAATCCCGTCTGCAGAGGGGGCTCGGGTGCTTCCCCGCGGGGATTCCGGCTCCTGGGCTCGGCGTGCGTGACTTGGCCCACTTCGGGCGTCAGTCCGCCACCGGGTCCGGCGCGAGCACCGTCATGAAGCCCGCGCGGCTTGTTGCCCGTGCGACCGAATCGCCTGCTCGATCGCCTTCTCGAGCGCTCGCCCGGAGGCCTGCCAGTCCGCGTTGCGGGTCACCCACGCGCGCGCGGTCGCACCGAGCTGGCGGCCCGCGGCCGGGTCGCGTGCCAGGCGGGCGAGCTCGTCGCCCACCCGGTCGAGACCGCAGCAGACCATTTCGCGGCCTTCCTGCACCTCGAGGCCGCTGAAGGCCTCCTCGGTTCCCACGACCGGCAGCCCGCAGGCCATGGCCTCCAGCACCTTGTTCTTCATGCCCCCGCCGATGCGGAGGGGGGCGGCGTAGGCGTCCGCGCCGCGCAGCTCCTCGGCGATGTCGTCGACGAAGCCGGCGAGGGTTGCCCAGGGTCTCCCCGCCACGGAGCGGAAGACGGGATCGTCACCGTGACCGCCGAGGATGCGCAGCTCGAAGCCCTCCGGACCGAGAAGCTCGACCAGTCGCGGGCCCACCACCTCATCGAGGACTCGCACGCAGTCGCGATTCGGCGCCGTGTCGAGAACCCCGTGGAACGCGATCCGGAACGGCCGAGCGTGCTCGGCTTCGGCGCTGCCCGGGCGGAACACCTCGCAGTCGACCCCGTTCGGCACGATCGCGATCGGTGTGCCCTCGGGCAGGTCGGCGTTGGAGGCGTCGCGCTGCGCGATGAAGATCACCTGGTCGAAGCGGGGAAAGTAGTCGCGCTCGAAGCGGGCGTGGCGCCGGGCGTAGTCGGCGTAGAGCCAGCGCTTGACGGGGCTGGAGGCGCTCTCCGCGAAGGAGCGGAGCACCATGCTGGAGCTGTCGCCCGCGTAGAGGACCTTCGGCACGTCCGGACCCCCCGCGAGCAGAGACGCGAAGAATCGTCTCCACAGCACGAGGGCATCCGGATTCCATTCGCGGACCAGGGCTTCGGCCTTCGCGCGCAGCTCGGGTCCCACCTGCCGCTCCAGCAGCGAGGTCCCGGGCGGGCCAGCTCTTTCGAGAACGCCCCGCGCGCGCTCGGCGAGCGAGGGGACGGGAACCGTCACCCGATCGAAGCGCTGGCAGGGGAAGCCCGCCGCCGCCAGCTCCTCCTGGCCGTGCTCGGGCTCATCGGCGGTGCGAAGCAGCACGAACGCCGACTCGTGCCGCGGGATCAGGTTCCGAAGCAGGTGGTGGATGTTCAGGGTGCCGCCCCCCAGCGGAGGACCAGGCCACGGGCAGACGTGCAGGATCCTCACGGGTCGGGCTGGCTCCAGATGCTGCGGGCGCCCGCCAGGGAGCGGCGCGGCGACGCTGCGAGCGGCCCGGCACCAGGAGTCCAACGGTCGGGCGCGGGCTGGATTCGGCTGGTCCTCATGGCGCGAGCTTACTCTCGTTCAGTCGCCAGGCAGGGTCGTGCGGGCGACGCCCTGAATCGGGATCGGCAGGGGCTGGAAATCTCTTGAGTTCACGACGATTCTTGCGGCTCGGATCGTTCGGGAGAGCTCCTGCCACATGTCGCTAGCGCGCCGGGCCCTGAGCGGCTCCGTCTGGGCCATCGTCCAGATCGGCGGCCAGCGTGCATTCGGCTCGATCGTGTTCATCGTGCTGGCCCGGTTGGTGTCTCCGGAGGAGATCGGGATCGCGTCGCTGGCGAGCGCCCTGGTGATGGTGATCGTCGGGTTCCTGAGCGGCTTTCCGGGCGCCGTGGTTCAGCGCGAGACGCTGACGGAAGCAGAAGCGGACACGGCCTTCTGGGCCAACCTGCTCATCGGCCTGCTTCTGACCCTGCTGAGCCTGGCCGGTGCGCCCTGGCTGGCGGCAGCCTTCGAGATCCCCGAGCTCTCGCCGGTCCTCCGGGTGCTCTCGCTGTCCGTCGCGTTCAACGCTCTGGGGAGCATCCATCAAGCCCGACTGCGCCGCGAGTTCGGCTTCCGGACCCTGGCGATCCGCGCGCTGGTCTCGACGCTCCTCTCCGGAACCGCAGGAATCGTCCTGGCCGTGCGCGGCTACGGTGTGTGGAGTCTGGTGGTGTACTTCGTCGCCACGGAGCTCGGCCTGACCGCCCTTGCCTGGCTCGGCTACCGCTGGCTGCCGCGTGTCCGCTTCGACACGCGTAGCTTCCGCGAGATGCTCGGCTTCACCTCGAACCTGACGGGCACCCATGTGCTGGCGGTCGTCAACACCCGGTTCATCGACATCGCGATCGGGTTCTTTCTCGGCGCGGCCGCCACGGGCTACTTCCGCGTCGCGCGGCAGCTCTTCGACCTGGTCACCCAGATCTGCCTGACTCCGTTGCAGACCAACGCCCTGCCGATCTTCTCGCGCATGCAGCAGGATCGCGCTCGCCTGGCCATTGCCTTCGAGGATCTGGTTCGGGCGACCGCCCATCTCACGTTCCCGGCGTTCCTGGGTCTGGCGGCGGTCCTGCCCGTGCTCATCCCGCTGGTCTTCGGTGAGAGATGGGAGCCGAGCATCGTGCCGGGACAGGTGCTGTGCCTGATCGTGGCCATGTACACACTCGTCTTCTTCGCGCCGATGGTGCTCTCTTCCGTCGGGCGGGCCGACCAGGCGCTGCGGGTGAGCTTCGCGCAGACCTCGGCCAACGTGGTGGCCGTCCTGATCGGCGTGAACTTCGGCCTCGTCGGCGTGGTCGCAGCGTACGTGATCCGGGCTCACCTGGTGGCGCCGTACACGCTGTACGTATTGCACGACATCGTGGGCGTACGTCGCGCGAAGCTGGTGGGAGACCTGGTACCGCCCGCGGTCGGGGCGCTGCTGATGGCGGGCCTGGTCGTGTGGATCGGTCACGTCAGCGGCCCGAGCCTGCCTGCGGCGCTCGTGCTGGCGATGCAGCTCGTGGCGGGAGGCCTGGTGTACCCCGTCCTGATGGCGACGCTCATCGCGCCCGAGTACGTGCGGACGCTGGTCGGTCGGATCGCCGGGTCGCTGCCCGATCCGATCCGCAGGATCCTGGAAAGGATCGCGCGAAGCCAGGGCTAGGAGTCGGGGCCGGGTCCGTCCCTCGTCGCCCCGGGGCATTGGGGTATCGTCCGCGCCGCGTGCGTTCCGGGGTCACGAATTGAACGATTCGCATCCGCTCTTCCTGCTGTTCGGGAATGGCGCCATCCAGAACCGGGGCTGCGAAGCGATTCTGCGTTCGACGACTCGGTTGCTCCACGACGAGTTCGGAGCCTGCCGCTTCGTGAACGCCCCCAACTCGAGATTGCCGCCGCCGGATTCCCGCGCCGCAACCTCGGCGGACGCCGAGCCGGAGCTGATCCACGCCCCACCGCTGGGGCGCGCGCCCGCGCCGCGCTTCAGCCCCGGCTGGCTGGTCCAGCAGCTCGAGCGGCGGGTGTTGAAGCGCTCCGGCATGGACATCGAGCGCTTCCTCCCGGATTCCAGCGCCGCGCTCCTGCTGGGGGGCGATCAGTACTCGTTCGATTACGGGGTGCCGTGGCCCTTTTTCAACGCCAACGAGGCGGTGCTGCGCAGCGGTACGCCTCTGGTCCTGTGGGGAGCGTCGGTCGGTCCCTTCGACAGCGATCCGGCCTTCGAGGCGCGCGCCGCCGAGCAGCTGCGTCGCGTGACCCTGATCTGCGCGCGTGAGTCCGAGACCGTGGCCTATCTCGAGGGCCTCGGCGTGGCGGAGAACGTCGTCGCCGTCTCCGACCCGGCCTTCGAGCTGCAGCCGGCACCCGTCGACGAGCCGGTCTTGCGTACGTGGCTCGAGCGGGGCTGCATGGGGCTCAACCTCGCGCCTCTTCTCGCCCGCTACTGGGGGGACGAGGAGGCTTGGCTGCGCCACTGTCGCGACTGTGTCGCCTCCCTGCTCGACGCCATCGATCTGCCTCTCCTGCTCGTTCCCCACGTGGTGTGTCCCGGAAACGACGACCACGAATTCCTGAGCCGCGTCGCCGCAGAGCTGCGGGCCTCGCATCGTTCGCGGGTGCTCGTCGTGGGACCCGACTACGACGCCCGACAGCTCAAGTGGATCATCTCCCAGCTCCGGCTGTTCGCCGGCTCGCGCACTCATGCCACGATCGCTGCGCTCTCGACCGGCGTGCCCACGATCTCCGTCGGCTATAGCGTCAAGGCGCGCGGCATCAACCAGGACGTATTCGGTCACGACCGCTGGCTGATCCAGCTCCGGCAGCTCGACGCCCCCACGCTGGCCGCTCTCGTGGGAGATCTCCTGTCGGAGGAGGCGGAGGTGCGAGCGCAGATCGCGCGGGTGATGCCGGCCTATCGGGACCGGGCTCGTCTGGCGGCGCGGCACCTCAAGAAGGTTCTTCCGGGCCGTTGAGCCGGTCGAAGGAGAGGATCGCCTCCAGCGGCTCACGGGCCGAGGAAGCGACCTCGACGGACTCCGGCGGGTAGCCGATCGCCAGCATCATGATGGGGGACTCCGAATCCGGGATGCGGCTGGCACGACGCAGCCCGAGCTCCTGCCTTCGCGAGATGCTGAGGTTGAGGCAGCAGGACGCGATCCCCTGGGAGAGAAAGCCGTAGACCAGGCTCATCGCGAAGAGCCCGCCGTCGACGAAGGGCTGGTTCCGTTCTCCGCTCGAGACGAAGCAGCGCAGGTCGGTGGTGATGAGCAGGATGCGGTCGGCCAGGTGACCGAAGCCGGCGTTCCCGCTCTGGTGGCGCAGGACGGCCGCCTTGTCCTCCGGTGACGTGAACACGTGAACCCGCCATGGCTGTCGGTTGCAGACCGACGGACTGCGCTGCGCGATGCGTACCGCCCGCTGGATGGCCTGCTCCGGGACCGGCCGGTCCGCGAAGACACGGACGCTGTGGCGAGCGCGGGCGAGGCGTTCGAAGTCGATCCCCGCGATCGACTCGCGCAGCTCGCTCGCTTCGAAGGTCTTGGTGCCTCCGAGCGCGGGATCGATGCTCGGCCCCTCCCGGCTCGTCAGGAATTGCTCGATGCGCCGCGCGAGTTCGGGCGCCGCGTCCGGAAGCGCCCCACGGGAGTGCTCCCAGTAGGCGGCAAGGGCCGCGCAGGCTCCCTGGTACGCGACCGCATCCCGATCCCCGACGGATCGCTGCCAGTCGTCCAACAGGTCGAGGAGCGTGTCCATGTAGCCGAGCCCGAAGACGGGTCGGACCTCCGGGAGTGCCAGGCCCTTCTCCACCTTGTGGTAGTAGAAGACGAGGAGAGACTCGAGGCGCTGTCTGTCGGCCTTCTCGGGGCGGGATGCCAGCGAGTAACGATACAGCCGCCGCAGGTCGTGGAGCGCATCCATCAGGGCGGTCTTGTGCAGGGACAAGCGGTCGAGGGCCGACCGCAGGAACGGGATTCGGCTCAGAAGGGAGCGGACCCGGCCGAGCATGGCATCTCGCTCCGGTTCCCGTCAGCTCGTTCCGGACTTCCTGGAGTCGCAGGACATGAGCAGGGCGCGCACCAAGTCGGTCTGGGCCAGATCGAGAGCATCGTCGTTGGTGACGTTCACGTAGATCGCCCGGTCGTCATTGACCGTGAAGGTCGCGATCACGTGGTCCGGCCCGTAACCGCGGCGGGCGAACTCGGCGCCCCCGGTGGTCGAGGCGAAGTTGGCCACCACGTGGGAGACCTCGTAGCCGTGGGCGAAGAGGTCCCGCATCGGCTTGCAGAAATCGTGCTGCTCGTCGTAGCTGCCGGGGTGGGTCTCGAAGAACAGGGTCGGCCGGAAGCTCTCGTCTTCCAGCGCGCGCACGAGCCCCTCCAGGATCTCGACTTCGAAGCCCTCGGTGTCCATGCGCAGGAAGTCGAACTTCCCGAACTCCTCCACGATGTCGGGGATCGAGCGCAGCGGGATCGGGATCGAGCGGCCGGTCGTGGCCTCCTGGGTCGCCTGGCTCGGCGGGTGGAAGGTGTGGCAGTTGGAGTGCTTCGAGAGGAAGAGCTGTCCCATGCTCGACTCGTTGGACACGCCCATGTGACGGGTCTCGATGACGTGCTCCATGTGGTTCAGGATGACGTTCAAGCTCAGGTGGTGATAGTTGTTGGGCGAGGGCTCCACCGCGATGATGCGCCCGCTGTCGCCGACCTGCTTGCCCATCATCAGCGCGTAGTATCCGATGTTCGCCCCGCAATCCAGGACGGTCATGCCCGGCTTCAGCTCGCGCTCGATCAGGAACTTGTGGTCCGGCTCGCGCACCTCGTACTTGAGGAGCTGGTGGGAGAGCCCGCGGTCCTCGCAGTCGAGGATCATCTCGAAGTTCTGGATCTTCCGGACCGGGTACCGGATCCCGAAGATGCGACAGAAGAGCATCTTGGACCGGTCCAGCAGGGTCCGGGCAAGGACCGCCGGGGGCTTCCGCGCGGCCGTTTTCAAGCTCGAGATCATTCCTGCCTCTCCTGATTGGCTGTACCCGCAGCCCCGAGCAGTCCTTCGGGGCAGATCCCATGCTAGGGCAGGGGCCTCCCGGGTGTCGAATCCGTCAGAACTGGAAATAGATGAAGGGTGCGCTCTCGGTCGGCCAGAGGAAGAAGAACAGCATGCCGAGCGCCGCGTAGACGACCGGGAGCAAGCGGGGCGAGAGGGCGTCGAGGGCGTCCGGCCAGCGCTTCCAGAAGCGCCCGATCGCGTGCATCACGGCGAAGACGCCGAAGGCCACGGCGGCTCCGAACGGCGCGGCGTTGCCCAGGCCCATGGCCCCGAGCTCCAGCCTGCCGTCGAAGAGGACGAAGCCCTCGACCGCTGTCCGGAGCTTCACCGGATCCGAAACGCGGAAGATGATCCAGCCGAGCAGCGTGAGGTAGAGGGTGACTGCCCAGCTCAGCGTCTGCCCGAGCCGGCTGCCGAGTCGGGTGTTCAGCCGGTCCATGTGGGCGGTGCGTTCGGCCAGCCAGCGGTTCAGCGCCAGCAGACCCCCCTGGTAGGCACCCCACAGCACGAAGTTCCAGGCGGCGCCGTGCCAGAGCCCGCCGAGCACCATCGTCGCGAGCAGATTGAAGTAGGTTCGGCCCACGCCGAGTCGATTGCCGCCCAGTGGGATGTAGAGGTAGTCGCGGAGCCAGGAGGACAGGCTGATGTGCCAGCGCCGCCAGAACTCCGTGATCGACCGGCTGAAGTAGGGGAAGTCGAAGTTCAGCGGGATCTCGATGCCGAACATCCGGCTGACCCCACGGGCGATGTCGGTGTAGCCGGAGAAGTCGCAGTAGATCTGGACCGCGAACATGGCCGCCCCCAGCATCACGACCACGCTCGGTGCGGTCCCGGGGTCCGAGAAGATCAGGTCGACCAGGGGCGCGATGCGGTCCGCGATCAACACCTTCTTGAAGAGTCCCACCAGCACCAGGTGGAATCCGCTCAGGATCGCCGCGCGATGCAGGCTCCAAGACTTCTCCAGTGCGGGGAGGAACTGCGCGGGGCGCAGGATCGGCCCGGCCACCAGCTGGGGGAAGTAGGCGACGTAGAGCGCCAGGCGGAGGAGCGAGCGCTCGGGCTCCACGTGTCCGCGATAGACGTCGATCGTGTAGCTCATGGTCTGAAATGTGTAGAAGCTGATCCCGACCGGGAGAGCGACCGCGAGGACGGGCGGCGCCCACTCCAGGCCGAATGCGGAGCCGAGCCCGGTCCAGTTGTCGCGGAAGAAGTCGTAGTACTTGAAGAAGCCGAGAACGCCGAGGTTCGCCACGACGCTGGTGAGGAGGAATACCCTGCGCCGGTGGCGCTCATCGGAGCGGAATGCTCGTTCGTAGAGGACCGGACCGGCGAGCCCGAAGCCCAGACAGGCCAACCACGCGGCACGCGCGCCGGGCCAGCGGGCGCCCAGGAACGTCGTGAGAGTGATGTCTCCACCTGCCTGCAGCGCCGGCCAGTCCAGCCCGATGCAGGCGCCCGAGAAGCCCAGGAAGAGCGCCGAGATCCAGATTCGGGTGGACTACGAGAGCCGCACGCCGCGGATCCCGAGGGCCGCGGCGTAGTCGATGATCGAGCTCAGGAGGATGAGGACGAGGAAGCGGACGTCCCACCAGCCGTAGAACACGTAGCTCGCGAGCAGCAGGAAGAGGTGCTGGTCCCGCCGGCGTCGCAGCTGCGCGATCGCCAGGAGCACCACCGCGAAGAAGATCAGGAATTCGGGCGTCTGGAAGAGCATGCGGTCCGCTATCGCCCGTCCGGCGCCGGTAGGAGGCGGCCGACGTGGGTGCTGAGCGTTGCGCGGCCGGATTCGTTCGGGTGGACGGCGTCGGCAAAGGCGTCCTCCCCGAGCAGTGCGCTGGCATCGACGACGGCTCCGCGGGTCTCTGCCGCGACCCGGTTCGCGACGCTATTCAGCCTCGGGAGCAGCGGGGTCGCGAGCTCGCTGAGCCGCGGGTGAACCGGCAGGAGCAGCAGGATCGGCGTCGCGCCCTGGCCCTGGATCTCGACGTTCAGGCGCTTCGCGACGGCCCCCGCCGCCTCCCAGTCGCCGTCGGCGCAGCGCGTCAGCCCCCGGGCCAGCTTCGCCAGGTGGCGCTCGAGCCGCGGCCCGTGGATCGACCCCGTGCGTGTGAAGGGGTGCACCCAGTCGGCTTCGTAGCCGGATCGAAGATCGTCGCGCGCGGCGACCCGCATCCGGTGGTCGAACCAGTTGGCGGGGGCGGTCCGGAAATGCAGCCACTGCGCGAGCCGCGTCGACCGCAGTGCGTCGAAGGTCGGAGGGGTCATCCCCGGAAAGTCGGCGAACGCGAAGTGGTCCGGCCAGGCACGCGTGAAGCCCGCGTAGGCGTAGGCGTAGCCCTTGTCGGGGCCCACGCGGTCCAGCGTGCACAGGCTCCTCACGTGGAGCCCCGTCACGACGATGCTCGGGCGCGTCTGCATCAGGCGCGGGAGCAGGACGCGACACTCGTTGAGGCCGCAGCCGCTCAGCCCGAGGTTCTCGACCTGCCACCCCGGGGATGCGGCGTCGCGCACGATCGCCGCATCGATCCCGTCGCGAACGATGGAGTCGCCGAGGAAGACGACGCGGTCAGCCGGCGCGGGCTCGTCGAGGTGGCGACCGAGCTCGATGATTCGCTGGAGGTCACCCAGGGACATGTTGGGAAGCACGAGCGTGACCAGGAGCAGCAGGCCCAGGGTCGCACCCAACGCGGGCGCGCCCACCAGCAGGGCGATCGCCCGGTAGGCCGGGACCGTGGGCTCTTCGCGCTCAGGCTCGTGCACGGCGGGCGAAGAGCTCCAGGAGCACGAAGAGCGGGACGATCACGAGGGCCGAGCGCAGGATCCAGAGCGCGCCGCGAGACCACGCGGTTTCCAGGGCGCGGCCTTCGAGCAGGCGGGCGGTGTCGTCCACGTGGATCGTCGGGAAGAAGCCGAGGAGCATGGCGAGGCCATCGTATCCGAGCTTTTCGAGCCGGGCAGATCCCAGGGGAACGTAGACCGATTCGAGGAACCGGAAGTAGCGGGAGACCTCTTCACCCGGGATCACTCCCACCACGGCCTGCTCGAGGGGGGGGCCGTAGTAGCGCGAGGAATCCTCGCCTCCGGGGTTCAGCTGGGCGAAGCCGAACGACTCGATCGGACCGGCCGCCAGGTCGGCGACGTCGATCGGCCGGTCGCCGCTCAAGGGCAGGGCGCCCTCGCGGAGATCCACGATCGCGATCGCCTCCGGATCGCGCCAGTCGATCCGAGCGCGCAGCACGGTGTGACCGCCGCCTCGTAGGAACGAATCGATGGGGAGCATGTGCACCACCTGGAAGGGCTTGGCTTCCCGGTCGAGACGCCAGGCGAGCCCGAAGGTCTTCTGGGAGCAGTTTCCCAGCCCCCTCTCGATGGTCATGCGGTACTTCTCGGCGGGCAGGACGCTCCAGGCCGCGCCCTCCCGATACGGGATTGCGCCGACCACGGCCGCGACGTCGAGGGCCTCGCCCGCGGCGAGCGGGGGAGGGCTTCCCGCGCGGATCGAGTTGATCTTCTGGAAGGCGACCGGGCGCAGCGCGGCTGTCGTCAGGGCGAGGCCGACCAGGCCCAGATATGCGAGCAGCCACTTTCGCCGCGGCGACATTCCGGCTCTTCCCCCGCCTCAGGATAGTCCAGGAGTACGGGCATTCCGCGCGCCCACGACGCGGCGCTATCGCAGGGGACGACCTCGCGGTCATCCGGAGCGGGGGTCACCGCCTCTTGACCTTGCGCTCCTGATTCACGAACCGGTTGCGCTGCTCGAAGTCGGCGTTCAGCGAGCTGTCCTCGTAGACGTCGGCCGCGAAGCAGGGCTGGCCGCCCCGCATGCCGTTGAACCCCTCGAACGTGCAGTCCACGACCCGCGCATGGGCGTCCAGGGCGAGCTGGATTCCGTGGCCTCCCATGCCGTCTGCCCTGAGCTTGCAGCGCTCGACCTCGAGGTCGTGTACGTGCCAGGAGATCTGAAGCACGTTCCCATCCCTGCGGATCTTCCCCGACTTCCCGCGGCTCTTGTCGAAGGTGGAGTCGTGGAGCCGGATCTTGCGGGCCGGCTCCTTGTGGATCTTCCATTGCTTGTCCGAGGTGCCCTGCACCATGAGGCTCATGCCCTCGAGGTGGTGGGCCTCGAAGTCGATCGGATTCACGAGCTTGTAGCTGCCATAGTGCTCCCCTCGGACGTCGCAGTTCCGCAGGATTCCCTCGCGAACCGTGTCGAGCACGATGCCGTCGCCGCCCGTGTGCGCACCGGGGTGAACCTTGCTGGGGACGCCGCCACCGCGTCCCTTCCACAGGCCGTGCGCCGGGCCCCATGTGTCGTGGACGCGGATCCCTTCGACCAGCAGGCGGTGGCTCGGCCGTAGGTGCTTGATGGTGATCCCGACGACACAGCGCGTGACCTCGACGTCGCGGATCACGCAGTCGTCGTAGCCGAAGCCGGTGATGCCGTAGCGCGGCAGGCCCTCGATCCTTACCTGCTCGATGGTCACGTTCTTGGCGCCGTGCATCCGGATGCCGTTGAGCTGGGTCGGGATGCCGGTGGGGGGGGCACCCTTGGGCTCGCTGTAGACATTCCATCGCTCTGCCCACGTCTGCGGACCGACGATGCTGACGTTTCGGATGAGCACGTCCTGCACGTTCGATCCCCAGATCACCCCGAAGTGCGGCTTCCAGCGGAAGCGGGGGCCCACGACGAGCTCCAGGTTCTCGATCACGTCACCCGACTTCAGCCCGATGGGCCCGTCGAGGACGCGCTGCTTGCGCGCCGGGCGCGGGTCCGCGGCCAGGCCGAGCCTCGCGCCGATCGCGCTCAACGGCAGTGAGGCGAGCCCGACGAGCAGTGAACGCCTCGTACGGTCCATGGCACCGAGACTAGCCCCTGTGCGACCCGGTGTAACGGCGGCGTCGCGCGACTCCAGATCGACCTCAGGTGGACAGGAAGGCTCCGAGGACGTGGAGCAACCAGACCCGGGAGAAGTGGACCCGCCCGGCGCGGAAGCCGGCTTCCGCGGCAGATAGGAAGTTCAAGCTGCGTTTTCCTTGGGTCCGATAAGTAGGCATTCTGTCAAATAGAGGGGGCGAGGGGAAGAGGCCCCGGTACGGGGCCGAGCGGCGTGAGGCCCGAGTGGGGGACCGAGACCTGGGCGGCGAAGATGCAGGAGCAGTGGGCCTGGGAAAAGGCCGGTCGCGGCAGCGCAGTCGACCCGCGCGGTCTCGAACTCCAGGTGAACGAGTTCGACTGGATGGCCGTCAACAACGTGATCTACGAAGAGCGGGGGGTGAAGATCCGCACGCTGCCCGCGATCCACCTCGACCAGTCGGTGAGCTTCCTCCTCGACTGGAACGGGCTGCGCTTCGCCTTCTCGAGCGACACGCTGCCGAACAAGTGGTGGCGCGAGCACGCGACCGGCGCGGATCTCTCGATCCACGAGTGCTTCATCCCGCCGCAGATGATGATGGAGCGGTACGGCATGGCCCCATCGGAGGCCGTGTACGTTGGCACCCAGGGTCACACTTCGGCGCAGGCCTTCGGCAAGATCATGTCGCTCACCGCGCCCAAGCACGCGGTCTGCTACCACTTCCAGAACGACTTCGACACGCAGATCGTCGTGGCCGAGGAGATCCGCAAGACCTACGACGGGCCGCTGGATCTGGCCATGGACTTCATGACCTGGAACGTGACCAAGGACGGCGTGCGCACGCGTATGGCCATGCCGAACCACGAGAGCTTCCCGGCACCCCCGCAGCGCACCAAGCGGCCGCCGGACTCGATGACTGCCTACAAGTGGACTGAGTTCAGCCTGAGCGGCGTCGAGCCGGACTCAGCGGCGGTGACGAACGCCCTGATCGAGGTGTTCAACAAGAGAAACGGCACGGACGTGAAGCCAGGCCTGACGGGGCTTCCGTTCAAGAAGTAGCCGTCCCAACAGTGGAAGAGCGCTTGGGCCTTCGGGGGCCAGGTCCGCGACGCATAGCGGCGCGGGTCGGGATGCTCGATGAGGAGGCGCGGTAGCGGGCAAGTCCGCGCCCAATCCATTCCCGTTGTACTCGCTGCGGCCGGAGCACTCGCGCCGCGCCGACGACGCGCGGGCTGATTCTACCCGCGGCGGCCGGATGCTCTTGCGGGGCCTGGGAACCGGCGGAGCGGGGATCTCGATTCGCGCCGCATGTAGAGTATGCGCGCTAGCCCGACACAGCCCGCCGACGCTGCAGTCGGACTGCGACTAGAGCCGCTTGAGCTACGAGTGCAAGCCCCAACAGCGCGCGCCCCGAGGCTCCCAGGGCTGGAACCGTCACCGCGAGCACTCCGGGGCCGCCTTCGTCCACGATTTCGCCGTCCACTCCCGTATCGTCGCCGAGGGCGCCGTCCATGAGTGTGAGGGTCACCGTCGCCACTGTTTGGCCGCCCACCACTTCCGAGCCGTAGACAGCCGTGGGTAGTGTGTACCAGTCGATCGTGCCTGGGACACCCGGGGTGGTCGGTCCGTACTTCCGGTAAGGCGGGGAGAGTCCGGTGGTTCCGTGAAAGTAGAGCTTCACCGTTCCCGAGGTGCACGGGAGTCGGAAACCTATCAGTCCGAAATCAAAGTCGAAGAACGGGTCGGGCGCGGCGGCAGCGCTCTCGCTCGTCGCCTGGACCTTGCAGATCGAGGAGCACGCGCCCCCGACCTCGGCCGTCAAATAGGCCGCACCCGTTTCCCCATCCGGTAGCGACGCGACGTCTGCCTGATCGGCGTCGGGAGTTCCGTCTCCATTGCCGTCGCCTCCGTTGGGAGCTCCGTTCTCCACCGTGCTCGACACGCCGTCGCCATCCGAAATGGCACTGAAAACGAGGCACGGAACCGTCGTTTGCCCGGAGCCATTGTCCCCCCAGCAGGTGACACCGTTGTCGTCGAGCGCGCAGGTGTGGTACCCAGATGCAAATATCGTCCCACCCGCCGCGACCGCGCGGAGGTTCGTCAGGCCCGCCGGAACCGTCGCAATGGTCGTCCCCCAGCAGGTGACGCCGTTGTCGTCGAGCGCGCAGCTGAGCATGCCCGCCGCGACCGCGCGGGGGTTGACCAGGACCACCTCCGCCGGAATCGTCGTGTAGCCCCAGCAGGTGACGCCGTTGTCGTCGAGCGCGCAGCTCTGAACCGCGCCCGCCGCGACCGCGCGGGGGTTCGTCAGGCCTGCAGGAACCGTCGATTGCCCCCAACTGTCGCTGCCCCAGCAGGTGACGCCGTTGTCGTCGAGCGCGCAGGAGTGAATGTCGCCCGTTGTGACCGCGCTGGGGTTGACCAGGCCGGCCGGAACCGTCGTTAGCCCGGAGTTCCCCCAACAGGTGACGCCGTTGTCATCGACTGCACAGGTGTGCTGTCCGCCCGCCGCGACTGCGCTGGGGTTGACCAGGCCCGCCGCAACCGTCGATTGACCGTAGTTGTTCTGTCCCCAGCAGGTGACGCCGTTGTCGTCGAGGGCGCAGGTGTGCCCCGCGCCCGCCGTGACCGTGCGGGGGTTCGTCAGACCCGCCGGAACCGTCGATTGCCCCCAACTGTCGTTGCCCCAGCAGGTGACGCCGTTGTCGTCGACCGCACAGGTGTGAGCCCCGCCCGCCGACAAGTCATAGCCTGAAGCGTCCATTGCGCCGAGCGCCAGGGTCGCGAGGGCAACGAGCAAGCTCCAACCCCCGCGGCGAGGAGGCATCGCTGGAAATGGCCAGCGGGTCTTCTGACAGATATTGGCTGCCGCAGCCTCATCGATGATCTCCGCCCGATCGCAAGCGAAAGCGTGAG